>ERZ1047472.34-NODE-34-length-125738-cov-16.423788_pt1 | contig 125738 bp, 117 predicted proteins | sample MGYA00383095_ERZ1047472 | MGnify/ENA primary metagenome ERZ1047472 (study PRJEB29581, sample SAMEA5548365) | metagenome | biome: marine; feature: coastal; material: water | depth 1 m | study: Short-term variability in the microbial, nano- and picoplankton... | reverse complement strand
CTTTGAGAGCTAATAATAGCGAAAAAGTAAAAATTCACACCAACGGAAATGTGACTATGGATGGCAATGTCGGTATCGGGACTGAAACCCCTAGCGAAAAACTTCAAGTCAATGGAAGTATCAAAATGTTCAATCCATACGCTACAAAACTTCTATCTAACCGTGATTTAGAGCTTATAGCAGATTATGATGGAACTGGAACAGATGACATAAAATTTTTTACTGGAGGAACCACCTGGGAGAATGAACGGATGCGAATAACGGCTGATGGCAATGTCGGTATTGGGAGTAGAACCCCAGAAGAAAAAATTGAAGTCAATGGAAATATCAGATTGTACAGAGGAAATGGTACGCCGCCTGTGCATCTTATGTCTTTTACAGATTTGAATCTTGTAGCTGGTGATACTGGAATGAGTGATCGGCACATAAAATTTTTTAATGGAGGAACCTCTTCGGAGAATGAACAGATGCGAATAAAGGATAATGGAAATGTCGGTATTGGCACAACAAACCCTGTTCATAAGCTTGATGTAAATGATGATGATGGAGTTATTGCGGGTTTTGGGCAGAGAACAGCAGGAGGCCGTTTGGTATATGTCGTTGCAAATGATACGGACTCTTGGATTGGAACCAGAAACAATCATGCTTTTTCTTTGAGAGCTAATAATAGCGAAAAAGTAAAAATTCACACCAACGGAGATGTAACTATAAATTCCGGTGGAGATTCCACATTAAACCAAGTTTCTATGAACACAGACGCCAAGGTAAACCACGCAGCTTTAACAATAGCAGGAGCGACATATATTGGTCCGCAAGCAGAAAAAGCCTCTACAGGAGATTTGACCAAATTTGACCAAGAATATATAGACGATTACAATCTTTGGGTAGAGGACGGCATTGTAACCGAAGATCTTATTTTGGTACATGTTGATACATGGAGCGACCACGTATTCAAGAAAGATTATGAATTGCCAAAACTATCTGAAGTGGAGCGTTTTATCAAACAAAACGGTCATTTGAAAAACATGCCGTCTGAAGAAAAGGTGTTAGAGGAAGGCTATAAACAACACGATATGAATAAAGGGCTCTTGGAAAAAGTGGAAGAACTTACACTGTACATCATTGCCCAAGAAAAACGCATTGGGTCATTGGAAAAACAACTGAATAATAACAACTAAACCCAAGAAAAGAAGTACAATTTAAGTACTAAGCAACATAGTACATCCTCAATAGCGACAGTAAATTATTCTGTTTCCTGCCCTGAAATTCGTTTCAAAAATGGCAGTAAAAACAAAGGCATGCCTTTACATAAAATTAGGCAAGTCTATACAAGCAAAGATTGATTTTTTTTCAAGGACCTTGTCGGAAGGCTTTCCGACAAGGTCTCATTGAAACAAGTTCAGAAGCAACGCTGCTTCAAAACCAATGTGCGTATGACTGCTCCAACGAATAGACACGACTATATTTTCTTAGAATAAATAAGCGTTTTTCCAAAAAAGACTGACACAACTTGCGAAGAAAAAGTTTGGAGAATATGATACAATATGAAATTCAAAAAAATAGTTTTCTCAGAACGAAAGCAATGAAAGAAAGCGGCAACTACGCTCAAATCTTTGAGAAAAACGGACTTCCTTTTATCAAAAGGCTCCCATTCCTTTAAAACCTTGCGATAGAATACCCAAAGGCCAAATTCAATCCTGAGCAAATTCTTCCATCACAATGACAAAAAACCTTTGCCATTGCAATGCTTTTTTCTATTTTTGACTTTGTAATTTATTCGGGATGTGGCGCAGTCCGGTTAGCGTACACGGCTGGGGGCCGTGTGGTCGCAGGTTCAAATCCTGTCATCCCGACAAGCAGATGCCTGACTTCGTAGAAGTTGGGTGTTTTTTTTGGTTTGAACCCAGTTGTACTGAGGTGAGAAAACAAAGAAAAAGACCAACATGCGCAAGCATAAGGCATCTATTTGCAACAAATGCGATGTAAAAGGATTCTCTAAATCCTGTCATCCCGACAAGCAGATGCCTGACTTCGTAGAAGTTGGGTGTTTTTTTTGGTTTGAACCCAGTTGTACTGAGGTGAGAAAACAAAGAAAAAGACCAACATGCGCAAGCATAAGGCATCTATTTGCAACAAATGCGATGTAAAAGGATTCTCTAAATCCTGTCATCCCGACGCCGCGAATAAGGAATCCGTGTAAATGGACTCCTTTTTATTAGAAAGCAATGCTGCATACCCATTGAAAACTTCAATTTCTATTTTTTAGACAAAAAAAAACCTCAAAATAAATTTTGAGGTTTTTGTCAAATGTTTTGTGTACCGTTTACAACGCCGCCACGTGTTTGGTTAGCTTCGCTTGTAAGTTGGCAGCTTTGTTTTTGTGGATGATGTTGTTTTTTGCAAGTTTTTGCAATTTCGCCACGACAGCAGGAAGCAATTTTTCTGCTTCTTTTTTATCTGTTAGTGCTCTCAAACTCCGAACAGCATTTCTAGTCGTTTTGTGCTGGTATTTGTTTCTCAACTGCTTTTCGCGGTCGCTTCTAATTCTTTTCAATGCTGACTTATGGTTTGCCATAATAAACTGTTTTAAAAACTTAATTTTTCGTAGTCCGTAGGGGAATCGAACCCCTGTTACCAGGATGAAAACCTGGCGTCCTAACCCCTAGACGAACGGACCATTTGGTTGCTTTTTAAAGCGAGGCAAAAATAGAATCTTTTTTACAACTGACAAAATAATTTTCAGAATTATTTGAAGTTTTCTAATTTGATCATTCCACTATTTAAAAAAACGCCTGCAGCTCTTTCGATTTGCGGTTGCAAAGATACACGACATTTCAAATTCTGCAAACAAATTTTACTTTTTTTTTTATTTTCTAATAGGCTTTTGCAAAAAGAACTCTCCTACTCGAAACCTCCCCTGAATACACGCATTTTCCGGCTTCATTTTTGGCATCCAACGCGATGCAACGGATGGTAGCTTTTGTCAATGATTTGATCTTGTCTTCCGTGGCAGTAGTTCCGTCCCAATGTGCTGAAACAAAACCTCCTTTGTTCTCTAAAACTTCTTGAAAGTCCTCAAAAGTATCCACTTCAGTGATGTGTTCATTTCTATAGTCAAGTGCTTTTTTGTACAAACTCTCCTGAATTTCAACTAACAAGCCTTCTATCCGATCAGCAATCCCATCTTGCGGAACACTTTCTTTCTCTAAAGTATCTCTTCTTGCCAGTTCCAAGGTGCCATTTTCCAAATCTCTGGGTCCCATAGCAATTCGCAAAGGCACTCCTTTCAATTCGTACTCTGCAAATTTCCATCCTGGTTTGTGCGTGTCTCTCCTATCAAACTTAACAGAAATTCCTTTCGCTTTCAAATCTTGTACAATCTCATTTGCTTTCTCAGATATGGCCTCTAGCTGCTCCTCATTCCTGTATATCGGAACAATGACCACTTGAATCGGTGCCAATTTTGGAGGCAACACCAAACCAAGATCATCTGAATGTGTCATGATCAAACCACCTATCAAACGGGTAGACACTCCCCAAGAAGATGCCCAAACATATTCTTGTTTTCCTTGTTTGTTCGTAAATTTTACATCAAAAGCTTCGGCAAAATTCTGTCCCAAGAAGTGAGAGGTACCTGCCTGCAAAGCTTTTCCATCTTGCATCAAGGCCTCAATGGTATAGGTGTCTTTCGCTCCTGCAAAACGTTCGCTTTCTGTTTTGACTCCTTTGACAACTGGCATTGCCATGAAGTTTTCAGCAAAATCAGCATACACTCCTTGCATTTTTGTAGTCTCCTCTATCGCTTCTTGCTCCGTTGCATGCGCCGTATGCCCTTCCTGCCATAAAAACTCCGCCGTTCTCAAAAACAAACGTGTTCGCATTTCCCAGCGCATCACATTCGCCCATTGATTCACCAACAAAGGCAAATCACGATAAGACTGAATCCAGCCTTTGTAAGTATTCCATATAATTGCTTCACTCGTAGGACGAATCACCAATTCTTCTTCCAATTTGGCATTGGGATCTACCATCAATTTTCCTTCTTTGTCCGGGTTGTTTTTCAGTCGGTAATGAGTAACCACTGCACATTCTTTGGCAAAACCTTCTGCATTTTTCTCCTCTGCCTCAAACAAACTTTTGGGCACCAACAAGGGAAAATAAGCATTCTCATGACCTGTTTCTTTGAACATTTCATCCAAGGCTTTTTGCATTTTTTCCCAAATAGCATATCCGTAGGGCTTGATTACCATACATCCTCTGACCGCTGAGTTTTCTGCCAAGTCCGCTTTGACCACCAACTCATTGTACCATTTTGAATAATCTTCACTTCGTTTCGTTAATTTTTTACTCATCTAAAAAAGTTTGGCATAAATATTGTAATTTCAACAATGTATGCTGTCCATAAAACGACAAAACTACTTAATTTTGAATTCTTCAACAATAAAAAATACAATGTTTATGAAAGTTTGTTCTTCTTCTTTTCAATCCGCAAGTACTTTTGCTCTTTTGTTGATTTTAATGAGCGCTTTGCAATCCTGCGGAACAACTCAATACTACACAGAAAACTCTGATGGCATCTATTCTTCAAATACCTATTCCAGAGATAGAAGCCCCTACTACAATAACGAACGAACGTTTTCAAACGGAATTGCCGATTTGGACTTAGACGGTACTTTGGAAAACGAAATGTATTTTGAAGATGCAGAAAATAACCAAGAGCATGCCATTCAAGAAGCTAGAAATAGCAACGTTTCCATAAACATTGGCGCTGGTTACAATTATTGGGACCCTTTTTGGAACTCCTACCAAGACCCTTATTGGGGATGGAATTTTGGATACGCAAGACCTTTTGGATTCAACAACAGATGGAACTGGCCGTATTACAACAATTACCGATTCGGAAATTATTGGGGCTGGAACAATGGATTTATCGCGCCACGATACTATAGACAGCAATGGCTATCTCCTTCAAACAATAGATACTACGGAAAAAGAAACAGTCGAAGAATTGCGCATACAAATCAGAACAAGGCTTATTCCAACAGAAACAGCAGAAGGAACAACCGCGTTTCATCTTTTGGAAGAAAAACCTCATCGAAATCATCAAGTTCCTACAACAGGAAAACGACCCATAACAAAAACACAACTTATAGAAGAAGTAGTTCTTCGACAAGCAACAACGCGTCAAAGAGACAAAGAAGAAGCAATGCTTCAAAAGCGCATCGCTCGTCTTCTAGATCGGATTACAACGCATCGAACTACACTCCTTCAAGAAGAAGTTCTTCTGGTGGTATGAGAAGATCCTCGTACTCAGGAAGAAGCGCATCATCATCAAGAAGAAGATAATTTCAACCCATTTTTACATTTTTTACATGAGACATTTCATCCTCCTTACTCTATTGCTGCTTCAACCTCTCATTTCCTTTGCACAGGCATTGGATTACGACCATCTGGCACTTCTTTTTTCCAATGAAAAATTTCAAGGAACTGCAAGATTCAACGCCATGGGAGGTGCTTTCGGAGCCTTAGGAGGAGATATCAGTGCCTCCTATAGCAACCCTGCGAGTGGAGCTGTTTTCAATCACAACGAGTTCTCGGGCAGCCTCCAAAGTAGTACCAGAAAAACCAACGCCAACTATTACGGAACAACAACTTACAATGAATTCACCAAACTAAATGCGCAACAGTGGGGAGCTGTTTTTGTGTTTGACAATTTCAACCAACAATCTCCTTGGCGAAAATTTGCACTTGGGGTCAATTACAGCATACAGCAAAATTTCAACAACAATTACAGTGTCAATGGAAACAATACGGCTAATTTTGCCATCTTTACTACCCACCCCGAAGACACCAATAGTCCGCAAACAAACTATTCAACTTCAGAATACCAGTCTTTCACAAACGACACCAGAGGTTTGAACGAAGTGTATACGTTCTCTTTTTCTGCCGCCTACGAAAACACACTCTATATAGGTGCTTCTCTGAACGCACACAGCATTGATTTCACCCAAGATGCTTTTTTGTATGAAGACAACACAGATGGAGAAGGAAATACTCTTTTATCTGATTTTATTCAATACCAATCACAAATAGGAAGTGGTGTTTCAGTAGGACTCGGAATCATTGCAAAACCCAACCGAAACATTCGTTTAGGACTCTCCTACCAAAGTCCTGTTTGGTACTACGACGTGCAAGAAGAAACAAATATCAATGATGCCGATGGCTACAATGGAGAAATCTATATAAATGCAGACAACATCTCGCCACTTTACCAAAACACCCCTTTTTACAACAATTACAACTACACACTCAAAACACCTTCCAAAGTAACCCTTAGTTCGGCCTTTTTGTTTAACAAAAGTGGTCTAATAAGTATGGATTACTCCCTACAAAATTTTAAAAACACGCATCTAGACGACAACGACAACAGTTTTACAAACAGCAACAAGGCCATAACTTCAATTGCCAACGACCAAGCAAGCACATTGAGAATTGGTTCTGAATGGAGAGCGAAACAATGGCGCTTTAGAGGTGGATATGTGCAGCAAAAAAATATCCTTACCCATCAACCGAGTAGTTTTGACACCAAAAAATATTCTTTCGGATTGGGGTTCCAATTCAAAAATGCCAAAGTAGATCTTTCTTATGAAAAAAGCGACAACAGCGAATTGTATAACTTCTATGATGCATCCTATGATTTCTATGAAAAAACTACCAAAATTGACGCCGCTAAACTGAATTTTAAAAATTCACAAATAGGATTGACGCTTACCTTTTTACTTTAAAATAGTTTTTCTTAAATAATTGTTCGCTGACTTTCAAAGTTTGGAAGTTTGTAGTTTTTCCTTTCGGTTGAATTAGTCTATTTTTGCAGAAATATTATTCGCATTTATGACAACTCACAACATCACCGTTGAAGAAACCAACAATCCAAGTATTGTGAAATTTAACAGCAACCAACTCTTGACAAAAGGTGGAAGCTATCAGTTCAACAATATCGACGAGGCGAAAGAATCACCGCTCTCTCAACAGTTGTTTCACCTGCCTTTTGTCAGTAAAGTTTTTATCAGTGCCAACTTTGTTGCCATAGAGAAGTTTGACCTGGTGGAATGGGCAGACATTCAAGAAGACATCAGAGAGTTGATTGAAATGTATCTGAATCAAGGAAATTCGGTCATTACCGCTGCAGCGACTCCTAAAAAAATAGTCGTAGAAATTTATGCAGAAAGCACCCCAAATCCATCCGTAATGAAATTTGGCAGCAACCGCTTGCTTTCTGAAAAAGACTACGAATACAAAAAAATAGAAGAAACGACGAACTCTCCTTTGGCAAAAGACCTTTTTGGATACGTTTATGTCAAAGAAGTTTATATTGCTGAAAATTACGTGTCTATTACAAAAAATGATGCGGTAGAATGGACTGCCGACATCGTGAATGACATTCGATCATTTATCAAGAATTATATCGAAAGCAATCAATTGATTGTCGACGAAACCAAAGCAATGCCAAAAATAGAGACACCTACTGTAGACATCAACACATTGGAAGGCACCTCTTTAGACATTGCTGGAATTCTGGAAGAATACGTAAAACCTGCGGTGGCCTCAGATGGAGGAAACATCACATTTCAGTCGTACGACGAGGAAACACAGGTGGTCAATGTTATTTTGCAAGGAGCTTGCAGTGGATGCCCCTCCTCTACAGTCACCCTAAAAAATGGTATTGAAACCATGCTCAAAGAAATGCTTCCCAACAAAATCAGTAGCGTAGTCGCTATCAACGGTTAATTCCTTTTTTATGTCAAAAAAAATTACTCCTTACAAAGACTCCAATCTTGGGAAAAAAGAACAAGTTGCTCAAATGTTCGACAATATTTCAGAAAACTACGACGGTCTAAACCGCGTTATTTCTTTTGGTATTGATGTAAAATGGCGAAAAAAAGTAATTCAGCTCATCGGAGCCAACAATCCCAAAAAAATATTAGACATTGCCACCGGAACTGGAGACCTGGCCATCATGATGTCCGATTTAAATGCCGATAAAATTGTAGGATTGGACATTTCTCAAGGCATGTTAGATGTGGGAAAACAAAAGATTGCTGCACAACAATTGAGTCACAAAATTGACATGGTATACGGAGATTCTGAAAACATTCCCTTCGAAGACAACTACTTCGATGCCATCACGGTTTCTTTTGGAGTTCGAAATTTTGAAAACCTAGACAAAGGACTTCAAGAAATCTCAAGAGTACTAAAGCCAGGAGGTGTTTTTGTTGTTTTAGAAACAGCAGTACCAACCCACCCATTGTACAAGTTCGGCTATACCATCCATTCAAAATATGTGTTGCCTTTGATCGGAAAATTATTTTCCAAAGACAAGATTGCCTATTCGTACTTGTCAGAATCTGCCAATGCTTTCCCTTTTGGGAAAGCTTTCAACAATATTTTAGAAAAAAATGGGTTTATAGATGCAAAAGATATCCCTGTAACATTTGGAGTAGCCTCCATCTACACAGCGAGTAAATAATTCGATTCTAAAAATGAAAAAACACCATTTCTTCTTTGTCTTCTTTTTCTTGGTGCTACAAACACTTTCTTCTCAACGAAGAATACTGCACCAATTGCCTAATTTTGACAAGAAAAAATACCATTGGGGGTTTTATTTAGGATTGAATTCTAGAGATTTCAAAGTCGCTTACCAAGAAAGCGATTTTAAAAATACACATGTTTCTTTTGAGAATGAAACGGGGTTTAACGTAGGATTGATTGGAGACATGCGCATTCTTCACAACCTAAATGTACGCCTTGAACCAGGTTTGTGGAGCAACACAAGTACCCTCTCTTTTTTAGATCAAAATTTTATTGACGGAACAACAGCAACCACAGCGTTCGCTTATGAGAATGCCGAGATAAGCTCTACGTACTTTCATTTCCCTGTCTTGTTAAAATGGAGCACAAACCGTTTGAATAACATCAGACCTTATGTGATCGGTGGTGTATCCTATGATTTGAATTTTTCGAGTAAACAAAAAAACAAAGACGACAATCGGACAAATGTTTTTCGAATGCGTACACACAATTTGATGTACGAAGTGGGATTGGGGATTGATATTTATTTCCCTTATTTCAAATTTTCACCCTCTATCCGGGGACAGTTTGCCATTACGAATGAACTTTTTTATGACAACAAAGACGAAACATACCCAACGAGCCCATATACAGATCCGATCGACTTCCTAGGAACAAGTGCTGTATTTCTAAAATTTGCTTTTGAATAAAGAATCTTTTTGAATTGGTTTTTCGCTTCTTTTCCAAACGCATCCCTTCAAAAATTATTGATTCCTCCGAAACTCACTCAAAATGATAGCAGCCGCAGTGGCTACGTTCAAACTTTCGGTTTCAGAACCAAATCGAGGAATTGTCAACGACCTATCTTTCAATTCTTTTAATTCAGCACCAATCCCATTGGATTCATTGCCCAAAATTAAAATCCCTTTTTTAGGCAATTCCGCCTGATACAGGTTTTCTCCATCCAAATCAGCGACCAACTTTGGGGCAGGTGTTTTTTGCAAAACCTCTTTCAAGTTGACATAATTGATCTGCACGCGTGATAAGGAGCCCATAGTTGATTGAACCACTTTTGAATTGTAGCAGTCGACCGTATCCTTAGAACACAACAGTTGTCGTATGCCAAACCAATCGCACAAACGGATAATGGTTCCTAAGTTTCCTGGGTCGTTTATAGTGTCCAATGCCAAAACCAACCCGTCCAATTGCAATTCCTCTGTATCTACTACCCGAAAAACAGCCAACACTCCGCTTGGCGTTTTCAAGGTGCTTATTTTTTTCAATTCGATTTCCGTAATGGATGCATACAACTCAGAATCAAAATAGCCTTGATGCGCTTCTGTCACATACAAAGAATGCAATTCAAAAGAAGAAGCAATCAATTCCTGCACTACTTTGATTCCTTCTGCAAGAAACAAACCGTGTTGCACTCTTCCTTTTTTTCGTTGCAGCGATTGAATTACTTTGATTTGATTTTTGGACAAACTCATTAGGTAGGCTTTTCTCGATAAATAATAGATTTCTTTCTTTTATTCAAAAACAAAAATACATTTTTTAACAAGGATTTTTGAAAATAGATTCAATCGATTCCAACAAGTAGCTATAGAACCATTCAAAAGTATTATTTTTGACCTATAAATCATTCTTTGTTGAAGAGCAACACGCACATATCTTTTTTTATTTTCACCTTAGGTACACTTCTGTTTTTTTCGTGTAATTCGACAAAATACGTTCCTGAAGGAGATTACTTACTGATTCAAAACAGCATCTTTGAAACAAAACAAACAAAGGAATTAGAGGAAACGACCCTTCAGAAAAAAAAGATCCGCAACACAGAAGTAACGGACTTGATCATTCAACGCCCCAATCAAAAATCTTTGGGACTTCCACTTCCTTTGTATTTTTACAATGTAGGAAACCTTGATTATGAAAATGATTATAAGAAAAAGAAAGAAAAAAACCCAAAATATTTCAACTTCTTAGCTGCTGTATTTTCTGAAAAACAAGTTCAAAAAAAAGAAGAAAATTACAAAGCACGCAACAAGTGGTTTTTATCCAAGGGAGAAGCCCCTGTTATACACGATATCAATAAGACAGTAGCAAGCGCGGAGAAAATCAGAACCTATTATTTCAACCAAGGTTATTTCGATGCACTTGTCAAAAAAGAAGTTACCCTAAACTTCAAAAAATCATCCGTTCATTATTATATAGAAAAAAAGAAGCCTTACCATTTGGCAAACATAACGTCTTCGATTGAATCGGCTATTGTAGATTCTATTTTCAAAAAAAACGCAAAAGCTTCCTTTCTGAGAGAAAGAGATCGTTACATCGATCAAAATTTCAGAGAAGAAGCCAAACGGCTGACCAATCTTTTTCGAAATTCTGGTGTTTACCATTTTACCGAAAACCTCATTGGATTCTACAACATAGATACGCTAGCTAGCAATCACCGGACAGATGTTTTGTTAAAAATAGCCAACAGGGTGTCCGAGAAAGAAGGCAAGCTCATCAGTCACCCTCTCAAAATCCAAACACTAAAAAACATCAAAATTTACACGGATTACAGCTATCAAAAAAAAGGGCAAGCTTATCTCGACTCGACAAGCTACAATGGATTTCAGTTCTATGCACATGACAAACTAAAATACCGTCCCAAATCTCTTTTGAACTCGATTTTTATAGAACCTCGACAAATCTACAAAGACAGCGCTCGAAACTTGACGAGAAACCACTTGAAATCTCTCAAAAATTTCAAATTGGTTAAATTGAAATACAAGGAACTCAATAGCGATCAACTTTCGGCCTCCATTCTTTTGACGCCGCTCAAGAAGTATTCCATACGTTTGAACACCGAAGCCATACATTCCAATATCAAGCAACTCGGATTTTCAGGCGGATTTTCTTTTTTAAATCGAAATACTTTCAAAGGAGCCGAAATTTTCAAACTCTCCTTTCAAGGATCTATTTTTGATGTCTCCAACAATACGGGCTCCGATGACACACCATTCAACTCTTGGGAAATTGGTACTGATGCTTCTCTAGAAATACCCCGATTTGTATTCCCTTTTTTAAACAATAAAATCATCCCAAAAAGCATGGGGCCGAAAACGGTATTCTCGTTGGGTACAAGTTTTCAAAAAAACATAGGATTGGACAAACAAAAATTTACAGGCATTGTTGAATTGTCATGGAAATCGACTCCACAAAAAACACACACCATCGAAATGCTCAATGCACAATATGTAAAAAACCTCAACACCAATTCTTATTTTTCAATTTACTCCTCAGAATTCACTAAATTAAAAACCATTCAAGAAGCACATTTTCCGAACAATAAGCTCACAACAAGCAATGCATTGACGTTTATTTCAACTCAAATAAACACTGTCTTTCAAGCCAACCATCCAGAAGATTACCAAACAGCTAAAAACATTGAAAAAAGATACGATATCTTGACCATAAACAACGTCAGTCCTTCTATTTCTTATGCATTTACCTACAACACGCAATTCGACTTCAAAGACAACGACTACTTTTTTTTCAAAGCCAAAGTCGCCACTTCTGGAAACATTGCCTCAATGTTTGCGAAAACAGAGAAAGACGGTGTCAAAACATTTTTAGACATTCCAATCGCACAATTTACAAGAGCTGATGTGGAATTTAAAAAATTCTGGAAAACTTCAGCCGCGAGTGTCTTTGCTTTTCGATCTTTTCTTGGTGTTGCCGTTCCTTACGGAAACTCTGATGAAATCCCCTTTAGCAACAGTTACTTTATTGGTGGATCAAGTGATATTCGCGCATGGAAAACCTATGACCTTGGACCTGGATCAAGCAACACGGGACTTGAATTCAATGTTTCGAACTTTAAATTCATCAACAGTTTAGAGTACCGCTTTGACATCAACCGAAGCTTCAAAGGCGCCCTGTTTATAGATGCTGGAAATATTTGGGACATTACCAGATCGAAATTAACAACAGCAGATGAAAAATTCACAGGACTAAAATCGTTAGAAAATATGGCTGTCGGTACAGGATTTGGAATTCGTTATGATTTCAACTTCCTCGTTTTACGTCTAGATTTGGGATTCAAAACCTATGAACCTTACTTAGAAGACAACAAATGGTTCCAAAATTACAACCTTGACAATTCTGTTCTCAATATCGGAATCAACTATCCTTTTTAGATATTTCACTCAAATTACAATAGGCTCTACCTCCTTTTCCGTATCTTACACGAAACACATACTAAAAATTATTATTTAACTGTTTCATAGAACGAAGGTTAAACCTACAACGTTTTCGTATATTCATGCGAAACAAGTTTTCAAAAAAAGATATTAATACCTATTTTTGTGGCAATATTCATTAAACCAACAAACATGAGTCATAACATACAACCAGGAGTTGCTACAGGAGATGCAGTTCAAGAAATTTTCAAATTAGCAAAAGCGAAAAAATTTGCATTGCCAGCGGTGAACGTAACAGGAAACAATACGATCAACACAGTTTTGGAAACTGCCAAAGAATTAAATGCACCTGTTATTATTCAATTCTCTAATGGAGGAGCGATTTTCAATGCAGGAAAAGGATTGGACAACACAGATCAAAAAGGTGCGATTGCTGGAGCCGTTGCTGGAGCAAAACACGTACATGAATTGGCAGTTGCCTATGGTGTACCTGTAATATTGCATACTGATCATGCGGCAAAAAAATTATTGCCTTGGATTGACGGATTGTTAGAAGCCTCTGAAAAGCACTTTGAAGAAACAGGAGCACCTTTGTTCTCCTCTCATATGATTGATTTGTCTGAAGAACCTTTGGAGGAAAACATCGCTATTTGCAAAGAATACCTCGAGCGTATGGACAAAATGGGAATGACTTTGGAAATTGAATTGGGGATTACAGGAGGTGAAGAAGACGGTGTGGACAATTCTGACGTTGATGAGTCGAAATTGTACACACAACCAGAAGAAGTAAATTACTCCTACGAACAATTGTCTGAAGTTTCTTCGAGATTTACAGTGGCCGCAGCCTTTGGAAATGTGCACGGTGTTTACAAACCAGGAAATGTAAAATTAACTCCGAAAATCTTAGACAACTCTCAAAAATTCATCGAAGAGAAACACGGATTAGAACACAACCCAATTGATTTTGTATTCCACGGTGGTTCCGGATCTTCCGTAGAAGAAATAAGAGAATCGATTGGTTATGGAGCTATCAAAATGAATATCGATACCGATTTGCAATATGCTTTCATGGAAGGTATTAGAGATTATATGTCAGAAAATGCTGACTTTTTAAAATCTCAAATTGGAAATCCATCAGGAGCAGATGCACCAAACAAAAAGTACTACGACCCAAGAGTTTGGTTGCGTAAAGGTGAGGCTACTTTAAAAGCAAGATTGATCAAAGCTTTTGAAGACCTAAACAACATCAATACTTTATAATTAGGGGACATCCCTGAGTATTTTTTTCACAAAGAGAAACTGAATTATTTTTCAGTTTCTCTTTATTTTTTTAGTAAATTAGCCCCATAAAAACAGAATCATATGTCATCTTGGTTTAAGAGAATCGATAAAGGGATTCAAACCCCTACAGAAGCAAAAAAAGACGTTCCTAAAGGACTTTGGTACAAAACACCCAGTGGGAAAATCGTAGATACTGAAGACTTAAAACAGAATCTTTATGTGAGCCGTGAAGACGGCTACCACGTTCGAATAGGAAGTGCAGAATACTTTGAAATACTGTTTGACGACAACCAATTCAAAGAATTAAATGCCTCTCTAGAAGCAGGCGACCCTTTGCAATTTGAAGACACAAAAAAATACCCAGATCGTCTGAAAGACGCACAAAACAAAACAAAATTAAAAGACGCAGTTCGCACTGCTGTTGGAAAATCCTTAGGGCAAGATATTGTCATTGCAGCGATGGATTTTGCCTTCATTGGAGGATCCATGGGGAGTGTGGTCGGTGAAAAAATAGCCCGTGCTATCGATCATTCTATCCAACATAAAATTCCATTTTTAATGATTTCAAAATCAGGTGGTGCAAGAATGCAAGAAGCACCTCTTTCGTTGATGCAAATGGTAAAAACCTCTGCAAAGCTTGCCCAATTGGCAGCGGCAAAAGTCCCGTATATTTCATTGTGTACAGATCCCACTACCGGAGGAATCACTGCTTCTTTTGCTATGTTAGGTGACATAAACATCGCCGAACCCAATGCATTGATTGCCTTCGCAGGACCTCGCGTTGTGAAAGACACCACAGGACAAGACCTACCAGAAGGATTTCAGCGCTCTGAATTTTTGTTAGAACACGGATTTCTTGACGCAATCTACGAAAGAAAAGATTTGAAAAAACAAATCAATCTCTACATCGATTTGATTCTAAATCAAAAAATAAGAGCGTAAAAAGACCTTCAAGTCAAAACTATTTTTTTACCGAAGTCGAGTATCAATGAAAGATTTTTCATGACGCTCGACTTCGTTTGTTTTTGATTTCTTTCTAGAAATACAAATGAACTCTTGAACTCCCATATCAGAGAAGCAATTCCTTTTCAATCTTCTCAAAAAGTTCGGTTGTACAATCGAAAAATAATAGTATCTTTGCAGCCTTGATATCACAAGACATATCAATACATAAAAATTATTAATAACAAAATTTAATGTTAGCATGTATTTAACAAAAGAAGTAAAAAAAGACATTTTTAAAAAGCACGGAGGAACTGAAGCAAACACAGGATCTACAGAAGGTCAAATTGCTTTGTTCACTCACAGAATCAACCACCTTACAGAGCACTTAAAATCAAACCGTAAAGATTACAATACGGAACGTTCTTTGGTGAAGTTAGTAGGTAAAAGAAGAAGCTTGCTTGATTACTTGATCAAAACAGACATCGTAAGATACCGTGCGATTATCAAAGAATTAGATTTAAGAAAATAATTCCTTTCAAAAAAGAGGCAAAGCAGTTTGCCTCTTTTTTTTATTTGAAACTGATCATCTTTACTCCACAGGGAACTCAACAAACCCGGACAACACACAACACAGATTAATTCATACAAAATTAGAGTAAAATTATGATGCCAAAAGTATTCAATGAGGTCATTGACCTCGGAGATGGAAGAACCATCTCACTAGAAACAGGAAAATTAGCAAAACAAGCACACGGAAGTGTGGTTGTGCAAATGGGAAAAACCATGTTGCTTTGTACCGTAGTTTCAAACTACAAACAAAGTGACGTTGATTTCTTGCCCTTGACTGTAGATTACAGAGAAAAATTTGCTGCTGCAGGAAAATACCCAGGAGGATTTTTCAAAAGAGAGGCCAGACCTAGCGATGCAGAAGTATTGACCATGCGTTTGGTGGACCGTGTATTGCGTCCATTATTCCCGAAAGACTACCATGCAGAAACACAAGTGATGATTCAGTTGATGTCGCATGACGAAGATGTAATGCCAGATGCCTTGGCTGGATTGGCTGCTTCTGCGGCTATTCAATTGAGTGACATTCCTTTTGAAACCCCTATTTCAGAAGCACGTGTCGCCAGAGTAAATGGTGAATTCATTATCAACCCAAACCAAACACAACTGGCAGAATCAGACATCGACATGATGATTGGAGCCTCTGCAGACTCCGTGATGATGGTAGAAGGTGAAATGGACGAAATCTCTGAAGAAGAAATGGCAGATGCCATTAAATTTGCGCACGAAGCCATCAAAGTGCAATGCGCTGCTCAAGTAAAACTAGCTGAAGCCTTTGGCAAAAAAGAAACACGTGAGTACGCAGCTGCCGATGAAAATGAAGAATTGGCTGCACGTATCAACGATACTGTTTACCAAAAATGTTACGACATTGCCAAAAAAGGAACCTCTAAAGCAGAAAGATCAGAGGCTTTTGCTACTGTAAAAGAAGAATTGATCGCTAGTTTCTCAGAGGAGGAAGCTGAAGAATACGGAGATTTGATTGGAAAATACTTCAATAAATCTCAAAAAAATGCAGTTCGTGAATTGACATTGAGTGAAGGATTGCGATTGGATGGTAGAAAAACTACAGATATTCGTCCAATTTGGTGCGAAGTAGACTACTTGCCTTCCACGCATGGTTCTTCTATTTTTACAAGAGGAGAAACACAAGCATTGGCGACCGTTACTTTAGGTACATCGAGAGATGCCAACATCATTGACTCACCAACAAAAGAAGGAGAAGAACGTTTTTACTTGCACTACAACTTCCCTCCTTTTTGTACAGGAGAAGCAAGACCTTTAAGAGGTACGTCACGTAGAGAAGTAGGACACGGAAATTTGGCACAACGTGCTTTGAAAGGAATGGTTCCTGACGACTGTCCATATACAGTAAGAGTTGTTTCTGAGGTATTGGAATCCAATGGTTCTTCTTCTATGGCAACGGTATGTGCTGGAACAATGGCGCTTATGGATGCAGGAGTTCAAATGACCAAACCTGTTTCTGGAATCGCAATGGGATTGATTTCTGACGGTGATCGTTACGCTGTATTGTCTGACATTTTAGGAGATGAAGATCACCTAGGTGACATGGACTTTAAAGTAACCGGTACAGAAGACGGAATTACGGCATGTCAAATGGACATCAAAGTAAAAGGTCTTTCTTACGAAATACTCGTAAACGCACTAAAACAAGCTCGTGACGGACGTTTGCACATCTTAGGAAAAATTACAGATACCATTGCTGCACCAAACACAGATGTAAAATCGCATTCTCCTAAAATGGTAACAAGAAGAATTCCAAATGAATTTATTGGAGCTTTGATTGGACCTGGAGGAAAAGTAATTCAAGAAATGCAAAAAGAAACAGGCTGTACCATTGTAATCAATGAAGACCCTGTTACGGAAGAAGGTATCGTGGAAATTTTAGGAACTGGATCGGAAGGAATTGACACAGTAATGGCTAAAATTGACTCTTTACTATTCAAACCTACCAAAGGAGAGACCTACAAAGTCAAAGTGATCAAAATGTTAGATTTTGGAGCGGTTGTAGAATATTTAGAAGCACCCGGAAATGAAGTCTTATTGCACGTAAGTGAATTGGCTTGGGAACGCACAGAAAATGTATCTGACGTTGTAAATATGGGCGATGAATTTGAAGTAAAATACTTTGGAGTTGACCCTAAAACAAGGAAAGAAAAAGTTTCTCGTAAAGCCTTGCTTGAAAAACCAGAAGGTTATGTAGCTAGACCACCTAGAGACAATAACAGAGGACGCGACAACAGAGGACGCGACAATCGCAGAGACAATCGTAGAGACGATAGAAAGCCTAGAGAAGAAAGAAAAGATTCTTAATTAGACTTTGAAACACTGTAAAAAAGCTCTTACTTCTATTTTAGTAGGAGCTTTTTTCGTGCTATCAGCAGTTGAATAGAACCCCATTTGTAGCTTGTCAACATCCTATACAAGACCAACCTGTTCACTGGTTTAAGCATAAATCTTTAATTTTGAAACCGATCATTGCCGAAGTATTAGAAAAAAATAGCATCTTTACATATCAAGTATGTTTCAGATGTTGCGATAAATTGTGAAGTAAAAATCTTTTTATCTACAATCATCATTACATAAATGAGAATTCAAAAAGAATCTTGAAGAAAATAGTATTACTATCTAATTGACACAAAACCATGTTCGAACTTGCAGGGATCATAATTTTAGGAATGTTAGCGCAATGGGTTGCTTGGAGATTTAAAATCCCCGCAATTTTGCCATTGATCTTGACAGGTCTCCTTGTTGGGCCTGTAGCCGCTGAATTCCTGAGTGAAAATGGAAGCAAATGGATTGAACCCATTTGGAATGGGGAAAAAGGGCTGTTTCCTGGGGAGGGTTTGTATTATTTTGTTTCACTTGCCATCAGTATCATTCTTTTTGAAGGGGGACTTACATTGAAACGCTCTGAAATAAAAACTGTAGGTACTGTCATCACAAAGTTGATCACCATTGGTTCCGCAATCACCTTTTTAGCTGCTGGTATCATAGCGCATGCCGTTTTCAAGCTCAGTTGGGAGGTGTCTTTTTTATTTTCTGGATTGATCATTGTGACAGGTCCTACTGTGATCACACCCATATTAAGAAACATCCCCTTAAAGAAAGATCTTTCTACCGTATTAAAATGGGAAGGTATTCTGATCGACCCTATTGGAGCGTTGATCGCCGTTTTGGTTTTTGAGTTTATCAGTGTCGAGGGTGACAGTGGGTATACCAAAACTGCATTCATAGAATTTGCAAAAATCATCTTTTTTGGAATACTGTTTGGTTTTTCATTTGCAAAAGCTTTGGCAATCTGTGTGAATAAAAAACTAGTCCCTCATTACCTATTGAATGTTGTTTCGTTATCCGTTGTACTACTTGTTTTTGTAGCTGCTGATTTTTTTGCACATGAGTCTGGTCTACTCGCTGTTGTGGTGATGGGCATGGTTTTAGGCAACAGCCAATTAGAAAACATAAAAGAATTATTGTATTTCAAAGAATCCTTGAGTGTTCTTTTGATTTCGATACTTTTTATCTTGTTGGCCGCAAATATCAACATGGAAGACTTGCTATTAATCTACACGTGGAAAACAGTCCTTCTTTTCTCAACGATTGTTTTTTTAATTAGACCCCTTGGCGTATTTATTTGCACTGCGAATTCTTCTCTAAAACTCAATGAAAAACTGTTTATCAGCTGGGTAGGTCCACGCGGGATTGTCGCTGCAGGGATCGCCTCTCTTTTTGGTAGCAAACTGATCAAAAAAGGAATCGAAGGTGCTGAATATATTACACCCCTGGTATTCATGGTTGTTTTAGGAACTGTATTACTGAATGCAACGACCGCAAGGTTTTTTGCTAAAATTGCAGGAGTCTTTTTACAAAAGTCTGAGGGTATCCTTATTGTTGGTGCTTCAAATATTTCTAGATTACTGGCCACCTATCTAAAAAAGAACAACCGGCACGTTGTGCTCATCGATAGCAATCAAACCAATATAGAAGAAGCTAAAAAATTAGATCTAGAAGCGATGCATACAGATATTTACGCGAATGATTTGATGAACAATATTGAACTCAACGACATCGGTTTCTTAATGGCACTGACAGGAAATTCGGATATCAATCAGTACGCCATCAAAAAATTCAAAAAACAATTTGGAGAAAATGGATCCTTCCGATTGGTTACCTCGGAAGAAATCTCCAAGGATAGCAAAAAACCAAAAGAAGGCCTGTTATTCGATACAGACAATTACAATTCTATTTTAGAATTAACTTTTCGACATCCGTCGATTCACGAGATCACTTTGAACGATAAAAAGCATTACGAGCAGCTCATTGAGATTACAAAGAAAGACAATGATATCATCCCGCTTTTTATCAAAGACAAAAAAGGAACGCTTCACATCATCTCTTCACACAATTTAAAAACTGAAACGATCAAATCAGGATTTGAATTCGTTTACATGGGCAAACCTATCGATTTCAAAAAATAAAAAAACCTGTTGAATTCCCCTTTTTTGGGAGTCTCACAAATAAATTAAAAAAAATGTGCTCCGAATTGTAACAAAAACAACAATTCCAACGTATATATAAATACAAGCGTTCACAAGAATAAAAAATTGCACCCCTACACCCTGAAATCATATGAGACAACTAAAAATTACCAAGCAGGTAACGAATAGAGAAACTGCATCCCTAGACAAGTATTTACAAGAAATTGGAAAGGTAGATCTGATTACTGCCGACATGGAAGTTGAATTGGCACAACGCATCAAAGCAGGTGACCAAGTAGCACTCGAAAAATTAACAAAAGCAAACCTCCGTTTTGTGGTTTCGGTTGCCAAACAATATCAAAACCAAGGACTTACCTTGCCTGACCTTATCAACGAGGGAAATCTTGGATTGATCAAAGCAGCCAAACGTTTTGATGAAACACGTGGTTTTAAATTTATTTCCTACGCAGTATGGTGGATTCGTCAATCTATTTTGCAAGCCCTAGCAGAACAATCTCGTATTGTTCGTTTGCCTTTGAATAAAATTGGATCGATCAATAAGATAAACAAAATGTACGCTTTCTTAGAGCAAGAAAACGAACGTCCTCCTTCTGCGGAAGAGATTGCCAAAAAACTAGACATGACCGTAAATGATGTGAAGGAGTCTATGAAAAATTCGGGACGTCACGTATCTATGGACGCTCCCTTAATTGAAGGTGAAGACTCCAACCTTTACGATGTTTTGAATTCCGGAGAATCTCCAAACCCTGATAAAAGCTTGCTCCACGAATCTTTGAGAGTTGAAATTGAAAGAGCTCTAGAAACACTTACTCCAAGAGAGGCAGATGTCGTAAAACTATACTTTGGTTTAGGAGAGCACCAGCCAATGACTTTAGAAGAAATTGGAGAAACATTTGATTTGACACGTGAAAGAGTACGTCAAATCAAAGAGAAAGCAATCCGAAGACTGAAACATACCTCAAGGTCTAAAATTTTGATGACTTACCTCGGATAATAAATAATACAAAAAAATAGAAATGAGCAAATTAATTGCCCCTTCAGTACTTGCTGCTGACTTTGCAAACCTGCAAAGAGATATTGAAATGGTTAACAATAGTGATGCAGACTGGTTTCATATTGATGTAATGGACGGCGTTTTTGTCCCAAATATCTCTTTTGGAATGCCCGTTATTAGTGCCATTAAAAAGCATGCCAAAAAGACGCTTGATGTACATTTGATGATTGTCAATCCAGACCAATACATCCCTACATTTAAAAAAATAGGAGCCGATATTTTGACTGTGCACTACGAAGCTTGTACACATTTACACAGAACACTGCAAGCCATCAAAGCAGAAGGTATGAAAGCAGGTGTGGCCTTGAATCCACACACACCTATTTCTGTTTTAGAAGATGTGATCAAGGATGTTGATATGGTTTGTATTATGAGTGTAAATCCTGGTTTTGGAGGACAATCTTTTATCGAAAACACCTACAAAAAAGTACAACAATTGAAAAACTTGATTGAATTTTCTGAAGCCGATACATTGATTGAAATAGATGGTGGTGTCACCAATAAAAATGCCAATCAACTTATCGAAGCTGGCGCTGATGTTTTGGTCGCTGGAAGCTATGTCTTTGGCGCTAAAAACCCGTTAGAAACTATTGCCGATTTGAAATCTTTGGTCAATTAAAAAAACTCCTAAACAACAACAACAAAAAGAGGTGTTTTTAAACACCTCTTTTTGTTGTATTGTCTTTCCGAAATTTGTTTCTGGATAATGACCACTAGCAACGCTGCCACATGTGACACTTTCATCATTCAGCAGTTTTGCTTGTGTTTTTATTATTTTCGATCTCCAAGCAAACGCAACAAATACAAAAACAAATTGACAAAATCCAAATACAACGTCAAGGCCCCGTAAATGGCTTTTTTCTGATATACTTCAACTCCATCATCAGCAGCGGCCATACGCTTTATTTTCTGGGTATCATACGCTGTCAATCCAACAAAAATCAACACACCCGCATAGGTGATTAGCCAATACATAAGTTCGCTTCGCATGAAAATATTTACGACCGAAGCGATCACAAGACCAATCAAGGCCATGAAAACAAGATTCCCTATAGAAGTCAAGTCTTTTTTAGTCGTATATCCGTAGACACTCATCACCCCAAAAGTAACTGCCGTCACTAAAAAGGTAGTAGCTATGGAAGAACTTGTATACATTAAAAACACGACTGATAAAGTCAAACCGTTCAACACCGAATATAGAAGAAATACAGTTCCTGCTGTTTCTGCAGACATTTTGTGTATCCGAGCTGTCAAGTAAATAACGGCTCCAAATTCTGCAGCAATTAACAGGTAAAACGTCATCATACTTCCTGAAGCAGGAAAAATAAATTCCAACACCGCTGGAGTAGAAGCCGCCCATATCGCAACGATTCCTGTTACGACAAGCGCACAGCTCATCCAGCCGTAAACTTTGGATATAAAGGTCGCTTGCACTTGCGTTATTTGCTGTTGTAAAGTTAAATTGTTGTTCATCGTTCTAGAATTTATATTGAAGCTTGGGCCTCAATTCTGGTTTTATTTCATTTTTTTTTGACATTTCATCTGCCCTTATAAGTATAACATCAATAGGCGTACCATTGTCGGATTTTTACAAATTTGTCAGGAAGTGGACTTTGTGTCGGATATTTGTTGTTTCGTAATGACAGTGTTTACAATGCTATTTACAATTCATTTTTTATTTTCAACAACTCTGCCTTGACAGCTTCCAAACGTGTGATGATTTCATGATTGTCAATTGTATTTTTAGACTGTGTTTTCAATTTATTTTTCGCTCCCTCAAGGGTAAAACCTTTTTCCTTTACCAAATGAAAAATCAACTGAAAGTTTTTGATATCTTCTTGTGTAAACATGCGATTCCCTTTCGCATTTTTTTTGGGCTTGATGATAGAGAATTCTTTTTCCCAAAAGCGAATCAAGGAAGCATTCACTCCAAAAGCTTTGGATACTTCTCCTATTTTATAATATCTTTTCTCAGGTAAATTGACAATCATTTAATCCAGTGATTGATTTTCTTGTGATGACATTTCTAACATTTTATCGTATTCTTCCGGTGTCAAGTCATTGAAATAATAATACACTGGGTTTACCTTACGTTTTCCTTTGATCACTTCATAATGCAAATGGGGTGCCGTGGAAATTCCAGAAGTTCCTACATACCCTATGACATCACCTCTTTTGACTTTTTGATTTTTTCGAACCACGTATTTTTGCAGATGCGCATAAAACGTTTTGTACCCAAATCCATGGTCAATTTTTACTTGATTTCCATAGCCACGTCGAGAACGTTTTACCTTTTCTACTTTTCCATTGCCTGTGGCGTACACTGGAGTTCCTTTTGGAGCAGAGAAATCCATGCCCCAATGATATTTTCTAGTTTTGTATATCGGGTGTATGCGATAGCCATATCCTGAAGCCATGCGTTTCAAATCTTTATTGGCAACAGGTTGAATAGCTGGTATGGAGGCCAACATTTCTTTTTTGTTTTTTGCCATTTCAACTATTTCATCCAAGGATTTGGATTGTACCACAAGTTGCTTGGAAAGCACATCTATTTTTTTCGTTACCTCTTTGATCATTGTTGAATTTTCAAATCCATCCAATGACTTGTAGCGATTCACCCCTCCAAAACCTGCCATACGCTGTTCTTTGGAAATAGGCTCCGCTTCAAAATACACTCGGTAAATATTGTCATCTCTATCTTGAATCCCTTTGAGCACTTCGGTTCCGTCATCTACTCTTTTCGAAAGCAATTCGTAGTGTAATTTCATATTCTCCAGCTCACTTTCGAGTTGAATTTGACTGGGAGACTTGACCACATAACTAAAACCGATAAAACCCAAAAAACCAATCAGTAAGGTGGCCAACAAAAAATATACAGACTTCTTAATTTTGGCACTTTTCTTTACGGTAATCTTTTTGTAAGAAAGCGTCTCAGAATCGTAATAAAATTTTACTTTCGCCATAATGCTAAATATAGTACTTTTGTAAGCTCATTTGAACAAGTAAATCCACAAAAAATGTGTGTTTAAGATGAGCAAATTTACAAAATGTTTTAAAACTACTTAAAAAGATCTCTTTTTAGGTATTGAAAATTATAAAAGCACCACATGAAGTCACAAGAAATCAGACAACAATTTTTATCTTTCTTTGAAGAGAAGGAACACAAAATTGTTGCTTCTGCGCCGATTGTTCTAAAAGAAGACCCAACATTGATGTTTACCAATGCCGGTATGAATCAATTCAAAGAATACTTTTTAGGACAAAAAGCCATCACCAACTCTAGAGTAGCCGACACGCAAAAATGTCTGCGCGTTTCGGGAAAACACAATGATTTGGAAGAAGTGGGCATGGACACATACCACCATACCATGTTTGAAATGCTTGGAAATTGGAGTTTTGGTGACCCCTCAGGAAAATCAGAGGGCTATTTTAAAAAAGAAGCCATCGCTTGGGCATGGGAGTTCTTAACGGATCGTCTAAAAATTGACAAAAATTCTTTGTATGTAAGTATTTTTGAGGGAGACACATCTGAAAATCTTGCAATCGATCAAGAAGCCTATGATTTTTGGCGAGCGATTGTTCCCGAAGAAAAAATCATCTTGGGAAATAAAAAAGACAACTTTTGGGAAATGGGAGCACAAGGCCCTTGCGGACCGTGTTCAGAAATCCATGTAGACATTCGTTCCGAAGAAGAAAAAGCAAAAGTCTCGGGCCGCGATCTTGTGAATATGGATCACCCACAAGTGGTGGAAATATGGAACTTGGTGTTCATGCAATTCAATCGAAAAGCAGACGGTTCTTTAGAAAGACTACCTGCACAACATGTCGATACAGGTATGGGATTTGAGCGTTTGTGTATGGTAATGCAAAACGTACAATCCAACTACGATACAGATGTGTTTACTCCATTGATTCAAGAAATAGAGCGCATCACGGAGACTCCCTATGACAAAAACAGTATTCCTACCGAAGAAAACGGCAAAACAAGCGTCGCTATAAGAGTCATTGCAGACCATGTAAGAGCGGTTGCTTTCGCCATTGCGGATGGACAATTGCCATCCAACAATGGTGCTGGCTATGTCATTCGAAGAATTTTAAGAAGAGCAATTCGCTATGGTTTTACGTTCTTACAAACCAAAGAACCTTTTATTTATCAATTGGTAAGTGTTTTAAGCGAACAACTTGGAACTGCTTTTCCTGAATTGAAATCCCAAAAAACGTTGATTGTAAATGTCATCAAAGAAGAGGAGATTTCTTTCTTGAAAACTTTAGAACAAGGACTATTGCTATTGGACCAAGTAATCGAACAAACCCATGAAAAGACCATTTCTGGGAAAAAAGCATTTGAATTGTACGACACCTTTGGCTTTCCAATCGACCTGACAGCACTCATTTTAAGCGAAAAAGGTTTGTCATTGAACGAAAAAGAGTTTGATTTCGCATTGCAAAAACAAAAAGACAGATCTCGTGCTGCCGCTCAGGTATCGGCTGGAGACTGGAACATACTCACGGAACAAACCGCTCAAAATTTTATAGGATATGATTCCTTGACCTCTGAAGTCAAAATCACACGTTATAGAAAAGTAGCGAGTAAAAAAGACGGCGCACTATTCCAACTCGTCTTCAATCAAACCCCCTTTTATCCAGAAGGTGGTGGACAAGTAGGGGACAAGGGTCTTCTAAAAACAACGGATGGCGAGGTAATTTCTATTTTTGACACAAAAAAAGAAAACAACCAAATCATTCACCTCGTAAAAAAATTACCAGAAAATCCGGAAGCAACATTTAGTGCGACTGTAGATACTTCGCACCGCGATAACTCCGCGGCAAACCACACAGCCACTCACCTATTACACCAAGCCCTAAGAAGTGTTTTAGGAACGCATGTAGAACAAAAAGGCTCTTTGGTTCAAAGCAAAGGCTTGCGTTTTGATTTTTCTCATTACAGCAAAGTAAGTGCCGAAGAACTCAAAGCCATCGAAAATTTTGTCAATGCCCGAATTTTTGAAAAGCTAATTCTAGAAGAAAATAGAAGTAACCAATATGATCAGGCAATCTCTGAAGGGGCCATCGCTTTGTTTGGCGAAAAATACGGTGACAAAGTTCGCTCCATTCGTTTTGGTAAATCCATGGAATTGTGCGGTGGGATTCATGTAAAAAACACGGCAGATATTTGGCATTTTAAAATCAAGACTGAAGGCGCTGTTGCTGCGGGAATTCGCAGAATTGAAGCCATTACCAGCAACGCGGCTAAAGAGTACTTTGCCAAACAGTCACAAGCTTTTGAAAACGTCAAAACAGTTCTCAAAAACACAAAAGATCCTGTAAAGGCCATTGAAAATTTACAAGACGAAAACACGGCACTCAAAAAGAAAATTGAACTTTTGGTAAAAGAAAAAGCCAAAACGATAAAGTCCCAATTGAAAAATGAAATTCAAGAAATAAACGGTGTCAATTATATTGCGACACAAATTGATTTGGAGGCAGCTGTTCTAAAAGATTTGGCCCACGAATTAGGAAATGAAACCAACAACCTATTTTTCTTTGCCGGAACAGCGACCAACGGGAAGGCACTCTTGACCTGTTATATTTCTAAAAACTTGGTAGAAGAAAAAGAACTCGATGCAGGTAAAATCGTAAGAGACTTGGGGAAACTTATCCAAGGTGGTGGTGGCGGACAAAAATTCTTTGCTACCGCAGGTGGAAAAAACCCTGCAGGTATATCAGCAGCGATTGAAAAAGCAAAAGAATACATTTTGTAACTTTTGCTAGTACCCACAAGAAAAGCCCCGTTTGAAATTCAAATGGGGCTAATTTGTATCTTTACAGTTAAAAAAGAGTCCGCATTGAATTTTAGAACTGAAATAAAAATTACAGAATCCCACCGATCCATCAACCATGCATCGAACATCCTACTTGTAGGTTCCTGCTTTTCTGAAAACATCGGTGACAAATTAGCCTACTTTAAATTCAACCAACTGACCAATCCTTACGGAGTTTTATTTCATCCCAGAGCGATTGAGACCCTCATCAGTGATTGTATTGAGGAAAGGCAGTACCTTCAAAGCGACTTGTTTTTTTTTGACGATTTGTTCCACAGCTACCACCATCATTCCTCTTTTTCAGACATCTCTGAAGAAAAAGTATTACAGTACATCAACGGTACAATAAAGAACACAACTGCTTTCTTAAAAAAAACATCTCATCTTGTCATTACCTTAGGAACTGCATGGGTTTACAAACAAAAAAAAACGGGAGACCTTGTAGCCAACTGTCACAAAGTACCCCAAGAAGTCTTTGAAAAAGTCCTCTTGAGCCCAATTGAAATAGAAGAATGCTTGGCTCAAATTCAAAAGAAATTAGCTGTATTCAATCCCTCTTTAAAAATCATTTTTACTTTGAGTCCGGTGCGCCATCTCAAAGATGGGTTTGTAGAAAATTCCTTGAGTAAATCTCATTTAATTACCGCCATCCATCAAATATGCAAAATTGAAAATTGTTTTTATTTTCCGGCTTATGAGATTGTGATGGATGATCTGAGAGAGTATCGATTTTACAAAAAAGACATGCTCCATCCCAATGAAATTGCCGTGGATTATATTTGGGAACAGTTTTCAAAAAACTGGATTTCGGAAGACTCAAAGAAACACTTCAAAAACATCGATCGTATTCAAAAAAGCCTCTCGCACAAGCCCTTTCATCTAGAATCGACAAAACATCAAAAATTTCTCAAAAACCTTGAGCGTAAAAAAAACCTTCTCAAAAAAGATTTAGGAATTGGTTTTTAAAAGGACTTAAAGGTATTGGTTGACATTTTCCCAAGGACCTCCGTTGATGATATCAATCCCTTGTTGCTTTAAGAAATCGGTAGCTTGTCCGCTTCGAGCGCCACTTCTGCATACAGCAATTACTTGTTTTTGATATCCTTTTACAGTTGCCACATTTCCTGGAATTCGATCCAAAACAATATGCTCTGAACCAGGAACATGTCCTTCTTCGAATTCAGCGTCTGTTCTAACATCCAAAACCACTGCACCATTTTTTAAAAATTCCTGAATTTTATCGTTGTCGAAATTTGCCATTATTTTAAAAATTCTATTGAAGTACAAAATTAGACATAATCTCGAAAAATCAGGCTAGAATTTTCTTAAAATTTCACAGCTACTTCATACGCAAACGAATTCGTGAATAAGCGTTTCATAATGTTCAAATTCTTCAAATGATTTATATATTTGCTTTACTTAAAAAATTTTCAGAATGAACAAGAAAGTCATCTTAATGATATTAGACGGTTGGGGCGTAACACAAGACCCCAAAGTATCTGCCGTTTTCAATGCCAAAACTTCTTATATAGACGCATTGTACAACCAATACCCAAATGCGACACTTCGCACAGACGGAGAACACGTAGGATTGCCTGAAGGACAAATGGGGAACTCAGAAGTGGGACATATGAACTTGGGAGCAGGTAGAATCGTGTATCAAAACTTAGCACGCATCAACAAAGCTGTAAAAGACAAAACATTGGGCCAGGAGAAAGCCTTGCTAGATACCTACCAGTACGCCAAAGAAAACAATAAAAATGTGCACTTGTTGGGATTGGTTTCCAACGGTGGAATCCATGCACACATAGACCACTTAAAAGGACTCTTGGATGTTGCCAAAGAAAACGATGTGGACAACGTTTACTTGCACGCATTTACAGATGGTAGAGATTGCGACCCAAAATCGGGTAGTTACTTCATCAATGACATTCAAGAATACATGAAGGAAAGTACGGGTGAATTGGCTTCTGTAACAGGAAGGTATTACGCCATGGACAGAGACAACCGATGGGAACGTGTTCAAGAAGCCTACAATGCCGTAGTAAAAGCAGCGGGAACAAAGACAACGAACCCTGTCGCTGCGTTGAAAGAAAATTACGATAATGACATTACAGATGAATTCATCAAACCTCTTATTGTAACCGATGCGGATGGAAATCCAAAAGCACAAATCAAAGAGGGAGATGTTGTTTTGTTCTTCAACTACAGAACAGATCGCGGTAGAGAATTGACCAACGCACTTTCACAAAATGATTTTCCAGAACACGGAATGAAAAAATTGGACTTGTATTTCACAACCATCACATTGTATGATGAAAATTTTAAGGGAATCAATGTCATCTACAACAACGACAATATCAAAAATACCCTTGGCGAAGTATTGTCTTCCGCAGGGAAAAAGCAAATTCGTATTGCCGAAACTGAAAAATACCCACACGTCACCTTCTTTTTCTCGGGGGGACAAGAAGAACCTTTTGAAGGAGAATCTCGTATTTTAAGAAACTCTCCAAAAGTAGCTACTTATGACCTCAAACCTGAAATGAGTGCCTACGAATTGAAAGATGCTTTGTGTGAAGACTTGAAAAAAGGAGAAGCTGATTTTGTCTGTTTGAATTTTGCCAATGGAGATATGGTGGGGCATACAGGAATGATGGATGCTGCAATCAAGGCGTGTGAGGCCGTAGACGCATGTGCAAAAGCAGTCATTGAAACAGGACTCGAAAATGGATATACTACCTTACTTATTGCGGATCATGGAAATTGTGAAACTATGATGAATCCAGATGGAAGTCCTCATACCGCACATACGACAAACCCAGTTCCAATGATTTTAATTGACAACGATTTGAAAAACATCGAAGACGGTGTTCTTGGAGATGTTGCGCCTACCATCTTAAAGTTGATGGGCGTCGCTCAGCCAAAGGAAATGACCCGACATGCTTTGTTGTAATATTCAAATTATTTCATAAAAAAACACCAGCAAAGACACTGTTTTTGTTGGTGTTTTTTCATTTCAAAGAGCCTCATCATAACGGATCTTTTCTTTCTTTTCTAATTGAAAGAAATAAAGGTATCTTTGAACACTTAAACGTACTTTTCATGATTACAATAAAAACACCAGAAGAAATTGAATTGATGCGAGAAAGTGCATTGATAGTATCAAAGACATTGGGAATGTTAGCCCGAGAGGTGCAACCTGGGGTCACTACTTTACATCTCGACAAACTGGCTGAAGAACACATCAGAGATCATGGTGCCGAACCTGGTTTTTTAGGCTTGTACGATTTTCCCAATACCTTGTGCATGAGTCCAAACGCACAAGTAGTCCATGGAATTCCCAACAACGATGTTTTGGTCGAAGGAGATATTATTTCCATTGATTGTGGTGCTTTAAAAAATGGCTTTTACGGAGATCATGCCTATACTTTTGAAGTAGGAGAAGTCGCAGGAGAGACCAAAAAACTATTGGAAGTCACCAAACAAAGCCTCTACGAGGGAATTCGTCAATTCAAAGTGGGAAACAGAGTCGGTGATGTTGGCTATGCCATTCAAAAATACACCGAAGATTTTGGATATGGAGTTGTACGCGAATTGGTAGGACATGGGTTGGGAAAAGTCATGCACGAAGATCCAGAAATGCCCAACTACGGGAAACGCGGTAGGGGGAAAAAATTTATAGAAGGTATGGTAGTTGCCATAGAACCAATGATCAACCTTGGAACCAAAGATATCAAACAGCTGAATGATGGCTGGACCATTTTAACCAAAGACGGCAAACCCTCTGCTCATTTCGAACACGATGTGGCGATCGTCAACGGAAAACCTGAATTGCTATCTACTTTCAAATATATTGATGAAGCCTTAGGAATAAAAACCGATGCGGAAGAAGAGTTCCGAAATCTGAAATAATTCCTTTCAAACAATCACCAAAGATGTCCGTTTTTAAATTTCTTTTAAATACCATTCCACGACCTCTTCTTATCAAAGCGAGTTACCTAACCAGACCAGTAATAAGCTTTCTCTTAAGCGGGAAAAACTATACAGACCCTATTGATGGCAAAACATTTCGGAAATTTCTTCCCTATGGATACGAAAGCCAACGTGATAACGCATTGGCTCCCTCCTCGCTTTCATTGGAAAGACACCGATTTTTATGGCTTTATTTGAACCGAAAAACCTCTTTTTTCTCGAGCACTCAAAAAGTACTGCACATCGCTCCGGAACAATGTTTTTTCAAACGATTTAAAAAGCAAGAAAACTTGTCGTACTTGACTTGTGACTTGCACTCTCCTTTGGCAGATTTAAAGGCAGATATTTGCAACTTACCATTGGAGAGCAATGCTTTCGATGTTGTTTTTTGCAATCACGTACTCGAACACATCCACGACGACAAAAAAGCGATGCAAGAATTATTTCGTGTGCTCAAACCCGGAGGTTTTGGTTTTTTTCAAGTTCCCCAAGACTTGAATCGACAAAAGACTTATGAAGATGCTAAAATCACCTCTCCAAAGGAACGGAAAAAACATTTTGGCCAATACGACCATGTCCGAATTTATGGGCAAGACTATTTTGAAAAATTGCGTGCCATAGGATTTGAGGTCTCTGAAATAAAATGTTCGGACATCGCTACGGAAGAAGAAATCAACAAGTATCGTTTGATAAAAAATGAGATTCTTCCTGTTTGTAAAAAGCTGGTTTGATATCCTCTTACAACCTGTCTCTAAAAATAATTTTGCAAAATTACAATCCTTCCGAAGTGTATTCTGTAAATTCACCCTGCTCATCAGAGACAATCAAAAACACTTTTAATTCTGGATGTTTTTCTAAAAACTGAAGTGTTCCCTCGTAGCCCATGGCCATAAAAGTAGTCGCGTAGCCATCAACATCTGCACAATCCATATCAGCAATGACAGTGGCACTTAACAAATCTCGCCTTGCTGTAAAACCTGTTTTACTATCTATCGTGTGCACAAATTTTTCACCTGTTTTTGGATTTACTTTGAATTTTCTGTAATTCCCTGAAGTAGCCAATGACTTGTTTTCCAATGACAATATCTTTTGAATTCCTCTCGTTCCATCAAAATTAGGTTTCTCAATACCTATCCTCCATAAATTCCCCATAGCATTTGTTCCTCTGGCTCTCAGTTCTCCCCCTATTTCAACGAGATAATTATTGACGGACGCCGACTCTAAATAGCGACCAATAACATCAACCCCATACCCTTTGGCAATTGCATTGAAATCAAAATACATGTTTGGGTGCTCTTTTTTCAATTTACCGTCTTGAATGACTACTTTGTCAAAACCTACATATTGCAACAACTCTTCTACTTTGGTCGAATCCAAATTTTCTACTACTTTTCCTGGACCAAAACCCCATGCGTTCACCAATATTCCGATCGTAGGATCAAACACCCCATTTGACTCTTTATAAATTCTCTTTGACTTGTCGTAGACCTCCAAAAAAAACGTGTCGACAACTACATCTGTATCGTTGTTGTTAATTCTCGAAATATCAGAAGTCTGTATATACGTAGACAAAGACTTGTTCAACAAATGAAACAAACTGTCGACCTGCTTCTCGCAATTCAAAGGATCATTCGATACATAAGAAATATGGAAAGTCGTCCCAAAAACATTCCCTTGCAGATACTGTGTCTTTGGCTTGGTTTTTGAACAAGCCAAGAAGGTACAAATTAACAACAAGCAAATACAATTGAATTTGAATTTTGATAGCATAAACATTTTCAGTAATTTAGAAACGTCTCTACCTCAACATTCCTTTGATTATTGAGACAAACGTGCGGGTTTATTTAATATATTTGCGTAAAATTAAATCATTTTTTAACATCATCATGAAAAAAGTCATCCTATTATTTTCAGTCACTTCTTTATTTTTGAGCTCTTGTGTCTCAAAGAAGCAATTTACCGAGTTGCAAAATGAAAACTCAAAAAACCTACAACAATTAGCGATTGCGAAAAAACAATTGTCTGATACTTCATCAGAGTTGGACAAAGAACAAAACAAAATCGTTTCATTGGAAGACAAAATCAAGTACCTCTTAAAAGGAAACGAAAAAACCTTGGAGTTTGTAGACAACTTGACCGTACTATCGAAATCTGCTTCTGAAAATGTAAAAGCTACATTGACTCAACTGAACAAAAAAGACGAGTACATCAGACACATTCAAGCAGTGAATTCCAGGAGAGATTCTATCAACTTGGCTGTTGCCTTTAACTTGAAAAAAGTTTTAAACAACGGACTGAACGATGATGACATTCAGGTAAACATTGAAAAAACAATCGTATACATATCGATCGCAGACAAGTTATTATTTAAAAGCGGTTCTTACAAAGTTTCAAGCAGAGCGACGAATATCTTGAAAAAAGTTGCAGAAGTTATCAACGCACAACCTGAAATGGATGTGATGGTAGAAGGACATACAGATTCCAAAACAATCAAAACAGACGTTTTGGATGACAATTGGGATTTGTCTGTAAAACGTTCTACTTCCATTGTACGAATCTTACAAAACGAATTTGACGTAGCTCCTGCAAGGCTAATTGCAGCAGGACGAAGTTCACACGTTCCTTTAGTAGAAAATGACACTCCTGAAAACATGGCAAAAAATAGAAGAACGAAAATTATCATCATGCCTAAATTGGATCAGTTTTTTGACTTGTTAGACTCAAAACAATAGATCGTTTCAAAAGGAAATTTACAAGATCATATCCACTAAAGTGAATAAAAAAACCAGTACACGAATCGTGTACTGGTTTTTTTTGCATATATCAAACAAAAAAGAGCTTGCTTGAAACAAACTCTTTTTTTAACTATCCTTTTCAGACCTCGCTTTCTGGAGCTAATTCGATTTCTAGTCCATCCATCTCAGGTGTGATGTGTAATTGACAGCCCAAACGACTGTTGTCCTCTACGTAAAAAGCCTGATCCAACATATCTTCCTCAGCATCACCTCGCTCCGGCAATTCATGATCTGACAACACATAACATTGACAAGAAGCACACATAGCCATTCCTCCGCACGTTCCTTCCACAGGAAGCTCATAGGCTTTGCAAAGCTCCATAATATTCATTCCCATGTCCGTAGGCGCATCCAGTTCATGAACAACTCCTTCTCTATCCGTAATTTTAACTTTGATATCTGACATTATCCTATACTTTTAACAACTGCTTTTTTTGCTTCTTTCTTCTCTCCATCAAAACCTGTAACGCCATTCACTGTTGTGTATTTCATCACATATCTTTTTCCTGGATTGATGATGTTGTAGGCAAACTGTACAGCAATCGTTGCTTCGTGGAATCCACTCAGAATTAATTTTAGTTTTCCTGGATATGTATTCACATCTCCAATGGCAAAAATTCCTGGGATGTTTGTTCCGTAGTCCAAAGCATTGTTTACTACAATTGCATTTTTTTCAATTTCTAGCCCCCAATCAGCAATCGGTCCCAGTTTTGGTGACAAACCGAACAAAGGAATAAAGTGATCACACTCTTTGACAATGTCTCCATCTGTTTTGTGTTTGATCATTACCGATGCTACTTTCTCTGTACCGTGAATTTCTTTCACCTCTGCATCTGTAATCAAGTTGATTTTTCCTTCTTTCGCCAATTCTGCTACTTTTTCAACAGAATCGAGCGCTCCTCTAAAATCTTTTCTTCTATGCACCAAAGAAACCTCATCAGCAACGTCGGCCAAAAAGATAGACCAGTCCAAAGCAGAATCTCCTCCTCCAGAGATCACCACTCTTTTACCGCGGTAAATTTCTGGATCCTTGATAATATACTCTACACCCTTGTCTTCGAAATCAACGATTTCTTTGATCGGTGGTTTACGCGGCTCAAAAGACCCCAATCCTCCTGCTATAAATACTGCAGGTGCATTGTGTTTTGTTCCCTTATTTGTAGTGACTACAAAAGTTCCATCTTCCAACTTTTCGATAGTATCCGCTCTTTCACCAAGTGTATAAGTTGGTTCAAAAGGCGCAATTTGATCTGCCAAATTTTTAACCAAATCTCCTGCTAAAATTTCTGGGTAAGCAGGGATGTCGTAAATCGGTTTTTTAGGGTAAATTTCCGAACATTGACCTCCTGGTTCCGCCAAAGCATCAATAAGATGACATCGCAACTTTAACAAACCCGCTTCAAAAACGGCAAACATCCCTACAGGACCGGCTCCAATTATTAAAATATCTGTTTTAATCATTTGTGTACTTTTTTTTCATGGCAAAAATCGTAATTAATTACGATTTCACCTTACATTAATTAATTTTATTATTTTTTTGACACCAAACTTTTGGTGAACTCATTCAAGGCTTCTACTTTTTCTTCAAAATCTCCTTTGATTGTTTTTCTATATTCATTCAAATTTTCCGCAAGATCATTGATGTTTTCTGGGATTACTTCTTCAAAGAACTGACGCAGACGCTTGGCCATTGTAGGAGATTTTCCGTTCGTAGAAATGGCTATTTTTACATTTCCTTTGGTCACAATACCGCCCATATAAAAGTCACAAAATGGTGGGTTATCTGCCAAATTCACCAAGATATTTCTCTCTTTGCAATCTGCATGTACTTGTTGGTTTACAACATCGTTGTCTGTAGTTGCAATCACGATGTGCTTCCCCGCGATAAAACTGGTATCGTAAGGCTGCTCTAACATTTTTACACCATGCTTGTTCGCCAAGGCAACGGTTTCTTCTCGAAACATCGGAGACACCATCTCTACGTTAGCATCTGGACTAGATTTCAAGAGAAATGTTAATTTTTCCAAGGCAACGTTTCCTCCTCCAACAACCAAAGTATTGAGCTCGGTAACTTTTAAAAAAACGGGATATAATTGATTTTGCATTACAGTACTTTTCCTTTTTGATTCAATAGTTGTTGATACAGCACTTCACTTTCTTTGACCGTTTCTCCGACAACGATGATCGCAGGATTCGAAAGCATTTTTTCTTTCACAATCTCTAAAATCGTCTCTATCGTTCCTACCGCCAATTGCTCTTCTTTTTTGGTCCCATTTTCAATAATCGCAACGGGAATATGATTCTTTCCTTTGGCAATAAATTTGCCGACAATTGACTCCAGCTTGCTCATTCCCATCAAAATAACAATGGTCGTGTTTGAACTCGCTGCTGCTTCAATATCTTCACTCAACTTCAAATCTGAACGTGTTCCTGTAATCACTCTAAAACTTTCATTCACTCCTCTTTGAGTCAAGGAAATGCCAAAACTAGCAGGCGCTGCAATCGCCGAGGTAACTCCGGGTACGATGTCTATTTCAATACCTTTGGATATGACGAATTTCAATTCTTCCGAGCCTCTTCCAAAAATAAAAGGATCACCTCCTTTCAAACGTACAACGTGCTTCCCTTTCAGAGCATGCGAGACAATCAAGTCGTGAATTTTTTCTTGAATGAATTTATGCATTCCTCTCCTTTTTCCAACAAATATTTTTTCAGCATTTTTTGCATATGCCAAAAAATCTTCGTTTGCCAAAGCGTCGTACAAAACCACGTCTGCTTCCTCCAAAACTCTGACTGCTTTTAAAGTAATCAACTCTGGATCTCCAGGACCGGCGCCCACTAATGTCAATTTGGGTTGTTTGTTCATTTCATTCTTTTAAAACTAGGATTGCACTTTACGCGCTCACCTAATTCAAACGACAAGCTTTTAAGCTTCTTCTAATTTCGTCGCTCTGTACTCTTCTACCAAATGGTAGAATTTTCGAGACTCCTTTATATAATATTTTGCAAATTCTTCTGACGGCTCGTGTTGATGGATTTGACAAACAAAAGTTTCAAAGTCTGAACCTACATTGATTTCTCCCTCAGCTACAAAAACCTCATTGAAATCCGTGATGATTTTATGATGCGTGTTGGTTTTCTTCCCTTTGGCCGTGAGCAAAGCTTTTGCTGTATTCACAATTGCACTGTAAGAATAGTATATGGCATCCGACCATTTTCCTGCTACCAAAGACTCCTCCGCATTGGTCAATTTATCTTTACTGTCCATAAGCAGTGTAGAAATCAAATCGATCACTACTCCAGCACACTCTCCAATACCCACTGCTTTTTCATATTTCTCTTCATTACCCCAATCGATAAAGTCTGAATCGACCAAATTTGTAACATCCGATAAGGGTTTTAAGAAGTCATAAAAATATTTTTCTCCTTGTGCTAAGTAATATTCGATAAAGTTTTTTCCATTTCCATTGGCAATAAAGTCGTCCAAAATCAAACGCAAGGATGCTGGCCCTCTTTTACTAGGAATCTTGATTACTTTATCAGAAATACGACCTTGACCGTCGCCTAAAATTCCACCACCTAATAAAATTTGCAATGCTGGTGCCACCAATTTTCCTGATTTCACAGACATTCCTTGAAAACCGATGTTTGCCATATTATGTTGACCACAAGCATTCATACATCCGCTAATCTTAATCATCAAATCTTTGTTGTCTGCAAATTGAGGATACTCAGCTCGCAAGACCTTCCCAAGCTCATCGCCAATTCCTGTGGAAGAGGCTATTCCTAAATTACAGGTATCTGTTCCTGGACACGCTGTCACATCTTGAATAGATTCGTACCCCAAATCTACCATTCCTAATTTTTCCAATTCTTGGTAGAAAAATGGCAATAAATCTTCTCGTACGTGACGAATTAAAATGTTTTGACGCAAAGTCAAACGTACTTCATCTCCCGCATAATTTTTAACCAAATCCGCTAAAATCCTAGCTTCTTTTGTGTAAAAATCCCCGATATTTACTTTGACTCCAATCGCAAACAAACCTTCTTGTTTCTGAGCAATCACATTGCTGTTTTTCCAAGCGTTGAAAGCTTGTTCATTGACAGCTACTTTTGGAGCGACAATCCCTGATACGTCTGGCGTATCAAATCCTTCTGCAGAAATTGCCACTGTTTGGTGTGACAAAGCTTTGGTCTCAATAGCTACAATCTCATTGAACTTTTCCAAACCAACATCTTTGATGAAAAATTTCAAACGTGCTTTCGCTCTCTTTGAACGCTCTCCGTATCTGTCAAAAACACGTAAAACAGCTTCCATATATGGTATGATCTTATGGGTTTCTAAAAACTCAAAAGCAACATCTGCAAAACGCGGTTGAGAACCTAAACCTCCACCAATCATTACTTTGAATCCTCTTACTTCTTCTCCATTGATTACTTTTGTCTTTGCAATAAATCCAATATCATGCATAAAACTCAATGCCGTATCATCGTCTGTTCCTGAGAAAGACACTTTGAACTTACGTCCCAATTCTTGACAAATTGGATTTCGTAGAAAAAACTGGAACACAGCATGCGCATAAGGAGAAACATCAAAAGGTTCTTTTGGATCAACGCCTGCCGTTTCAGACGCGGTTACGTTACGTACTGCATTTCCACAAGCTTCTCGCAAGGTGATATCACTTTTTTCCAATTCTGCCCACAACTCCGGAGTTCGGTCCAAACTCACATAGTGAATCTGAATGTCTTGTCTCGTTGTAATGTGCAAACGTCCTCTTGAATATTCGTCAGAAACATCTGCTATTCGATGTAATTGATCGCTTGTCACTTTTCCATAAGGCAATTTGATACGAATCATTTGAACTCCAAACTGACGCTGTCCGTAAACTCCACGAGCCAAACGCAAGCTTCTAAATTTTTCTTCATCAATTCTTCCTTCGTGAAACAATTGAATTTTATCTGCCAAATCTATGATGTCTTTCTCAACGATTGGATTTTCTATTTCTGATCTAAAACTTTGCATGTCTTTGTCTTTTTAGGGGTTGAATTGTATGGCTTTTTTCGCACTACTCAATTCTAAAATCTTTATTGTATGAATCCTACTCCGGATGTATTGTTGGTTTGTGCATCTATTAAAATAAAGGAACCGTTTGCTTTGTTGTCTACATAAGAATCGTAAAACAAGGGTTTCGCCAATTTGATTTGTACCACTCCAATGTCATTTATGGTCAATTTATTGACGGCTGCATCTTCACCAGAAAAATCGGTTTTGATGACTTTTTGAACGTCTACAATTTTCGCAACAACTCTATTGGCTCCGTGCTGAATCAAATATTTTGTTCCTGCAACCAAATTTTTGGCATCCATCCAACAAACTTTTGCTACAATCTGCTTGGCTTCTTTTGGCAATTCTGAGGATTTCACCAACAGGTCTCCTCTTGAAATGTTGATGTCATTTTCTAACGTGATATTCACAGAAGAGCCTCTTTCTGCTGTTTCAAAAGTTTTGTCAAAATGGTATATCTCTTTGATCTTGGACGATGTTTTTGAAGGCAATACAGTTACCTCATCTCCAACACTCAAAGAACCGCCATACAATTTTCCTGCATATCCGCGAAAATCATGAAATTCTTCTGTTTTTGGACGAATGACATTTTGGATTGGCAAACGAGCTTGCGAAACTTCGTAAACGTCTTGCGCATCCAAACCTTCTAAGTGTTCGAGCATCGTTGCTCCAGCATACCAAGGTGTCTGAGCTGATTTGTTCACTACATTGTCTCCTTTCAAGGCACTTACAGGAATGAAAGTAATGTGCTGTCCTTTGTAATCAGAACGCGCTGCCAAGCCGATAATTTCTTCTTTGACTGCGTTGAATTTTTCCTCTGAAAAATCAACCAAATCCATTTTGTTCACTGCCACTACAATATCCTTCACTTTCAAAAGATTGTTGATAAAGAAATGACGGTACGTTTGTTCGATTACCCCTTTGCGTGCATCTACCAAAATAATAGCTGCTTGCGAAGTAGATGCACCGGTCACCATATTTCTTGTGTATTCTACATGTCCTGGAGTATCGGCAATGATGTAACTTTTCTTGGCTGTTGAAAAATAAATATGGGCTACATCAATGGTAATTCCTTGTTCTCTTTCGGCAACCAAACCATCCGTAGCCAAAGAAAAATCCAAATAATCGAACCCTTTTTGTTTGCTACTGCGCTCTATTGCTTCTAATTTATCGTCCGTCAAGGATTTTGTATCGTATAAAATACGTCCAATCAACGTACTTTTACCATCGTCTACACTTCCTGCTGTTGCTATTTTTAAAACTTCCATTTTTATAAGGCTGTTGGCTTTTAGTTTTTGACTATTGGCCTAATTTGTGTTTCTATTCTTTACTCAATCTAACAAAAGTTTCTTTTAGAAATACCCTTGCTGTTTTCTTTTTTCCATGGCAGCTTCTGAACGTTTGTCATCAATTCTTGCCCCTCTTTCAGAAATAGAAGAATCTCTGATTTCTTCTACTACTTTTGCAATATCTACTGCTTCTGAGAGCACTGCTGCAGTACAGCTCATGTCTCCTACAGTTCTGAATCGCACCATTCTTTCTACTACTTGTTCATCTTCTTCTCTGTATACCACTTCATCATCTGCTGTCCAAATCATCCCGTCTCTCACAAATGTTTTGCGTTTGTGTGCAAAATAAATGGATGGAATTTCAATGTCTTCTTTTTCTATATACGACCAAACATCCAATTCTGTCCAGTTAGAAATTGGGAAAACACGTACGTTTTGTCCCAAATCTATTTTCCCATTGAGCAAATCGAACAATTCTGGACGTTGGTTTTTTTCATCCCAACCTCCAAAGTCATCTCTTACTGAAAAAATACGCTCTTTGGCTCTTGCCTTTTCCTCGTCTCTTCGGGCTCCTCCAATCGCTGCATCAAATCCAAATTCTTCAATAGCATCCAACAAAGTTTCTGTCTGCAACATATTTCTACTCGCATATTTTCCAGATTCTTCTTGTACTTTTCCAGCATCTATATTGTCTTGTACATTACGAACAATCAGCTCTACTCCCAATTCTGCGCAAAGTCTGTCCCTAAATTCAATAGTTTCGGGAAAATTGTGCCCTGTATCTACATGTAAAAATGGAAACGGTATTTTTGCTGGATAAAACGCTTTTTGTGCCAATCTCACTAAAGTAATGGAATCTTTTCCTCCTGAAAACAACAACACTGGTTTTTCAAACTGTGCCGCCACCTCTCTCATGATATAGATGGCTTCGTTTTCTAAAGCGTTGGAATGTAATATTGTACTCATTTTTAATTTTTTATATTATTGTCTGTACTGTTGTTTTTCTAAAACCTAGCACTCATATTTGTTTGTTAAGCATGCAAACCACACTCTCTATTTCCTAAAACTTTGGTTGGATCGAAGTATTTGAATTCGTTTGGAATTCCATTTTCTTCGTTGTAAGTGTTCAACTGCGCATCCGTCCAATCGTAAAAAGGACTCACTTTCAATACACCGTCTGATCCTTGTGACACAATATCAATACTGTCTCTAAAAGCCGTCTGTCCTTTTCGAAGGTTCGTAAACCATACATCCGGTTGATGCTCAGTCATTGCCCTTTGAAAAGGCTCTAATTTTACCTGCTCCGTAAATACTTTGTGCATCGGATCATCGATCTGAGGAATTCCCATCACCACATCTCGGTGAGAAGTTGTCTGCTTGGGTACATACAAACGAATGTCTAGGTTCAATTTTTCAATCAACTCCTCCGCATGCCGATACGTTTGTGGTGTATTGTAACCTGTATCACACCATATCACTTTTAACTCGTTGTCCTGAGACGTGGTCAAGTGCAAAATAGACCCTTCGTACGGACGAAAGTTTGTTGTAATAACGGGGTTCTTTGCGTTTTCTAGCGCCCATGCTACGATTTCTTGTGGAGTCTTCCCTTGCAAAGAATCGTTTATAGTTTTCAATTGTATTTCTGTATACGTTGTGTGCATTACCTTCCCCATTTGATTGTATTCCAAACTCTTTCATGAAAAAAATACAGAACCATTTTTGTAGCAAAATCGACTCCAGCAATTGCAGAAGCTGTTTTTATTTCACCTGTAATAAACAATGACACAATCAAGGTATCAATTGTTCCTACAACTCGCCAACTAATCGCTTTGACAACACTACGAATCGGCTTATCAGAAGCCACGGCCTGCTGATAACTCTCATTCTTTTTGTTTTTATTTAGTTGATCTACTAACATCTTTTCTATATTTTCCTTTTAATTCTATTACCCTATCGGAGTAGTAGGATTAGAACGCAAAAGTAAAGGATTCCTTACAAACAGGCAACATATTTCCCGTAAAATTTTGGAAAAAATCAAAAAAAAACTGTAAACCCTAGTATTATAGTAGGTTAATCTAAAAAAGGCTAAGATGCATTCAAGTCTGCGAGGGTGGTATTTCGCAAAACATGCAGTGTATTGTCACGTACCTGAATCATTAATTTATGGACCGAACAAGCATTTTCATCTGGACAATCGTCGCACTTTTCGTAAAAATTCAAACTCACACAAGGCACCATTGCAATTGGACCTTCTAAGGCACGAATCACATCGGTCATTTTAATCTCCATAGCAGGCTTTAACAGATAATACCCTCCACCTTTTCCTTTTTTAGAACCCAAGAGACCGGCTTTTCGCAATGTCAACAAAATACTTTCTAAAAACTTATGAGAAATATTTTCTGATTTTGAAATTTCAGAGATCTGTACTGGACAATTCTCTTTTCTATTGGCTAAAAATGTCAGTGCCTTGATTCCGTATTTTGTCTTTTTTGAAAGCATGGAACGAAGATAGAACTTTTTTACCTAGTTATCCTATTTGAATAGTAGATTGTTGTGTTCGTAATTGTTTCACGACGACGTCACTAGAGTTTCATCCAACTTCTTGAGTCTTTTTTATCAAAAAAAGCTCTAAAAATCAATGCATGATTTTAAAAAGCAATTCTTTTAGTAAATCCCTATGAGAAATCTGCGCCCCCACTCCTTTACTTTTGACATCTGCATCACGAAGCAACGCAATGATTTCCGATACTTTTCGCATCGGATAATTTTTAGCCGCTGTTACATAATCACTTACAAAATAAGGACTCACTCCAAGTTTTTGGGCAACATTCGCCTTCGATTTGTCTTGCAAGCCATGGTATAAAAACAACTGCGTAAAATAACTACTCAACAAAGAGATCGTCATAACCAAAGGATTGCTTTTTGGATTATTTGCAAAATAATTCACAATTCGATTTGCTCTGAAATTAGCTTTATTTCCAATTGCTTTGCGCAATTCAAAATTATTAAAATCTTTACTGATTCCGATATTTTCCTCAATATGGGTAGGGTCGATAATTGTCTTTACTGGTAAAATCAACATCAACTTTTCCAATTCATTGTTGATTTTTCCCAAATCCGTGCCTAAAAACTCCACAAGCATCTGGGCTGCTTTGGGTTCCATTTGATAATTTTTCCCATTCAGCACTTTTCGAATCCAGTCGGCTACTTGATTTTCATACATTTTTCTACTCTCGAAAACAACACCATTTTTATTGACTGTTTTGAAAAGCTTTTTTCTTTTGTCTAGAGTTTTGTATTTGTAATTGACCACAAGCACCGTCGAAGGCTGCGGGTTTTCTGCATAAGAAACCAATTTTTCAATTGTTCTTGACAAATCTTGTGCCTCTTTCACCAAAACCACTTGCTTCTCAGCCATCATTGGAAAGCGTTTGGCATTGGACACGATATCCTCAATACTCACATCTCTTCCATAGAGTACCATTTGATTGAACCCTCTTTCTTCTTCGCTGAGTACATTTTTTTCTATGTATTCAGATATTTTATCGATGTAATAAGGTTCCTCTCCCATCAAAAAGTAGATGGGCTTGGCTTTGCCTTCTTTAATTTCAGATACGATTTGATTTACTTCATTCATAAGGAACAGCTCACGATCCATCACAAATAAGGATGGTATTCTTTTTATAATTCTTAAATTCGCTTTTATGACAGCCTTGAATCTCCCATTCTACAAATTCCGTATCAAAAGTAGCGAAAATAAGCGACTCATTTTTGACCAATTACGAAAAAAATATGTCGTATTGACCCCCGAAGAGTGGGTGCGTCAGCATTTTGTATCGTATTTACTTTCCGAAAAAAAATACCCCGCTTCCCTGATTGCCATCGAAAAAGAATTGAAAATCAATGGCTTAAAAAAAAGAACTGATATTTTAATATTCAACAAACAAGGCCTTCCAGATATTGTTGTAGAATGCAAATCTCCGTCTGTACCTATCACCCAAACTACTTTCGACCAGATTGCGCGCTACAATTTAAATTTAAACGCTACTTTTTTAATTGTAACCAACGGCCTGCAACATTTTTATTGCCAAATGGATCGTAAAAACGAGCAATATGTTTTCTTGGAAGACATTCCCAACTACCCGATTGCCTCTGTATAAAAATCCATTCATTTAGTTATTCTCCTTTACAATTCACAAAACACTTTTCAACAAATCTTCCAAAAGTTCTCAAAAAATATAGTTGTAAATCCATTTGTATATTGCTACATTTGTTTCTCAATTTTCAACCTACATGGAACCATTCATAGTATCAGCTCGAAAATACCGTCCTCAGGTTTTTGAAGATGTTGTGGGGCAACAAGCCATCACCAACACTTTGGAGAATGCTATTAAAAACAACCACCTAGCACAGGCTTTGTTGTTTACTGGCCCAAGAGGGGTTGGAAAAACAAGTTGTGCACGTATTCTCGCAAAAAAAATAAACGACGCCGAAGGACTGCATAAAAACGAAGATTTTGCTTTCAATATTTTCGAATTGGACGCCGCCTCGAACAATTCTGTAGATGACATTCGTTCCCTTACGGATCAGGTTCGTATTCCTCCCCAAACGGGAAAATACAAAGTCTATATCATTGACGAGGTGCACATGCTTTCGCAAGCTGCATTCAATGCTTTTTTAAAAACTTTAGAAGAACCGCCTGCGCATGCGATTTTTATACTAGCCACGACAGAAAAACATAAAATTATCCCAACGATTTTGTCTCGTTGTCAAATTTTTGATTTCAAACGTATTGGAGTGGTTGACGCCAAAAACCATCTGAAAAAAATTGCTTCAAAAGAAGGAATTGAGGCAAGTGACGATGCTTTGCACATCATTGCGCAAAAAGCAGATGGCGCCATGCGTGATGCCTTGTCTATTTTTGATAGGGTCATCAGTTTCTCAGGAAAAAACCTCACCCGTGAAGCCGTAACCGAAAATTTAAACGTCTTGGATTACGATGTTTATTTTCAAGTGACCGATTTGGCAATCAAAAATAACATTCCACAAATTTTGGTGGCATTCAACACGGTTCTAAGCAAAGGATTTGAAGGACACCATTTTATCAATGGATTGGCATCTCATTTTAGAGACCTACTCGTTGCAAAAGACAAAGAAACTGTCCCTCTTCTCGAAGTCGGTGACAATGCCAAGAAACAATACCTCACGCAAGCGGCAGCAGCATCACTTCCTTTTCTGCTGCAAGCCATCGAGAAAGCCAATGCCTGTGACCTCCAATACAAAACCAGTAAAAACCAGCGACTTTTGGTAGAACTGACCCTCATGCAAATTGCATCCCTCACCTTCGAGGCAGAAAAAAAAAAAGTAGCGACTTTATAATCCCCGCTTCATTTTTCAAAAACACACGAGTTGAAGAGACAATTGAAACAACTTTTAAGAAAAATGTTCCTACTGCTAAACCTATAGAAACGAGCGAAAAAAAAGTCCAAAAGAAACCTCAACGCAAGACATCTGTAACACGTGAACGTAAAAGAGCATCGGCACTTTCTCTAAAAAGCTTGACTGAAAAAGTGACAACCGTTGCCCTTGCAGACGAAACAGAAATTGACAGAAACACACTTCCAAAAGATAATTTCACCGAAACTAAATTTCTATCCTTATGGAATATTTATGCGGAGCAACTTGTCCAAAAAGGAGATAAAAGTTTGGCTTCCATTTTAAACGCATCCAAACCTACTTTAAAAGAATGGAGCATTCATTATGTGCTTCCTAACAATTTGATGGCAGATCAATTGGAAAGATTGAAACCTCGATTGCTCAAATATTTGAGAGAAAGTCTTAATAATTTCAGTATTGACCTGGAAGTCAATGTCATTGAAACAGAGGTCAAAAAATTTATTTACACACCACAGGAAAAATACAACAAATTGAAAGAAATCAATCCAGATATTGAAATCTTAAAAAAGATATTTGGCCTCGATTTGTAGTATGAATCCTCCTTGCAAATATCGATTTCGACATCGCAAAAAACAAAGTCAACTTTATTTTTCAGTGTGTTTTTTAATATATTGTGCGCCAAATTAATCCAAACAGCCTTTGCTGTACTTTTGAGAAAAACCATCATTAGAAAAAAATAAAATCATTACAAGAATGCTAGGATTAAAATTACCAACAGACCCAAGATGGGCAAATATCGCAGAAAAAAATATTGACGAAATCTTAATAGACCATGCGCACTGCGAACAAAAAGCAGCTTCTACAGCGATTTCATTAATTGTTAGTTTTCCTGAATACACCGATCTGGTGCAGGAAATGGTGGCACTGGTAAAAGAAGAAATGAGTCATTTCAAACTGGTACACGACCGACTGATAAAAAAAGGAATTGTATTGGGTAGAGACCGAAAAGACGACTATGTAGTTCAACTCTTAAAATTTTTCCCAAAAGGGGGCAGTCGTACCGATCAATTGGTACATCGATTGCTATATGCGGCCTTGATAGAAGCGAGGAGCTGTGAACGTTTTCGTCTCTTATCTAAAGAATTGAAAGACCCAGAATTGGCAAAATTTTACAGAGATTTAATGGTGTCAGAAGCCAACCACTATAGCCTATTTTTAAAATTTGCAAGAACCTACGGCATTCGTGAAGAAGTCGATCGAAAATGGGATGAACTTTTAAATTTCGAAGCAGAAATTTTAAAAAACTTTGGAAACCAACAATTGATCCACGGCTAAAAAAGACCTGCTTTTCGTATGACACAATCCGAGTTAAAAGAATTTCTTGACAGCAAAGTAAGTCAATACAATACATTTGATTTTATAGAGAGTGACCCTGTCCAAATACCTCATTTGTACCAACAAAAAGAAGATATCGAAATTGCTGCTTTCTTAGCAGCGACGATTGCTTGGGGAAAGCGACCTATGATTATAAAAAATAGCCTCCGCATGATGGACGCGTTGGGAAATGCTCCCTTTGATTTTATCATGGAGCACAAACAACAGCATTTAGACAGGCTCGCCCCTTTCGTACACCGCACCTTCAATTTAGAAGACTTTCGTTTTTTTATAAAATCACTTCGAAATATTTACACCCAACACGGCGGGCTCGAAAAAGTTTTTCAATCCAACCAATCCAAAGATTCTTTGCAGTCCTCTATACACGAATTCAAGAAAATATTTTTTGAAATTCCGCACCCACAACGAACGACAAAACACATTTCCGATCCAGTCAAAGGCTCTGCAGCAAAGAGGATCAACATGTTTCTACGTTGGATGGTAAGACAAGACAAACAAGGTGTGGATTTTGGCATTTGGAAAAGCATCTCTCCTTCTTTACTCTCTTGTCCTCTTGACGTGCACTCTGGCAATGTCGCGCGCAAACTGAATGTGTTGCAAAGAAAACAAAACGATGGAAAGGCGGTTCAAGAATTGGACAAGGCGTTGCGGAAATTAGACCCAACAGACCCTGTGAAATATGATTTTGCACTGTTTGGACTGGGTGTTTTTGAAGGATTTTAACACGAAAAAATGAATCTAAATATCCTCAAGTACGCGAGTGGAAATTTTTTCAGAATAACTATTTATTTTCCAATGACCGGGACTCCAACCTTTCAGAAACCTATGAAAATCTGTCCATGCTATCGGATACAATGCCCTCCACTCTTTCTCTATTTCTTCAAAACACAAAGAAGAATGTTGTTTTTGTAACGCGTTTTTCAAGGCTTTGAAATACGTAGCCAATATTTTTTCTTCCAAGCGTTCACAATCTTCTTCGTGCAAACAACTGCCTACAAAATAGGCAACATCCTTTATTCCAGAACCGCCACCGGCATATTGAAAATCGACAGCAGCCACTTCATCACCTGTTTTTGAAAAGCAAAAATTTGCCAACTTGGCATCTCCGTGTACGATAGTTTGATAACGGGCCTTGTTGAGTATTGCGTCCAACTTCGACGCCGCATTTTTTAGTGGGACGTCTTCCATTGCTTGCAGTTCCTCTGGACGGGTATTCAAGTGCCAATAGGTTCCTATTTCCCACAAATCACAAGGGGATACTTCCATATAACCCGCATGAAAATTCGCCAGCCATTGCAAACAGCATGCTACCTCTGACCATACTACATCTGTTTTCCTCAAAGGGTAACCGCTTCCATCCAAATCTTCCAAAACAAGCAGCGTTTCCTCTTCTTTGACAGCTACCCCTAAAAAGTTCGGAATTCTTGCATCTTTTTGTTTGCTCCCATAGTGCTCATAAAAAGAACGCTCGACTTCATAGGATTTGACTTTACGTTGGTGCGAAACATCAGAATCCCATCCGCGAGGATGTGTGGTTTTGATTGGAAAAGAAATGTATTTTAATATTGCAGTTTTCTGCAGACCTCCCTCCAAAGCAATTCGGATTATTTTTCCATAACCACTCCAGAGACTTTGAATGACTTCAAGCTCTTGAAATTTTTCAGCGCCTGTAGCCTCCAAAATAAATGTTTTGAAATCAGAATTCACACCTTGTTATTTAGAAATTTCTCTTTTTTAAACGCACCAACAACTTCCTATTCTTTCTTTAAAAAGGAATCTGTTTTCTTATCATAATGATACGGACAGTGCTTACAACCACTGCGACAACAATACCCTCTCTTCAAATGATATTGTTCTGTAAAAACTCGATAGCCCTCTTCATTCCAATAAAAATCGCCTTCTTCTATTTTTGGTAAATTGTACGAACTCATTTTTTTTCTTGCTACGATTGCTGCAAAAATAAACTTTCTGAATGAAATTTGATGTTTTCGAAAATTCTTTCCAAAAAAGTGCATCTTTTTTGCTTTGTTCGCGTCTTATAGGTAACTTTATTACATTTAAATCCAACTATTATGAAAAATACAAACTGTACATGTGCATGCGAAGAATGCAAAAACGAAAACTGTACAAATTGCACTTGTGAAATGTGCACTTGTCAAAATTGCGGCTGTTAACTACTCAAATTTGTTTTGGATGGACACAAATATAATTTGGGCTGAATTTTCGGCAGCATTGCATCGTTTCATTGTAAATAAGGTAAAAAACACCGCGGCAGCCGACGATCTCTTGCAAGAAGTCTTTGTAAAGATACACCTTCAAAAAAAAACCTTACAAAAAAAGGACCGTTTGAAGTCGTGGATTTATACCATTGCCAACAATACTGTCAAGGACTATTTTAGAAAAAAACAAAAAGAGGCAGTTCTTCTTTCGAACGAAAAAATAGCGAGCACTGAAGAAACTCTAAAACACGAAGCACAAGATTGTTTATTACCCCTCATTAAAAATCTTCCAGACACTTATAGGGAAGTCCTCTATTTAAGCGAAATCAAAGGCTACAAACAAAAAGAAGTAGCCCAGCAACTGAACATAAGTCTCCCTGCCACAAAATCTAGAATTTTACGAGGCCGGGACTTGTTGAAAAAGGGTTTTATGGATTGCTGTGATTACAAATTGGATGCACAGGGACATCTCAGAGGTGAACACAAAAACAAAGCAGATTGTAAAGTCTGTCAATAATCCTTCACAACCCATTGTAATTCCGTAATTTTGTAAAAATCCACTCCATGGCACAGGACATTTATGGAAAGGCTCTGCTTGATTTTTTAGAAGACAAGCATCCAGAAAATATCACAACTCTTTCTTCCCTTGCGGGAAAAGACGAAATGCCTTTGCCTTACTTATTTCGAAATTTTGAGGAAATGCCTGTCATAGAGCAAGTCGCTCTCAATGCCGCAAAGGGAAAAATTTTAGACATTGGTGCGGGTAGTGGAAGTCACTCTCTTTACTTGCAAAAAAAACACCCAAACACTCTTGCTCTGGACATATCCAAAGGAGCCATCGAAGTTTGTAAAAAAAGAGGGGTACAACATACGCTTTGCAAAAATATTTGGGAACTAGAAAACCAAAAATTTGACACACTTTTGGCTTTGATGAATGGCACTGGAATTTGCGGAAAACTAGAGGATTTAGGGCCTTTTTTAAGTCATTTAAAAAACTTACTCAACGAAAACGGACAAGTCCTCATCGATTCTTCAGACATACTCTACATGTTTGAAGATCAACGGGGAGCCCATTGGATCAATTCGGCACAAGCGTATTATGGTGAGGTGGAATTTCAAATGCAATACTGCAATGAAACCACCGAAAAATTTGACTGGCTGTACGTAGATTTCAATACCTTAAAACGATGTGCCCTCTTCCAGGGACTTGACTGCGAACTATTGCATGAAGGCACCCATTACGACTATCTCGCGAGGCTTACGCTACACAAACCTGAATAAAATCAATACGAAAGCATTTCTTTTTTCTAAAATCCAACACGTATCTTTGCTATTTAGAACGCACGACATTTCATGAAAACATTTTTGACAAGTCTTTTTGTATTTTTTCATTTTGCTCTTCTTTTTTCTCAAAGCAACTACGAACAAAAGATCCGGCAATACCAAAAAAACCAAACAGAAACTTTTCAAAATAAAAAAACCTCTCCGCTGACGGACCAAGACTTGAAAAATTTTAGAGCGTTGCCCTATTTTCCTATCGATCGGAACTACCGCGTCATCGCATCTTTCAAACGAACACCTTTGGCGCCTTATTTTGTCATAAAAACAACAACTCACAGAAAACCTTTGTATCAAAAATATGGCATTGCTACATTTGTTTTAAACGGTACAAAATTAGAATTGAGTATGTATCAAAGTTATACCGACAAACACAATTTCGTAAACAATCAAGCCTTGTTTCTTCCTTTCAAAGACACGTCTAATGAAGAGGAATCGTATGAAGGTGGTCGGTATTTGAATGTATACATTAGCGATATTGTCAACGATCGAATTGTCTTGGATTTTAACAAATCCTACAATCCCTATTGTGCATATAATTATCAATACTCTTGTCCCTTGCCCCCCGTTGAAAACCACTTGAACACAGCTATTTTAGCAGGCATTAAAAAGGGTGTCCTAAAAAATTAAATTCATTGTATAAAACTGATTGAGTATGCAAATGCCTCGCATATATCCTCAGGTCTTTATTAGAAGCAAAGACAAGAGTGCGCCATCTATAATTTTACAAAAAATACTTGTAAAACTTAAAAAACATGCTATATTTGCAACCGCAATACCAAAAGCGAAAGTAGCTCAGTTGGTAGAGCGTCAGCCTTCCAAGCTGAATGTCGCCGGTTCGAACCCGGTCTTTCGCTCTAGAGCTCTCTAAATCATTAGGGAGCTTTTTTATTGTTTCAACTTTTTTTCGAAAAGTAGTAAAAGGACTACGGGAATCGCCATGCCTAAAACAACCCATGTATGTTGTATGAAAATTTGCGGCTTCACGAGCAGCGTCAATGCAAAACCTGCAATAGCACCTCCCAAATGAGCTGTGTGTCCTACGTTTCCGATTTGTTTTTTCATTCCGTAGATAGAATACAATAAATATCCAATCCCAAAAACGTATCCTGGCAAAGGAATGGGAATGGGAAATAAAATCAAGGTCATGTTTGGAAACAATAACACAGCGCTGTATACGATGCCTGAGACCGCTCCCGAAGCCCCAACAGCACTGTAATAAGGTTCTTTTTTGTGGTAGGTCATAGTAAACAGGCTCCCAAATATTAAACTTCCAAAATACAACAACACAAAATTAGAAACGCCAACCCCAGCAATCACGTTTGTTGAAAAAAGATACAAGGCGTACATATTGAAGCCAAGATGCATGTAATCAGCATGCAAAAAACCAGACGAGACCAATCGAATTTTTTCTCCATTTAAAATAGGCCCTATTTGAAACTTGTACTTTTCAAAAAAAGAAGCATCTTTTAGCCCTTTGTAAGAAAAAAGAACATTGGCAATGATGAGAAGCAAAACAGTTTGGTGCATTTGTAAGTTGTTTTTCATTCAAAGATAAAATTATATCCGATATTTGTAACCAAATTTAGTAGTTCTATGCACAGATTTGTCTTTTTCAGCACCTATCCTTTTATTTGGCTTTTTTCAAAACTTCCTTTTTGGATGTTGCATATACTTTCTGATGGCATTTACTTTCTTTTATTCCATATCATTGGCTATCGAAAAGAAATTGTTTTGAACAATCTAAAGCTAGCTTTCCCTGAAAAAGAAACGAAGGAACTGAAAAAAATTCGAAAAGAATTTTACCAACATTTTGTAGATATTTTCGTAGAAATGATCAAATCATTTACCATTTCAGAAGCGGAACTGAACAAGAGATATCAGTACACCAATCCTGAAATTTTTAAAACCTTGGAAGGCCTAGAAAAAAGTGTAATCATGATGGGTTCTCATTACGCAAATTGGGAATGGATTATCAATATTCAAAGCATGACAAGCATCAACTGTGTCGGTGCTTATACGAGACTTTCAAATCCCTATTACGACCGATTGATTCGAAAAAACAGAAGCCGTTTTGGCGCTGATTTTGTACCTACAAGACACACCATTAAAAACCTCTTAGACAACAAAAAAAACAACATCACGTCACTCTATGGGCTTTTAAGTGACCAATCTCCTCAACTCCAAAAAACACACTACTGGGCTCCTTTTCTGGGTGTTACCGTCCCCATACATACAGGGGCTGAAATGCTCGCCAAAAAACATGATTTCATAGTGACCTACATGAACGTTACCAAAATCAAAAGAAGCCACTATTCGATTTCTTTTGAAATTCTAGCAGAAAACCCTAAAGATTGCAAAGATTATGAAATCACGGATATTTTTCTTGAAAAAGCAACCAAACAAATTGTCGAAAATCCTGCTTTGTATTTCTGGACACACAACCGTTTCAAGCACAAAGACAAAGCCCCCTCAAAAAGCACCGAAAAAATTCGTGTTAAAAATTAGTAGGGGAAGCCTTTCTAAATTCCGCAAAACTATTTCCAAATCCATCATGTGATTTTATACAGCTTTCTGGTTTCGACAGAACAGAAGCCTACATGGTTTGCAGCATTCTCGGAACCAAAATTAAAAGCGGAATTCTTAACCCATCAAAAAAAATGATGTTACATGCTACAAAAATGGTTTGTACTTTTTAAGATTTAAAAATGGGACCACCTATACATTTATAAAAAATATAAACACTTCAGGTCGTTTATACTTGGAGCTCTTCACTACGTAACTTAAACATGCATGATAAAAAAAAGCATCTCGAAATCGCGAATGAGGAATGAAAAGTTCTCTGACAACTAAAATCAAAATTTGTATGCGTCCAAACCATTCATTTTGAAAAAGTGAATCCCTTTCAAATAAAAAAGCAACTCGTCTGTGTAGACGAATTGCTTTTTTATTTCACGTTAAAGTATTTTTTTTGAATTACGAGATGTTAGCAATTTCTTTGATCTCCTCAATAATATGTATCGCTAATTTCTCGGCTCGCTCTTGCGAAGTACTCTCTGTATATATTCGGATGATGGGTTCTGTATTGGATTTACGCAAATGTACCCATTCTGTCGGGAAATCGATTTTTACACCGTCAATTGTATTGACCTCTGCTGCTGCTGCTGCGTATTTGTGTGCCATTTCTTCCAAAATCTTGTCAACATCAAGAACTGGCGTCAATTCAATTTTGTTTTTGCTCATAAAATAACTCGGATAAGTGTCGCGCAATTCTTTGCAACTTTTGTTGCTTTTTGCCAAATGGGACAAAAACAAGGCAACACCGACTAAGGAATCACGGCCATAATGTGCTGCCGGATAAATAATCCCTCCGTTTCCTTCTCCTCCAATAACTGTATTGGTGGCTTTCATAGCAAGCACAACGTTTACCTCGCCTACGGCACTTGCAGTATAACTCCCTCCATGTTTTTCTGTAACATCTCGCAAAGCTCGTGAAGAAGAGAGATTGGAAACTGTGTTTCCTCCTCCCAATTCTCCTAAAACATAGTCTGCGCAGGCTACTAGCGTATACTCTTCCCCAAACATTGAACCGTCCTCATTGACTATCGCCAATCGATCTACATCGGGATCTACTACGATTCCAACGTCTGCTTGCTCTAATAAAACTCTAGAAGCGATTGCTCCCAAGTGTTCTTTCAAGGGTTCGGGGTTGTGTGGAAACTCTCCATTGGGCTCGCAATACAATTTTACACAAGTGACTCCCAATGCTTCTAATAAAGCGGGGATAAAAATTCCTCCTGTAGAATTCACTGCATCTAACACGACTTTAAAACGCGCTTTTTTGATCGCTTCTACGTCCACCAAATCTAAATCTAGTACTGCTTTGACATGTTTTGTTACATAAGACCTATCTTTTGCATAAGTTCCTAAATTGTCTACCGCTGCATACCGATAGGCATCGTTCTCTGCCAAAGTCAATATTTTTTGTCCTTCTTCTCCGTTGATAAACTCTCCTTGTTCGTTGAGTAGTTTTAGGGCATTCCACTGTTTGGGATTGTGAGAGGCTGTGATGATGATTCCTCCGTTGGCAGATTCCATAGGTACTGCAACTTCCACGGTAGGCGTAGTGGACAATCCTAAATCTACGACATCAATCCCCAATCCTACCAAAGTATTGGAAACCAAACTACTGATCATTTTTCCTGAAATTCGGGCATCTCGACCTAGCACTACTTTCAATCTTTTTTCGACAGTACCTTTAGCATTTCTCTCCAACAACCATGTGCCATAGGCACTTGCAAATTTTACAGCGTCCAATGGGGTTAAATTTTCCCCAATAGCTCCTCCAATTGTCCCGCGAATACCTGATATTGATTTGATTAATGTCATGGATCTTGATGTTTTACTTTTTTTATTTCAAACTGACACAAAAGTAAGGAAACTATCTGTATTTCTAGAGGACAAATAAAACCTTATTCCTCTTGAGTTAGAAAAGAATTACCTCATTTCTGAAAGGTAATTTTATATCAATAAGTTTACTTCAGATTATCCAAATCAAGCGTAAACATAAAGTAAAAAAAAAGGAACTCGATACAACAAGCTCCTCTTTTTTTATTATGTATTTGTAAATCTAACTGTACATTTTTTTACGCAAATCTTTCACTTTTGCATCTGACAAATATTCGTCAAAAGTGGCATATTTATCAATCACACCTTTGGGCGTAATTTCAATAATTCTGTTCGCCACTGTTTGCGCAAACTCGTGATCATGAGTTGAAAACAACACCGTCCCTTTGAAGTTTTTCAGTGAGTTATTGAGTGCTTGAATAGATTCCAAATCCAAGTGATTGGTAGGCTCGTCTAGCATCAATACGTTGGCTCTTTTCATCATCATACGAGACAACATACAACGTACTTTTTCTCCTCCTGACAGCACATTGCATTTTTTCAAAGCCTCTTCTCCACTAAAGATCATTTTCCCTAAAAAACCTCTGAGATATACTTCTTCGCGCTCTTCTTCGGTTTTCGCATATTGGCGCAACCAATCCACCAAATCCAATTCTGCGTTTTGAAAAAATTCTGAATTTTCAACAGGCAAATAGGATTGATTCGTCGTAATTCCGAACTGGTAAGTTCCTGAATCGGCTTGTTCGTTTCCGTTGATTATTTGATAAAAAGAAGTAATTGCTTTGGAGTTTTTTGAAATAATAGCCACTTTGTCTCCCTTGCTCAAATTGATATGAATGTCTTTGAACAAAACTTCTCCATCTGATTCTTTGGACAAGTTTTCAATGTTTAATATTTGATCTCCTGCCTCTCTCTCTCTTTCAAAAATAAGTGCTGGATACCTTCTGCTAGAAGGTTTGATATCTTCTACATTTAATTTTTCGATCATTTTTTTACGACTGGTCGCTTGCTTTGATTTCGCAACATTCGCAGAAAAACGACGGATAAATTCCTCCAATTCTTTCTTCTTATCCTCCGCTTTTTTATTTTGTTGTGCTCTTTGTTTCGCGGCCAATTGACTCGACTCATACCAAAATGTATAGTTCCCCGAATATTGGTTGACTTTTCCGAAATCAATATCTGAGATATGTGTACAAACAGCATCTAAAAAATGACGGTCATGGGACACCACAATAACCGTGTTTTCATAATTTGCCAAAAAATTCTCCAACCAAGCAATGGTTTCAAAATCCAAATCATTGGTGGGCTCATCCATGATCAATACATCTGGGTTACCAAACAATGCTTGTGCGATCAAAACACGTACTTTTTGTTTTCCATCCATATCGCTCATCAGCGTGTAATGGAATTCGTCTTTGATTCCTAAAGAAGAAAGCAAAGTTGCGGCATCACTCTCCGCAGTCCATCCACCCATTTCTTCAAAAACGACTTGTAATTCACCTATTTTATCTGCATTTTCATCTGTGTAATTGGCATACAAATCATCAATTTCTTTTTTGATGGCAAACATATCTTTGTTTCCCTTCATGACGGTTTCTAATACAGGAAACTCGTCAAAGGCAAAGTGATCTTGAGAAAGTACCGACATCCTTTTTCCCGCTTCCAACGAAACTTGTCCAGATGTAGGGTCCATTTGACCTGTAAGAATTTTTAAAAATGTCGATTTCCCTGCACCGTTGGCACCGATAATTCCATAACAATTCCCTTGGACAAATTTAGTATTCACTTCATCGAATAAAACTCGTTTTCCAAACTGTACGGATAAATTAGATACTGAAAGCATTTCTGTGTGTTTAAATTTTTTGCAAAAATAGCTAAAATGTCTGAGCCTTTTGATATCTTGGAGCATATTTATTATGCAGTTTTGCTACTCCTAGCTGCTCCCTATTAGTGGATCTTTTATTTGCAATTAAAAACAAGTCAGACTCTATTCTTTTTCTTACCTTCCAACATGAATTTTTTAGCACATCTTTATCTAGCAAAAAATCCGCAAGGACGGATCGGAAATTTTATCGCAGATGCGATCAAAGGAAAGCAATACTTGCATCTCCCTTTAGAAATTCAAAAAGGAATCATCCATCACAGAGCGATTGATACGTATACAGACCAACACCCTATCGTGCGCAGAAGTAAACAAAGATTGGATCCCAAATACAGACATTTCAAAGGGGTTATTATTGACATTCTTTACGACCATTTTTTAGCTAAAAACTGGAGCCAATATGCTGCTATAAGTTTGGATCAATACAGCCAAAATCACTACCAATTGATGGATGATAATTTTGAAATTTTACCGAAGCAGACGCAACATTTACTTCCCTACATGAAAGAACAAAATTGGCTGTACAACTATAGAACTATCGAAGGGATTTCAAAAATATTATGGGGTATGAACAAACGCACGGGAGGTATTTCTCAGATGGATTTGGCAAAAGAAGACCTCAAAAAAAACTACCAAGATCTCGAAGAAGATTTTACTCTATTTTTTGAAGACCTGATCGTATTTTCAAACCGGTTTTTAAAATATGGACAGACCTAAATTGCTAAAAATTCCTTACTATTGTATTGGAATTTGCAATGGCAATTCTAAATAACCCAATGAAACTGCACATATGAACTCGAAAATACTTGCCAATGGAATTCTGAGAGCGCTGTTGATGATTACGGGTATTCTTGCCGTTGCTTATTTTTTACACCTAATCCAATCCGTCCTCATTTACATTCTTATTGCCGCTGTTCTATCCTTGATTGCACGCCCCATTATCAAATTTTTAAAGAAAAAAATAAAATTCCCAAACACATTGGCTGTGGTAGTCACCATGACTCTTTTCATTTTGTCCCTATTGAGCCTCATACGTCTATTTGTGCCTTTAATTTTAAAACAAGGCGAAAACCTTTCCCTTCTGGACACCTCTGAATTTAAACAGGATATTGAATACTTGTTTCGTCAAACAAATACCTACTTTTTAGAAAGGGGCATTGATTTGTTGGATCAATTTAAAAGTTTAGACATTCTTTCCAACTTCAAAAACATTCCAGATATACTCAATACTATTTTGGGTGGTATTGGTTCTTTGAGCATGGCCTTGTTTTCTATATTGTTTATTAGCTTTTTCTTCATGAAAGACAATCTTATTCTACACAATACTTTGTTCTCGTTCATTCCTGATTCGAAAGAAAAAAGAATGACAAAATCTATAGAAACCATTAAAGAACTGTTGTCCCGATACTTTATCGGTTTGGTATTGCAAATCACGATCTTATTTGTCATTTACACCTTGGTTTTAACTCTTTTTGGAATTGAAAACGCTTTGGTTATCGCCTTTTTATGTGCATTGTTAAATCTAATTCCCTACATCGGGCCACTTATCGGCGGCGTTTTAATGCTCGTTTTGACCATGACCGAAAACATCGGTATGGATTTTCAAACTGTTATTTTGCCTACCACACTGTATGTCATGTCTGGGTATTTTCTTGCGCAACTTGTTGACAATTTTTTAAGTCAACCGCTCATCTTTTCAAAAAGTGTAAAATCACACCCCTTGGAAATCTTTCTTGTCATCATTATTGGTGGCATTCTTTTCAACGTTGCAGGCATGGTCGTAGCAGTTCCTTGTTACACTGCTATCAAAGTGATACTCAAAGAGTTTTTATCTCAAAACAAAGTTGTAAAATCCTTGACCAAAGATTTGTAATTCGTCGTGAATCCAGAAATTTTACATCCTTCGGTTCAAAAATACATTCATGAGAATGCAACTACCGACCTCAACAAACTAATTTTAAAAGGAAGTCCCTTTGCGCAAGTAAGCGTGCAAGAAATTGCACAACAAATTGAAGGGAAGAAAAAAACCAAGATAAAACTACCTCTTTGGTTCGAAACAGCCCAAGTATATTACCCTCCTAAAATAAATCTAGAACAGTGCTCCTCACACGCAACGGCACTTTACAAAAGCAACTTGATTGCAGGCAAAAGCTGTATTGATTTGACAGGCGGTTTTGGTGTAGATTCTTATTACTTTTCAAAAAAATTCGAAACGCTTGTTCATTGTGAATTGAATCCAACATTGTCTCAAATTGCAAAGCACAACCACCAGCTGTTCCAGTCAAAAAACATTGACACTGTGGAAGGAGACAGTCTTGCCTATTTGAAAGAAACACGTCTCGAATTTGACTGGATCTATGCAGATCCGTCGCGCAGAAATGACACCAAAGGGAAAGTTTTCTTACTAGAAGATTGCCTGCCAAATATTCCTGAAAATTTAGATTTCCTATTCGAGTATAGTTCACAAATATTGATCAAAAACTCCCCTATGCTCGATATACAGCGTAGTTTGAAAGAATTGAAATTTATAAAAGAAATTCATGTTGTAGCCGTTCAAAACGAAGTCAAAGAATTGTTGTTTTTTCTAAAAAAAAACTACCGTGAAAAGGTGCGCGTAAAAACCATCAATATTACCCGTAAAGCGCCTCAATATTTTTCCTTTTGTTACGGTGATCAGAAAACGGCCAACTATAGCGATCCACAATGTTTTTTATACGAACCGAATGCTGCTATTTTAAAATCCGGCGCTTTTCAGCAGGTCGCTACACAATTCAAAATAAACAAGCTTCACCAACACAGTCATTTGTATACGTCGGAGGTGCTCGTAGAAAACTTTCCTGGCAGAATTTTCAAAATCAAACAACAGCTGAAATACGATAAAAAAACACTTTTGAAAGAGTTCCCGTTACAAAAAGCAAACATTACAACAAGAAATTTCCCTGAAACCGTTGCACAAATTCGTAAAAAAACCAAGTTAAAAGAAGGTGGCCAAGAATATCTTTTTTTTACAACAGATCTAAACGAAAACAAAATTGTGTTGCACTGTCAAAAAAATACTTTGTAAACTGCGTTCGATAAGTCTTATTTCCCAAAAAAACTTGTCCTTTTTTTCTGTATCCTCATTTTAGCCTCTAAAAATTCAAATTATGATGATTCGTAAGCACGAAAAAGAAATTGTGACTTATGCTTTGATATATTGGTTAAATTTGCGCTATCAAAATAACTACGATGGCACCAAAAGTAAAAACATCCAAAGAATCTTCGGTTACCATTACCGAATTAATGCTACCTTCCAATTCTAATTTCAGCGGAAAAATTCATGGGGGTTATATTTTAAATTTAATGGATCAAATCGCTTTTGCATGCAGTTCAAAATACTCAGGAAAATACTGCGTTACCGCATCTATCAACACTGTGGATTTTTTGAGCCCGGTAGAAGTCGGTGAATTATTGACTTTGAAAGCACGCGTAAACTACGTAGGACGGACATCCATGACTGTAGGAATCCGAGTAACTTCGGAGAACATAAAAACAGGAGAGATAAAACATTGCAATTCTTCTTATTTTTTGATGGTAGCCAAAAACGAAGATGGCAGCAACGCTGAAGTGCCAAAGCTAAAGTTAACGAGTAAAGAGGGAGTGCGCCGTTTCATCCGTTCATTGGACCGTTTGGAAACGAAAAAGAAAAGAAAACAAGACTTTCACAAAAACGAATTTTCGTACGAAAATTACAAAGACACAATCACCAAACACAACGTTATTATCGAACTTGACGAGCAATCATAGAAATTGTTGGCAATTCTAAAGGTTTGGACAGAAAATGACTTTCAATCTGACAGATGAAAAGCGGATATAATTCTTACTTTAAGCCTAAAATTTTACGTTTTGTTGCAATGTATAACTCACTCTCTTGCTTGCTTTTTACATACGTCTTTAAAATGGCATCTTCGATATCTTTGTGTTCACAATAGCCATTGAAAACACGCCGAATCATAGAACTAGAATACGGCAAACCATTTCGACCACAGACATGGCTTCTGCGTAAAACTTCCTTCACTTTTTTCACATAGTTGGAGCCTAATTGTCCTTTTAGAATAGCTCTTTCTTCTTTTTTTATCATAGCATCGATAAAATTATTCGGTTAATCTTTTATATTTGTATCATTGTTGTAACACATCCATAACACCGCTCTAAGCAATTATTAATTGCAATTTAAAAATAATTATTGTTAAAATATGGGTTCTAAAGAAAAAATTATTACTTATTTGGCGTACAAAGACATCAGTCAAAGAAAATTCTCTTTAAAAACAGGACTTTCCGAAGGAATCTTAAGGGCTGGAAAAGATTTAGGGGTTGACAAAATTCGTACAATCAAAGAACATTATCCCGATTTGAATATGAATTGGGTCATTTATGACGAAGGGGACATGATTTTGAATACTGTTTCCGAACCTTCCATGCGTTATGAAAACACGCCAGTAGAAAAATCTTTGAAGCAATTTGTATTTGATTGCATTGAAGAATATTTAGCTTCTCAAAAGGAAGACGAATTATAACAACTCCAAAAATTTGTCTTCGGTAAGCAGTGTTATTTCCAACTTTGTAGCTTTCTCCAATTTACTAGGCCCCATGTTCTCCCCAGCAATCACATAATTTGTTTTTTTGGAAATAGAACTCGACACCTTCCCTCCGTTGTCTTCAATCGCTTTTTTCAGTTCATTTCTCGACATTTTTTCAAAGACACCTGAGACCACAAACACAAGTCCCGCCAATTTATCTGACTGATTTTCCAAAACCGCTTTTGAAAGCTCCAACTGAACACCATAACCTTTCATACGGTCAACTAGCTGTATATTGAAGAAATCATTGGAAAAAGCAACCACACTTTCTGCTATTTTATCTCCAATCTCATCCACTTGAATCAATTCTTCAAAACGAGCGCTCATCAATGCCCCCATGCTTTTGAAATGTTTCGCTAATTTTTTGGCGACAGTCTCACCAACGAATCGAATTCCAAGTGCAAACAACACTTTTTCAAAAGGAATCTTTTTTGAATTCTCAACTCCTTCTATAATATTACATGCAGATTTAGTTGCCATTCTTTCCAAGGGTACCAATTGTTCCATTTTGAGTTCATACAAATCGGCATAGGTTTGAATGAGACCTTCTTTTCGCAACAAATCAATTGTCTCTCCTCCCAAGCCATCAATATCCATGGCTTTTCTACTAATAAAATGCTGAATTCTTCCGGTAATTTGGGGTGGACAACCATATTCATTTGGACAATAATGCTTGGCATCTCCTTCGTTTCTCACAAGTACAGTGGCACATTCTGGACATTGACTGGTATACCTTGTTTCTTGTGATTCTTGAGGTCTTTTAGAAAAATCAACACCAACTATCTTTGGAATAATCTCTCCTCCTTTTTCCACGTAAACGGTATCACCAACTCGAATGTCAAGTTTTAGAATTTGATCTGCATTGTGCAAGGATGCTCTTTTCACAGTAGTCCCTCCTAATTGAACCGGTATCAAGTTTGCCACTGGAGTGATGGCTCCAGTTCTACCGACCTGATAGGTAATTTCTTTGAGTACTGTACTTTGTTGTTCTGTTTTGAATTTGTAAGCCATGGCCCATCGCGGCGCTTTGGCAGTATATCCCAATTCTTCTTGCTGTCTCAAAGAATTTACTTTGATCACCACACCATCTGTCTCGTAGGGCAATTTATGGCGTTTTACCTCCCAATCAGCTACAAATTGCAACACTTTTTCCATATTCGCTGCAACAAGCATTGTATTGGGAACTTTGAACCCAGCATCACGCGCGGCATGTAACAACTCTGAATGCGATTTGTAGTTTGTTTTGTCTGCAACTACTTGATACAACAAGCAATCCAAGGGTCTTTTTGCGACTTCTCTGCTATCTTGTAATTTTAAGCTTCCACTGGCCGTATTTCTCGGATTGGCATACATCTCTTCTCCGGCCGCCAAACGGTCCTCATTCATCTTTTGAAACCCATCTAGAGGTAAAATTATTTCACCGCGTATTTCAAACGATTCCAAAAAATCACCTTGTAGTTGAAGAGGGAGCGTTTTGATGGTCTTGATATTTGTCGTCACATCATCTCCTTGAAATCCATCCCCACGCGTTACTGCCTTTGTCAATATTCCATTTTCATAACTTATGTTGATAGAGGCTCCGTCGTATTTCAACTCACATGTATATTCTAGAGGAGCTTCGACAATTTTTAACATTCTCTTTTCCCAATCTAACAAATCTTCTTTTGAATAAGAATTGTCCAAAGAATACATTCTGTTCTTGTGTGTCAGGGTTTCAAATTTTTTGGTCACCGCTCCCCCAACCCTTTGCGTAGGTGAATTGGCATCAAAAAATTGAGGATGTGCTTGCTCCAATAATTCCAAATCTTTCAACTTTTTATCAAAATCATAGTCAGAGATCAAAGGATTGTCCAATGCGTAATACTGGTGATTGTGCTGATGTAATTCTTCCCTTAATTTTGAGAGCTGTTCGCGGATCTTTGATGACATAATACTAAAAGTTGAAGGCTTAAAAATACATTTATTTTTCTATTTTTTCACCTTCTCATTTCTCTTTATTACACAAAAAAAATCGAATTCTATTTGTAACATATGCAAAGAGGTCGATACATTTCTATACCAACCTCTTTCATCCAAAACAAACTAAACTAATTCACCTAAAAATATAATTTTCTTTTTCTCCTTTTAAATTTACAATTCCCAATCTTGTGTATCCTCTATCTTTGTCTTTCAATATTTTTTCAGCTTCTTCGACGGACGTGATTTGTTTGCCATTGATTTCCACCAAAACCGCCCCTTCTTCTACTCCCAAAGAAAGCAATTCACTATTCTGGATATTTGAAATTTTGACTCCTTTTTGCACTTTTCTTTCTTTTGCTTCTTTTGAAGACAATTCTTCCAATGCAAACCCAAACGAATGGACATTTCGTATTTTATTCTCCGTAAGCTCCACCCATTTGGAAAGGGATGCCCCATCTCTCAATACTGTCACATTGATCTTGTCCCCGGGTCGTTTTGCGTTTAATTGTCCTTTTAAATCAGAAAATTTAGCAATCTTTACGGCATCTATCTTCACAATAACATCTCCTTTTTGCAAACCTGCTTTTTGTGCTCCTCCTCCGTCAGACAGGGCTGTAATTAATACACCTTCTATATCGTCTTTATGAGGGTCGTATTGAATTCCAATCAAGGCTTTTTGGACGTTTCCAAATTCCATCAAATCTTCGACCACTTTCTTCGCAATATTAGAGGGCACTGCAAAAGAATAGCCTACAAAAGCTCCTGTTTTTGATGTAATGGCGGTATTGATTCCAATCAGTTCTCCTCTGGTATTCACCAATGCTCCACCACTATTCCCTGGATTTACTGCAGCATCTGTTTGTATGAACGATTCAATATTTGAGTTCCCTTCCAAGTCGCGTCCTTTGGCACTTACAATTCCTGCCGTAACGGTAGAAGTCAAATTGTATGGATTCCCAACTGCCAAGACCCATTCACCCACGCGTATGTTGTCCGAATTCCCAAATGGGATGTGGTCAAATTCTTCGCCTTCAATTTTCACCAGGGCAATGTCATTACTTGGATCAGTTCCAATTAATTCAGCCTTGAATGTTTTTTTATTGTTCAAGGTAATTTCAATATCTGTAGCATTGTCTATTACGTGATTGTTGGTTATAATATACCCATCTGAAGAAATCAACACACCACTTCCTGTTCCCACCTGTCGGTACTTTCTTCCTTCGTTTCGACCGTAAAAAAATTCAGCAAAAGGATCTCGTACATTTTTTTCGGACGTATTTTTTACGTGGACTACGGAATTCAAACTCTTGTCTGCTGCTACCACAAAATCTGTTCGTTCCGCAGCCACAGTATTGACATATTCAAAATTTGTTGAAATGGGTAAAATAGGGGCTCTTTCTGGGGTTGCACTCGCGATTCTATTTGAGGATTTTTCAATAAATAAATGATAGGACCCTAAAGAGACAAGTCCTCCTAAAAACGCCACAAAAACCAAGTTTATTATCTTTCTCATTTTTATCAATTTGATGAGTTCTGTATACTTAATCACATCAAAGATATAAAATGGAGACCTTTGTTTTTTGAGTTTAACGAGCTGTTAACTTTATTTAACGAGGCTTTAACAAACCTTCCTTCGAAGTTGATTTGTAGGAGTTTCGAAAGCTAGTTCTTGTTTGCTCGTTGTTGTATTTTAATTTTGAAAGCTGCGAATATCAAGGTTGTAAAGGGGCTTAGATAATTGAAAAAAGCATAGGGAATAAATGACAAATCTCCCACCTCGCCTAACAATACTTTGGATTGGTAGGCTCCGCATGTATTCCATGGCACCAGAACCGAGGTTACCGTACCTGAATCTTCTAAGGTTCTACTCAAATTTTCAGGTGCCAATCCTTTGTCTTCGTAGGCTTTTTTGAACATTTTTCCAGGAACCACAATTGCTAGATACTGATCTGAAGCTACAATATTCAACCCCAAACAACTAAACACAGTACTCGCAAAAAGACCAAAAGTCGTATGTGCTATGTGTAACAAAGATTCCGTAATTCGGGACAAAGCGCCAATTGCATCCATGACTCCTCCAAAAACCATTGCTGCTAAAATCAATAAAATAGTCCACACCATACCCAAAACTCCATCAGAGCGAAACAAGGAATTCAAGGTTTCGCTTTTTGTAGGAATTTCTAAATTGGAAAATACTGCTTTTGTCAATACCTCTGATGTCGGGAAAGGCAATTTGGACAACAATTCTCCTTGAAAAAAAACTGCGAACAAAAGAGCAAACCCTACCCCAGACGAAAGGGCAAGCAACGGTTTTGTTTTCAACAACATCAACCCAACCACCAGTCCTGGCACAAGAAATAACAGGGGTGAAATCTGAAAGGTAGCAACTATATCCTTTAACAAAATAGTAACATCAACAACTCCTGTTGTCGAATGAAAAAAACTTAGGATTGTAAAAAATATAAGCGTTAAGAGAAAAGTTGGAATGGTTGTCAAAGACATATAACGTATGTGCGTAAACAAATCGGTTCCAGCCATCGCTGGCGCCAAATTGGTTGTATCACTCAAGGGAGACATCTTATCTCCAAAATAAGCCCCAGAAATGACTGCTCCTGCAATCATCCCTGACTCGAACCCTAAAGCAGTTCCAATTCCTACGAATGCAATTCCTACGGTCGCACTTGTTGTCCAGGAACTCCCTGTGGCAATTGACACAATTGCCGAAACAAGAACACAGGTTGGAAGAAATATTGTCGGATTTACGAGTTGCAATCCGTAATAAAGCATGGCTGGTATGACACCACTCACGAGCCAAGTCCCGGTCAATGCACCAACCAATATCAAAATGAATACGGGGGCTGCGACACTTTTCAAATTCTGAAAAACCTCATAAAACACATCTCTTGTTGGAACTTTATGTACCAAACCAATTCCAAAAGCGACCGCGGCAGCTATGAAAAGAATGTAATGATTGGAGTAGGTCCCTAGCAAGAGCCCTTTAAATTTGAAAATATTGATTGCCAAGAATAAAATAAGCACAACAACAGCTATCAAAGACACTATTAAATTTGGTTTTCTGTGCTTTTTTACGGTATTTTCCATCGATGACAATTTGATTTCTTAAAAATACTGATTTCCTTGCAAATGTTTCGATCAAAAAAAGGTTCAACATTTTGTTGAACCTTTTTCTTACAGTGCATTCAAAGCTTGCTCGATATCCTGGACAATATCATCTATATGTTCCAATCCTACAGAGCAACGGACAGTTCCATCTAAGATACCAACTGCCTCCTTATCTTCTTTTTCCAACTTGGCATGCGTCGTCGATGCAGGATGTGTAACAATCGTGCGGGTATCTCCTAAATTTGCGGACAAAGAGCACATTTTAATAGAATCAAAAAACTTTCTACCACTTTCCATACCGCCTTTCAATTCAAAAGCAACAATCGTCCCTCCTAATTTCATTTGCTTGATCGCAATCTGATATTGCGGATGCGATTTTAAAAAGGGATATTTCACCCATTTCACTTTCGGATGTTTTTCTAAAAACGTTGCCAGTTTCAATGCGTTCTCGCACTGTCTGTCGCAGCGAACTGCGAGCGTTTCTAAACTTTTTGACAACACCCAAGCATTGAATGGAGACAAAGCAGGTCCTGTCAGTCGTGAAAACAAATAAATCTCACGTATCAAGTCTTTAGAACCTACTGTAATTCCACCCAGCACACGTCCTTGACCATCTATTAACTTTGTTGCAGAATGAATGACCAAATCTGCACCAAATTTTATCGGCTGCTGCAAATAAGGAGTTGCAAAGCAATTGTCAATAATCAATAAAATATTGTGCTTTTTTGCCAATGCACTTAATTTTTCCATATCGAGTACTTCTACTCCAGGATTTGTAGGAGTTTCTGCATATATAAATTTGGTATTGGGTTGGATCAAGTCCTCAATACTCTCCAAATCATTTACCGAAAAATAAGAAGTTTCAATGTTCCATTTTGGAAAATATTTGGTAAACAAACCATGTGTAGCACCAAAAACTGATCTTGCAGAAACAATATGATCTCCTGAGCTAAGCAAGGCTGCAAAAGTAGAATAGATAGCAGCCATACCGGAAGCAAAAGCAAAGCCGTCTTCGGCTCCTTCCATTTTACAAATTTTTTCGATAAATTCAGATGTATTTGGATTGCTATAACGACTGTACAAGTCGCGCTGCTTTTCCTCTGCGAAAGATGCACGCATTTCTTCTGCATCATCAAACACAAAGCCAGAGGTCAAATACAAAGGCGTTGCATGCTCTTTGAACTGCGTTCTTTCGGACTGCGTTCTGATCGCTTCTGTTTCAAAATTTTTCTTATTCATTGTTTCGTTTTTCTTTTTTCAACTACTTTTTTGATTGCTGTATTTTTAACATGACTCTCCGTGCAAAAACACGTTTTCTGAACCAACTTACACTGCACAGACATTCTTTAGTGCGTATTTTCTGAAATTCTCAAGATGTCTCCAAAAACACCTCTAGCTGTTACATGTGCTCCTGCTCCTGCTCCTTGAATTACAATTGGACGTTCTCCATAGGATTCTGTGTAAATCTCAAATATAGAGTCGGCTCCTTTTACCTGTCCCAAGGCAGAATCATTTGGAACAGATACCAATTTCACTTCCAAAATTCCTTTGTCTTTTGACAAATCTCCGTGTAAATCTCCAATATACCTCAACACATGATTTTTCTGTTGCGCTTCTTTTACCTCGTTGTAAACGGAGTCAAATTCTTCTAGGTTGTTTAAGAAATTCGTCACGTTTCCGTCCCGTAAATTTTCTGGAATCAGATTGTGGATCTGCACGCTCGTAAATTCATTTTTCAAATCCAGCTCTCGAGCCAAAATCAACAACTTCCTGCCCACATCATTCCCATTTAAATCTTCTCTTGGATCCGGTTCTGTGAATCCTTTGTCCACCGCACCTCTCAAAACCGTACTAAATTTTTCGTTCCATGAAGAAAAATTATTAAATAGATAGCTCAATGTCCCGGAAAAAACACCTTTTATCCTGGTTATATTTTCTCCTGAATGATGCAGCATTCGGATGGTATCTATCAAAGGCAATCCAGCACCCACATTCGTTTCGTACAGATAACTCTTCTTATTTTTCTTCAGTGTTTTTCTCAATTCTTCATAAAAATCAAACGAAATGGTATTTCCTATTTTATTGGATGAAACCAAATTGAATCCCTTTTCAACCAAGTCTATATAATGCTCAACAAAGGCAGCGCTCGCTGTGTTGTCAACGGCAATCAAATTTTCAAGATGGTATTTGTCAGCGAATTCTGAAATTTTCTCAATCCCTGTTTCCTGTTCACTATTGAGAAGATTGTCTCTCCAATTCTCTTCAATTCCTTGTGCATTCAATACTACTTTTTTAGAATTTGAAACTGCAAAAATACTCAACTCAACCGCTTTTCTTTTTAGAATATTTTCCTTGCTTTTCAATATCTGATCAACCAAAGTTCCTCCGACAAGCCCTACGCCAAAAATAGCAATGTTGATTTTTTTAGCAACTCCAAAAATCTCTCCATGGATTACATTGACGGCTTTGTGAAGGTCTTTGTTTGAGACTACCAAGCAAACATTTCTTCCTGCGACGGTATTGTTGATCAACACTGGTTCGATACTATTTCTTATCAAAGCGGCATAGGAACTGTTAAATGAAGCCAACGTTTTTCCGAGTATGGAAATAACGGCCACGTCATTTTTTACTTCAATTTTGGTCACGTCTTTGCTTAAAAAGTCCAAATTGAACTCATTTGCCAAAGCTTCTCTTGCTTTTCGTGCCTGCGAAGCAGCGACTACAAAACTGATTCCTCTCTCAGAGGATCCTTGTGAGATGATACTCACACTGATATTGTATTTCTGAAGTGCTGTAAACACACGAGCATCGATTCCAACTTTTCCCAAAAGCCCTTTTCCTTCCAAATTGATCAAAGCCATGTTTTCAAGAACTGAAATCGCTTTAATCCCGTCTTTTGACAGATGATCTTTGGTAATCAATGTTCCGTTGTTGTTGGCATCAAATGTGTTTAAAATTCGCAAAGGAATTCCTTTTTCCAACAAAGGAATCATGGCTTTTGCATTCAAAACATAGGCCCCAAAATTTGCCAACTCATTGGCCTCTTTGAAAGATAAATTTTCAATTTTCCTTGCATTGCTTACCAAATCTGGATTGGCGGTATAAATGCCATCGACATGGGTGTAATTTTGCAATTCTTCTGCCTCCAAGTAATTGGCCAATAAAGAAGCTGAGTAATTACTACCGTTTCTTCCCAATGTTGTGGTTTCGTTCTCTGTATTGGAAGCGATAAACCCCGTAAAAATTTGCACTTGTTGAGCAGTTACTTTTTGAAAATGTTCCTGTATATTAAATTTAGAAATGTCTTCCAACAATTCCGCATCACCGAAGGTAGCATCTGTTTTCAGCAAAGCTCTTGCATCCACCGCATGGGCGTCTATTCCTTCTATCTGTAACAAAGAGGCCACTAATTTGACTGCCAATAATTCTCCCTGCGCCAAAACCAAGTCCTTTATTTTAGGACTGTAATCTCCCAATAAATTGACCCCTTCAAACACCTTTTCTAACAACTCAAATTCCTCAGAACAATCCACCGACGGGTAGGGCAAAATTTGCTCTTTTTTAAAAGATTCAAAAGCCTGTTTGAAAGAAGTATTCTTTTTGGATTTTTCTAAAATCCGCTCCAAATCGTTTGTTGCCGTCCCTCTTGCCGAGAGTACAACTACAATCTCTTCTTTCTTTTGTATTTTAGAAGCAATGATCTTCACCACACTTTGCAAGCCTTTGCCGTTGGCTAAAGATTTTCCTCCAAATTTTAATACCTTCATTTTTTCAATATTTTAAAAGTCTTTCTTTTTTTTAGCTTTTGACTTTCGTCTAAAAAACATCTTTCAGCAATTCTTTCAATTGTTCATTTTCTACTAAAAAACCATCATGACCATGAATAGAACTGATCTCTTTGTAAATACTTCGAATTCCTAGTGCATCTAGCTTCTTTTTTGTTTCTATATTCTCTTGTGGAACAAAAAAGAAATCCGAATCAATTCCTATTTGAAAAATCTTCGATTTGATGGTTTCAACTACTTCCTCAAAACTTCCCCTGTCTCTTGTAATATCTAAGGTAGACAAAATATGATTGACCATCTTATAGGATTGCAAATGAAATCTATTTTCCAGCTGAAACCCGTGGTGCAACAACCAACTTTCTACATTGGGAATTCCTAAATTTTCGTTTACAGACCTGTCAAATTTATCTTTGAAAGAAGCTGCAGTTCTGTAAAATAACATTGCCATCATACGCGCATCATGGACTGGTTTTTTTGAATTCAGCAGAATCTGCTCCTGCACTTTGTTGTGAGCTAAAATCCAATCGGAAGCTTTCCAATCAGAAGCTATAGAAATCAAATGTTCTGCTAAATTAGGGTACAAAACAGCCAATTCCCAAGAAATCCCTCCACCAAGTGACCCACCAATAACGGCATGCAGCTTGGATACTTGCAATTCGTTCAAGGCTTGTCCATACAACTTGGCAATATCTCTTGCCGTAAAATCTTTGTAATTTTCAATTAAGTTTCCTGGTTTTTTATCATATCCGTTTCCTGGAATATTGAAAGCTAAAATGGTATATTTCTGGGTGTCTATTAAATTCCCCTCGGAAACAACCCCTTTCCACCAACCAGAATGTGCACTTGCAACATCAGAATTCCCAGTAAGTGCATGGTTTACCAACACAATAGGTGCTGTATGCAACTCTTGACCGAACACCTCATACGAAAGCTCGAGATCGTCGCATACCACGCCTGTTTCGGTGGTAAATTTCTCTATGGAATGATATTTTAAATTGCTATTCATTATTTCTTTCATTCGTCCTTATCGCAACAACTTGCGGGTTTCAAAAAAGCTTTACAGCTAAAATAATGTTATAAAAAAAGCGGTGACTTTGTAGAGGTCTATAGTTATCTATCCAAACCATTTCAACGGTCGAGGTAGAATTTAGCACCTTCTTTAAAGCTAAAGGGTTGCTAAGGCTTCAACGGGTCTAATCCCTCTGCCTTTCTTGATAACGATTACAATAAAAGTAAGAACTGTTTCGCAAAAGTATGAATTATTTACGTATTACCAATTTTTCTGAGTAATATTTACTTTTTCAAAAGCAAAAAACCCCGCTAAAACTTCTCAGTAAAACAACAAATCTGACGTATTGACAGCGGTGTTTCCTTGAAAGTTCCAGCGAGGCTTTCTTTTCTGTTTTGGTTTACAATGCCTTGAAAGCTTGTTCTAAATCAGCTTTCAAATCAGCAACATCTTCCAAACCAACAGATAGACGGATCAGATCTTGTGAAACTCCTGCATCTGCTTGCTGCGCAACACTCAATTGTTGATGTGTTGTACTTGCTGGGTGAATGATCAATGATTTTGTATCTCCAATATTTGCTAGCAATGAGAATATCTCCGTAGCATCTGTTACTTTCTTAGCGGCTTCAAATCCTCCTTTGATCCCAAAAGTTACGATTCCACTTTGCCCTTTTGGCAAATATTTTTTTGCCATTTGGTGGTATTTATTACTTTCCAAACCTGGGTAATTTACCCATGCAACTTCTTCTCTGGACTCTAGCCATTGTGCTAGTTCTAAAGCATTTTCACTGTGTTGTTTTATACGAACTGGCAATGTTTCCAAACCTTGAATAATTTGAAAAGCATTGAATGGACTTAACGCTCCACCAAAATCACGCAAACCTTCTAATATCAGTTTGAACGTATAAGATGCCGCTCCTAGCACATCATGGTACACCAATCCGTGGTATCCTGCTGAGGGCTCTGTAAATTCTGGAAATTTCCCATTTGCCCAATTGAAGGTTCCTGCATCAACGATAGCTCCTCCCAAAGAAGTTCCTTGCCCTCCAATATATTTTGTCAGCGAGTGAATCACAATATTAGCACCGTGTTTGATTGGATTCAACAAAGCCGGTGTCGCAACAGTATTGTCGACTATAAAAGGCACCTCTGCCTCTTTTGCATGTGCTGATATAGCTTCCAAATCCAATACATCTAATTTTGGATTTCCAAGCGATTCAACAAAGAAAGCACGTGTATTGTCTTGCACAGCGTCCTTAAAACTGTCGGGGTTCGATGCATCTACAAAACTTGTTGTAATTCCTAATCTTGGTAAGGTTACATTTAACAGATTGTAAGTACCTCCATACAAACTACTAGATGCCACAATATGATCTCCTGCTTTTAACAAAGTCATCAAACCTGTTGAAATAGCAGCGGTTCCTGAAGCAAAAACAACAGCTCCAATTCCTCCTTCAATCGCTGCCAAACGTTTTTGCAAAATATCGTTTGTTGGATTGTTCAGTCTTGTGTAAATAAACCCTAATTCTGCCAACGAAAATAAATTTGCTGCATGATCTGTGTCGTTAAAGACATAAGACGAGGATTGGTAAATAGGAACTGCTCTTGTTCCCAATGTTTCTTTTGTTTCGTGCCCCGCATGCAATGCCTGGGTTGCTAATTTTTGAATGTCCATACTTGTTTGTTTTTACGAATTCGTTTTGAAATAAATCTTCCACCCTAAAAATGTAGAAGTTTTTTAATTTCTTTTGGTAGTTTTGTATACTTTTGAACCTGCTGTATATTTCTAAGACACAGTGGAATCAAGATACTTTACTTGATAAAAGGAAAATGAATTTTTTTCGAAATTCCATGTGCAAATGTAGAAACATTTTTTTAAGAAGGCAATATTCATTTCTTTTTTATAATTTTGCAATCGCAAACAAAGAGGAGAGATTTGACTGATTGCCACCTCGTAAAAAAAGAGCTAAAGCAGGATTCTAATCTACTACTTTAGCCTTTGGGCAGTTTTCTTTTATCTCTTTCTAACTAAAATAAAGAAAACACGTATGGCGTATTTATTTACATCTGAATCCGTTTCAGAAGGGCATCCAGACAAAGTAGCAGATCAAATATCAGATGCATTGATTGACAATTTCATGGCATTCGATCCTCAATCGAAAGTTGCTTGTGAAACTATGGTAACCACAGGTCAAGTTTTCTTAGCGGGAGAAGTAAAGTCGACCACTTATCTAGACGTTCAGAAAATTGCACGTGAAACCATTAATAAAATAGGGTACACCAAAGGAGAATATCAATTCGACGGGAATTCCTGTGGTGTTTTGTCAGCCATTCACGAACAGTCGGAGGACATCAACCGAGGAATTGACAGAGCTAAAAAAGAAGAGCAAGGAGCGGGAGACCAAGGAATGATGTTTGGTTATGCCACCAACGAAACAGACAACTACATGCCTTTAGCGCTCGAATTATCGCACCGTTTATTGATTGAACTTGCAGAATTGAGAAGAGAAAACAAAGATATTCCATATTTACGTCCAGACGCAAAAAGTCAAGTAACTATTGAATATTCTGACGACAACAAACCACAACGTATTGAAGCTATTGTCATCTCTACACAACACGATCCTTTTGACAAAGATGATGCAACCATGTTGGCAAAAATAAAATCGGATATTCTATGCATTTTAATCCCAAGAGTTCTGGCAAAATTGACACCAGAAATCCAAGCCTTATTTGGAGACGACATCAAATACCACATCAACCCAACGGGGAAATTTGTGATTGGTGGACCTCATGGAGACACCGGTTTGACAGGGCGAAAAATCATTGTGGATACGTATGGAGGAAAAGGAGCACACGGTGGTGGAGCTTTTAGTGGAAAAGACCCAAGTAAAGTGGACCGATCTGCTGCGTATGCCACGAGGCATATTGCGAAGAATCTAGTAGCTGCCGGGGTTGCTGATGAATTATTGGTACAGGTTTCTTATGCTATCGGCGTAGTAGAACCTATGGGGATTTTTGTGGAAACTTACGGAACTTCAAAGGTGAATATGTCTGATGGCGCCATTGCAAAAAAAATAAGCACTCTTTTCGACATGCGTCCTATTGCTATTGAAGAACGTCTGAAGTTAAGAAATCCTATTTATTTGGAAACGGCTGCATACGGACACATGGGAAAAACTCCTGAGATTAAAACAGTACGTTACAGTTCTCCTAGTGGTGAAGTCATCGAAAAAGAAATTGAAACGTTTACCTGGGAAAAATTAGATTATGTGCCGCAAATAAAAAAAGTTTTTGGTCTGTAATCTAGACACCGTCAATTGTCAACTTCAGATTGTCATTAAAAAGAGACCAAAGCAGGTCTCTTTTTTTTATTTTTGTTTTATTCTAAAATAAGGGAATGTTTACAATTGGAATTACAGGAGGTACTGCGAGTGGTAAAACTACCTTGGTTGAAAAAGCAGTCGCACATTACGGCAGTGAACGCGTGGCGGTCTTATCTCAAGACGCTTATTACAAAAGCAACGACAAGCTAAGTTTTAAAAAACGTTCCAAACTCAACTTCGACCATCCAAACGCTTTTGATTTTGACCTTTTGTACGCACATCTTTTATCGTTGAAAAAAGGAATAAGCATACACGCTCCAATGTACTCTTTTACAAAGCACCAAAGAACATCGAAAACACAGCTTATTTCTCCAAAAAAAATTCTTATTGTAGAAGGGATTCTAATACTTCAAGACAAAAGAATTGTAGATCTCCTGGATTTGAAAGTTTTCATGGAGGCTCCTGAAAAGGTGCGTTTAGCGCGCAGAATTCACAGAGACCATTTGGAACGAGGCAGAACAGAGGCAGATGTTAAAAACAGGTTTCAAAAGACACTGAAACCCATGCACATTTTGTATATTGAACCTTCCAAAGCCATCGCCGATATTGTAATTCAGAATGACAGCAACAAGAACGATGCGTTTCACGTGTTATTAAATAGTATCCCCTCGAGCTCATGAAATTCTTAAAAAAAATCCTAACTAGTAAAATTTTTAAATTCTTTACCAATCGGTATGTATTAATTCTTTTAATATTTACGATTTGGATGTTGTTTTTTGACGAAAATTCTTTTTTACATCATCGAGAGTTTGACAAGGAAATCGAGGAACTCGAAAATTCTATTGAGTTTTACGAAACAGAAATCGGACGGAACAAAAAAATGATTGAAACCTTGGAAGACTCCAATCTTTTGAAAAAGTTTGCACGTGAAAAATTCTATATGAAAAAGGACAACGAAACGCTTTTTTTAATTGAGTTCGACACCCTCAATTAAAAAGAAAGACCGAACTTTTTCTGCGAGAAAAATGGCTCGTTAAAAACCCAAAACCATAACCGAAAAACTGAATGGTTGTGCTCATCAAACTCAAAGCACCGACGCGTAAACTTTTATTAAGCACACTGGAATGAGCGAAAAGAATCGCATAATACATTCCATACATCAACAATCCTAAGGGAGTACCGATTGCAAAAATAAACAATGCTAAAAGCAGACCGAGACTAAAAAGACTGGGAAACCAATAGGTCCAACTTTCGGTGCCAGGAAACCGTTTGCTCAAAGAAGGGCGCGCTTTTCCAAAAGCTCGGGTTTGTCTGTAAAACTGACCAAAGGTACTGCGTCTTTTGTGGTAGACAAAAGCTGGTTCTATCAGTTGTGTTTCAAATCCATTCTCCCACAATCGAAATGTCAAATCAATATCTTCTCCAATTTTCAAATCAGAAAAACCTTGGGTAATTTCAAAGGCTTTTTTTGACAAACCTAGATTGAAACTTCTCGGTTGAAATTTACCCACAGCTCTTTTATTTCCTCGAATACCTCCTGTTGTAAAAATAGAAGTCATGGAATAGTTGATGGCTTTTTGAATGTTGGTGAAATTTTCATGCGCAGCATCTGGCCCTCCATAAGCATCTGTAAAATTATTTTTCAAGGCTTTGTCTACGGCGCTTAAATACGTTGGTGGAATGATACAGTCTGAATCAAAAATCACAAAGTAGTCTCCGATGGCCTGCTGCATTCCGTAGTTTCTACTTCTACCCGCACCTTGATTCTCTGTTAAAAAATAATGGACATTTAGTTTTTCTTCAAACTTTTTCACAATGTCTTGACAGGTATTTGGGGAACCGTCTTCAACAACCAATACTTCAAAAGAAACCGCTCCTTCGAGCTGTGTCAAACTTTCTAACAACTCTTCTATTTCTAGAGGTCTGTTGTAAACGGGTATGATAATAGAATACGTCATTCAACAAATAAAAATCAAAGATAACAAGCTTCTCATGAATTCAAAGAAGATCTGATGCAAAAAAAATGCAAGCCTATTGGACTTGCATCTTTTTTAAATACTGTATTATTTACGCATCCTCATTTACAAATTTCTCCATCACTCCATCGCTTACTCCCATATTTGAAAAACCTCCATCGTGGAAAAGATTTTGTAAGGTTACTTTTTTCGTCAAGTCAGAAAACAAAGAAATGGTATAGTCTGCACACTCTGCTGCTGTTGCATTTCCTAAAGCGGACATTTTTTCAGCATAATTGATAAATCCATCAAAACCTTTCACTCCGCTTCCTGCAGTGGTTGGTGTTGGCGATTGAGAAATCGTATTGACACGTACTTTGTGGTCTCTTCCAAAAAAGTATCCAAAACTACGAGCGATAGATTCTAAATACGCCTTGTTATCTGCCATATCATTGTAATCTGGAAACACGCGTTGCGCTGCCATATAGGTCAATGCTACAATAGACCCCCATTCGTTCATTGCTTTTTTATTGTACAACAAATTCATTACTCTATGAAATGACAAAGCTGAGATGTCAAAACCTTTGTGGGTAAAATCATAATTTGAATCTGTGTAGTGCTTTCCTTTTCGAACATTTAAAGACATTCCGATAGAGTGCAAAACAAAATCTATTTTCCCTCCCAATATCTCAGTAGATTGATCTATTAGATTTGACAAATCTTCCATCGAAGTAGCGTCGGCAGGGATCACTTGAGAACCTGTCTTTTCAGCCAATTCATTTATTGTTCCCATTCTCATAGCAATAGGCGCATTTGTCAAAACAAAGGTTGCTCCTTCTTCATGTGCACGTTCTGCTACTTTCCAAGCAATTGAATTCGAATCCAATGCTCCAAAAATGATTCCTTTTTTCCCTTTTAATAAATTGTACATACTTGTATAAATTAAATATAGTTTAGTTTGATAAAATCGATACCCTTTGTAAAGTGGGCAAATATACCATTATAGTTTAAAGTTTGAAAATTTATGCGTCAATATACGCAAGCGCATCTATGACAATAGGTTCGTTAGAGCTTTAAAAGCTGTTTTGCGTGTTCCGTTGCGGAGGTACTCATTTGTTTTCCTCCCAAAATTTCTGCGACTTCAGCAATGCGTTCCTCCGAACTCAATTTTTTCAAATGGGTATTGGTCATTCCTGCAACATCTTTTTTATAGACTTTGTAATGATGACTTCCTTTGGCAGCGATTTGAGGCAAATGCGTAATCGTTATTACTTGCATATAATTCCCCATCTCATTCATTACTTCGGCAATTTTGTTAGAAATCTCCCCGGAAACCCCTGTATCAATTTCATCAAAAATAATGGTTGGCAATTTCAAGTATTTAGACAATATCAACTTTACTCCGAGCATAATCCTGGACATTTCCCCTCCAGAAGCGACCTTTTTAAGGGTATCAAAACCGATTCCTTTGTTTGCCGAAAACAAAAAAGAAAGTTGATCACACCCGTTGTTTGTATAAGATTTCATTTTTTCCAAGCCAATTTGAAATTGTGCATTTTCCATTCCCAATTCAGACAACACTACTTGAAGTTGGTTTGTCAATTCTGGAATTGCTCGTTTTCGATTTTGGTGTAGCTGATTTGCCACATCGTCTAACTTTGCTCTCAAAAGTGCTTTTTCTTGTTCTTTTTTAGCAAGCTTTTCGGAAGCGTTGTCAACTTGATTGATTTTCTCTTCTAAAACCCTTTCAATTTTCGCAAGTTCTGCAATAGAATTAGCTCCATGCTTTTTTTGCAAATCGTACAAGCATTGCAGTCTGTCATTGAAACTTTCTATTTCAGAAGGATTGAAGTCAACGTCCTCATTCGCTTTTTCAAGTTCATACACCACATCTTCCAATTCAATTTTCAAGCTATCTATTCTTTGAAAAAACGTCTCGTATTCCGAGGCATAGGACGAAATCTTTTGGAGGGCAGCACACAACGAAATAAGGGAACTTTGAATGCCAACCTGTTCTTCGTTTGCTAGGGCAATACTCTCTGCCAAAGCAATTTTAATCACTTCGATATTATTTAGCTTTTCCAATGTTTCTTCCAACTCCTCTTGTTCTCCCTCTCTAAACGATGCTTCAGAAAGTTCGCTGTATAGATGCGTATTGTAGGCATATTCTTGCTGAGAAAGCTTCTGATTTTTTTGCAAATCTTCTAATTCTTTCTGCTTCTTTTTATAAAGTTGCAACAATCCCCTGAAATCATGGAGTAAGGCATGATTGTTTGCCAAGGCGTCGATGATTTTGAATTGATAATTGGATTCTGATAATTGTGCGGTTGTATTTTGAGAATGCACATCTATCAACTGCACTTTTAGTGCATTTAAAACCTGTAGTGTTACAGGCGTATCATTTACAAAGGCTCTCGATTTTCCACTTGGCAAAATTTCTCTTCTCAAAATAGTTTCTTCTTCATAATCCAAATCATGCTCTTCAAAGAAATTTCGAAGTTCATAATTTTGAATAGAAAAGGCAGCTTCAATAATGCATTTTTTATCCGTTCTTTTTAGATTGCCCAAATCGGCCCTATTCCCCATTACCAGCCCTAAAGCTCCTAACAAAATAGATTTTCCGGCCCCGGTTTCACCAGTTATTATGGACAAACCGTCTGTAAAATCTACTTGAAGAGATTGAATCAATGCATAATTGGAAATGGAAAGTGCTGTTAACAAAACCTACCTATTTAATAGTGAGTGCTTAAAAAAATTCGTGGACCACTTTTCTAAAGGTTTGTTTTGCTACAAAAAACATTTAGAAATTCCGTTGCTAAAATTAATCAATTTTTTGCCATTTCGTCAAATTGACTGGCGATATTCTTCGTAGACTTGCAAGTACCTCCCTTTTGTTCTGTTCTTTTCCGCTTTGGAATACGTTTACAATTTCATCTGCTTTGGCATCAAAGAAAGTACGAACTAAAAAAGAGTTTCTATTCTTATTGAATAACTTTTCTATTGTGAAAATTGATTGTCCCATTGCCTCCTTTGCTTCGGATTCTTTCTGTGAAAAAACATCTAACCCTTCCCTATGGTAAGTATACAAAGTAGTTCTATATTCTTCATGCGCTGTGGATAGGATTTGATCTAACAATGAAAAACGATTTGCTTGATTTCTCTTCAGCGTCCATCCTTGGTCGTTGCTTTGCTGTGCGAGATTTGCCACATCCATTGCTTTTTGAAAATAAGTTTCTCCTCCTTTGAAAGCGAAGGTATCTGCATCTATTCCTAAAATTGTATAGGCATAAAATGCCATCAATGAGATTAAATTTGAATCGTATGTGTTTGGATTGAAATTCAAAGGCTCAAATTCGGTGTACTGAAAAGAAATATTTGTGTCCTTAAAATTGAAAATGGGAGAACTATAGGAAGTCCCAAAAACAGGTCTTACGGCATTGACCTGTAAGGTTCCTGTAAAAGAATTGCCTGTCTGAGCAGTGATGATAAAAGTCATCCCACAGCTTACTTTTTCATTTTTATTGTAAGCTACACCCGTCCACTTTTGCTGGTTGACAAACTCCGTAAGCGCTGTTTTTAATGTTCCGAATATCTGTTTGTTTGTTCGGGTAATTTGATCCGCGTTGATTTCAACAGTGCAGTTCAACTCTTGTCCCATTAAAGGATGTATCAACGCTAAAAAAAGGAAAAATACGAACTGTTTTTTAAACATCCATTCTTTTTAAGATTTCTGTAAAGATATCAATTGCCACGAGATCTTTTGTCTTTAACGGAAATTCGACCAAATTATTTTGAGAATCGATGATCGAGATTTTATTGGTATCTCCTACAAATCCAGCTCCCTTGTCTTGTAGAGAATTCAAAACAATCATGTCTGCTTTTTTCCGAAGGAGTTTGCTTTTCGCATTGGCAATTGCATCATTGGTTTCCAAAGCAAAGCCAACTAAAAATTGTTGTTCTTTTTGAATGCCCATAGAAGCCAAAATGTCTTTTGTTTGTTCTAAATCAATATGAAAAGAAGCGTTTTTTTTCTTGATTTTTTGAAGAGCCACCTCTTTCGGGGTGTAATCGGCCACAGCTGCTGCTGCTATTGCAATGTCAACGTCTTTGTAATATTTGTGAACCACCTCAAACATCTCCGCTGCACTTTCCACATCAATTCGTTGCACAAAAGAGTGCTTTATTTTTTGTGAGGTAGGCCCTGCAATTAAAATTACTTCCGCTCCTAAATTGGCCGCCACATTCGCCAATGCAAAACCCATCTTACCAGAAGAATGGTTTCCAATAAAACGAACGGGATCAATGGACTCATACGTAGGTCCCGCGGTAATCAATACTTTTTTTTCTTTCAGAGGCAATGTCTTCGCAATCTCAGCTTCTATAAAAGCAAGAATTGCTTCTGGTTCTGCCATGCGGCCTTCGCCTACAAGTCCACTCGCCAATTCTCCACTCCCGGCGGGAATCAGAAGATTTCCAAATTTTTGAAGTTTCTCAAAATTCTCTTTTGTAGTCGGATGTTTGTACATGTCTAAATCCATTGCTGGCGCAAAAAAGACTGGACATTTTGCTGAAAGATAGGTCGCCAATAATAAATTGTCAACGATTCCGTTAGACATTTTCGAAAGCGTATTGGCTGTAGCAGGGGCAATCAGGAAATAGTCTGCCCACAATCCCAATTCTACATGATTGTTCCACAATTCATTTTCTTCTTCTTTGTCATAAAAGGTAGAATGTACTGGGTTTTTAGAAAGTGTAGACAGGGTAAGCGGAGTGATAAAATCTTTAGAAGCAGGAGTCATGACAACTTGTACTTGAGCACCTGCTTTGATAAATAATCGCACCAAATGAGCTGTTTTATAGGCAGCAATTCCTGCTGTCACTCCTAAAAGAACTTTCTTTTCTTTTAAAACGCTCATGTAAAATTCTTATTTTTCGTCAGAATTTCTAAAGTAGACTTTATCATTCAACCATTCTTCTACAGCTATGGCATGAGATTTTGGAAGTTTCTCGTAAAATTTAGACACTTCTATTTGTTCTTTATTTTCAAAAACTTCATCCAAACTATCGCTGTAGGTAGCAAATTCGTCTAATTTCTCAATCAATTCTTTTTTCAAGTCTCCGTTGATTTGAGAAGCTCTTTTTGCAATAATAGAGATCGCCTCGTAGATGTTCCCTGTAGGAGCTTCTACTTTTGACTTGTCATACGTTACAGTTGTATCTGGTGCATTTGTGTTTTTGTAATCCATCTTTGGCTTATTTATTAACTGTTTACTATTTTTTGTTGTTGTTTGATTTGTTTCAGTAATTTTTTAGACTCGTTCATGTAGTCAGAGTTTGGGAAATTTCGTTGCAACTTTTCAAAAGCTTTGACGGCTGCATTCAGTCGATTTTCTTTTTTTCTCAGAGTACTTCTCATTCCTAATTCGAAAGAAGATTTGAACTTGTAAAACAAGGCTTCTTCCCTAAAAGAAGTTCCTAAGTATTCAGAGGTCATATTGTCAAAAGCTACGATTGCTGAATTGAAATATCCTATCTCATAATATTGCTTGGCAATTTCAAACGCTTTTTTCTCCAACTTGTGTTGTAGCTTACTCACCATCAAGTTCGATTCTGCAATTCTCTTTGAATTTGGATAAGCATTGATATATTTCTGAAATGCGTCCAATGCCTTTTTTGTATCTGCTTGATCTAAGCTGTATTTTGGTGATGCCAGAAAATAGCTCTTCGCTGCATTGAACTCTGCATCTTCTACCTTCGAACTTTTGGAGTAATTTTTGGCAAATCTTTCAAAATAAAAAGCTGCATTGAAATAATCTCCGGTGTTAAAATACGATTGTGATATCATAAACTGAATGCGTTCCATTTGCGGTTTTCCTCTGTAAGATGGTACAATCATTTCAAAAAGACGCAATGCTTTGCTGAACTTTTTAGCATCGTACAATTGCGTAGCCATGCTGTATTTTTCAGCTATCGTTCCTTTGTTAAGCACTTTGTTATAGTCACTACAAGAGCCCAAAGTCTGTATTACAAAAAGAAGTAGAATAATTTTTTTTAATTCAAGCATTTTGCAAAAATAGTCATTATTTATGGATTATTAAAGCGATTTTTTTGTCGCAGCTCATTTCAAGCACTAAAATTCTGATCGGTTGACCTTACTTGAAATTTCAATCCAAAAATAAGTTCTCTTTTGAATATTTAGAAAATATGTTCCCCTAAAAATTTGTTAATTCTCTAGCTTGAAAATTCGTTTACAAACTGCTTCATTCTCTGCTGAAGAGCAGGAGTTGCTTTCACCAATGGCAATCGAACCAGAGGATCGTTTTCATAAACCTCTAAGATAGGGAGTAAGGCTTTGATTCCCACGGGATTTCCTTCCTCAAATATCAAAGATATAATATCTAAAAACTTGTATTGCCACTTGCAAGCCTCTTTGTTTTTTCCTTGCAAACCTAAACGAATCATCTCTGAAAATTCTTTTGGATAGGCTTGACCGATCACAGATATCACCCCTGCTCCACCAGCCAAAACCATCGGCAAGGCAATTTCATCGTCCCCTGAAAGCACTAAAAAAGTATCTGGAACCAATTGTATCATTTTCATCGCTTGAACCATATCACCCGCTGCTTCCTTGATTCCAATAATATTTTCAGAAGAATTGGCCAATCGAGCAACAGTTTCTGGAGCAATACTTGTTCCGGTTCTGCTTGGTACATTGTAAATGATTACAGGTATTGGACTTGCTTTGGCTACTTCTGTAAAATGCTGGAAAATTCCTTCTTGTGTTGGCTTGTTGTAATAAGGTGACACGGACAATACAGCGTCAAATGCAGACAAATCGGTATTTTGAAGTTCAGCCACAATTGCTGCGGTATTATTCCCTCCAATTCCAATAACCATTGGCAATCGACCCTTATTGACCTCAATAAATTTTTGTCGTACAAGTGCTATCTCTTCCGAATTCAATGTAGTTGTCTCTCCTGTCGTTCCGAGCGCAACCAAATATTCCACCCCATTGTCAATCTGAAAATTGATCAATTCTTCCAAGGCATCAAAATCAATTGTATTGTCTGATTTGAATGGAGTTACCAAAGCTGAACCTGTACCAAAAAATGCTTGCATTATAATTTCTTTAATATCTTTAAATATTTCACTGCCTCTTCATTCAAAATATCTATGCGTTTGTCTCCATCGGCAATGGACAAGTCATACATTCGATTGTCTTCCGAGGAAAACCCTATCTTAAAATGTGCATGAGAGTACAAAGTTATTACTTTCATATATAAATTTTCTGCAATTCCATAATTTATAAACAAATCGTATTCAATTTTAACAAATTCTTGTAGGCTGTTTAATTTTAAACTTCCTGACCACCCAAAACTTTTCTCAGAAAATTCATAAGACTTGTAAGTTCGTTTTTTATCATATTCACAAAAAACAAATACATGTACATCACATCCCTGAATTCCGTATTTTTCTTCAATTTTTCGGATAATTTGATTTTGATGGTACAGTGCTTCTTCTATGACAAGAGCAACTTTTTTAATTTTCGACACAGGGATTGTCTTGAGCAAAGCTGATTGCTTTGTCAATTCTTTTTCAAAGAAGCGTTGGATACTCTTTTTTTTAAAGGGAAAAAACTTCATTGTTTCAAGCAAATTTAAGGCGCAATTTACTTTTTTTTAAAATAAAAAAAGAAACCCTTTGTAAAACCTTTGCTATTTCCTCGTCTAAACTTAAAAATGGATGAGATGATGAAACATAAAATACACTTATTTCTTCGAATTGTGATCGCTATTATAGTACTCCAAACCTTGCGGTTCAAATTGACAGCACACCCCGATAGCGTCTTTATTTTTAGCATGGCTGAACTGGAGCCTTATGGAAGAATTGCTATTGGTATCTTAGAGCTTATTTTCGGTATTTTATTGCTATTTGCAAAAACTGCTTGGATGGGTTCTTTAGGTACTTTGGGAATTATCAGCGGTGCTATATTCCTACACCTCACAAAAATAGGAATCGAAGTCAATGGAGACAACGGGCTTTTATTTTACACCGCACTCTTTGTCTTTGTCAGTAGTTTTCTCATTCTTTGGAACGAGCGAAAAAAAGTGTTTTATTTGGGAAAATTCTTGTGAAAAACCGCAATGAAAAGCAGCCGCTGCCCATTGCAACGATTTTACACTCGATTTTCTATAAATGTGTCTTTCCATTACTATTTATAAGAAGTTGACGTAACTACAGAGCAAATCCTTATACCAATTCAGCAGACAACCCTAGATCAAGTAATTTCGAACACTTGGGCTTCAACTCGTCGTATTCCCCAGTTTTCACAGTGCACTTTCCTTTGTAATGCACAAGCATAGTGCATTGTTCTGCTTGTTCAAGAGTATGTTCACAAACAGAAATCAGTGAATCAATGACAAAATCAAATGTATGCACATCGTCATTGTGTAATACAATTTCGTGCTGTGCTACTTCTTGGAGCAATCCGTCAATTTCTTCTTGGTATTTTTCTTTACTACTCATTTTCATAGGACATAACAATTCGATAAGTGCAACTATTTTACAAGCACAAATTTACTCTTTTTTTGTGTATTTCAATGAAAACCAACCATTTCGTTCCAAAGTCTTTTCCAATTCCAACCCATGAGTCGAAGCTTTGTTATCGAGCAGAGGAATGTCTTTTTCATAAAACCCACTCAACAACAAAACACCTTCACGCTCGAGACATTCTGCATAGACAGCCATGTCATTCAACAAAATATTTCGATTGATATTGGCAATAATTACATCGTATTTTTTACCTAACAGCAAACTTGACTCTCCTTCATAAGCAGTAATGTGCTCGCAATTATTCCGTTGAATATTTTCTAAAGAATTTAGAAAACACCAGTTATCAATATCGATCGCATCAATTGGTTTGGCTCCTTTCATTTCAGCTAAAATTGCCAAAATTCCTGTTCCGCATCCCATATCAAGGGTTTTTTTATCCTTTACATCCAGTGCTAACAAATGCTGCACCATCATGTGCGTTGTTTCATGGTGCCCTGTACCAAAACTCATTTTCGGTTCTATAACAATGTCGTATTCCAAATTTGGATCTTCGTGAAAAGGAGCTCTGATGGAAACTTTTTCATCTACAACGATAGGATTGAAATTTTTTTCCCACTCGCTGTTCCAGTTTACTTGTGCAATCTCCTCGAAAGAATAGGTGATTTCAAACTCTTGAGATTGCAAGATGAAAATATTCTTTAAAATAGCATCGTCCCATTCTTCTTTTTGAATATAGGCAATGACACCTTCCTCATTTTCAACAAAACTTTCAAACCCAGCATATCCTAGCTCTGCTATCAAAATTTCTGTAGCCGGCTCTTTGGGCATTACTTTAAAGGTATAACCTAAATAAATCGCATCCATAATATCATTTCTTAATTGGCAAAGATAAAGTATCTCAGCGCTCTTGACGACTCAGAATAAATATATCTATTGAACTAAAAAAGCACTGCCAACAGAGTCAACAGTGCTTTTTCTATGTGGTTTGTAATTATTGAATCGCTTCAATAATTGCGATAAAATCTTCCGCTTGTAAAGCAGCACCTCCGATAAGACCTCCATCTACATCTTCTTTAGAAAAGATTTCCTTCGCATTTCCTGGCTTACAAGATCCTCCGTACAAAATAGAAACTTCTTGTGCCAAAGCTGCATCGTATTTATCCGCTACGATTTTTCTAATAAAAGCATGCATTTCTTGTGCCTGCTCTGCGGTTGCTGTCTCTCCTGTTCCAATAGCCCATACTGGTTCGTATGCCAAAACGATACTTCCCCATGCAGCAGCCTCTAAATGAAACAATGCATTGGAAATTTGAGATTCTACTACTGAAAAGTGATTCCCAGATTTACGATCTTCCAACACTTCTCCAAAACAAAAAATGACTTCTAACCCATTCGCCAAAGCTGCGTTTACTTTTTCAGCCAACAAAGCATCTGATTCTCCAAAGTATTCTCTTCTCTCGGAATGCCCTAAAACAACTGACTTCAAACCAATTGAAGTCAACATTTCAGCAGAAATTTCTCCTGTGTAAGCACCGCTTTTTTCCTGGTGCATGTTTTGAGCAGCAATTTCTACTACTGAACCTTCTGCCACCTCTTTGACAGCCGTTAAATTTACAAACGTTGGCGCTACAACAACACGTGTATTGTTCAACGTTTTTCCTTTCAAACCTGCTACCAATCCATTTGCCAACTCTTTGGAGTCTTCAACATTTTTATTCATTTTCCAGTTTCCTGCTACTATTTTACTTCTCATGATTTTCTATATTTATATTGCTTCTTTTAATTTTTTACTTGTCGCCTTCGTTGCTTTGAAAAGCGTAATCTTTCCTGTTTCATTAACTACCATATATCGAGGTATCCAATCCAAATCGATAAAACTGTTAAAATTTCCTTTCCAGCCCGAAGGAACGAAATAATGTTCTCCAAAGACCTCGTACTTCTGAATTCCATTTTTCCATGCTTGTATGGATTTATCCAAGGATAAAAACACAAAAACCAAGTCCGGGTTGTTTTTCTGAATTTCTTTTACTTCTGGCATGCCTTCTACACAATCAGCGCACCAAGAAGCCCATACATCAAGTAAAATTTTTTTCCCCTTGTATTGCTTTAATAGTTCTCCAAAAGTCATTTCTTGTCCTTGCAACGAAATCATTTTATCCGCTAAAGCCAATTCTGAAAACTGTGTTTTCTCTTGTTCTACAGAACAAGCACACAACACTACAAAAAGAAAAAAGCAAAGAATTCTCATTAAATTGAACCTCATCATATTATCTATTTTTAATTACATCGTATTAGACAAAAAAAGGCTCACAAACTTACAGCATATTCGCTAGAAAAAAAATTTTCACATTGAAGATTTTCGCAAACGTTTTCGGTTAGTAACCTTCTTATCAGAACAAATTCGCAACACCTTCATTTTTTATATCCGAGCCCAAAGGAGCGTTAACTCAAACGCACTTTGGGATCTAGCCAACTATACATTGCATCCACTGCAATATTTATCAGCACAAACAGACTTGCAATGACGAGTACAGCCCCCATAATAACAGGCTGATCTAAAGTATTCAGCGCATCTACTATTTCTTTTCCAAGCCCATTCCAATTGAAAACATATTCGACAAATACAGCGCCAGCCAACATGGATGCAAACCATCCCGAAATAGCTGTCACAACAGGATTCAGTGCGTTTTTTAAGGCGTGCCGTTTGACGATTTGAAAAGGAGACAAGCCTTTTGCTTTCGCTGTGCGAATGTAATCTTGATGCAAAACTTCCAACAAAGAATTTCGCATCAATTGTATGACAACAGCCAAGGGACGTATCCCCAATACCAACGCAGGTAAAATTAAATTTTTCCATTGTATGTAAATTCCTTCACCAAAATCATCCACTTCATACAAGCTCCCTGTCATGTTCAAACCTGTATATTTTTTCAAAACAAAACCAAAAACCCAAGCAAAAACAATGGCTGACAAAAAAGAAGGCACACTCATACCCACTGTACTTATAACCGCTATAAAACGATCAAAAAATCGATCTTTGTACAAGGCAGACAAGATTCCGAACAAAATCCCGAACAACAATGAAATTCCAATAGCTACGGAAGCTAAAATGGCCGTGTTTGGCAAGGTTTCCGCAATAATGCGACTGACTGGTTTGCCGTTTTTCTGAAAAGATTGCCGCAAATAAGGGGTTTTTACTACAAGATTTGTACTTCCTAAGTCAACCTTCAACAGGACCGAATACTCGTGCGATTGCAAACAGCTATACTGCCCTTTTTCTTTGCTGTGGAAAGAAATTGGCGAAACATCATTCAAATAATTGACATACTGCATTCCTATGGACTGATCAAATCCATATTTTTTCCGAACACTTTCCAACAATTCTGTGTCTTGACGCTCGTCCAATAACATTCTTGCTGGATCTCCTGGCAATACATTGAATAAAAAAAACACCGCAGTGACGACTCCGAACAAGGTGAAAAAACCATACAAAACTTTGCGAAGAACTTCTTGAAACATTTCGAATAAAATCGTTTTTGAAAAATCAACAATTCACAATATTACGATTAAATAATTCAATTGAAAAACCTATTTTTGCAAGCATAAGATTATTTGTATGACAAGAAAAGAGCTTATTGAACAAATCCGATTGAAAAAATCTTTTTTATGCATTGGTTTGGATGTTGACATTACCAAAGTCCCAAAACACTTATTAGAAACAGAGGATCCAATTTTTGAATTCAACAAACAAATAATCGATGCTACCCACCACCTTGCGGTTGCATACAAACCCAATACCGCTTTTTACGAATGTTACGGTTTGGACGGATGGAAATCTCTCGAAAAAACCATTCAGTACCTCAACGTAAATTATCCTGAAATATTTACAATCGCCGATGCCAAACGCGGAGATATTGGGAATACATCCACCATGTACGCAAAAGCTTTTTTTGAAAATCTAAACTTCGATTCCGTAACCGTAGCACCGTATATGGGTAGTGATTCGGTAGAGCCTTTTTTAGCGTTTGAAGATAAATTTACCATCATGCTTGCGCTGACTTCAAACAAGGGAGGTCTCGACTTTCAGGCCCAATCTTTGCTTTCTGAAGAGCTACTTTACCAAGATGTTTTGAAACAATCCTTGACTTGGAAAAACAACGAACAACTGATGTACGTTGTAGGAGCCACCAAAGCAGGCTATTTCAAGGACATTCGAAAAATTGTCCCACATCATTTTTTATTAGTTCCCGGTGTAGGAGCTCAAGGAGGAAATTTACAAGATGTTTGCAAATACGGACTGAACGAAGACATCGGTTTGTTGATCAATTCTTCTAGAGGAATTATTTACGCAAGTCCAGAGAACGACTTTGCCAAAGTAGCCGCAGAAAAAGCCTATGAATTGCAACAAGAAATGGAGCACATACTCTCTAAAACACAATAATAAGAGCGTCTTATTTTTTGATTAGCTCAGGAAATTTATTTTTGAACCGATTCAATCGGGGCAATGAAACTTGTTGGATGTAGGGATGGTTTGAGTTTCTTTTTTCAAAATTTTGATGATACGCTTCCGCTTTGTGAAATTTTTCAAACGGAACAATTTCTGTCACCATCTTTCCATCGTAAACCGTTTCGTTTAAATAGGCAAACAACCGATTTGCAATCTCTTCTTCTTTTTCATTCTGATAAAAAATAAGAGAGCGATACGCGGAGCCAAAATCTGGACTTTGACCATATGTCGCAACATCTTGAGATCCAAAATAAACTTCTACCAAAGAGCGATAGGATACTGTTTCCGGATCGTAGTAAACAGCAACCGTCTCGGCATGCCCTGTTTTACCAGTTCCTGTAGAACGGTACGTCGGGTTTTTTGTATGCCCCCCTGAATAGCCTGAAACGGCTTTTTTTACGCCATCTACGCTTTCGTATATTGCCTCGACACACCAAAAACAACCACTCGCAAAATAAGCCACCTGTAAGCCCTCTTTTTCTGTTTTCGAAAGAACCTCTTGTGCCAAAAGTCCATTTGAACACAAAAGCAACCACACAAGACAACTGTATATTTTTACCATAATGAAGTACTTAAAAGAAATCTGTCGAAATAAAACGCCTAGCCTAACAATAAAACTTTTAAAACCTATAAAAGGTGTTTTTTGTTCTCGCAAAACAAACAACCAAAAAAAGAAATTTAGTAAGGAGTATCTACCTCCCAAGATTCAAGGTAGTCTTTGATAAATTTGATAAACAAACCTCCCAAAGCACCATTGATTACTCGGTGATCGTAGGAATGCGAGAGAAACATCTTCTGACGAATCGCAATTACATCTCCCTCTGGAGTTTCCAATACAGCAGGCACCTTGCGAATAGCTCCCAAAGCCAAGATAGCTGACTCTGGCTGATTGATGATAGGCGTCCCGAACAAACTTCCGAAGCCGCCTACATTTGTAACCGTATAGGTTCCCCCTTGAATTTCGTCGGGTTGCAATTTATTTTCTTTCGCTCTTTGCGCTAAATCGTTGACGATTTTCGCCATACCAATCAAATTCAACTCATCGGCATTCTGAATCACAGGAACAATCAAATTCCCATCACCCAAAGCTGCCGCCATTCCTAAATTGATGTTTTTCTTGATGACCACTTTTTTATCTCCATCAAAAGACAAATTCACCAAAGGATATTTTTTAACAGCAGCAGCTACGGCCATCATAAAAACAGGTGTATATGTCAATTTATCACCTTCTCTCTTTTGAAAACTCTCCTTTGAGTTGTTTCTCCATGCCACCAAATTGGTCACATCTACTTCGATAAAGGACTGAACATGTGCAGACTTTTGAACTGAATGAATCATATGATCAGAAATCATTTTCCCCATACGACTAAGTTCTATCAATTCGTCTTCACCATTTACAGAAAGTGGTATAGGTTCTTTTTCCACTGGTACTATTTTGGAGGAAGAATTGACAACCTTCAGAGCAGGATCAGCGGCATTTTTACTTCTAGTTTTCAAATACAATAGCATGTCTGCTTTCGTCAACCTTCCATCGATTCCCGTGCCAGGAATCCTATCCAACTCATCTTGATTTACACCTTCTGTTGCGGCCATATTTTTCACCAAAGGAGAATAGAATCTATCGGTGTTCGCTATATTTTGAATGGAACCATTGCTCGTAGCTTCGATTGTTTTTTCTACTTGCTGTTCCACTTCTTCTACTACCGCTGCAATTACTTCTTCTTCAGGAATATCTTCCACTACAATACTTTCATCCAATTCTCCCTCCATCTCAATAATTGCTAAAGTTTGCCCCACTTTTACAACGTCATTTTTTTCAAACAAGATTTTTATCAATTTTCCAGAAACCTCACTTGGCACATCCGAGTCAACTTTGTCTGTTGCAATTTCTACGACAGAATCGTCTGCTTCAATAGTATCTCCTACTTCTTTTAACCAGGAGGTAATCGTTGCTTCTGCAACACTCTCCCCCATCTTTGGTAATTTCAGTTCAAATTTAGCCATTCTCTTATGTGTAAATGCGTGTATCTAGTTTGCGTTTTTTTTGAAAGCGCAGCTGCGCAAAACTGTTTGCAAATTTAAGAAAATTATAACGACTTCAATCTCTGACAGAGAGCAACAACCTACTTTTTGTGAAAAAGAATAAATTTTGTCAATTGTTTAGAAGTATGTATCCGTTTAAAGAACTCGCAATCAGTAGCCAAAGAAAATAAGGAATCACAAAAAAAGAATGGTATCTCAAAGATTTTGAAAATTCAACTAAAAAATAAGCAATCACAAAAGTCAATAATAGCAATTCAATAAAGGCAATTCTCACAAAATGTTGATTGAAAAACAAATAATTCCAAAAAATATTCAACACCCATTGTATGGCAAACAAGGAAAACACTTTCTTCGAATATTTTTGGCCAACGAGCTTTGTCATGTAGACCGAAAAACAGAGCATAATACTACTCCAGGCCACTCCAAAAACCCATCCTGGAGGGGTCCAAGGAGCTTTTTTTAGATCCAAATACCACGAACTTGTTGGGCCACTATTCATCAAAAAAACTCCTATGGCCAGTGCCAAAAAATTCAGTCCTAAAAAACCTAAAAAAATCAAACTGTTTTTTTTCATTCTTCTATTCCGTTGTGCACTGCCAAAAGGTTTTATTTTTTTTTCCAGACTTTATCTTCGTTGAGGTAAAAAGCACCCAGGAATTCAAAGTTACATTCTTCAGAAGGTATAATGGATAAGAAATCATGTCCTGCTTTGTTTTTATAAAGATAATAGGTTTCTCCTACGACTGGCTCAAAATTAAATTTAGAGGCATACACCTTGTTATTGTATTCAAATTCTTCAGAAAAAGAATCGAATGCCTCTTTTAAACTTTGAAAACGGGCCTTGAATTGCGAATTCACATGACGGATATTGTTGCTCTTCCAGAGCCCCGTATCTAGCGTTTCTATTCTTGGAGCCGACACATTTGTCCCATAGGTCTTGAGAGACGCGTCGTACTGCCCACTTTCGCTGTTGAAAACAACTTGGTCGGGAATTTTATTTTTCACCTGCTTCACCACGTAGTGCATCTATTTGTAACAACACAGCCTCTGCTTCTGCATATTTCTTATCACCAGCCGCCCGACTCACTTTTGAAAGCTCAAACGTTTCCTCCGCTAATTTTTTGTAGCGATCTTGAAGCTTTTCTAATTTTGATTTCTTTTTAAAAATTGAAAACATAAGAATTGGATTTTAACATTTATATTTCTTCCGATGAAAAGATACATATCCGATAGTGTATCAAAACACGCGGCTGCACCTATTTCGAATAATAATAGTCAAATTTACTAATTTTGTTTAACTTTTAAGAGTTTTTGTTAGACATTTTATTGTATCTTTGATATAAATACAGTACTTCCATGGAAAAACAACAAAAAGAAAACAGAAATAAAATCGTCTCATCCTACATGGATACGGTTTTAAACACGGGGAAAACGCCAAAATCTATCTATATCCTGACCCAAGAACTAAAGATGACGGAAAGAGAATTTTATCAATACTTTAGTTCTTTTGAAGCATTGGAAAAAGAGATTTTTATCATTTTCTTTGAAAATGCAATGCACCTGCTGAAAGACAATCAAGATTTCAACAGTTACAACGCTACGAATAAATTGCTTAGTTTTTACTTTACATTCATCGAGATTTTAACAGAAAACCGATCTTTTGTACTGTCCCGTTTACATGCGCAAAAAAATCCTCTAGTTCCGTTCAAGATATTGGACCCGATGAAGCATGTTTTCATTGCGTTTATCAACGAATTGGATATTGAAACGCTTGACCTCAAACAAGAACAATTAGAAAAACTTCAAAACAAAGGGAAAGAAAATATTCTCTGGACTCAGTTTATGATGATTTTGAAATTTTGGATAGAGGACCATTCGCCATCTTTTGAAAAAACAGACATCTTTATTGAGAAAACCGTGCATGCAAGTTTCGATATATTAAATATCAAACCAGTTCAAAGCTTTCTTGAATTGGGCAAATTTTTATTAAAAGAAAAAATGAACTTCAAAATGTAACTGAATGAAGACGATTGATAGAATACCTACTTCAAAAATTCAAAGAGCTTCCAAACTCATACAAACTGGAGCAAAAGTTGGTGCCAATTATATCAAATTTTATGGTGATAAGCTTGTAAACCCTGAAGAAGAAGCAAAAGAGCGCTTGAATGAGGGCAATGCAGAGGCTATTTATGACGGTCTAAAAACCATGAAGGGAAGTGCGTTAAAAGTTGCACAAATGCTCAGTATGGAGAAAAATATCATGCCCCGTGCCTATGTAGAGAAATTTTCCCTCTCTCAATTTTCGGTACCACCGATATCAGCCCCTTTAGTCGTAAAATCTTTCAAAAATTATTTTGGAAAACACCCGAATGAGATCTTTGATGAATTCGACCTCAATTCAATCAATGCCGCTAGCATTGGTCAAGTCCACCGTGCCAAAAAAAACGGAAAACCCTTGGCTGTTAAAATCCAATATCCCGGAATTGCACAGAGTATTTCATCGGATTTAGCCATGGTTAAACCTATTGCTCTCAAAATGTTCAACATCAAAGGAGAAGGATCGGATCAGTATTTTAAGGAAGTAGAGAACAAATTAACAGAAGAAACCAATTACATTTTAGAATTTCAACAAAGTGAAGAAATATCAAATGCCTGTGGTCATATTGAAAACTTAAAATTCCCCCAGTACTACAAAAAGCTTTCGTCTGACAAAATTTTGACCATGTCTTGGATGAATGGCATTCATTTGTCCGAATATACTGCCAAACCCCTAGATCAAAAAACAGGGAATAAACTGGGTCAAGCGTTGTGGGATTTTTACATGTATCAAATGCACTCCTTAAAGAAGGTGCATGCAGATCCACATCCTGGAAATTTCTTAGTAAGCCCAGAAGGCGAGCTCATTGTCATTGATTTTGGCTGCATCAAAAGCATCCCTGATGACTTCTACATTCCCTACTTCGAACTCGCGAAAAAAGAAAACATTGAAAACCCAGATTATTTTCAAAAGAAACTCTACGAACTCGAAATCCTAAGAAAAGATGATTCGGCCGACGAAGTAATGTTTTTCACAAAACTATTTCATGAAATGTTGAGCTTATTTACGCAACCTTTTCAACAAGAAAAATTCGACTTTTCTGATGCCGATTTTTTTGGTAAAATCGCTGAGCTAGGAACAAAATATGCGAAAAGCGCAGAACTAAAACAAATGAACGGTAACCGAGGTTCCAAACATTTTATTTATATTAACAGAACATTTTTCGGTTTGTACAATTTGATGTTCGATCTGAAAGCAAACGATATAAATATAAATACCTACAGTTCGAAATTATGATTTCATTTGACAAAGAAGACATTGACAACTTAGCTTATGTAAAAAAAATAAATCTTGTCAATTCCGTAACAGGCTACAAATCTGCGAATTTGATTGGAACAAAATCCAAAGCCGGAATTACCAATGTAGCCGTCTTCAGCTCTGTGACACATTTTGGGTCAAGCCCTGCTATACTCGGATTTGTATTGCGACCTACCACTGTCATTCGAGACACTTACGACAACATTAAAGAAACAGGTGTTTTTACCATCAACCCAATTTTCAAATCCAAAATAAAAGACGCACATCATACTTCAGCAAAATACCCAAAAGAAGTCTCAGAATTTGACAAAACAGCACTTGAAGAAGAATACAAGGACAACTGGGAAGCTCCCTTCGTAAAAGAAGCCCCCATACAAATAGCCATGAATTACTTGGAAGAGTATGAAATCAAAGCCAATGGCACCATTTTGGTTCTTGCTGAAATTGTGAAATTGTATGTACGTGAGGATTTATTAGAAGAAGATTACCTGATCAATCTTACCAAAGGAGAGATTGCGGCAATCAATGGCCTTGATACTTATGCCGTTCCAACGAACAATCTTCGATTGAATTACCAACGCCCGAAAGAAAATAAGAACGAGTAACGAACAAACACAACTCCTAACGATTTATGAAAATTCTAATCACAGGCACAACGGGATACATCGCCAAAAGACTTATTCCTGTTTTACTCTCCCAAAAACACGAGTTGGTTTGTTGTATTCGTGATTTGGATAGAATTCCTGAAGACTACATAGATCATCCGCAAGTCCAATTTTTGGAAATTGACTTTTTAAATGACAACATCAACGTCCTCCTTGACGACGATATCAAAGCCGCATATTACTTAATTCATTCAATGTCATCGAGCAATTCAAATTTTGATGACTTGGAAAAAACCTGTGCATTGAACTTTAAAAAAATCGTTGAAAACACAAATATCGAACAGGTACTTTATTTAAGTGGAATTACCAATGAAAAAGAATTGTCAAAACATTTGTCATCAAGAAAGCAGGTGGAGAATGCTTTGGCTTCCAAAAAGTACGCTTTAACGACACTAAAGGCGGGTATCATTGTAGGCAGTGGAAGCGCCTCCTTTGAAATCATTCGTGATCTGACAGAAAAACTTCCTATAATGGTCACTCCCAAATGGCTCAACACAAAAACACAGCCAATTGGTATTAGAAACGTTATTGAATTTTTGCAAAAATCGCTTCTCAAAAAAGAATTGTACAACACATCTTTTGACATCTACGGCCCTGATATTTTGACCTACAAAAAAATGCTACTCATTTTCGCGAGAAAAAGAAAACTAAAGAGAACCATCCTAACGGTTCCAGTCATGACTCCAAAACTGTCATCATATTGGTTGTACTTCGTAACATCTACCTCTTACAGATTGGCCATATCTTTGGTAGAAAGTATGAAAGTTGAAGTTGTTGCCAAAGAAAACAACGTAGCAAAACTTCTAAACATACAACCTATTTCTTACGAAAAAGCAGTGGAAGGTGCTTTTGATGCCATTGCTCAAAACATCTTAATTTCTAGTTGGAAAGATTCTGTAATCAGTGGAAACATGAGTAAAAAAGTATCCAAACATATCAATGTCCCTCATTTTGGCTGCCTAAAAGACATCAAATCAAACTCTTTCGAGAGTCGAAAAAAAACACTCAATAAAATTTGGGCCTTGGGCGGAAAGAACGGCTGGTATCGCTATACTATTTTATGGAAGATCAGAGGTTATATTGACAAACTTGTTGGTGGGATTGGATTGAGAAGAGGGCGCACACATCCTACAAAACTTCAAACAGGGGACGTACTTGATTTTTGGCGCGTACTCTACGCAAGTAAAAAAGAGGGTCGCTTATTGTTGTACGCGGAAATGAAATTACCAGGTGAAGCATGGCTCGAATTCAAAATCGTGAAAAACAAATTATACCAACGCGCCGTATTCCGACCAAAAGGACTGTGGGGAAGATTGTATTGGTACGCTGTACTTCCTTTTCATAGTTTGATCTTCAACGGCCTTATCCAATCGATTACACGTCCTTAAGACGACAGCCAATTCTTTGGCTCTTTTAAAACAGACACCGAACGAGCTTCTTCAGAATATTTGGCAGGCTTATGACAATAATGCCATTGTACTTCGGGCATTAGGCTCATTCGTATTTTAATTAGAGAGCGACTACAGTTGGTAGCCTATCAAAAAATACATACGTTTATAGTAAAAAATTCATCACTCATTACTTATGGTTCCATGTCAGAATGAATAAAGCACTATTATTGGACTTTAACAAACAACTTATTCAAATGAAAAAACTATTATTTCCTTTAATTCTGCTATTTCTATCAACACTACAATTTTCTTGTAGCAAAGACGACAACGACAATAATAAAAAAGAGAACTCATTTGTTGGTATTTGGGAACTTACTGAGGCTGTAGGTGATGAGGAAACACCTCGAACTCTAACTTTAACTCTAACATTTGACGACGACAATAATCTCAATACGACAACCAAGACATCTGATATAGCTGGAAATATTATCGATAACAAATCAATTAATGCCACGTATGAAATTCTTACTGATTTATTAATTGTCACCACTGTATCAAATGACGATACTGAAGTTGAAAGTTTCAACTATTCAATAGAAGGCAATCAACTAAGTCTCACCTCTATTCTAGATTCTAAAACAAGAATCTATACAAGAAAATAAAGAGTAAAGAGATAGAGTTCGCCACATATCTCTTTACCCTTTTACCCATTCTTTCGGATTCAACAAAATTTTCAGCAACCTATCTTCTTCTGATCCTTCTTTAGGAACATAATTATAACACCACTGCACTTTGGGCGGCAAACTCATCAAAATAGATTCGATACGCCCATTGGTTTTCAATCCAAACAAGGTTCCTTTGTCGTGTACCAAATTGAATTCTACATATCGTCCACGACGCACCTCTTGCCATTCTCTTTGTGCATCCGTATAAGACAACTCTTTTCGTTTGGCTACAATTGGCACATAACTCTCTAAAAAACTATTGCCTATTTCAGTGACAAAATCGTAACGGTCTTGCAGAGAAAGCTCTTCTGTTTCCTTTAAATAATCAAAAAACAGGCCTCCAATCCCCCGTGCTTCATTTCTATGAGCATTCCAAAAATAGGTGTCACAGCGTTTTTTATACATGGAATAAAAATCTGCTCCATGCTTGTCACAAGCTTTCTTACAAACCGTATGAAAATGAACCGCATCTTCATCAAACAAATAATAGGGAGTCAAATCTTGACCACCACCAAACCATTGGGTTACGATTTCTCCATGTTCGTCATACATTTCAAAATAGCGCCAATTGGCATGCACAGTAGGCACCATTGGATTTTTAGGATGTAAGACCAAAGAAAGTCCACAGGCAAAAAAATTTCCTTCTTTTACTCCGAAGTTATCACGCAATACCTGAGGCAATTCGCCTTCTACTGCCGAAATATTCACTCCGCCTTTTTCAAAAACATCTCCCTCTGAAATGACACGAGTTCTACCTCCTCCGCCTTCAGGACGTTTCCATAAATCTTCTACAAATGTTGCTTTGCCATCAAGCTCCTCTAATTGAGAAGTAATTGTGTCTTGCAAATTTTGAATATATGTATAAAATTGTGTTTTCATTTGTAAGCACTTCTTGGCATCGCAGTTGTCTGCATATTATAAAAAATCAGTTTTTGTATTCTTTTACCGCTTCGATAAAAGCTCCTGCATTTTCCAAACCTATATTAGGCAGTATTCCATGTCCCAAATTCACGATGTATTTGTCTTTTCCAAAAGCGTCGATCATTGTTGTTACTTGCTTTTTAATTTCTGATGGAGATGAAAATAAGCGTGTCGGATCAAAATTCCCCTGCAAGGTGACATTTCCTCCGGTTAATTTTCGTGCCCATTCTGGGGTAATTGTCCAATCTACTCCTAAAGCAGCGGCATTGGACTTTGCCATTTCTTCTAATGCAAACCAACAGCCTTTTCCAAAAGCAATTACAGGTGCCTCGTCTTTCAAGGCTTCAATAATCTGGTCAATGTATTTCCATGAGAATTCTTGATAATCTGCTGGAGAAAGCATTCCTCCCCATGAATCAAAAACCTGCACGGCATTGACCCCTGCTGCTACTTTCTTTTTCAAATATGCAATAGTGGTATCTGTAATTTTCTGCAGTAAAGTATGCGCGGCAACAGGTTGGGTAAAACAAAACTCTTTGGCTTTGTCAAAATTTTTAGAACCCTGACCTTGAATGCAATAACATAAAATCGTCCATGGAGAGCCTGCAAAGCCAATCAATGGAATTTCGTCGTTCAACATTTCTTTGGTCAACTTAATCGCGTCCATCACATAACCCAATGTTTCATCAATATCAGGAACAATTGCTTTGTTGACATCTTCCATAGAACGAATCGGATTTGGCAACCAAGGTCCTATCCCTTCTTTCATTTCTACCTCAATATTCATCGCTTGTGGAATGACCAAAATATCTGAAAATAAAATCGCTGCATCCATCCCATACCTACGAATGGGTTGTACCGTTATTTCTGCCGCCAATTCTGGTGTCTGACAACGCGTAAAAAAATCATATTTCTTTTTGATTTCTTGAAATTCTGGCAAATATCTTCCGGCTTGACGCATCATCCAAACAGGAGGCCTTTCCACGGTTTCCCCTTTCAAGGCTCTTAAGTACAAATCATTTTTTATCATATTCGATTGGGCTACTCACTTTGGGCTAGTAGCTGTTTTTTTTATTTTCCACCCATCCATTATTTACAATTTCTAAGTGTCTTTTTATTCTTCTCTTCTTTCTTTAGCAACGAGGATCAATGATGCTCTGCCACTGCTGCTATTGACACATCTACTGCGCTTTCAAACTTACGCATGTCTGAGTGCGTCAATGCTGAGCACAAAAACCACGATTCAAATTGTGAAGGTGGTAAAAACACGCCATTTTCAATCATTTTCCAAAAGAAAGTCGCAAATTTCTTAGTATCACATTTTTGTGCATCGGTGAAATTAGTGATGTTTTCTTTGGCAAAGAACGGACTGATCATAGATCCAAATCGATTTACAGTCAAATTGACACCGTGTTTTTTCCCGGCACTCAATAAAATGGTTTCTATTTTTTCTGCAATCTTATCAAACTTCTTATAGGGATTTTGCTTTTTCAACTCTAACAATGTCGACATTCCTGCGGCCATCGCAATTGGGTTCCCCGACAAGGTTCCAGCTTGATACATGCCTCCCAAAGGAGCTACATTTTCCATAATCTCATTGCGAGCCCCATAGGCGCCCACGGGAAAACCTCCTCCAATCACTTTCCCCAAACAGGTAATATCTGCTTCAATGCCTAACATTTCCTGTGCGCCTCCAAATTTGCTACGGAATCCTGTCATTACTTCATCACAGATGAGTAAAATATCTTTCTCTTTGGTCAGCTTTCGCAAACCTTGAATAAATGCTTGCGAAGGCTCGATTACTCCCATATTTCCAGTCACGGGCTCTAAAATAACAGCGGCAATATCCGAATGCTGTTCGATGTGCTTTTGGACTGAAGTCAAATCATTGTATTCCGCAATCAAAGTATTTTCGACTGCTTGTGCAGGCACTCCTTGAGAACCAGGCAAACTCAAAGTTGCCAAACCTGAACCGGCTGCAACCAGCATGGCATCCATATGTCCGTGGTAACATCCTGAGAATTTTATAATTTTATCTTTCCCAGTATGGGCTCTCGCCAAACGAATAGCACTCAACACAGCTTCTGTTCCTGAATTCACAAAACGAACTTTGTCCATTCCTGGAAAGGCATCACAAACCACTTTTGCCAATTTTATTTCTGCATGGGTAGAAGCTCCAAAAGAATAGCCTTTTTTTAGTGCTTTGGAAATACTTTTTTCTACTTTTTTATGACGGTGTCCCAAAACCATGGGGCCATAAGACAACACCATATCTAGATATCGATTTCCATCTACATCTTTGATATAAGCTCCTTTAGCTTTGTTTATAAACAACGGATTCCCTCCCACCGAAGCAAAAGCCCTAACCGGTGAATTGACGGCTCCGACCAAATTCTCCAATCCTTTTTGGTATAGTTTTTCTGATTGTTTAAAATTCATTTTTTTCTATTAAAACATTTAATTACTGATCTCTATAATCGCATTTCTAGCAAATATGCAACAAGTCATGTGCTAATTTCTTGACAATACTTTTGCTACTTCTTTGGCAAAATAGGTAATGATGATATCGGCACCGGCTCTTTTCATCGATAATAAAGATTCCATCATAACGCGTTCTCCATCAATCCATCCTTTTTCTGCTGCAGCTTTGACCATCGCATACTCGCCACTCACATTGTAACAAGCAATTGGTCGATCATAGGTGTTTTTCAAATCACGAATAATATCTAAATACGACAATGCTGGTTTCACCATTAAAATATCTGCACCTTCTTGATCGTCAAAAGCAGCCTCTCGCATACCTTCGTCTCTGTTTGCTGGATCCATTTGGTAGGTGTTTCTATTTCCAAAAGTAGGCGTTGAATCTGCCGCATCCCGAAAAGGGCCATAAAATGCGGAGGCATATTTTACAGAATACCCCATAATTGGTAAATTTATGTAACCCGTATGGTCCAATGCTTCTCGAATGGTCGCAATGGTTCCATCCATCATACCAGAAGGGGCTACCATATCTACGCCTGCTTTGGCATGAGAAATCACTTGCTTTGCTATGTTCACGAGTGTAGGATCATTGTCCACATCGTTTTCATGAATAACTCCACAATGTCCGTGGTTCGTATATTCACAAAAGCAAACGTCTGTGATGACATAGAGGCTGGGATAGTTTTTTTTGATATGACGAATCGCCTGCTGTATGATACCATTGTCGTTCCAAGTTTCCGAACCCACGTCGTCTTTTTCTGTAGGGATACCAAACAACAGCACAGCTGGCAAATTCAAGGCCACTACTTCCTCCAATTCTTTGTCAATCTTGTCCAACGAATAACGTTTGATGCCAGGCATGGAAACAATCTCCTTTTCAATATTTTTACCTTCTTCCACGAATAAAGGGTAAATTAAATCGTCAATTGTCAATTGATTTTCGCGAACTAATCTCCGGATTCCCTCTGATTTTCTAAGACGTCTTGTTCTGTTCATACTTTTAGCTTTTGGCTATTCAATAATTCTTTTCGACAATTGCTCACTCAAAGAGAAGAACTGCCTTTTATTTTAAATTTTCTACGACCAGTGCTGTGACTGCTTCCACCGATGGCGTCTCTGCCACATATACTTTGTCAAATTGCATAATAGCTGCCACCGCTGTTGTATTCCCAACACAAAAAGCTACTGGTTCTAAAGAATTTCCGGCACTCAGATAACTTTTAATTGCAGAGGGGCTAAAAAACAACACGCCATCGTAGGTGTTTTTAAATTTCTTTGGAAGAAGTGTTGTTTTGTAAACTTCGATTTCTTCTACCGCTATTTTATTTTCTCTGAGCAAACTCGGCAACTCATCTCTTCTAAGGTTTCCACAAAAAAAAGTCACTTTGACTTGTTCGTCTTGTTTATTCCTCAACTCTTCTACTAGCAAAAGTGCCAACTCATCGGCAGAATTACAAATCCCTGCCACAATTACACCTTTCTCTCTCAAGAATGCAGCTGTTTTCTCTCCGACGCAAAATACTTTTCGAAACACAGTCGGAACGTTTTTGTTTTGTTCAAAAACTGCTTTTACCGCGTTTTTACTTGTGAACACCGCGCAATATATTTCTTTCTCAAGCGGCCTTATTTTTTCAAATTGTATCTCAATCAAATTTTCCTCCTCTAATTCAAAATTCGCCAAGCTCTCTTTTTGAGACTCGCTTATTTTTTTCGTCGAAAGAACTTTTAATTGATATCCCATTTACGCTAACTTCATTTCTTCCTTGATTTTTTTCATCAAAGCAACTCCTCCTTTGTTCAAAACCTCTTCAGCGCAAATCGTTCCCAAATCAAAAGCTTTTTTCAATGGCACTTGTTTTTCAATCTCTATTTGAGAGCTTCCATCCAAAGCACTCAAAATCCCTTTGAAACTTATCTTATCTCCAGAAATCGTTGCACAAGCGCCTATTGGAGCAGTACAACCACCTTCCAAGGCACGCATAAACTGGCGCTCTACAGCGACTACAATTTCCGTTTCTTTGTGATTTAATTTCGCACAAACTTTCAGTACTTCTTCTGCTTTTTCTGAGGCTGTTATCATAATAGCCCCTTGTGCGGGTGCAGGAACCATCCAATCCAACACCAAATGTTCGGAAGGCAATAAGTGAATTCGATCCAAGCCTGCCTTGGCAAAAATAGCGCCATTCCAGTCATTCTCTTTCAACTTTTTAAGACGTGTATTTACATTTCCACGCAAATCTGTCAAAGTATGTGTTGGGTATTTGTGCAACCACTGCGCTTTTCTTCGCAAACTTCCAGTGGCAACAACTCCTTTTGAAGTCTCTAAAAAATCAAGATTGTTTTTGTAAACTAGAACATCTTGTACATGAGCACGTTCCATAACTGCTGCTTGAACAATTGTCTCTGGCAATTGTGTTGGTACGTCTTTCAAAGAGTGCACTGCAATGTCAATTTGACCACGCAACATAGCTACATCCAATGTTTTGGTAAACAAACCCATGCCACCTATTTGATGCAAAGGAATGTCTAAAATTTCATCTCCTGTAGAAGACACTTCCACAATCTCTCCTTTGCAACCTAGCTTTTCGAGCGATGTTTGCACCAAATGCGCTTGCCAAAGAGCCAACTCACTGTTACGAGTTCCAATTCGAATAATCTTTTCCATAACGACCTACTCTTTGATTTCCATCTCAAACATTTTTTTCATGACATCGATGCTCTGGTTGACAGAGGTATCCTCCGATTTTAAATGTTTGACAAATTGTGTAGTTATTTTTTGAATCATTCGAGAAGTAATCGCTTCTGCTTGCTCAGTATCAAACACTTTGTTTTTTTTCTTTTGAAATTCTATCTCATCTTTTTTAATGGACTCCAAAGAAGCTTTCAATGCGCTGACAGCAGGAGTAAACTTTCGATGACCAATCCATTCCATAAATTCCGCTTTGTGTTCCGCAATAATTGCTTCTGCTTTGGGAATTTCTTTTTTACGTTCTGCGATGGTTTTGTTCGTTATTTTAGACAACTCATCTATATTTATCAAAGAAATATTTTCCAGCACACCCACTTCACTTGCCACATTTTCTGGCAGGGACAAATCCAACACGAGCAATTCTTTATTTTTTTGGATGTGCTCTTTTGTGACTGTTGGCACGTCTGCTCCAGTAGACACAATTAAAATATCTGCTTTGGCAATTTCTTCAGCCAAATTCTCTACAGAATTCATTTTCACCAAAGGGTGTTCTTGCACAAATTCCTTTGCCTTTCGTATTGTCCGATTGATCAAAGTGATGTTTTTGATCTGTGCGTATTCAATCAGATTTTTACAAGTATTCTTGCCGATATCACCTAAACCATACACCAACACATTTTTTTTACTAAAACTTGGTACTGTATCAATGATATATTGCACCGCAGCATAAGAAACCGAAGTAGTTCCCGAACTCAAATCCGTAGTACTTTTTACTTTTTTACTCGCCTGTAACACCAAATTGATCAAACGCTCTAAATAGGCATTCAATGTCTTTTGCTCTTGTGCCATTCGGAAAGATTCTTTGAGCTGGCCAACGATCTCATAGTCTCCTAAAATCTGACTGTCCAACCCTGTCGCAATTTTAAACAAATGACGCACAGCATCCTTGTCTTTGTATACATTGGAAACACTGACAAATTCCTCGACAGAACCTTTGGAGTATTTACACAACAAAGCAATGAGCTCGAACGGATGATTTGCAAATCCCATAATCTCCGTGCGATTGCATGTAGACAACACAAAAACGCCTCCCACACCAAATTTTTTGGCCTCTTTTAACAATTGTAGTTGATTTTCTTTGCTGATGCTAAAATCACCACGTGTTTTGACATCCGCTTTTTTATAGCTCAACCCAACATTGTATAATTTTTTTCCTGAAACTTCTAAACTCATGTACCCTATTTCAATTTCATTGTTTCCTGTCGTCAAAATGACTTTATTTTGATAAACAACGCCAAAAGTACCACCTTCCTTTTGATAAAAACAACGTTAAAAGGACTATAAATATCGTTGAGAGGAAAAAGAACTCTATTTAGACTCATTATAAACAGTATTAGTCTTATGAAAAAGAGGTATTTAACAATATAATAAGCGATAAATCATACAAAAACCTATCGAAATACATGAAATAAAATACCATGTTTCAGAACCTTTATTTCCAAATAATTTTGTCGTATTTTTGCACAATATCAAAATTTGTACGGATGAAAGCTACTACTTCCAATTACAAAAATATCGACAAAAGTTCGATTGAGCTTTTCAACGAAAAAGGAAAGTTTTCTTTGTTGTTTTTAGAGAATGACACTGCCAATACTGTCCAGAACAAATACACCCTAGATGGCAATTACATTCAATTGTATTTTAGCCTTCAAGAAAAGGTAAAAATAGCCTTTAACATGGAGCATTGTGCTCTAAAATTGAGTCCTGAAGATTCGGGATTGATTTATTTCAAAGACGATGCTATGAATGTTCTTTTTGAAATTCCTGCGAAAGGAAAAACCCTGGGATTATTGATTCCTGTTCCTTATTTTCACTCCTTGTTTGCTCATGAAGGAGATTCGTTCTTTAATTTTGATAATATCAAGGGAGGCAGACCTGTACTAGAAGAAAAAGTTGTTGCACCCGCTTTGAAAATTATTCTGAATCAAATCGTCGCCAAAAAACTACATGGATCCTTAAAGGACCTTTATATAAAAGGTAAAATATATGAACTATTGAGCTTGTATTTCAATATCTCAGAAGAAATAGAATCGGATCACTGCCCCTTTATGGCAAATGAAGAAACAGTAACGCAAATTAAAAAGGCAAAAGATATTATCATTGAAAACATGGCACAACCACCTAGCCTGGAAGAATTATCAAAAAAAGTTGGACTCAACATAAAAAAGCTAAAAGTAGGCTTTAAAGAGTTTTACGGAGCTCCTGTTTTTACCTTTTTATTAAATTACAAATTAGATTATTCAAAAAAACTATTAGAAGAAAACCAATTGAACGTTTCGGAAGTCGCACTTCATGTCGGCTACAGCAATTCAAGTCACTTTATTGCTGCTTTTAAGAAAAAATTCGGAACCACTCCAAAACAATTCACAAAACAAAACAATTAAATGAAAGGTGTACTCTTAGTCAATCTGGGCTCCCCAGACAGCCCCTCCCCGAAAGATGTAAAAAGATATTTGAAAGAATTTTTAATGGACGAACGTGTGATTGACGTCAACGTCGTACTGAGAAATATTCTTGTCAAAGGAATCATTCTAAATACCCGTCCTAAAAAATCAGCAGAAGCCTACCAAAAAATTTGGTGGAAAGAAGGCTCTCCCCTGATTGTGATTTCGGAACGTTTTCATCAAAAATTAGAGAAAAAAACAGAAATTCCAGTCGCACTTGGTATGCGATATGGTTCCATGAGTATTGAAAAAGGATATCGTGCACTTGAGAAACAAGGTGTAACAGAAGTACTCCTTATTCCTCTCTATCCTCATTACGCAATGTCGTCCTATGAAACTGTTGTTGAAAAATCTTTGGAAGTACAAAAAAGTTTATTTCCAGCAATGACAACTGATATCCTACCTCCTTTTTACAACAACCAGGAATATATCAGAACCATGTCTAATGCGATTCGTAAAGATTTAGAGAATTTCGAATACGACCATGTGCTCTTCTCTTACCACGGAATTCCAGAGCGCCACATCAAAAAATCAGACACTACAAAGTCACACTGCAAACTAGACGGCTCCTGTTGTGAAAAACCGTCAGAAGCGCATGCAACCTGTTACCGACACCAATGTTTTGAAACAACCAAAGCAATTGCAAAGGAGTTGAACCTTCCTGAAAACAAGTTCAGTGATTCCTTCCAATCACGACTCGGACGAGACCCATGGCTAAAACCCTATACAGATTTCGAATTCGAGCGTCTGCCCCAAGAAGAAAACAAAAAGAACTTAGCTGTCATCACACCTGCTTTTGTATCTGACTGTTTGGAAACTTTGGAAGAAATTGCCATGGAAGGAGAAGAGCAATTTCAAGAAGGAGGAGGAGAGAATTACAAACACATCCCATGTTTGAATGACAATGACGAATGGGTGGACACCGTAGCGAAATGGATTGAAGACTGGACAGCAAACTCCTAACAACCCTTGCTGACAAGCAGCTTCCAATTTCAAAACATTTTGTTAACAATGAGTTAACTTCCGAAAAACAAAACGCTTGTATTTTTGCATCGTATTCTATAAACTTTAGAAAATGAAATGTATCGGTTGTATCTTAGGTTTTGTATTGACTGCTATTTTATGCACGTCGTGTGGTTCTTTGAAATCAAGCGATTGCGGGCTTTCAAAATCGTTGAAAATTGAAAACATTCACGACACGAAAGAAGCCAAAATTATGTTGGTTGACAACACAGAAAACTACCAGAGCAAACAGAGTTAAAACATTTTAACTTTCATAAAAAAACCCGATTCTAATAAGAATCGGGTTTTTCTTTTAAGGACACACCAACACATCATTCAAACTTCCTACAACCAGATAAAAATCGATCCGCGAGGATCCTGCAAAGACAAAACAACCATTCCTTTCAGAAAAAAAGAAAACCCCCATCCTAATATTAGCATGGGGGTTTTTATAAAAAATTAAAATGTCTCGGAAATATTATTTCCCTTCCATTTTTTTCTTCAAATCTGCAAGACCAGCAATGTCACCAAACGTAGCTTTATCAGCACTCTCTGCTTTCTTACTAGCAGCTTTGATGTTCTTTTGCTCTTCCTCTCTAAAGATTGCGGTATGAGAAGCAACAATTCTTCTGTATTCCTTGTTGAATTCTAATACTTTAAAGTCAGTAGCATCTCCTTTTCCAAGTTTGCTACCATCTTCTTTCTCTAAATGACGACCTGGCACGAAAGCCTCCACTCCATCAGCAAAAGTCACAATTGCTCCTTTGTCTGTTTTCTCTTTAATTGTTCCAGCGTGCACTGAATCAATCGTATAGATAGCTTCGCGTTCATCCCAAGGATTTTCTTGAGTTTGTTTATGACCTAAGTTCAACTTACGGTTTTCAACATCCAATTCCAATACTTGAACATCCAACACATCTCCAACATTTACAAAGTCAGATGGATGCTTCACTTTCTTAGTCCAAGACAAATCAGAGATATAAACCAAACCATCGATTCCTTCTTCCAATTCTACAAACACACCAAAGTTTGTGTAATTTCTTACCGTTCCTTTGTGGGCAGAACCTACAGGGTATTTCTTCGTAATGTCTGTCCATGGATCTGGATGCAATTGCTTGATCCCAAGAGACATTTTTCGGTCATCTCTATCCAATGTCAATACAACTGCTTCTACTTCATCACCAACTTTTACAAAGTCTTGAGCAGAACGCAAATGCGTTGACCATGACATTTCAGAAACGTGAATCAATCCTTCCACTCCTTGACTTACTTCGATAAACGCACCGTAATCAGCAAGCACTACTACTTTCCCTTTTACTTTATCTCCCACTTTAAGTTCTGCATCCAATGCTTCCCATGGGTGTGCATTCAATTGTTTCAATCCTAATTGAATTCTTGTTTTTTGATCGTCAAAATCTAAGATTACAACGTTCAATTTTTGATCCAATTCAACAACCTCAGACGGGTGATTGATTCTTGACCAAGACAAATCAGTAATATGAACCAGTCCATCTACTCCTCCTAAATCGATGAAAACACCGTAAGAAGTAATGTTTTTTACAACACCTTCTAGAACTTGTCCTTTTTCTAATTTACCAATAATTTCTCTTTTTTGGATTTCAATATCCGCCTCAATAAGGGCCTTGTGTGAAACCACAACGTTTTTAAATTCATGGTTGATTTTCACAACTTTGAATTCCATTGTTTTATCTACGTATTGATCGTAATCTCTAATTGGCTTCACATCAATTTGCGAACCTGGTAAGAATGCTTCGATTCCGAATACATCTACAATCATACCTCCTCTCGTTCTACACTTCACAAATCCGTTTACTACTTCACCCGTTTCTTGAGCGTTGATTACACGATCCCAAGCTTTGATTACTCTCGCTTTTTTGTGAGACAATACCAATTGACCAGAAACATCTTCTCTTCTATCAACCAACACCTCTACAGTATCACCAACTGCTAAGTTAGGGTTGTAACGGAATTCATTCAAAGAAATAACTCCTTCAGATTTAGAATTGATATCGATGATCGCATCACGGTCCGTAATTCTCGTTACCAAACCTTCAATTACATCCAATTCATTTACGAACCCTACGGTTCCTTCCAAAGCTGTTTCAAATTCTTTTAATTTCGCTTCATCAACGGCCTCAATACCTTCTTCGTATTTGTGCCAATCGAAATCTGCTAAAAATTGTTCTGGATTTACAGTTTCAACAACAGGTACTTCCTGTGCTTCTACTTCGTTTTTTAATTCTTCAGACATACTGTCTTTATTATTTGTATCTTACTATCAATCAGACTATTTAAACGAAATCAACACCAAGAGATTGTTAATTTTAAAAATGTTTCTAACCCCCTTTCTGTCTAGACTCGTAAAAGGGAGTGCAAATTTAAGGTTTATTTTTCAATCTTACAATACATAATTTAAAGAAAATTAACGAGTTGCAACCCACTCATTTCTAAATTTAAAGGAGCTTGTTTTAGAACTTTCAAATTGTCTTTCCCTTTATTTGCAAAAAGAATCCTTTTTCATCATCTCCTGGAATCTATCCCCCTACAGTAGGTTTTCTTTTACCAAAACATCTTTAAAAAAAACAGCGCTTTTTTAGATTTATGCAACTATTAGCGGTACCTTTGCAAACTTTTAACACTGACTGACAAAGTAGCGATATTATTTTGTAAGTCAATAACTTATACAATATGTCGACATTTACAGAATTAGGATTGAAAGAAGAAATCCTAAAGGCCCTAACGGACTTAGGGTACGAAAAGCCTTCAGAAATACAAGAAAAGGCAATTCCACAAGTCATTTCATCTACAGATGACCTCAAAGCTTTTGCACAAACAGGAACAGGTAAAACTGCTGCATTTAGTTTGCCTATTTTACAATTGCTCAATTCAGAAAGCAAAAATACACAAGCCATCATTCTTTCACCTACAAGAGAGTTGGCAGTTCAAATTGGGAACAACATCAAAGATTTTTCAAAATATATGAAAAATGTGAATGTTTTGACCGTTTACGGTGGAGCCAATATTGACGAGCAAATTAAAAAACTAAGAAAAGGGGTTCAAATTGTAGTGGGTACACCAGGAAGAACAGTGGACCTCATCAAAAGAGGCCGATTGAAACTTGAAAACGTACAATGGTTGATTCTTGACGAAGCGGATGAAATGCTTAATATGGGTTTCAAAGACGAATTGGATCAAGTATTAGAGGTAACTCCAGAAGAAAAACAAACTTTATTGTTTTCTGCTACATTCCCAAAAGAAGTGGAATCCATTGCCAGAAACTACATGAACAATCCCGTTGAAATCACAGCAGGACAGAAAAATACAGGATCTGATAATGTAGAAAACCAATACTATTTGGTTACAGAAAGAAATCGTTATCCTGCACTGCGAAGAATATGTGATGTCAATCCAGACATTTATGGAATCGTTTTTTGCCGAACTAAAAGAGAAACAGCTCAAGTAGCTGACAACTTGATACAAGACGGATACAACGCAGATGCATTGCACGGTGATTTGTCACAAGCACAACGTGATGGCGTGATGCAAAAATTCAGAAACAAAAGCCTGCAAATGTTGGTAGCAACCGATGTAGCAGCACGTGGATTGGATGTCAACAGCTTGACGCACGTCATCAATTACAAATTACCAGATCAGACAGAAGCATATACGCATCGTAGTGGAAGAACTGGTAGAGCTGGTAACAAAGGGATTTCCATTGCATTGATTACCAACAAAGAAATGGGTAAGTTGAGACCTATTGAAAGAAAAATTCAGAAAAAATTCGAAAAGAAATCAGTCCCTTCAGGAGAAGAAATTTGTAAAAACCAACTCTTCAGCCTGATCAACAACGTAAAAGAAACAGAAGTTAATCATCAACAAATAGATACGTATTTAGAAAACATCTACGCGAGTTTGGAAGGATTAGAAAGAGAGGAATTGATTCAAAAATTTGTATCGGTTGAATTCAATAAATTCTTGAAACACTATGCAAATTCAAGAGATTTGAACGATTCTGAACGCAGTAGAAAAGACGATCGGGGAAAATCAAGAGACGATGAAAACATGACTCGTTTCTTTGTCAACTTGGGAAGAAAAGACCAATTGAATCCAGGGAAATTGATAGGACTCATCAACGACCAAAACATTACAGACAATGTAGAAATTGGTCAAATTGAAATTCTAGACACTTTCTCATTCTTTGAATTGGACAAAAACTTCACAGACGAGACCATTGAAGCCTTTGTAGACACCACCTTCAACGGAAGAAATGTAAACGTTGAAGTCACCGAAAAGAAAAAACGTTCAGGAGGCGGAGGACGCAGACGAGGCGGAGAAGATCGCAGAGGACGCGGAAGAAGATTTGAAGGAAAAGGAAGAAGTGACCGAAGAAGCAACAACAGCGGAGGAAGATCTGACAGAAACGACAGCAGAAGAAGAGAAGGCGGAAACGATCGAGGTGATCGTAGAGACAGGCCTGACCGAAGCGACCGCACGAGTAGAAGCTCTGATAGACCTGACAGAAGTGCTGGTTTTGGAAGACGCAGAAACTAATGCCAAATAAAAATAAAACAGAAAGCAGGAAAATGAATTTCCTGCTTTTTTTTCGTTTAAAAAAGTATCTTTGCAGCATGAGTAGAAAAAAGAAGAATTACATTTTTGAAAACATCGAAGTTGTCGATGCAGGCGCAAAAGGAAAGTCCGTAGCAAAGGCTCCTGATGGAAGAGTTATATTTTTAACCAATGCCATTCCAGGAGATGTTGTAGATATCAAAACAGGAAAAAAACGCAAAGCCTATTTTGAAGGAACCGCTACAAAATTTCACAAATACTCTGAAAAAAGAACAACGCCCAAATGTATACATTTTGAACACTGTGGAGGTTGCAAATGGCAACATATGAAATATGAAGACCAACTATTCTACAAGGAAAAAGAGGTCTTGAACAATTTGCAACGTATCGGTCATCTCGAACTACCTGAAGCCACCCCTATTTTGGGCTGTGACAATCAATATTTCTACCGCAATAAAATGGAATTTTCTTTTTCTAGCAACCGCTGGCTGACCTACGAAGAAATAAAATCAGAGGAAGAAGTAGAAAACAAAAACGCACTCGGCTTTCACATCGCAGGAATGTGGGACAAAATCTTAGATATTGAAAAATGCCATCTACAAGAAGACCCTTCCAACTCGATTCGAAACAACATCAAAGAGTTCGCCATTGAAAATGACATTGCATTTTACAACCCACGTGAACAAAATGGACTACTGAGAACCATGATGTTACGCATTGTTTCAACAGGAGAAATCATGTTGGTTCTTCAATTTTTTAAAGAACACAGACAAAAAAGAGAACTGCTCCTCAATCATGTCTTAACACATTTTCCAGAAATCACTTCCTTGCAATACATTATCAACGAAAAAGGAAACGATTCTATTTACGACCAAGAAATTCACTTATTCCACGGACGAGATCATATCTATGAAGAAATGGAAGGACTGCGTTTTAAAATCAATGCAAAATCCTTTTATCAAACCAATTCCAAACAGGCCTATGAACTGTACAAGGTCACTCGTGACTTGGCCGCTCTGACAGGAGAAGAATTGGTATATGACTTGTACACAGGTACAGGAACCATCGCTCAGTTCGTGGCTAAAAAAGCAAAGAAAGTAATCGGTGTAGAATCCGTTCCTGAAGCTATTGAAGACGCTAAAAAAAATGCAGCGTACAACGAGATAGAAAATACAGAGTTTTACGTTGGGGACATGAAAGACGTTTTTACTGCAGATTTCATTTCCAAACACGGACAACCTGATGTCATTATCACGGATCCTCCTAGAGATGGAATGCATAAAAAAGTAGTAGAACAAATTTTGAATATTTCACCGAAAAGAATTGTCTATGTAAGTTGTAATTCGGCTACACAAGCACGCGATTTGGCCTTGATGAAAGACAAATACAACGTAAAAAACACACAAGCAGTCGATATGTTCCCGCAAACGCATCACGTAGAAAACGTGGTTCTTTTGGAATTAAAATAAACCGTATATTTGAGGTATCTATGAAAAAATATAGGTTCGTATTTTTACTTTTACTATCCCTAATAGGCGCTTGTGAAAACGATGATTTCTGCACAGAAGAAACAACGCCTCGTCTAATCATCGGTTTTTATGACCTTGAAAACCCGGAAGAATTCAAAAAAGCACCTTTGATTGTTTGGGTAGAAAAAAAGGACTCTATTTATCAAGGAGTGAGTCTAGACTCCATTGCTTTGCCATTGAACCCAGACAGTCAAAACATCACCTATAAATTCTCACACACCAAAGAAGTTGATCAAATAAATTTCACGTATGAAAGTGAAGACATCTTTGTCTCTGAATCTTGCGGTTTCAAAGCCATTTTTAAAAACCTAGGAATCGAAAGCTCCACAAGCACCTGGATCGAAAGTATTGACATCAACAACTCCATCATCCAAAACGAAAACCAAGTCCATGTCAAAATATTTCATTAGCCTTTGCATGGCGTTCTTTTCAATTACTGCCTTTGCTCAAGAAGAAGCCATTTCTCAAACAGACAGCATTCCCTACAAAAAAAACTACGGTTTACGAATCGGTGTTGATATGAGCAAACTTCTTATAGGCGCCACTGATGAAAATTTTTCAGGCTACGAATTGGTTGCAGATTACAGAATTCAAAAAGACCTATACATTGCAGGAGAAATTGGATTTATTGAAAAAAACTCAGAAGAAGACAACTACAATTTTACTACTAAGGGTTCCTACATTGCCGTCGGGTTTAATAAAAACACATTTAAAAACTGGCTAGAGATGGATAATGAAATCTATTATGGCGTACGCTGCGGCTTCAGTTCCTTTTCACAAAAACTGGATACATACACCGTATTTCAGGAGGGCACGGCGGTAGAAGGTGTGAGCTCTTCCTATTTTGAACCAAAAACAGTCAATCTCAATAGAACATACGCAGACCTTTCAGCCCACTGGATTTCTTTTGTTCTAGGCCTCAAAGTAGAAACCTTCAAAAACTTATTTCTAGGAGCAAGTGTCAATTTTTCGAAACTCATCGGTGCCACTGAACCAAACAATTTTAAAAACTTGTACATTCCTGGTTTCAACAAAGTGTATGTCACCAATTCAGGTGTTAGCTTTAACTACACCGTTAGTTACAGAATTCCCTTGTTTAAAAAATAATCTCTTTACAAGACTTTCCAATGAATAAAATACCTCGTGCAAATCTGTCTGATTTTCTGTCCAACGATTCCAATCAAAAACAAAAGTTTATCCGAGAAATCGGGAGTGCTTTTGAACAAATTGGCTTTGTCGCTCTCAAAGGACACTTTCTAAGCGAAGAACTTACAACGCGCCTGTACACAGAAATTAAAAAGTTTTTTGATCTTCCCGAAAAAACAAAAAAGAAATACGAAATCGAGAATGGCGGAGGACAGCGCGGATATACCTCTTTTGGGAAAGAAAGTGCCAAAGGGAAGAAAGAAGCAGATTTGAAAGAGTTTTGGCATTTTGGACAGTATACAGAAGGTGACGAAAAATACCAATATCCAAATAATGTAACAGTCTCTGAAGTTCCCGATTTCAACACCGTAGGAAAAGAAGCTTTTCAAAAATTAGAAAAAACAGCCAAATACGTGCTACGTGCTTTGGCTCTATATCTCAATTTAGATGAATTTTATTTTGACCAATTCATTCACAACGGGAACAGTATTTTAAGACCTATTCATTACCCCCCGATTACAGACAAACCAAAAGGTGCAGAGCGCGCAGCAGCCCATGGCGATATCAACTTGATTACTTTACTCATGGGAGCACACGGCAAGGGGTTGCAAGTACAAAATCACCAAGAAGAATGGGTGGATGCAATTGCGGAGCCCGATGAATTGATGATCAACGTAGGAGACATGCTCTCAAGGCACACGAATAATAAATTAAAATCTACCATTCATAAAGTCGTCAATCCCACCAAAGAATTGTGGGGAAAATCACGTTATTCCATCCCTTTTTTCATGCACCCAATTGCAGCTATGCACTTGGATTGTTTAGAATCGTGTGTGACTTCAAAAAAACCCAAAGGATTTGAAGATATTACGGCTGGTGATTTTTTAAAAGAACGGCTGATCGAATTGGGTCTTTTAAAATAATGACTCGGTTCTAAGAAATTTATTCCTAATTTTAACCCATTGTAATTCTTTAAAAATGTCCAAAAAGAAACTTTCTAACCTTTCCGATTTGGGAGGATTTGTATTCTCTACTAACGATGACTTCGACATAGAGTCCAACGAATCAGAAGAGCGAATTCCAAACAATCAACAAAAATTGGAGGCCCTTTTTTCTAACAAAGGACGTGGAGGGAAAACGGTGACCATCATTACAGGTTTCGTAGGACCGGAAGACGATTTAAAAGCCTTGGGAAAAATGCTCAAATCAAAATGTGGCGTTGGAGGCTCTGTAAAAGACGGTGAAATTATCATTCAAGGAAAGTTTCGAGATAAAATCATGAAACTCTTGATAAACGAGAACTACAATGTAAAACGCGTTGGAGGGTAATTTTAAAAAACAAAACCATACCCAACTACATCTTTGCGCACTACTATCATCGATTTCAAATGGATCTACAAGGAAAACAAATAGAGAAATGATCACCATTGAATTCCCCTCATTCCTTTGGATTTTAAAAAAGAATTTGCGCTACTAAAACATCGATTTCCAAACCAATACCCCCTATTCGCGCTCAAAGGAGAAGGATGCCCACTTTCCAAAACACAATGTTTTTCCTGATCAATACGTTTTCCCTTTTTCTTTGCAAAGCCTCCCCACAATAGAAATACTACATCTTCTTTTTCGTCAGAAATCAATTGAATCACTGCATCGGTAAAAACCTCCCAACCTTTTTTCTGATGAGATCCCGCTTGCCTCTCTCTTACGGTCAAGGTAGCATTCAATAACAAAACACCTTGCTTTGCCCATCGCGTTAAATCACCCGAAAGAGGAATAGGTTTTCCCAAATCACTTTGTACTTCTTTAAAAATATTCACCAAAGAAGGAGGGTGTGTCATATCTTTCCCGACCGAAAAACACAAGCCATTGGCCTGTCCAGAACCGTGGTAAGGATCCTGTCCAATTATAACCACTTTTACATCCTCAAAAGAACATCTGTCGAAAGCAGCAAAAATTTCTTTTTCTTTGGGATAACAGATATTCTTTGAATAGTCAGATTTCACAAAAGAAATCAACTTCGTAAAATATTCTTTTTGAAATTCAAATTCCAACAGGCGTTGCCAACTTTCAGACAGTTTTACTTTCATGCCGTTTGTTCTTTTTAAAATGAATTCGTTTCCCAGATCGGAGCTGTGCAATTAAACCCACAAACAGGTGTGCAATTAAACATCTTATGATTACTTTTGCTACAACCCCTGCAAAAGGGTCACAAAACAATCAAAATCCGCCAGGTAAAAATAAAAAAATAAATGGGTTTTATTTCAAAAAAAACACGAAACGATTTAGAGTTTGACACGATCTTAGAACGCGTTGAAGAATTTTGTGTTTCAGATTTAGGGCGAGCAGAAATAACACAAATCAGTCCCATTCCAAACAAAACCGATTTGATTCATGAGCTTGCTCTTGTAAACGAATACAACACTTCTTTCATCAGTGAAAATAGAATTCCGAATCATTCCTTTGAAGACATTCGCAATGAAATACACCTTCTAAAAATTGAAAACAGCACATTGACTGCTGACTCTTTTTTAAAAATTGCTGTCAATTCAGAAACCGTGAATGCGCTGCTTCTTTTTTTTAAAAAGTTTGAAGAATATTATCCTACATTATTTTACGTTTCACAAGAAATAGAGTTTACAAAAACCGTTGTTCAGGAAATTTGTAAAATAATTTCATCCTTTGGAGAAGTCAATGACAATGCCTCTAGTTTTTTAAAAAATATCCGAAGAGAGATCAATTCTAAACGTTCGAAAATTGGCAGCAGCTTCACAAGAGAGATGAGCAAGTATAACAGTGCTGGTTTTTTGGATGATATTCGTGAATCAGTGGTAGACAACCAACGTGTATTGGCCGTTCAGTCTATGTATCGAAAAAAAGTCAAAGGAAGTCTTCTCGGAAACTCCAAAACAGGAAGTATCGTGTTTATCGCACCACAAGCAACCTTAGAATTACATCGAGAATTGCAACACCTGCATTTCGAAGAACAACAAGAAGTCAATCGAATCCTCAAAGAACTTACAGAAACCATACGGCCTTTCTTTCCGTTATTTGAAAGCTATCAATCCTTTTTGATAAAATTGGACACTGTAGGTGCCAAAGCAAAATATGGCATACATACCAGCGCGGTCTTGCCAAAATTCTCGAATAAAAAAAGGTTGTTTTTCAAGGATGCCTATCATCCTATTTTATTAGAAAACAACAAGGAAAAAAATTTAGAAATCGTTCCTCAAACACTTGAATTGAATGAAAAGCAACAAATCATTGTTATTTCAGGACCCAATGCCGGTGGAAAGAGTATTACATTGAAAACCATTGGACTCCTTCAGGTGATGTTACAAAGTGGCATGTTGATTCCCGTAGACGAAAACAGCGAAACTTGTTTCTTCGATACCATACTCACAGACATCGGAGACAACCAATCCATCGAGAATCAATTGAGCACCTATAGCTACCGTTTGAAAAACATGCGTGGATTCTTAAAACGTTGCAATGAAAGTTCTCTGTTTTTAATTGATGAGTTTGGAACAGGAAGTGACCCTGAACTTGGAGGTGCACTAGCAGAAATATTTCTAGAAGAGTTTTATGAAAAGAAAGCATACGGAGTCATTACCACACATTATGCAAACTTAAAGGTATTGGCAAACGAATTGGAAAACGTAAGCAATGCCAACATGCAGTTCGATGAAAAAACATTGGAACCTTTGTTCAAACTTCATGTTGGGCAAGCAGGGAGTTCCTTTACCTTTGAAGTCGCGCAAAAAAATGGAATCCCTTTTCGCTTGATCAATCGCGCAAAAAAGAAAGTCGAAGGAGAAAAAATACGTCTTGACAAAACCATCTCGAAACTTCAAAAAGAACGCAACCAACTGCAACGAAATTCACAAGTACTAGAAAACGAACAACTAAAAGCGAAAGAGCAAACAGAAAGCTTGTCAGAAAAGGAAGCAAAGATCAAAGAAAAACTCAAGAGTTTTCAAGAATTATACGATCAAAACCAAAAAATGCTCTCCTATGGAAGGAAATCAAACGAGCTGCTACACAAATACTTTCAAACCAACAATAAAAAAGAGCTGATTGCCGAATTCAACAAGTGGGTATTGATAGAAAAGACAAAACACTTAAAATCAAACCCACCTGTAAAAAAGACCAAAACGGAAAAGAAGAAAGCAAAAGTCATCAAACAAGAAAAAGAAACAAAACTTCAAACGGTTGAAAAAGAAATCTTAACCAAAGTGGTAGAAGTTCGAAAAGAAAAAGAAGTCATTGCAAAGAAAAAAGCCAAAGAAAAGGCTTCCTATATTTTCAAAATCAATGACAAAGTGCGGTTGATTGATGGAAGAGCCTCTGGAATCATTGATAAAATAGAAAAGAACAAAGTCACCATTGACTATGGCATGTTTACCACCCAAGCAAATTTGGATCAGATTGAATTGGTTGTGGCTGCAAAAAGGCCTAAAAAATAAAAAGCCTCACAGGAATTCCTGAGAGGCTTTTTTGTTTCTTTAGAACTCCGAAGAGAGTCCAATTTTTTTGAATTACAGAGCGCCGTCAATTTTTGAAGCATATGTCGCTTTCGGAGCCACACCTACCTGCTTGTCAACTACTTCACCGTTTTTGAACAACAAAACTGTAGGGATATTTCTTACACCATATTTTGCCGCAAATTCTTGATGACTATCCACATCTACTTTTCCCACTACAGCTTTCCCTTCGTAATCATTGCTCAAATCTTCAATGATAGGTCCAACCATTCTACAAGGTCCACACCAAGTTGCCCAAAAGTCTACCAATACTGGTTTGTCTGATTTCAATACTACTTCCTCAAAAGTTGCATCTGTAATTTCTAATGCCATATCTTCTATTTTTTACAATTATTATTTTTTTCTTCATACAAATATCGTCAAATAAACAACCCAAATCGATTTGTTCAAATCACTTTTTTTTATGGATCTATTTGTAGAAGCTATTTCAGTACTCAAATATTCATCTCAGCAGACGCTTTTCAAAATCCGAACCTACTTCTCTTCTTATTTACCAAGCTTAAAAAACTTCTTGTGCAATTTTAACAATATTGTCCGATTTTCCCATCGAATAATAATGTACTGTAGGCACACCAGCGGCAATCAATTCCTTGCTCTGCAGGATTGCCCAATCAATTCCTACTTGACGAATAGCAGCTTTGTCTCCTTTGCAATCCAACACCGCCTTTTCCAGCTCTAAAGGTAAGTCCAAACTGAAAACTTTTGGTAAAATCTGCAAATGTCTTTCCACTGCAATAGGTTTGATTCCTGGAATAATTGGAACCCTAATTCCAATGGCTCTCGCTGCAGTTACAAAGTCAAAATATTTTTTATTATCAAAAAACATCTGAGTAACTACATAATCAGCACCCGCATCTACTTTTTCTTTCAAACGTTGCAAATCAGATTGCAGGCTCGGTGCCTCAAAATGTTTTTCAGGGTACCCAGCTACGCCTACGCAAAAATCAGGTGTATACGGCGTATCAATAGTATCTACTAAAAAATGCCCCTTGTTCAATTGAGAAATTTGCTTTACCAAATCCACCGCATAATTATTTCCTCCCTTTACAGGTACAAATTGACTCTCATGTTTCATTGAATCACCGCGCAAAGCAACCACATTATCAATTCCCAAGTAATGACAATCAACCAAAACATATTCCGTTTCTTCACGCGTAAAACCACCACACAAAACATGCGGTACAGGATCCACATTGTATTTGTGCATCAATGCAGCACAAATTCCTACAGTTCCTGGACGCATTCTCGTCATTTTTCGCTCTAACAAACCATTGCCCTTATCAATATAAACGTACTCCTCTCTCGAAGTTGTCACATCTATAAAAGGGGGTTTGAATTCCATCAAAGGATCGATATTGTCATACAATTTCTGAATGCTCTGACCTTTCACTGGAGGCACAATTTCGAAGGAAAAAAGTGATTCTCCTTTTGCGTTTTTAATATGATCTGTAATCTTCATTTTCTATTTTTTCTGAGTCTTCCTAATTCATTCACAGAAAACCCAATTCACAAAGCTTCTCATAAAAATGATGTGCTTTATTTCAACGCGAAATTACACAATTCATTTTGATTTGTTCGCAAGAAATTATTCGTTCAAATTCGGCGCCAACCACCGCTCGGCTTCCTCGTTTGAAATTCCTCGACGAATTGCGAAATCATGTACCTGTTCTTTTGTAATTTTACCCAATCCAAAATACCTTGATTTGGGATGTGCTAAATAAAGTCCAGACACCGAAGCTGTAGGCCACATCGCCAAACTATCTGTCAATTTTACACCGATATTTTCTTCGACATTCAACAAACGCCATAAAGTTGTCTTCTCTGTATGATCAGGACACGCCGGATATCCTGGCGCAGGGCGAATTCCTTGATATTCTTCCCGAATCAAATCTTCATTAGATAAATTTTCATCCGAAGCATATCCCCAAAATTCTTTACGAACTTTGTCGTGCAAGCATTCTGCAAATGCCTCGGCAAAACGATCTCCCAACGCTTTGACCATAATACTATTGTAATCGTCTAAATCTTCTTTGTATCTATCTGCAATTTCTTCTACCCCAAAACCGGTCGTAACGCAAAATCCACCTACATAATCTTTCAATCCTGTTTCTTTCGGCGCTATAAAATCGGACAAAGCAATATTGGGTTTTCCTTCTCCTTTTTTTGACTGCTGACGTAAGGTCAAAAGAGTCTCCAAAACCGTTGTTCGCTCTTCGTTTTTATAGAGTTCAATGTCGTCTGAATTCCCAATAGTATTTGCAGGGAACAGACCATAAACCGCCTTGGCACTAAACCATTTTTCTTTCACTATTTTTTCCAACATCTCAGAAGCATCCTTAAACAATTCTGTCGCTTGAGTACCCACTATTTCATCTTCTAAAATCGCAGGATATTTTCCATGCAATTCCCAGGACTGAAAAAAAGGTGTCCAATCAAAATAAGGAACCAATTCATTAAAATCGAAATTCTCAATGACATGAACTCCTGTTTTTTTTGGTGTATAGACATCTTCAGGTTTCCAATCAATTTGAAATTTATTCGCTCTTGCCTCTTGCAACGGCAAATACACTTTTTTACGCGCTCGATTCAAATACCCTTCCCTCAATTTATCGTACTCCCCATAAGTATCCTTTAAAAAAGCACCTCGTGTGTCTTCACTTATCAACTTACTTACCACGGGCACAGAACGTGAAGCATCCAATACATGAATCACTCCTTTGTCATATTGTTCGGCTATTTTGACAGCTGTATGTGCACGGGAAGTAGTCGCACCACCTATGAGCAAGGGAATGGTAAAATTCAACCGTTGCATTTCTTTCGCAACATGCACCATCTCGTCCAAAGAAGGCGTAATCAAACCGCTCAAACCAATCACATCAACTTGATGTTTTTGAGCTTCTTCTAGAATTTTTTCAGGAGCAACCATCACCCCTAAATCTACGATTTCGTAATTGTTACATGCCAGTACGACACCCACAATATTTTTTCCAATATCGTGCACATCTCCTTTCACTGTAGCTAGTAAAACTTTTCCTTGTGCTTTGGTATTTTCATCCTTGTCCGCCTCAATAAAAGGCATCAAATGCGCGACCGCTTTTTTCATGACACGCGCCGATTTCACTACCTGAGGTAAAAACATTTTTCCCGCGCCAAACAAATCACCAACAACCCCCATTCCAATCATTAAGTTTCCTTCAATGACCTCCAGTGGTTTTTCTGCCAGCAATCTTGCTTCTTCCACATCTTCCACGATAAATGTGTCCAAACCTTTTACCAAAGAATGGGTAATTCGATCTTGCAAAGGCGTTTCCCTCCATTCTAAATTTTGCACCTGCACTTTTCCCGAGCCTTTCACAGATTCCGCAAAATCCAACAATCGCTCTGTAGCATCTTCTCTTCTATCTAAAATGACATCTTCAACATGAGCTAACAAATCCTTAGGAATGTCATCATATACCTCTAACATGGATGGATTCACAATCCCCATATTCATTCCTTTTTGAATGGCATGGTATAAAAACACTGAGTGCATCGCTTCACGAACAACATTATTCCCTCGAAAGGAAAAAGAAACATTACTCACCCCACCGCTTACACTTACATTTAGTAAATTGGTTCGTACCCAGTGAGTTGCATCAATAAAATCGATGGCATTTCTACGATGCTCCTCCATTCCTGTAGCCACAGGAAAGATATTCAAATCAAAAATGATATCTTCAGAAGGAAAACCGAGCTCATCTACCATGATATCGTAAGAACGTTTTGCGATTTCACATCTTCGTTCGTAATTATCTGCTTGACCCACTTCATCAAAAGCCATGACAATTACCGCAGCTCCATAACGCTTGAGTAATTTTACTTGCGCACGGAAAGCGGCTTCCCCTTCTTTCAAAGAAATCGAATTGACCACACATTTTCCCTGGACAACTTGCAAACCAGCCTCGATAATTTCCCATTTCGAGCTGTCAATCATGATAGGCACACGAGAAATATCTGGCTCTGCCATGATCAAATGCAAAAAACGAACCATAGCTTCTTTCCCTTCAATCATCCCATCATCCATATTGATGTCAATGATTTGGGCTCCTCCATCTACCTGATCGCGCGCAATTGCCAACGCTTCTTCAAATTGTTCTTCTTTGATCAAACGCAGAAACTTACGAGACCCTGCTACGTTTGTCCGCTCTCCTACATTGATAAAGTTCATATTTGGACTTAAAACCAAAGGCTCTAAACCAGACAACTTCATGTATTTTGTTTGTTTGATCATTCTTTTTACTTTTCGCCTTTAACTTACGGTATTGGCTATTTTAAAATCAGCACTTTTACACTTTGGCAAAACTTAAACCCTTCTTGGCTTGTAATTTTTGGCAACTTCTGCAATTGCTTTGATATGCGCAGGTGTGGTTCCACAGCAACCACCCACAATGTTGACCAAATTTCTATCCATGTATTCTTTTATCTGTGCTGCCATTTCTTCCGGTGTTTCATCATATTCTCCAAAAGCATTTGGCAATCCTGCATTTGGGTGTGCAGACACACCAAATTCAGTGTTGCTTGAAATTGCTTCTAAATGAGGAATCAATGCACTAGCTCCCAAAGCACAATTCAAACCAACAGTTAACAAAGGCACATGTGATACCGAAATTAAAAACGCTTCTGCCGTTTGGCCAGAAAGTGTTCTTCCACTCGCATCTGTAATAGTTCCACTCAACATTACAGGGATGTCTATTTTTCTTTCGTCTCCTATCTGTTCAATGGCAAACAAAGCCGCTTTTGCATTCAAGGTATCAAAAACAGTTTCTACCAATAAAATATCAGAACCCCCATCCAATAATGCTTCTGCTTGTTGCTTGTAGGCAACTCGTAACTCATCAAATGTGATCGCTCGGTATCCAGGATCATTCACATCCGGCGACATCGAGCCTGTTTTATTTGTAGGACCTATAGATCCCGCTACAAATCGTGGTTTATCAGGATTTGCTGCCGTCATTTCGTCTGCTACTTCTTTTGCAATTTTAGCAGATTGATAATTGAGTTGGTAAACATATTCTTCCATCTCGTAATCAGCCATCGCAATTGTTGTGCTCGAAAAAGTGTTTGTTTCAATAATATCAGCACCCGCTTCAAAATACTTTCGATGAACGTCTTTGATAGCATCCGGTTGGGTAATCGACAACATATCGTTGTTTCCTTTTACAGAAAGTTTCCAATCCTTAAATTCCGCTCCTCGAAAATCCTCTTCTGTAAATTTATATGCCTGTAACATTGTTCCCATCGCTCCATCGAGTACGAGAATTCTATCTTTTAATATTTCTCTAATATGTGCCATATCCGTTAAAATAACTTCCCTTAAATGAGACGTCAAAGATACAGAATTCACAATTAAATTTATCAGGAAACAATCGATTAAAATCCTTCTTTATTTTCAAAAACACACCGCTGACTTCATCTCCTAAAAACATAATTTCAACTACTTCAATAAATGCAAATTTTTACCGAACACAAAAAACATTCTAAAAAAAAATATACTTTTCTCATGAACATGTAAGTACCAAACTCTTACTCTAATTTATCCAAAATTTTATCCAATACCCATGAAGCATGCATCGCTGTTTTCCCTGTAGATGGATGTGGAATTCCTTCCAATAAATCCAACCTCATATTTTCTATATGATGCTGCTGTATATGTAACGGATTCTCAATAAATATTTCTTTCTTTCCTTCAGCATTTTCCAAACAAATAGGATGGTCCTCAAACACCGAAAATCGAATCGTTCCTTCACTACCTTTCAAAACAACCTTATCTTCTCGTACCGATGTACCAAAATTCCAGTTCCCTGTACCCATCACACCTGTACTGTGCTGCCAAAGACCTAACACCGCATCTTTAGCTGTATACAATTTTTGCTGATTGAAATTCAAACCCTTGGCGTCTAATATACCACCCAACAAATAAGCAAATAAATCTATACCATGACTCGCTAAATCATCAAAATAACCCGCGTAGGCAATCTCAGCATCCGTTCGCCAATTGAGCCCTTGATTTCGATCTATTTCAGAGCTCGGCTTTGACAGATCCCAATGCAAACTTCTCAAGTCTCCGATGGTTCCTTCGTTTATCCATTTTTTGATTTGATTGAAACGGGGCAAAGACCGTCTGTAATAAGCCACATACAAAGGAATATTTTTCGATGAAAAAGCCTCTACCATCAAAACGCATTCTTGATAAGAGGGGGCCATGGGTTTTTCAACACAACAGATTTTTTCTGCCTCTGCTACTTTCAAAGCATAATACAAATGTGTGTCTGGAGGTGTTGCTATGTAAATAGCATCTATTTCAACATCTTGAATCAATTCCTCGGCATTGCTATAATATTTTTCAATATTATGGCGATTGGCATAATCTTTAGCTTTTGATGCGTCTCTTCGCATCACAGCTTTGATCTTAAAATTTTCTGTCTGCTGATAAGCAGGACCACTTTTTATTTCTGTTACGTCGCCACAACCCAAAATACCCCAATTGTATAGTTTCATACTCTTAGTTTTAAACGAAAATACAAAATATCGTGAATTTCGTTTAGTTTCGCTTTGTGGATTTTCAAATATTGTTGGAG
>ERZ1047472.33-NODE-33-length-126099-cov-12.231054_pt1 | contig 126099 bp, 139 predicted proteins | sample MGYA00383095_ERZ1047472 | MGnify/ENA primary metagenome ERZ1047472 (study PRJEB29581, sample SAMEA5548365) | metagenome | biome: marine; feature: coastal; material: water | depth 1 m | study: Short-term variability in the microbial, nano- and picoplankton... | reverse complement strand
TTTCAATGAGAGTGCGGCAATAGGATTCCTTCCTCCACTCAGAGATGCTCAGTACTTTGTTAAGAAGTTGCATGAGCAACACCAATACGACTTTGTTGCTCTAACTAGCCTTAGCCTAGACAAACATGCCCAAGCATTAAGGGAAAGAAACCTTAAGAAGCTCATGGGTACTGCATTCAGCAGGGTAATCTGCTTAGATACAGGTGCTGATAAGGACGAAGCATTAGCCAGACTAGCACAGAAATACAAGGGCTGTTATTGGGTCGAGGACAAGCCAGAGAACCTTACAGCGGGGTCTAAGGCCGGTTTCCAGGGCATTTTAATGGAGCATGGCCACAACATGAACGCTGAACACGACGGAATTGTAGTAAAGAATTGGGAAGAAATTTACAATATCGTTACAAAACAAGCAGTTACACCACCATATACCAGGTAGTTTTCTTCCAAAAAAGGTTGACTTCTACCAGAAAAACCGGTATAATATATACATATTAAACAATAAAGGAACGAGAATTATGTCATTACAAGAAATCAAATTAGCAATTCGCAACGGAAACTTCAGTTTATCAGAGTTAAATGAACTCAGTGCTTACACTCAAACAATCAAGACCAGAACCGCAAAAGATTCAATCAAGGTCGGTGATAAGGTGTTTGTAGTTCAAAAAACCAAAAGAACTTTAGGTACTGTTACCAAAGTAAACATTAAGAAGGCTATTGTGGAATTACCACAAGGTCGTTACAATGTTCCACTTTCAATGATTGAGGCGGCTTAAACAATGAAGAAGATGTATACTGGTGCTGAAGTAATTGCGTATGCTGTTGCAGTCGATGAATACCAAGGCGAGAAGTATGTCAAGTCTCATGAAGTAGACAAAGAGAAAGGCATTGAGTCCAACTTCAAACTTATGCTTGAAGCAATGCATAATCCAGAGACGGCACGAGTTAAACTAGAGCCAGCTCACACAGAGCAGGCGACTGTTATCGTTGACTACTTTGAAGGATTAGTATTCAAAGCAATGCAACGTAAACTTAGTGATTTCGAAACTAAGATCACTGAGCTAATCAAAGCCGATGATATCAACATCAACGGCAGAGATACTAGGCTACCTATCGTAGGTAGTTTGCCTGGAGTATATCGTAACAACTTAACGCATGATACTTGGAGTGAGCAAGAACGTGCTCTTAGAAAGACATCCGAGTATGTAGGTGAGGTTGGTAAACGTTCTGAATTCTCAGGCACTATTGCTATGTCTAGGTACATGAATAGGACTCACAGTATGTTGGTTTCTGTTCTCACAGAAGATCAGAACATCATCAAGTTCTTTTATGACTTGTACCGTGGTGCAGACAAGAAGGACTTTGCTAAAGGTACTGAGCTTACTTTCACTGCTTCTGTTAAAAAGCAGGAAGTATCTAAGTTCAGCAAGTGTAAAGAGACCTTTGTTAATAGGGTGACACTGCCTAAAGAAGATAAATAGTATTATAACTTTAGAACTAGACTTAATGTCTAGATCAGTTTTAAACTGAATCGGAGTATAATATATGGCAGTCTTTATGAATGCCAAGGGTACCACTAATGCGACTTACCAGATAGGTAAGCGAGGTGGTAAAATCTTTGGCGGAGTATCTACACCAACTGCATCTGAGGTATCCACAGGTGACGTTTGGTTAGACAAATCAAATACAGAAACTAAAATAGCAATAGTCACTGGTGACTCTGTTGCTTGGAATAACATCCTAACAGCAGGATCTACTGCTGACAATCTGCCCGAAGGTTCAACAAACTTATATTATACTACCGCAAGAGCAAATGCCGCCATTGATGCCAAGTTGGCAACAGATATAGTTATAGGCGGTAACTTAACAGTTAGTGGTACTACAACCACAATCAATACAGAAACATTAAACATAGAGGATAATATACTAGTCCTTAATAGTGGTTTCACTGGGGCAGACAATACTGTTGATGCAGGTTTTGAAGTCAACAGAGGCAGTGAAACTAACGTTACATTATTATGGGACGAAAGCGAAGGCGAATGGACTTATGGTTCAGAAACTGTAAGAGCAGGATCTTTCATAGGAGAGTTGAGTGGTGACGTTGTTGGTTCTATTAGACCAAACGGCGTACAAAATAATGTAACAGTAAGTGGTAACTTAGTAACAACTGGTGCCAATGTTATTGGATTAAGTACTAGTAGTGTATCCGAAGGTAGTAATCAATATTATACAGATACAAGAGCAAGAGCATCGATTAGTGCAACTGGCACAGGGCTAACGTACAATAACAGCACAGGTGTTATCAGTTACAGTATGCCTAACTTAACAGTTAGTGACTTTGCTCTAACGGCATACAATGCCACAAATGATGTATGGGATGATGACGATAGCACGTTTGCTACAACGGGCAGAATCACAGACATGATTGGCACAGAGATTGCCAATGCAACTACTGTTGTTCATACTACAGGTAATGAAACTGTAGCAGGTGTTAAGACATTTAGTTCAGCAATAGTCGGTAACTTAACTGGTGATGTTACAGGTGACTTAACTGGTGATGTTACAGGCACAGTCAGTGACATATCAAATCATGATACTGATACATTAACAGAAGGTTCAAGCAATTTATATTACACTAACCCAAGAGCAAGAGCGGCAGTTAGTGTTACAGATGCATCAGGTCAACTAGCATACAATAGCAGTACTGGTGTTATATCATTTACTAGTGCAGGTGTTAGTGCGGCAGGCAGTACAACACAGGTACAATTTAATAACAGTGGATCATTAAGTGCTGATGCTGGATTTACTTTTGCTAGTGACACAGTCACAGTGGGAGAGACAAAGAGCATAGCATTTAGTACGTTCACAAACTACGATGCAATTATTACATCTGCAGACTATGGTAGTGACTTAGGTAGCATTACTTCAGCCACTGACGCAAAAGTTGATCAAGGCTTCCTAGTTGAAGATAACGGCTTACCAGTGTTCCCAAGTTACAATGTAGCAACATTACCTAGCAGTTCTCCTGCAGGAGCAATGGTGTTTGTACCTAATGAGACTGGCGGTGCAGTGATGTGTTTCTTTGATGGAACTAATTGGCGTCGAATGACTGACAGAGCTATCGCTAGTTAAACCTTCCAACGTAGCATTAAACTTCTTCTTTCACCATCTTCAGGCAGTATAGTAGGCGCTCTATGCCAACTATCAGGCGTATTGATTGTGACCATCATACAGTTAGGATAGAAAGGTACACGTCTTACCATTTCAAAATTATTATTATCGGGGTCGATAACAGCATGTGGGTAGGGTAGTCCTTCATCTTGATGAGTTTCTGCTTCCAAATCATCGCCTGCATATCTGTACAGTTCTGTGCCTAGATGCTTTTGGGTAAGGTCATCAGGCAAGTATATTTGTCCACTTATAGCAATAGGGGTATCAAAAAACAAATCAGTGTGTATATCCTGTATCTCTAAATCTGAATTGTCTACCCAAAAGTTTGATGTTGCAGGAACATCCTGTGTAGGTTTGGGTCCTAAGAAATCGCTAAACTTGTTAGCAAGTAGTTTAAACATCTTACTAGTAAATTGTTCGAACTCTGGACTATATTGATTAAATGTATATTCTTTCCTTCCATATTCGTGATGATAATTTAGCGGCTCAAGTGTTTCAAATCCTTGAACTGTTCTATAGAAGTCTGGAGTGAATACTTCTGTGATATACATATGAGGCCACGGATCTAATAACAGTTGAGTATCATTGATACGTTGCTCTATGTGACTATATTGTTTTATAATATCCGTAAACATGATTCCTCGTCATTGGTTTGTCTAGTATTGGACTACTATGCCAACTGTGCTTTGTCCTAGGCATAAAGTAAATAGTGTTTGCTATAAAAGGTATTTGGTCTATGAGGGTGCAGTTTTCTCTTATTAAACTTACATCTAAGTCATCTGGTATTTCATCTGGAGTCCAAAATTGTGTACCGTATTCTTTAATGCTATCATCTTGCGGTAAGTATAAACCGAACGTTATGTTGAACTGGTCGTAATCAACATGTACATCATTTATAGTAAACTGTTCACTGTCTTGCCACATCCATGCACTTGCTTCGTAATCAGATTCTAATGCAAACTTATCTGCAATAGCACACTTGATGTACTCGTCGTTGATTACTTTATCAAACAAAGATTGATATACAGTGTTGCAGTCTATATCTTGCTGTAGTCTGCCTTGTACATCTATAGTGTACATATCCGTAGGCCAACTGTCTAATACAAATGTAAGTAAGTCCGGGTGTAGGAAGTTATCAATAATAAGTTTATGGTTTTTAATTTGTGCATCGACTATGCGTTGTAGACTGTATTCAGTCCATTTATGTAGTTCAAAGTCATCTATGCTTTCAACCATACCACCTTCAAGTAGTATTGGCAGTCTTGGAAACCAACTTTGTACATCTGTGAGACCATGCTCACAACTATTCATTAGTCCGCATACTTTACATTTGATACGTGGGAAATCTGGATTGTACTCAGATGGGTGGAAAGGTATTCCGTGTTTGTCTCTAGCCATTAAACCTCTATTGATGCTTCAAATGTAAATGGGTCTTGATCCGGGAATTCTTCTACAAGTTGGTCAGAGATACTATTACCTTCTTCTTCGGTAATTTCCTCGTCTAAAATAATTTCGTGTATAAAGATAGCACCATCGTTATCTTCCTCTTGGTAGATCAGGACATCAACTTCTACTCGTTCTCTATTTTCGATGTCTAGTCCTGTAACTATCTTTGAAGGAACAACACTCTGTACGATGTCGAAAAACTCGATTACATCATAGTCATCTAATTCTTCTCTAGTGTTAAATCTTACAAAATGTTTTACAAACATATTATTCCTTAATCTCCGCCTTTATTTTTACTTGTGCCTGCGTATAATCCGAACCATGCCGCTCCAGCACCTACGATAATACTTATCAATCCTGACTGCTCAAGGCTTGGACTTTCGAGTGACATGAACCATATGGTTGAGTAATACAATAAGAATATGTACACACTCAAAAATGCTCTTGGGAATATTCTCCAAGCATCTACGGCTTGTGCTAAATAAATCCACTTCTGCCATGGGTTTTGACTACTATCAACCTGCTTTGTGTCTACTTCTAGTTCGATCTGTATAGTCTTTTTTTCTATATCCGACATTCGTTTCTCCTAAAAATTTGTGTCTATACTGTATTTATCATTGACATTGCCTAAATAAGCATGTATAATACTTGCTTGTACATAAATATTTTCACAGACACAGAGGACAACATGGCATTTAATAAGACATTCAATTCAGAAGAAGTCGCAAGACTTAAAAGAGTTATCCAAGAAGGCGATCAAGTACTTTACGAAGTAGATGCATTAACAGTAGGACTAAGAGAGACTGTTAAAGCAATTGCAGAAGAAATGGATATCAAACCCGCAATTCTAAACAAGGCAATCAAGGTAGCACACAAGGCTAGTTTCGGTGATGAAAGTGATAAGTTCGATGAACTTGAAACAATCTTAGCCGCTGTTGGCAAAGACAATCTATAAGAAGGACAGTTAATGAGTTATGTTGATGCATGGCACGACCGGACTCGAGACATTGTTCATGTCTCTGAGCGAGTTAGTGGTAAAAGAGTTTTAGTTACACACAAACCTATATACAATTTTTACTACAAAGATCCTAAAGGCACTGCAAGAAGTGTTTATGGCGATCCATTGACTGAAGTAAAATGTGCTAACAACAAAGACTTTAAGAAGAACTGTGCTATTAATAGACAGCATGGCTTGTTCGAGTCTGACATTAAGCCTTTAAACAAGACACTTGCTAAACACTATGAACGTGTTGAACAGCCTAAACTACACACAGCATTTTATGACATTGAGGTAGACTTCGATCCTACTAGAGGTTTTAGTAGTCCAGAGGATGCCTTTATGCCTATCACTGCTATCGGTGTGTACTTAGACTGGCTAGACACAATGGTATGTTTGGCTGTTCCGCCTAAGACATTAACAATGGAACAAGCAGAAAGCATGGCAAAGAGTATGCCTGAAGTGATTCTATTTAAAGACGAAGGCGAGATGCTTAAAGTATTCTTGCAGTTGATAGATGATGCAGACATCATTAGTGGTTGGAACAGTGAAGGTTATGATATTCCTTATACAGTCAATAGAATTGTTAAGGTGCTTGGTAAAGCAGAGACTCGTAAGATGTGCTTATGGGATCAATTCCCTAAGCCAAGAACATATGATAACTTCGGCAGTGAGAGACAAAGTTATGACCTTATTGGTCGTGTACATTTGGATTACATGCAACTGTATAGAAAGTTTAATTATGAAGAACGTCACAGTTACAGACTAGACTTTATTGGTGAAGTAGAACTAGGTGAGAAGAAGGTAGCATACGAAGGCTCACTGGACAGACTTTACAATCATGACTTTGCTAAGTTCTTAGAATACAACATACAAGACGTTATGTTGATTGCAAACATGGACAAGAAGTTACAGTTCATTGACCTTGCTAATACTATTGCACATGACAACACTGTACTATTGTTTACCACAATGGGTGCTGTGGCAACTACTGAACAAGCAATTATTAACGAAGCACACAGACGTGGCGTAGTAGTTCCTGACAGACCTAGACAAAGCAAGGATAAGGTTAACACACAGGCGGCAGGTGCCTATGTTGCTTTCCCAAAGAAAGGATATCATGATTGGATAGGCAGTATGGATATCAACTCCCTATACCCCAGTGTGATTAGATCCTTAAACATGGGACAGGAAACAGTAGTAGGACAAATTAGACCAGACTTCACAGACGAAGAAATTGACAGCAAGATGAAACTTGAGAAGAGTTCATTTGCTGATGCTTGGTTAGGTAAGTTTGGTACTAACGAATATGAAAATGTAATGTCTAAAGACGTCAATCAAAAGATGACATTGGATATGGAAGACGGTACCACAGTAGAAGTTACTGGTGCAGATGTCTACACATTAGTATTTGATAGTGGTCAACCTTGGTGCATTAGTGCTAATGGCACACTGTTTAAAACAGATGTACAAGCAATTGTGCCTGGCTTACTAGAGCGTTGGTATGCAGAGCGTCAAGACTTACAGGCTAAAAAGAAGAAAGCAACGGACCCAGAACAGATTGCGTTTTGGGATAAGAGACAGTTGGTTAAGAAGATTAATTTGAACTCGCTTTACGGAGCGATTCTAAATCCAGGATGTAGATTCTTTGACAAGAGAATTGGACAAAGTACTACACTAACTGGTAGGCGAATCACTCGCCACATGGGAGCAAAGGTTAATGAAATGCTCACAGGAAATTACGACCATACAGGCGACACAATGATCTACGGTGACACTGACTCTGTGTACTTTACCGCAACTCCAGCCTTGCCAGAGGATATGGAATTAGATATGGATGGAGCAATTAAACTGTATGATCGTATTAGTGACCAAGTATCTGATACGTTCCCCAAATACATGATGGAGGACTTTGGTTGCACACATGATAGAGGTGCAATCATTAAAGCAGGTAGAGAAGTAGTTGGTAGGTCCGGCGTGTTTATCACTAAGAAGCGTTATGCAATTATGTGTTTAGACATTGAAGGCTATCAGCCTGAGGGTGGTAAACTAAAAGTTATGGGAATGGATATCAAGCGAAGCGATACTCCAGAGTTCATACAAGACTTTTTAGAGGAATGCCTAAGCGATGCACTAAATGGTAGCACAGAAGATGATGTTATTGCTAAGATTAAAGACTTCAAAGAAATGTTTAAGTCGTTAGAGCCTTGGAAGAAAGGTATGCCTAAACGTGCTAATAACATTACCAACTATACCAAGAAGTATAACAAACAAATAAAAGGACCCGATGCTAACATGAGGTTATATAAACTTGAAAAGTTAGCAGAGGAGTCAGAGAATAAAATGATTCCAGGTCATGTTAGGGCGGCTATTAATTGGAATAACTTAAAGTTTGCCAACAGCGACAACTATAGTTTAACTATTATGGATGGTGCTAAGGTTGTGGTGTGTAGGCTTAGAAACAATCCTATGAACTATACTAGTATTGCATATCCAACTGACGAACTTAACTTACCACAATGGTTTAAGGACTTGCCGTTTGATGAAGATGCAATGGAAGGTGCAGTACTGGACAAAAAGATGCAAAATGTATTAGGCGTAATGGGTTGGGACTTATCTAGAGCTAACAATAGTGAAGTGATGGATGCGTTCTTTGAATTTTAATCGAAAAAAATGGATAGATTTATCTTGACTTTTCTAAATAGTAGTAGTATAATAAATGAAACAAGTTTCTTATGGAGGAAATAATGAGTAATAATTATATCAAGGACACACTAAAAGATGTTATTAGGCATACACATGACCTAGGCATTTTTGAAATGGTCAAAATTAAAGGCACAACAACTCAGACTGAGATTGAGACAGTTGATGCAGACAAGACAGTTATTGTCAAAGGTACATCTAACGATCCTGTGGCTGACTTTGCAGATGCAACAGTTGGATTAAGCAGGATGGGTGTATTGAAAAGTTTCTTACAGTATCCAGGATATGATACTGACGGAGCAACAGTGCAAGTAAACACACAGGAAAGGAATGGCGAGCAAGTTCCTACTGAAGTGCAATTTGTAAGTGAAGATGGTGGCGATGCACATTATAGATTTATGTTAGCAGACGTTATTAACCAGCAACTTAAAGAGATTAAGTTTAAGGGTGCTGAGTTTGATGTAACAATCAGTCCAGGCATTGAGCCTATGAAAAACCTTGCATACTTTACAGGTGCGTTAGCGGCTTACGAGCCTAACTTTATGCCTAAGACAGAAGCAGGAGCATTGTATTTTTACATTGGTGGACAAGGTAGCGATAGAACTAAGGTCCTCATTGACAACAATGTTGAAGGCGAGATTACAACAGAATGGAATTGGCCTTTAGACATCGTGTTAAAGATTCTTAGACTAGGCAACAGTGCTATGGTCGATATGAGTTTCAATAACCAAGGTCTGTTACAGATTACTGTGGACAGCGGCATGAGTAAGTTTACATACTTATTACCTGCAAGGAGTTAAGATGAGAGATCTATCCTCCAAACACAGCGATTACGCAACTTTCCTCCCGGCTATTAGTGGCTTTATGACAGAGCTACTAGGCAGATGTAAAAGCGTGGATGGATATATTCCGGATGGTCGAATACCTAAAGGCTTTGAACATGGCTTTGAAGGTATGAACTTCTTAGACAAAGAGAAAGGTTATTACTACTATAACAAAGGATTGTATAGTGCCGGTCATGCTTACTTGGACATAGAAAAAAGTAAGGTAATGGAACACATTGTACAATGCAGAGACAGAACTAACACAACTATTGTAGGAGACTCAGGTGGTTTCCAGATAGGTAAGGGTGTTATTAAGTTTGACTGGGAAAACTTCTTTGAGAAGCCAGGTGATGTCGGATACAAAGGTGATGCTGACAAAGTTAGGGGCAAGATTCTTAACTGGTTAGAACACACAGCAGACTGGAGTATGACGTTTGATGTTCCTAGTTGGGCATGTAAACCAGGCTTTAAAGAAAAGACTGGGCTACAGAACTTTGATGAGTGCTTGAAGTGTACAGCATATAACCTAGACTGGTTTATGGATCACAGGCAAGGCAAGACAAAGTTCTTGAATGTACTGCAAGGAACCTATTGGGAAGATGCAGAAGAATGGTATCAGAAAGTTAAGGACTACGACACAGAAGGATGGGGCATGGGTGGTAACAATATCCGCGACATGCACATGGCACTGAAACGTATTATCACTTTGCGTGATGATAACAAATTACAAGACAGAGACTGGATTCACTTCTTGGGTACAAGTAAACTAGAGTGGGCAGTCATGCTTACTAGTGTACAGCGACAACTTAGAGAGCATGTTAATCCTAACATCACTGTTAGTTTTGACTGTGCTAGTCCATACATTAGTAGTGCTAATGGATTAGTGTACACAAGAAACAAAATTACTAGCGAACAAATGAGTTACATAATGGAGAAGTGTTTCGATAACAAAGCGAACTCACACTTTAGTCCAGGTAACTTGTCTGCTAATCCTTTCCCTTGGGAGAGTGAGATCGGTAGTAGACTTGTAACAGGTGATGTTAATTGGTATGCACCAGGTATGTTAAACAAGATCAACAAGGAAGGTAAAACTTCTTGGGACAGTTTTACATATGGTATGCTAATGGCACACAATGTTTACATGCATATTAGAGCAGTACAAGAAGCAAACAGCCTAGCAACTATTGAGTTTGAGAACTATAAGTTGGATTGGAGAAACTGGCAGAAGAAGGGTAAGAAACTTAATCAAGAAAGTTTATACACTCCTAGAAACTTGCTAATGTTTAATACGTTTGTTGAAGAGTTGTTCCAAAGCGACAATCCTCACCAACTATTAGATGATGCACATGAGTTCCTAGATGATGTTAGCAATAACAAACACAAAGATGCTGACACTATGTTCCAGGCTAAACCTTCAAGTATGTTCTTTGATGATGAAGTAGAACAACAAGTAGAGGAAGAGTTTGATGCTATCCAAGAAGAAGCATTAAACGATTTAGTGGACGAACTGTAATGGTTGAATGGGTTAACAACAATGGTAAACGTGCCTTACTTATAGGCGTAGGAGGTATAGGTAGCAATGTATACCTTACTGAACTACAGAAGTATGGCTATGATGTAACAACTGTTGACAACACAAACCCAGCAGACCATACAAGCATTGACACAGTACAAGGTGTATTTGATGTTGCAGTGATATGTGTGCCTAACTTTTTGCACACTTACTTTGCAGATGAATGTGCATCTTTTTGTAAAGTTATTTTCATTGAGAAGCCTGGCTTGCCTAGTGCTGACCAATGGAATGCTTTATGTGACAAGCACCCGCACACTAAGTTTATTATGTGTAAGAACAATATGTACAGAGATACATATGGTTTCTTAGATAATGTCTCACAGATAGAAGACATAACAAGCATTAAGATTAATTGGCTTAACAAGAACAGAGTACCTAATCCAGGCTACTGGAGTACAAACAGAAAGCAGTCGTGGGGAGGAGTTGCATTAGATTTGTTCCCACACTTGTATTGTCAAATGATTAGACACTTTGGTAAGATACCACAGTTCACAAGAGTTAATCACTTAATGATGCAGAAGTGGACACTAGAAGACTTAACCGGTTCTGACTATGGTGCTGTTAATGTAGATGGTGTGTATGATGTATGTGACTATGCCACAGAGAAATGGTTACTTAACGATAAAACAATAGTAGAAGTAAGTGCTAGTTGGAAAGAAGGTATTGATGATCAAAGCATTGTAGTGCAAACAACAGACAGTTCTTATAAGTGGGACTTCGGTTTATGTCCTGCAGAAGCATATGGCACAATGATTGAAGAAGGTCAAACAGATGATTATGATGTACACAGAAACATTGACACATGGATACACAAACACTTAGAGGTTTATCATGAAGGTTAAACTACTATACACCACAGGCAACAAAGATATTATCGAAGAGATATGGGATAAGCCTGAGCCAGCAAACAATGAGATCGAAGTACAAAGTATAATAACAGGTATTTGTAGCAGTGACGTTGCTATGTATAACGGTACGTTTACTACACTACCTAAGGTCATACAAGGACATGAGTGTGTAGGACGGGTAACTAAGTTAGGTGCAGATGCAGGTAAAGACATTAAAGTAGGCGACTATGTTGCTACTAGAGGCGAGCCGGGCTTTGCAGACTACTACAATACTCCAGTCGGAAATTTTGTTAGAGTTCCCAAGCCAGATCCTAAATACATACTAGAGCCAGTTGCATGTGGAATAAACATTGCTAAGTGCATTATGGAAGGAGACTTGAACAAGAGTATTGCTATAATAGGCACAGGCTTTCTTGCAAGAGTAATATATGAATACTTGTCGTACAATGGCTACAAAGACTTTACAGTGTATGGCAGTGGCTTTAAAGACTATTGGAGTAGTGCTAAAGGTGTAGAGTATTATCCTAACAAGGCACATCACTTAGATACACATAAACGTAGAACAGGGTTTGATTACTTCATAGACTTAACTAGCAAGCCACATTATATGCAAAGTGGCTATGTGAATACAAACGGAACGTATGTTGTTGGTGCTGAAAAGGTAGTAGAACATTTAGACTTCAGTAAGTTCCTTTGGGAGAACATTACTATTAAGTGTCCTAGTCCAAGAACAGATGACTTTATTGAAAGCATGAGTGATGCGGCAATGTTAGTTAAGGCACACAAGATTAAAGTGGATGACATGTGGGGCGAGTGTTATCACAGAGACAATGCCAAGGAAGCATTTGAAAACAGAACGAACGGTAAAGAGTTACTAAGGAATTATATAACATGGGCAAAATAAAAGCACACAACGACTTTATTGTTGTTGTAGAGAAAGAAACAGAAAAAGTTACAGGCGGTGGCATCATACTTTCAAGTGGTGCAGTTGATAAACCTATCACTGGTACAGTTATGTCAGTGGGTCCAGGTAGTTACAACAGCAAAGGTGAAAGAGAGCCACTTGGTATTAACGAAGGTGATGTTGTGTTCTTTATAAAGGATCACGGTGAACCATTAAAGATTGATGGTGTAAACTATTTGTTTATTAAAGCAAGTAGTGTAGTCGCTATACAAGGAGACTAGTATATGGCAACAGTAGAAGGCAGAGACAACTTTGGAGATGACCCTAAGTTCTTTATAGGTGTGGAAGTAGAACGTACTCCACTGTATGGTATGGAAACATTGTTTGTTATTGACAAACAAAATCCTAAAGAGATACTACAACGGTGCCTAGAAAATACTATTGAGCATGTGTACTTAGGTTGTGCTAACAGTTTCCAACCAGGCGATGATGTAGAGGAATGGGAGGCATGGGACTATATTATTACGGAACTAATCAAAGCAGATGTGTGGGTAACACTAGACTTTGATAGTGGCTATGCTAATCACGAATGGTTACATGACAACGGCTGGACTGACTATGACAAGTTTGTTCCTATGATTGCAGTTAGACTGCCTAATATTAAATTGTTTAACTACAATGCAACAGTCAAGTTAGATGATAGTTCTTTCAAAGGCACTAACTCAGGCGTATGGTGTCACAGTTTACATGACTTGCGAGATAGATCCAAGTACACCGACTGGGCCGATTACGTGGGCGACAAGGTAATCGATTAATGCACCAAGTACTTGTTATTGGAGACAGCCATGTCACTCCATGGCGCGAAATAGAAGCAGAGATACCGATAGAAGGATATAAGTTTAGAGTTTATAGTAAGCCCGGTGGAACAGCCTTTAGTGTTAATAATGTCGATAGTGAATCTAATGCTAACAAACGTTTTGCTGAATGTCTTAGTAGATGGGGACATGAGAACGAGTACATTATAATAACATTAGGAGAAATTGACTGCGGTAGCCTTGCATGGATATATATGCAAAGACATAATGAGATAACTGATCCTAAAGAAGTTATTGATATGAGTATAGCTTCTATAAAACAATATGTGCAAGAAACTGTGTCTGTATATTTTAATCCGGATAAGATCATTTTACAATCTGTGCATCTACCAACAGAAATCAACGGGAGTTTGCCTGACAGTGTACTAAGAGATAATCAAAATAACCCAGCAAAGCTCAATAGTCGTCAAGGAATAACAGCAAATCTACAACAACGGACTGACATAGTACATTATTATAATAACAATCTTAAAATAGTATGCAAACAATTAGGTGTACATTATCTAGATACTACCTCAGACACGATAACTTCTGAAGGAGTTATCGACCCAATGTATACAACGGACAGGTACAACTATCACCTAGACATCAAGCCTGCTGGTAAATTGTTTAGAAATAAATTCACTGAGTTATTAAATGTTAATTAGTACTACGGCAGATTATGACCTGGATAGTTTGCACACCAGACTACATGCCGTACGAAACTATACTATAGATGTACATGTATCACATGCTTTTGAAGGCGGTGTGTTCTTTTCAATGGATCCAGATAAGAAGTGGGTAAAAGAACAAATAACATTCATAGATGCTTTGCACGAACAATGTGCTAAAGCAGACTTCTCGCCTGCTCGATTGCATTTGCATTGGGGCAACTTAAACGCAACAGAACTATATCACAATTGGTGTACTGTAAACAATCCCATTGAACAGTTTGGTTCAGTTGGCTGTCTTAACATGCTACTACCACAAGTAGTAAAGCACACAGCATTTATAGAACACAACAGTACACCAAATAAGTTATTCACATATCTTAACTCAGCACAACGTAAGCACAGAGAAGATGCACTCAATTACATATATGAGAATGACTTGCTAGATATGTGTGAGTGGACATGGTTTAACGATTGGCATTACAATCTAAACGAACACTTTCATTCACTTATACCAAAGAGTGCAGAAGGATTAGAGTGGAAAGGTAAGCCAGTTGCTGATGTAGATGCATTTGCAATGAGCCCAGAGTTAATCGATATGCATACCAACACTTGTTTTGATTTAATTGCAGAGACATTTTATCATCATGATGTGCATCATTACAGTAATCTAGCACATATGAATACTGTATATTTTACTGAAAAGACTTGGAGAGCGTTGATATTAAAGAGACCGTTCTTATTAATAGGCAACAAAGATTCGCTAACACAATTAAAAGCATTAGGATTCAAGACATTCCCTATGCTGTTTGACGAATCGTATGACATGTTAGACGATGATAAAAGACTTGGTCACGTTCTAGCACAACTTAACGGTTTTAGTGTAGAAAGTATGTTTGCTAAGATAAACACAGCAGAAGTACAGGATATATTAGAACATAATTTACAACAAGCATTAAAATTATCACAAAAAATGGTTGACATTGATAGCAAAATGTCATAAAATATACATATATGAAACTAAAATTAGAAGTAGAAATAGATACTAAAGAAGATCAGCAAGAGATTGATGACTTTATTGGACTAGTTACTGAGTTCAGAGATCGACTACTTGCTCTACAAGATGGGGAGTGGGAAGATGATGATTGATGTAATTCAAATAATTTTTGGTGTGGTTCTTATAATCATAATGGCAAAGGGTTGCTGGGTTAGTACTCAAATACTAACAGAACGTTCTTTATTAAGAAAGTTCACAGGCGGCTACTATGACTTCGAGATTGATGAACTACTTAGAGATCGAGGGCTTACTCGTCAAGAAGCATTAGACATTATCAATGGTGACAATGTTTAATTATAATGAAGGTAATTCCCTTCGAAACACTGAAGGTAAGACTTCATTAATATAGGAAGAAAAATGGCAACAGGTACAGTAAAATGGTTTGATGCAACTAAAGGCTTCGGATTTATTACACCAACAGAAGGTGGTAAGGATGTGTTCGCACACCACACTGCTATCCAAGGTGATGGATTCAAAACTTTAGATGAGAACCAAGCAGTTACGTTTGACATTGTGGAAGGCGATAAAGGTCCACAAGCATCAAACATAGTGTAACAAAATTAAGTGTAGTAACAAAGGTTGCTACACTTTTTTACATTGGAGAAACGTATGAAAAATACAGATAAGAATTTTTTAATTAATTTTAGTCCGCTATTAATGGCGGCAGTTGTTATGTTTTTAATGCTATTTGCTAGTGAAGTAAAAGCAGATAAGCCACCACAATGGGCATTGTGTTCCGCATGTCACGGGCAGGTTGCACAAGGAGGCATTGGACCAATGTTAGCAGGACAAACCGCAGAACAGATTATAAGTAAACTTAACATATATAAAAATGGTGGAACAATCGGTGGACGAAGTTCTATGATGTGGGGTACTGCAAAACAGTTATCCGATAAAGACATCGAGGATATTGCTACATACATTGAGAGTTTGAGCATGAAACTAGCGAGTAAATAATGAGAAGTATTTGGGTAACATTTAGCAAAGAAGGCATTCACAAGTATCCAGGCGCTGATACAGATCCTAAGTTAGCGACAGGCGACTGGGATGATGTGTCCTTTCTTGGCTTTCCACATAGACACATATTTCACTACAAAGTATGGATCGAAGTGTTTCATGATGACAGAGACATAGAGTTTATACAGTTCAAGCGATGGTTAATCCGTTTATTTGACGGTGCCCTTGACATGGACTACAAGAGTTGTGAGATGATGGCAGACGATTTAGCGGATGTGATACAAGATAGGTATCCAGGTCGTTACATAAAGATTTCAGTAGCCGAAGATAACGAGAACGGTTGCGAAATGGAGTATCCAGTAGAAGAATTGGATGGTCCGGATTTTAGTGACACAGACGCAATAGCAGACGTGTTCGATAGTTTAAAATAAAGGAGAATAATATGAGTTCAGAAGTACATTTACAAATTAAAGCAATGATGGAAGAATACCTAGCAGAGAACGAAAAGTTTGATGTTAAAGGTGTAAAGGCATCGGCGGCTAGAGCAAGAAAGGCACTAGGTGAATTAGGCAAATTGTCTAAGACTAGACGTGCAGAAATTCAAGACAAAAAGAACGCAATGTAATGAAAGTATTTTTAGTTGAACTAGAACCAGTAGAAACTCGCTACACAGCTCAGTGGAAAACACATTTGCCTACGCAGATGCGTGAAGCAGGACTTGACGTAGAAGTTATTACAGGTCCCGCAGATGCTCCACAGGATACAACGCCTGGAGCATTCTTAAACTTTAGTGGGACTAACTATTGGAAAAGCGAACAGTTAAAGACTATAAGTCAAATGTTTGCTGATGGCAAAGTGCAAGATGGCGATTACTTCTTGTATACTGATGCTTGGAATCCAACGGTTCTTCAACTAAAATACATGGCAGAATTGCTAGGAGTCGATATACAAATTGGTGGTATGTGGCATGCAGGTAGTTATGATCCAGCAGACTTTTTAGGTAGACTAATTGGTGATGCTAAGTGGGTAAGACTTGCAGAAGAAAGTATGTTCAATGTATTTGATCATAACTTCTTTGCCACAGAGTTCCACATAGATTTGTTCTTAGACTCGTTCCCACATGTGGATAGAGATAAAATTCATAGGGTTGGTTGGCCCATGGAGTATATGGAGGACACTTTGTTCGACTATAATATTCCTGCTAATAAAATGCCTATGGTTTTATTTCCACATAGAGTTGCACCTGAGAAACAAGTAGAAATATTTAAGGACTTAGGTAAATCAATACCAGAGGCACAGTTTGTGGTTGCACAAGAAAAGCAACTAACAAAAGATGAGTACCACATGTTATTGAGTAGAAGTAAGATTGTGTTTAGTGCTAATCAACAAGAGACACTAGGCATAAGTTGTTACGAAGGAGCGTTAGTTGGTGCGGCACCACTTGTTCCTAATAGGTTGAGTTACACAGAAATGTATGACTCTGCATTTAAGTATCCAAGTGAGTGGACAGAGGACTGGGACTCATACTTGATACACAAAGATAAACTAGTAGAACATATTAGAACAATGCTAGGTGATCTAGATAACAGTGAGAAAATAGTAAAACAGGCGGAGACATTGAAACAAGATTTCTTTGGTGGGCAAGCCTTATATGAGATAATTCGAGGTAAGCAATTATGAGTAAAGAGAAATCAGTTGTAGTCACTGGAGGTAGTGGCTTTATAGGTAGCAATGTTTGTAAGACGTTTGTTGAAAGCGGTTGGAATGTTATTAACATTGACAAACGTAAAAGAGAAATGGAAGGTGTTACACAATATCCGTTTGAAGTGGATAACAAACAAGTACAAGGCATTCTAAAACTAATTAAGCCTGACGTAGTTATTCATATAGCGGCTAACAACAGTGTGCCTGACAGTTTAGTAAACACTAGAACAACATACACAGACAATGTGTATGCTACAATTAGTCTGCTAAACAACTGTGTTGATGCAGGAGTTAAGAACTTTATATTTGCATCAAGCAGTAGTGTATACGGAACAAGTATACATGAAGACGGATCCTTTAAAGAGACAGATCCAACTTCACCAATCAATCCATATGGCAGAACAAAAGTAATGTGTGAGAAAATTATACAAGACTATGCTACTACATATGGTATCAACTATACTAACCTAAGATTGTTTAATGTTGCAGGAAGTAACAATGGTAAGTTTGGATATCAAAAGGATCCATTAAAACATGTCCTACCAATCCTTGTACAAGCAGGATTACTAGGTGAGACGTTTACAATTAATGGCAATGATTACCCAACAGCAGACGGCACAGCAGTTAGAGATTATACTCACGTTGTTGATGTAGCCAGAGCATTCCATAACACAGCCTACTTTATGATAGACACAAGTCTTAGCGGTACAATCAACATTGGCAATAACAATCCTGCAAGTTTATTAGAACTTATTGCAGAGGTCGAAGCACAGTTAGAGAAGCCAATACACACATTAGTAACACAAGGCAGAGCAGGCGACATGGTACAAACTCATGCAGACATCACAGTTGCAGACACAGTACTAGGTTGGAAACCAGAGTTATCAACAGCAGATATTGTTGCTGATGAAATTAGATGGCAGAAAACAAAGTTAAAGAAATATTTATAATCACTTGACTTTGAATGCATTACAAGGTATAATTAAACAATGCAAGATACGAACAAACTATACGTTACAGACACAATGTTAAAGCAATACTTGTCAGAGATCACAAGACAAATTGCATTAGACAAGTGGTCACCTTCAGTTATTATTGGACCGAGCAGAGGCGGATTACAAATAGGAGTGATGCTTAGTCATTACTACGAAGTACCTTTTGTTCCATTGCAGTGGCAAACATACACAGTAGATCCTGCAGGGTCAGGTGGACAAGACCTAGATGCTATAGAAACAATCACACAAAAGTATGTGCATGATAACATCCTACTAGTAGATGACATCAACGATACCGGCAATACATTGCTTGGTATTACTAGTGCTATGGATAAGAAAGATTACTTTGCTGATATAAAAGTTGCTACTTTATTCAACAAAACAACATCTTCATATGAAGATGTAAACTATTATGCACATGAACTTACTCCGGACTATGATCCGTGGGTAGTGTTTCCTTTTGAAGAATGGTGGAAAATGTAATGAGAGAAGCAGTAATTAAAACAATCCCTAACTATAGTGATGGCAGTAAAGGACCAGATGTAGTCTACATGGTAGAATTATACATCAACAAACAACATTATGGCACAATGGATGTTAGACATAAAAGTATCTACTATGCGAATGATGTAGTAGAAAATTGGGAGAATGGAATCCTAGGAGAAAACAATGAGCACATTATCAAGCCTAACTAATCATTTAGAAGTACTAAAAGAAAAGCATTTACTTTTGGACAAGAAATGCACAGAAGATTTTAAGAACCGCCTAAATAGTGATGAGTACAATGCAGAGAAGAAACAAAAGTTAATGCTCAAACAAGAGATAACTGCATTGGAACAAATCATTCAATTAAAGAAAAAACAAGAGGTATTAAACGAAGATGTCAACAAGTAATAAAATTAAAGCAAGATTAAAAGAGGCAGGTAAAAGATTTTGGGCAGGAGATAATATCTCTGATTATATGGAAGAAGGAGAGAAGCAACAACTTGTAGATGAGTTGGCTCCTAAGTTCGAAGAAGTATTACAAGGCCTTGTGATTGATACTGAGAACGATCCTAACAGTAACGGCACAGGCAAACGTCTTGCTAAGATGTACATCAACGAACTAATGAGTGGTAGGTATGAACCTATGCCGTCTGCAACAGCATTTCCTAATGATGGCGATGATAGATACGAAGGTATGCTTGTTGTGAGAAGTGAGCTAACAAGTATGTGTTCACATCATCACCAGATAGTTAGAGGTGTAGCATACATTGGTATTATTGCATCAGACAAACTAATTGGACTAAGCAAGTACACAAGAATTGCACAGTGGTGTGCTATGCGTGGAACACTACAAGAAGAACTTGCTAACGACATTGCAAAAGAGATTGCAAAGGCAACTGGTACAAAGGACTTAGGCGTGTATGTACAAGCCACACACGGTTGCGTAGAGAATAGAGGTGTTAAAGCACACAGTTCGCTAACTCAGACAACTGTACTAAAAGGTGCATTCAAAGAAGAAGGCAAAGTGCAGAAAGAGTTTATGGACAACATCAAACTACAACAGCAATTTGCAAATGGCAAAGGCTTATAGATGACTGGTCCAGACATTGTCGGGTTAATAGGTGTAACAATACTTATAGTAACCTATGCAATGTTGCAGTTTGATAGAATAGACCCTAAAGGATTTTGGTATAGTTTTAACAACATGATTGTTGCCGTACTTGTCACGGTAAGTTTACTGTATAGTTTTAACTTAGCAAGTATGGTTATAGAAGTATTTTGGTTTAGTCTAAGTGTGTACGGTATCTGGAATTATTATAGGAAGAAATAAATGGCTAAAGTACTTGTAACCGGACACATGTTAGGCATCGGTAAGTACATATATGATAAGTGTATTGCTAGTGGTCACACAGTTAAAGGTGTTGATATATTAGACGACACACAATGGGATCTATCATCTCCCGAAGATAGAGAATGGTTGTTAGAGCAGTATGGTCACTATGATGTATTTGTAAACAATGCATACGAGTTAGACTTAACAACTAAAACGAGTACACAAAATCAATTACTACAATTATTCTTAGATGCTTGGGCAGATACAAACAAGTATATTATTTCGATAGGTAGTACTGCTGGACTAAAGCGACCCCAAAAAGATATGAGGATGAAAAAGTATTCGCTTGATAAAGAACGTCATACAAAATTAATACACAAATGGAGAACAACTAAACCGAATGGTCCTAATCTTTGTAATTTTAATTTTGGTTTCTATAAAAAACCTGATAACGAAACTAAAACCATGATGCTAGGTCAAGCAGTAAGCGATTATGTTTCTCAACTAGACAGAGTAGATATGCATAACTTTGGTGATTACATTGTTAATTTACTCAATGACAGAGAGAGTATTTGGATAGATGAGATATATGTTGACCTACCTAACCAAGACAACAACAGAACTAGATTCGTTAAGGATTACGGTATAGCATGAAGATAGTGATAACAGGACACAAAACAGGACTAGGCGAGTATGTTAGCGATGCCATGGTTGCTCAAGGACATACAGTAAATGGTTATTCGCGTAGTACAGGATATGATATCAACGACGCAGATGTTAGAGATGCTATATTGTTAGAGAACTTAGATGCTGATGTATTTTTTAACAATGCATATGGTAGGATGCAAATTGACTTCGATGATATGCCTAATCATTGGAAACGCGGTGAGAATGGTCAACTTAAACTATTAGAACAGTTTTGTGATGCTTGGAAAGGAAGGACTGATAAGTATATCCTACACTCAGGTAGCAAGATTGTGTATAAAAACATTCAAAGAATTAAACAAGCAAAAGCATACAGAATAGATAAAATGGATTGTACAGCATTAATTAAAACTTATACAGAAGGTCCTAATATATGTGACTTCAGTATGGGAATGTTTGACACACCTATGGCTGATGTATGGCCCGCTTACTTTATCAGAGGTAAAGTAGAAGACTATGGAAAGACAATGGTTATGTTTATAAACAATAAAGAAATTATATGGCCCAAAGAAGCAGTGTTTGATAACCCTGGGCGTGTAGAATTTGGCCCTGTAGAACTTGCAAAGAGAGAAGGATGGCTATGAAAATACTAATGATAGACGATACAACTACACTTAATATGGCCCTTAAAGATGCTTTTATACAGAAAGGATGGGCGGTAACAGTAGCCAACACAGACTTAAACGACTCACAGAGCATATTAGATACTGGAAAATACGCAAATGATGTAGATATTTGCCTAAATAACATGTATACACCGTCTAATACACAAGAAAAGCACGGACAAGCCAGAATTTCTGATATTTTTCTTGACAAGTGGGACCTAAATAGTGTAAAATACATTATTAACATGATAGATATGAGTGCATTGATTAAAGCAGAGGACTATGACGGCGATAAACAATATAGAAGTGACAACGTAATGTTTAATTCGTTGACAACAGTGTTTAATGCTAGAGCAGACGGTCCTAATGTTTGCAATGCATACATGGATAGATGTAGTATGATAGAAGCACATGTTAAATTATTCTGTCATGTAATAGAAAATTGTAAAACAGTATGGCCCAGCCAACTTGTATTAAATAAACCGTTAGGAGTAGTAGAATGATAGAGAAAAGAAAGAACTCGTTTGTAACATCTAACGGACTCGTGCCTGTTGATGTTATCTGTAACAGAATAGGACAAGGCAAAACAATTGAAATGCTACAACAAATCTTTCCTAAACTAACAGAGGAAGACATATTTGAGAGTGTACATTTTTATGCAGAGAACACAGTGATACCTGATGCAGAGATACATACATTACTAGAAGTATTGAACACAGGAACACCTGAAGAGATTATTATTGAAGTGATCAACTTGCATCAAACAGTATACTTAAAGTTGCTGGCTACAGGACATAGAGAATATCCTGAAGTAAGTGACTTTGCAAGGTTAATGAATCAAGGGCTAAGAATTTGTACATTAGAAAACATAGAATCGTTTGAGCACAATGAAGTGCTTATAGAACCTTTACACTTATTGGTAAATGAGGCGATGCAAATAGCAGTGCCAGAAATAATTAACGACTTTGACTTAACTAAGCAAGACTTAGATTATAATGAGTTCGTGGCAAGAAGAGGTAGTAATGACGCTCAAGTATAGCGAAACATTTTACTCCGCACAAGGCGAAGGTCAATACGTTGGTATTCCTAGTCTGTGGATGCGTTTCTTTTTGTGCAATTTACAGTGCAACGGCTTTGGTCAGAAGGAACCTACTAATCCTGAGACATATGAGTTACCGTACGAAACAATTGATATAACAAACATAGACAATGTGTTTGACTTACCAGTTTTTGATAAGGGTTGTGACAGTAGTTACACTTGGAGCAAACGCTACAAGCACCTTATTACCGATAAGACGGTAGAAGAGGCAGTAGACGAACTTACAGCCCTTTTGCCGCACGGTAACTTTATTCATCCTGCTACACAACAAAACGCACACATGGTATTCACTGGCGGCGAACCTATGTTAAAGAACACACAGCCAGGTATGATAAGCATCATCGAAGAGTTCAAACGTAGAAAGAATCAGCCTATGAACGTTACTGTGGAAACAAATGGCACTAGACCTATTACAGATGAGTTTGCTGAATGGATACAACGTGAGTATTCTAATTGGGCAGACGGCAGACAGTGGTACTGGAGTCTGAGTCCTAAACTTTGGAGTACTGCTGGTGAGAAGAATAAGAAAGCAATTAAGCCAGAAGTAATTGGTAGATATGCAGAAGTTAGTCCACATGGACAACTTAAATTTGTAGTAAATGGTAGTGAGGAAAGTTGGAACGAAGTAGAGGAACACACTAAAGCATTTAGAGATGCAGGCTGTAATTTTCCTGTGTGGATTATGGGCGTAGGTGGTACGTTTGAAGGACTAGTACAAACAGAAGCCACAATAGCCGATGAAGCAATACAACGTGGTTACAATTATACAAGCAGAGTCCATGTACATATATATGGCAATGCAATAGGCAAGTAAGATGATGTATTGTGGTGTATGTGGAGCAATTATTTTTAACTTAGTATATCACACAGGTGATATGAAACATAAATTTTGTGGTGCTGAATGTAGTTTGGCATATTACACAGAACAAAAGGAGAAAGAGAATGGCGAATAAATTAATACCGTTCAGTTGGCTACCCGGTAGTTGGGGCCTAAAAGGTGAGACGTTTGACAGAGCAAAAATTGAATATGAATTACAAGGTCTTGAAAAAGATATAGCTCTTTCACACCTAGGACTAGATAATGATGAAGATAAAGCAGTTGCAGAAGCAAAAGTATTACTAGATGCCGAAGAGATTACAAGCAGTGAACATGATAAAAGGGTAGCAACAGCAACTAAGGCACCTTGGGTTGAAGTTAAGAAGATGGAAGTACACCCAGAAGATGTTAAACAAGGCTATATGGAACTTGATTGGAACGAGGAATTTGTTTCTATGTTACAAGAACAAGGCTATGTAGGTAAGAGTGATGAAGATGTTGTTAACAAATGGTTCAACGACATTTGCAGAACAGTGTTGTTGCAAGAGATTGAAGATACTGACTTTGGCATGGAACAAATGGATGGCAGTGATGTTGTAAGAATGGCACCTACTCCAGTGGAGGAAGACGATGAGTGAGTCAACAGCAAAGATTAAGTTAGCCGCACTTGTTAACTCGCATATAGGTCCTAAGATAGCATCGTTTGTTAAGAGTTTATCAGATGATGAACTAATAGAATTGCTACAATCATTTAAAACCATGAATATTGATCTCATGAAAGACTTGACAAATGAAGCAGATTCGCGTAAAATACGCAGTAATAAATGGACAGAAGATAGTCCGTTCGATGCAATTATAGAAGATGGCTTTAGAGGAAACTAAATGAAATATTTACTTGTAGACAGTCTTAACATGTTTTTTAGAGCTAAACATGTAGGCGGCAGAGGTGCAGACATTGACACAAAGATAGGCATGGCTATGCATATCATGTTCAACAGTCTTGCTAAGTGTCACAGAGAGTTTGATGCAGACCATATTGTATTATGCTTGGAAGGACGTTCATGGCGTAAAGACTTCTATGAGCCTTACAAGAAGAACAGAAAGGTTACACAGGATCAACGTAGCCCACGTGAAGTAGAGGACGATGAGTTATACTTTGAAGCCTATGATGACATGTGCAAGTTCTTTGCAGAGAAGACTAACTGTAGTGTTATCCGTTGCGAGAAGGCAGAAGCAGATGACATGATTGCTTTATGGATACAAGATCATCCAGAAGATGAGCATATGATTGTTAGCACAGACAGTGACTTCTATCAGTTAATGGCACCTAACGTACAACAGTACAACGGCACAACGGATCAACTAGTATCCCTTGAAGGCTTTATTGATGCTAAGACTGGTAAGAGAGTTATTGATAAGAAGACTAAAGAGGAGAAGGCATTGCCTAATCCAGAGTTTATATTGTTTGAGAAGTGTGTCAGAGGTGACAGTGCAGACAATGTGTTTAGTGCCTACCCTGGTGCTAGACTAAAAGGTAGCAAGAATAAGACTGGTATAAAAGAAGCGTTTGAAGATAGAAATAGTTCAGGCTTTAATTATAACAATTTTATGCTACAACGTTGGGTTGACCATAATGGTGATGAGCAAAGAGTACGTGATTGTTTTGAAAGAAACAAGATACTAATTGACCTCACGTTACAACCTGATGAGATTAAAGCACTCGTAAGAGAACGTATTGCAGAGCAAACGCAGACAGAACAGATGCGTAATGTTGGCATACACTTCATGAAGTTTTGTGCTAAACATAACTTGATGCGTATGAGTGAGAACCCAAATAACTATACGGCGATGTTGAATGGCCCCGCTAAGTGAGGATATAGACAAGATGTTAGAAGAGATTAAGAATCCATCTAAAGATCCTGTGTACATATACGAACGTGCAAATGGGAATATTTACAGACGAGAGTTTGGTTCTACGGAACGTGAGCAAATCGCTGGAACAGTTAAACCGAAAGGAGAGAAAGAATGATTAAATTCAAAGAGCAAATTAAGTTACAAAAAATAAGTGAAGACGCATGGATTGTAAACGACAATGAAAAGCATGTAGGTATCCTACATAAAACAATTCAGGACAAGTACACTTATTTAGATAAGACTGAAACTATTCTGTTTGAAAATCAAGAAGAAGTACAACAGGCATTTAAGAACAAGTTTGTTTTTGAAGAAGGTACTGAACTAGATATCACACAGCCAGGTACATTCTACATCAAAGGCTTTGCTGTTGACTATCCTAATCCTGTACCAATTGACCAAGCACATCCAGACTATATGGAAGAGATTCCGTTGTTCGCTAAGACAGAGAACAGCACAGTTTACTATGCGGCAGGTTGGTATGCTATTAACTTTGAAAAAGGTTGGAAGCACGGTAACTGTCCTAAACTTAATACACTAATTACATATGGTTACGAAGGACCGTTTAAAACCAAAATGGAACTAAAGCAAAGACTTAAAGTGTTAAATAAGATTAAACGAAAAGTGCTTAACAAATAGTGTTAGAGATATTATTTTGGAGTTTATTCTTTGTTTCATGGGTATCATATGGTATGCATGTAGTTAAAGAATACATTAGAAATCATGTTGAATGAGGAGAAGAAAATGAGTATAGAACCAATGTTAAAAAAGCCAAGCCTATTTAGACGAACTGTATTCAGTCTAGTAAGTGGATGGAGGCGAGTAATGAGTGTTAAATATAATCCACTCAAATACATTCCTGATCCAAGTTTACAGACATACTTTATGTTAGTTCTGTTTACTATTTGGAGTGTGTGGTTCGGATTCCTAGCGGCAAACTACTTAGGTTGGTTTAATTATAATACTGTAGCAAGTATTATTGTTCACTTTGCAATCTTAGTGCCACTGGCTATGACTAATGCAATTTTTGTTGATGCAGAAAGAGATGGTCACAAATGGTTAAAAGAATGGAAGGAAGAACAAAGTCGTTACAAGTTAGTTGTTAACAGACTTAAAACTAAGAACTTAACACTATGGGATCCAAGCAAGGAGGCATAATGGCAATATCAAATGAAATGAGAGAACAACTTGAAATGGTTGTTCAGTATGGTGATCAAGTAAAGGCAATGTTCAAAGAACAAGATGACGTTGACTATGAGATTGGTGACTACGATGAACCTATCACACAACTGTTAGGTCATATGAATGAAATAATGGAAGCCATCGATGGTGGCTGGTAAAGACTAATGTCTGACTTGGAGAAATTTGTTGCTAGAGTAAAGCAACTTAACGAACGAGAGGTAAGGGAAACGTCTTTTGATGTTCCCTTTTTAGTTCGCGTTATAAAAGAGATGGACAATCTTAGCAGTCCAGAACCAGAGACTGTGGTTTACACTGGAGGTAAGTTTAATGACTAATTATGCACAATATATGGAAGCCACAGGCAGTATACCACAAGCAAATGGATCGTCGTGGATTGATGATCCTGAATGCGGATACGACAAACACTTTAAATATGAAGTAGTGTATGCACACGGCCCTTACACAGGGTCTGATGAGCAATGGAGAGGTGTTGGTATCCCACATCACATCATAGAAAAACTTAACAAAGACTCTAAAAAGAAAGGCTTTAAGTTTGGATGGACATTTAGAGTAGATGATGATGTTAAAAAAGCAATTATTAGTTTCTCTAGTAAGAACTATGCATTTTGGTTCAAACTAAAGACTCAATATAAAAAAATATAATAAGGAATAATAATGCATATAGAAATATTCGGCAAAGACAACTGCCCATTCTGTGACCTTGCAGTAAACAAGGCTCAACAATCAATACAAGAAACTGAACATACATACGAGTATAAGAAGTTAGAAAGAGACTTTAGTAGAGAAGAACTATTTGAGCAATTCCCTACAGCAAGAACTTTCCCACAAATTAGAATCGATGGTGAAGCCATTGGTGGGTGGACTGAGTTCCAAAAGTTCGATATCGTTTAATAGCGGAGATTCAGCCGAGGCTGTCAAAGCAAGGGTAGATAGGCCGTCTGTGGATGGCCCATATTAAAGTGTGTTTTAAAGAAGCATTAAAACACGTTTTTATGATAAATAAGTGTATAGGAGACTATACACATGAGCAGACCAAAACCGACAATATTGCTAGAAGCAGTACACAAAGACACATATAGAGCGGATCAAATACTAGCCGCTGAAGCAATTTTCAGTGTCTTCTATCAGGGGAAACCAATAAACTTGCGTACACTTAACAAGTTAGTAAGTTACCCAGGACCTAAATACAAAAAGGTAAGTTTCAGTAACAGCGGACATGCGTTCAATCTTGCTGAAAAGTTGAATAAAACTTTTAGCACTACAGACTTTAAAGTAGTTAAACTAACATCCGGTGAGTACGTTAATGAAGCCGATGTTAGCAATGACTAAATCTTTACAGTATAACATAGCCGCAAAACTTATGTCAAAGCATGAGACATTGACACAATACTCTACGCTCGATGTTTGTTACATGCTGTTTAAGAACCTTCAAATATCAGAGAACACTTGCACAGGCTTACGTTTAACTAAGTTAGGCAATAACTTATTGAGTAAAGAGTATGATGTATATAAGTTTCCTATGGCAGAAGGACTCCACAACAAACTACTACTAAGATTGCATGACAAAATGCTGTGGCCTTACTTTTTAGACAAAAAGTTCTTATATCTATACAGCGAAGACGATGCTATGTGGTTAAAGATGGTAGGTGATGACATCGAAAAATTTGCAAAAAACTTAGACTAAGGCGTAAATACTAGTATGGGAACAATAAACTATCATTTCTTGAGAACAGTGGGACAGGCTAAATCTGGACTACCTCAACTAATGCAACCTATTCCATATGTTAATGGAGACATTAATAAAAATAAAGGATACGAGTTTCAATATCAACCTAGTGATCATCCAGACTGGGCTACAGCAGAATATCCACGCAATTTAAAAGAGTACAAGGACAACGAAGTATTATATCAAGTTAATGAACAATCCTTTAGGAGTGTAAGTTTCAACAAGAGTGATAATGCATTGATGTCTGCAGGGTGTAGTCATACATATGGTATTGGACAACGCGATAAAGAAAGATGGGGATATCAGACTGCACAAGAAGTAGACTTAGTCAATTGGAACATAGGATGTGGCGGCATTGGTGCTGATGTTGTAGCATTGTTGATTAGACAATTCTTTGAGGAAGGTTACATACCTAAAGTATTATGTGTACTTTGGCCTCCACACGAAAGAGCACTGTTAAGACTTGAAAAGTCTAAGACTGAATCACCAATGGGTTTTAATTTTATACATCCTGTATGGCAATGGTTACCCAATAAAGATAACGATGATGTTGATCCTAATATGTATGATGTGCAAGGCATAAAAACTGCAACTAAAAGCCATTTACTTAAAAGCAATGTGCAGATGCTACACGAGTATTGGATAGCAAGACAAAGTGTTATAGACTTATGCAAGATTCATAACGTACAACTTGTAGAGATGTTCTCTACATTCGAAGCAAGGGATTACATAAAAGAAACATGCACACAAAACATACCAACCTCACCTTTAGTACTAGGCACAGGAGTAAAGCAAGGTGACGAGTCTGATTATGCGTGGGACTTAGCCAGAGATGGTATGCATTTTGGATTCAAAAGTAATCAGTATATTGCCAAAGAGTTTGTAAGTCAAATAAACTTAGACCAACTATGATGTTTGAGTTGGTGCTCTAACACTTCTCTATTCTTAACCAATTGAAAGTAATCAGGCTCTGCAGGAGTATGCTTAGGTATGGGCAACAAGTCGTTACCCTTTGATGTATTGCATGGCTGACACGAAGTAACTACATTATCAAAGTTTGTGGGGCCGCCTTTGCTAATAGGTAGCACATGATCCATTGTTGCTGTACTTCTAGTGAGGTCAACAAAACAATATTGGCACTTGAACCTATCCCTTAGCATTACATTATACTTGCTGAAGCGTACCTTAGACTTCTTCTTAACGTATTTCTTTATCATCACTACTGCTGGCACATGAGTCTCCCAACTAGGACTACTGACCATCCAGTCATCGTACCATTCTAGTACATGTACCTTTTCTAGTATTAGATATTTGATGCTCTCTTGCCATGGAATTGTGCTTAGAGGCAAGATGCTGTAAGGTTGTCCATCAGCATTCAATACTAATGTATCGCTCATTGAAATGTTACTCCGGGTATATTTTATACTATTTATTGCATTATCGAGAATACCTAATACATATTTGAGTATTCAATAAATATATACATAGTTAATAGGAGCACTATATGAGTATTAAAGTTTGGGCATTTGGCGGAAGTACTAAGCCGTGGATGCAAAATGTCTGTGAAGGATTCGACGTCACTTACTTTGGTCGACACAATGTTGATTACACCAAACCGCAAGAGTTCATTGACAGTGTAACTGATGCGCCTGACGTGATTGTGTTCAACATCAACAATGCAGGATACGAGCCTGACTTTGATAAAGTTATTACAGGTGATAAACATTTTGTTGAATTGTGCGACATCATTAACACAACCTATCGCTTTGAACTAAATTTACTAGAGTGGTTCTTTGGAAATCACAAAAATAAAAGAGTGCTATGGATCACCAGCATGGAACCATACAACAATGACATCAAAGGACCAGAAGAGTATGACGGCGACATTTTGATGTATAGACAGGTAAGGGCATTAGAACATCAAGCAATCTTTCAGCAGAACATAAAGCCTAACAATGTAAGCAAAAATAACATCGCTATGGGTACATGTGTTGGCCATAACGTCAAAGGCACAGATGCCAAGTTAAATGCTATAATCAAAGATGACCTATTCCAACCCATAGTATGTATTGTGGTTGCCCAAGAGCCCATGACCCAACATCACCTCGAAGTATGCACAATATACCCCAACAAAGGCGTCAATCTGAAGGCAAAGTAGCCTAATTTACCAAAAAGATGCCAGAAAAAGTGGTAAAAAGGTTGACATGGACCCCAAAATCCAGTATAATATACACTTATTAACGCACAAAGGCAAACTACATGTATATTTTAAGAAATCTGTCAGATGACCTTAGAACTAACAACATGGTATTTGAGACACGAATTCAAGCAATTCAGTGGCGTTTCAACAATGGTCTAAACCCAATTGCCTGGGTAGACTTCTTAGAAGGAGCAAAGTAATGATTACATTCGAAATTCACCAAGAGGCACTCAAAGCCGCAGAGCAGGCTTGTGCAGACTTTGAAAGCAACCACCCAAACTTCCGCGATGCATGTGGCTTTAGTTGGGTAGATTGTTTTGAAAAGGGTAACACCAAGATGGGCAAGAGCTTTGTTAGAGTAGGCTTCAAAAAGTCATACACAGGTGGCTATACCCTGTGGAATCCAGGTGGAACTAACAGTCAAAGCATCAGTCTTAAAGAGGCTGGAACACAGGCTTACGTTGACACAGTCAAAAAGTACTTGCCTGAAGCAAAACTTTATGCTTCAAGTAGGTTGGATTAAGGTAAAAAAAGGTTGACTTATACCAGAAAATCCGGTATAATATATACATATTAAACAATAAAGGAAAGAGAAATATGTTCGTAATAGTAAACAAAAAAAATGACAGCATCTACAGAGAGCCAAGCAAGAAGTCTTATGCAAGTACAACGTATAAGTCAGAAGCGGCGGCTAAGGCTGGTATCACAAGAACTATCAAGTTCTATAACAAAGCAATCGCTGATGTTCAATCAGTAGTTGCTGAAGGTAAGGAAGAGTTTTATTCACCTTACTACAATCACTTCCGTGATGCAACTGATAAGGATTTAGGCAGAACTCATGTTGCAGACAGAAATAACTACAGAGTCATGCATGTCGAAGAGTATGCACTGATTGAGCCGTTCATTACTAGGACTGGTATTGCTCCAGGTACTGGTAAAGAAATCACTGTAACTGAAAGTATTAATCAACCTCACTACTTGTCACCACTTAGTGAATCTTACTGGAGTGCTTAATGTTAGATTATAAAATTCTTGATATTGAAAACGATGATTCTGCTTTTGAAAGCGGATCATCACTTCAAGGTTACGTTAGTGCAAGTTATTACAACTTGATTGACGTGTTCGGTGAACCAACTATCACTTCCCCAAGTGGCGATGATAAAGTTCACACTGAATGGGTACTTGCAATTAAAGTACTAGATGCAGACGCAACTGATCCCGATGATTGGGAAAAGATTTACGTTAGGATCTATGACTGGAAAGAGCAAGGTCCAGAAGTTGCTCGTCAGGCTAGTTCATATAGATGGCACATCGGTGGCAAATCTTATATGGCTGATGACGTAGTTCACCAAGCAATCAAACAACACTTCGGTGGCTAACATGTACGATAAGCCAGAAAACGCAACACTGTCGAGACCTTTAACGGAAATCGAATTCAGACCAGGGCACTATTACCCAAAAGGCACGTTCACACCGGCAGACGAAGCCACAGTGCGTGACATAGTAGGTGCTCCTACTCCCGAAGAAGAGAAATTTTGTGTCTGCGGAGAGCTCATAGAAGAATGTGACGAAGGTTACGTTCATATGACAAGCGGTGCATAAAAAGGTTGACTTATACCAGAAAAACCGGTATAATATATACATATTAAACAATAAGGAAAGCGAATGACCAATCTTAATACCCAAAACCAAAGCAAAGACAAAATTGTAGACTCTAAGTTTTCAATGATAGGTTCTTTGACTTGTTACAATGCAAATGACGAGGATAGTGCTACTATCCAACTTACTTCACTTGAAGAGATGTGGTATACACACGAAGAGAATGTGGACCACCCAGAGGGTTCTAAATACCCTGTAAGCATTAATGTTCCTCACATGAAAGTGATGAGAGACAGAGTTATAGACAGTGTTTTAAACAGGACTGGTATTGACGTTAGGGATTTCGATAGTATCATTCATGCATCAAGTTCAGGTCCAGACTATTCTGAACGTGCTATTGTGAGGAACGTTTAATGAACCCTTGGAATATCATACAGCAATTAGAGGCTGACAACAGTTCACTAGCCAAGCAAGAAATACTTAAAGGTGCTCTTGCTTATGTGGCTGACAAAACAAACACCGTTGCTGACTGTTCAGAGAACGACTTTATACTAGGTACTACTTTAGCATTAGATCCTATGGTGACCTTTGGTGTAAAGCAAGTTCCTATCAGAGAAGGTGCTGATGGTGAAGGGCTTCCAATGAAAGAGTTCGAAGAGTTAGCAAGTCAATTGCAACTTAGAACACTCACTGGACATGCGGCTCGTGATGCTATTATCCAGGATATGGAAATGGCTACCAATGAGCAATGGAACGATTGGTATCGTAGGATTCTTATCAAAGACTTACGTTGTGGTACTGGTGCTAAACTTATTAACAAAGTAGTACCTGATACTATTCCATTATTTGGTTGTATGTTAGCACATGATGGTGCTAAACACCCTAAGAAGATCACAGGCGAATGCTTTATCGAATACAAGTATGATGGTGTAAGAGTAATTGCTATTGTGCAAAACGGTAGTGCTACATTACATTCACGTAATGGTAAACTATTAGAGAACTTCCCACACATTGAAGAGGCATTGAGCAAGCCTGAGTTTGAAGGCTTAGTGTTCGATGGTGAGGTAATGAGTGAGGACTTTCAAACACTTATGAGACAAGTGCATAGGAAAGAAGGTGCTCAAACAGAAGATTCATACCTAGCAGTATTTGACATGCTCACATTAGATGAGTTCAATGCAGGCGGAACAGAGCATGGTGCTATGTTTAGACGTCAGCGTATACTTGATCTCAGTGGTAATTTTAACCACAGAATTCAATTAGTTGAAGCAACTGTTATTGACTTAGACACAGACGAGGGGCAGGTACAGTTCAAAGATATGAACAAACTTGCGTTAGACGAAGGCTACGAGGGTCTAATGATAAAGCCTATCAATGATCCATACAAGTGCAAACGTTCACATGCATGGTTAAAGATTAAGCCGTTCATCGAAGTAACACTTGAAGTAGTAGGCGTTGAAGAAGGTACTGGTAAGAATGCTGGTATGCTTGGTGCGTTTATTGTTGAAGGTAATGATGATGGTAAAAACTTCCACCTTAATGTTGGTAGTGGCTTAACTGATGACATGCGTAAAGATGTATGGGCAGTTAAGGATACTGTAATTGGACAGTTAGTAGAGATTAGAGCTGATGCGGCAACACAAAGTCAAGACGCTGATGATGTTTGGAGCCTAAGGTTCCCACGTTTTAAAACATTCAGAGGTTTTGAAGTTGGAGAGAAACTGTAATGACCAAAGAGCAATTAGTATTTCTATTTAACAACTTACACCCAGAAGATAAGAGCGGTGGCATTGAAGCCGTGGTGCATGATGTTAATGGTGGTACTTTTATTACTGACAGCATTAGGCTAGACATGGATGGTGGTAGACTTATTATATCACAAAAGAACAGTCCTAGTTATGAGAGTAACAAACTTAATTGGGAACAAGAATTAACCTTTGTGGTGGGTGATGCTGAACAGTTTAAAAAGATCCAAGAAGCATACGACACATTAAAAGATTAATATGTTACAAAGAATAAAAAAATGGAAAGATGTGTGCCAATTGCATTGGAAAGAAATCATATCATTGGCTATTGCCCTACACTGGGTAATGGATTTATTAATTATTGTACCCGTATCAATAGCAATAGGCTATTTGTTTGGCGTACACACAGGACACGGACACTAATATGTTAGGACACTATAAACCAATTGATATCCTTTGTGAAGACAATGGAAGAGTTGTTCAAGGCGAAGTTAAGACTTATGCTGTAGGACAATACATGACTGTTGACATGGGAGGTATGGACCTTAACATGCAATGGGATAGCAAACTGCAAGAGTTCAGAGCTAGTAGAGTAGGCTTAGACTTTGTTGCACAAAAACCGGTAAGTTACTAATGGCACAAACACATTCAATTAATGGCGAACAGCCTGTAATCGAATCAGTAAAGCATGGTATCGGAGAGTATCATGGTTGCGGTGGTATCCAAGATGTGTACACATTCAACAATGGGTATAGCCTAAGTGTTATCCCTGAATACGGTGTGCAACAGAATGCAAAGGGCGAAAGTGTAATGAAGCCTATCAAAGGCAGATATGAATGTGCTGTATTTTACAACGGTGAGTTAACATATGATACTCACATCACAGCAGATGTAATACATAATCAAAACGATCCACAAGTGCATAACTTGTTAATGGAAGTTCAACGTTTGTGATTTACGACCTCAAAGCGATAGATAACCGCCCCATTGTGATATTTGCAAATTATAGAACTGGTAGTACTGCTCTATGCGAAGCAATAAGTTACACACTAGGTTACAAAAACTTTGCAGAAGCATTCCACACGGTGCCTGAGACTGGCAACATCCAAGGAATAGCAGAATACAGTGCTAATCACTCAAACTATGTGTTCAAAGTAATGCCCAATCAATACACCAAACACAGTGAACAGATAGATAAAATGTCACACAAATGTTATCGTATAGGGCTACGAAGAGAAGACACTGTGGCACAAGCGGCAAGTTTATACATTGCCAGAGCAACAGAACAATGGCATCAAACAGTAAATAACCCAGCCAGCACACAGTCTATTGAAGTAGACTCGTTAATGATGAAGATTTGTTGTTATGAAACGTTGATGATGAATCATAACCTTAGCACAATAGAAAACATCGATTTAGAACTAACCACTGAACAGTTGGGCACAATAAAAAATCCAACTTATGAAGTGAGAGATAAACCAGCAAATCATCAAGAGATCCTTGAGTTAGCAAGAGATATGATTGCACACCCGGAGAAGTTAAATGCCAAATTGGTGCGATAATAGTGTGACCATTGAAGGTCCAGTTGATAAAATATATGACTTAGCTCATGCAATGGAGAGAGGTCAGTTGCTGGAGTTTATGGTTCCGTTAGGTGAATGGGACTACGGTACAGCCGTAGAGAAGTGGGGTACCAAGTGGGACATATCAGAACCACACTGTGACCATAATGTGGAAGACGGATTCATAGACGGATACTTTCAAACAGCATGGGGACCACCTGATCAAGCATTCCAAACTTATCTTTTAGAAAACCCTGATGTTCAAATACACCATGTGTTCCTAGAAGAAGGTAATGACTTTTGTGGAGTTAATGAAGACCACCGCAGTGATTTACCCAAAAGTGACAGTGACGAATGGGATACCGACGAAGTGCTGAAGGAAGTGAATGACGTATTTGATCTTAGACAAAACTTAGCAGATTGGGAAGAGGAGAACGACGAAGATGATGCTTGAGTATATTATATTTGGAGTCTGTGTGTTTGGTGCAGGACTAACATCATACTACATAGGTAGAGCAGAAGGAATTACTGCTGGAGCGGCAACAATGTATGACCATTTAGTCAGCATGAGTAAGCCTAATCCAAACAACGAGTACACAGTGATAGTGGAACTAGAAAAACCCGAAACTATTGAAATTGAACTATAAATAGTGCTATGAAATATCATATTCACTTACACAGTGAACCACATGGTGTATTAGATCCAAGCGGTACTCACAGAGTCGTAGATTATCCAGAATCACAAGGCACACTCACATGGGATATATGTGATAACCCTGTTGCTGAAACATTTATTGCAGTGACCAAAAGTATTCAGGATCAACCGAACGGCACAACTAAAAGCCCTAGGAACTTTATTGATTGGAATAGATATGGTAAGCATATCAGCTGGAGTTCATGGGAAACAGATGCACAACTATTAAACGCAGAAATGGAGCATTGCACATCACACGGCTATGTTCAATTTGATAAAACATTCAAGATTCAAGCACAATTAACTGAAGAAGAACGTGCTAGTAGACTGAATAGAATACATTTTGCTTTTGAGAAAGAATTAGAGAACAAAGACAGCCAAAGCACAGGTACACCTGAGTTCTTTGCCAGTTTGGAACGTCTTAACAAGTTAGTACACAGTTTAGAGAAGGCTCCTAATTCAAAGTTTGGTGAAAGTTTCTACGTGGTTAGACACAGCTCGGATCATATAAAAGCAGACTTCCCTGAATTAACTGATGCTCACTACAGATGTTTTGAGAATAACACCGAAAATGGTGACTTATACTTAGACTTCTTCACAGTGGGTAAGGACTTAGGACATGCATTTCACACCAATGATACTGAATTAATCAAAGCAGGTGAAGTCAAACAACAAAGTGTTATCAGTGGATCAGTTGCATTTGCTATGGATAGAGCACAATTTGGATTAAAGAATAACAATCAAGAACAAGCTCGTTACTGGCAGTGGTGTAAAGATGCTAATGCAGAACTGTATGGATATGATTACACAGAACCCCGATACAATTTAGGCAGAGCACCCATTGGCAGAGCTAGTCAAACATACAGCCAAATGGAAAACATATTAAACGCCACACCTTATGTGGTAGGAGTAAGCATTGAGTAGCAAATGGCACGGCGGCAAAGGCGATAAGCCACGTAAAACAAACAACCAAAAGCAGTATGCAGACAACTGGGATCGTATATTCGGCAAAAAAGACGATGCGGATTTAGGACTTGAAGGTGATACCAGAGATCCCAAGGAAATAAATTCCCCCGAAAATAAAACTATGCCTGACCATGATGCAGTATATTATCCACAAGACAAGGACCTAAGCACCAGAGATTAAAACACTCTGGGACAACTGCTATTGTAGTTTAACCGTCAAAAATCCAACACCAATTGCCCCTGAGTGTAGTAGAACAACACACTAATACCGGCGTATCACTGCTTTTTGCACTACTACCACTTATGTTGCAAGACTCGTGCCCCTTTTGGTAATTAATATACAGTACAACAACATAAGGAATATATTAATGCTGTACTTTGAATATCGATTCAGTATCACAGATAAACAAATAAAGTTCGAAGATAACCATCCAGAAGAGATGTTACAATCAGAACACATAAAGGATGGCGACTTATACACAGTAAAGCGAGACAGTATAGGAAGAATCGCCTTAATTAAACTGGATCCAGTGTACAAGTTAATACTGGATGAGTAGTCCAACCTGCAACAAGTGTTCAAAGCCAATGAGCAATACAGTGTACTGGCACGAACACATAGGATTCGTATGTACTCCATGCTATTGCAAACACCGGTCGGATCAAGTTAAAGCGGCGCGAAAAACTTTTTTTAATGGCGCGAAACGCTAAATTTCTTAGTGCGTAAAACACCTATACCATCAGTCAAGCTCACCCCAACGTTCTCCAACACGTTAGCACTCAGCAGATTCCGTTAACGTTGGAATAAGTCTGCGGCATTGCACTGAGGTTGAGCTCTACAAGTTCTTATGTTGTGTTCCCACTGTAATTGTGATGGCATCCAATCAAACTGTATAGGATCTGCAACTTGATCCGCTTGAGTGTAGTTACAACCTGTTAATAGTGTTAATAATAGTATTGATATCAAACCTTTCATTTGAATTCCTTTTTGTGTTTATAATATTACTTAGCCATAGCCTGTGTAGTGCAATACTGTATTTAGAGTGTTTGTTACAATTAAACACATATACGCATAGTGTGTATACGGTGTTGGGAGAATTAAAGTTAATTAACAATATACGCTATATAGATATGCTTACGCATAATACTTCGTAATCAATAGATTACTCGTATATAGAACTTTTAATCGATAGTTGTACATAGTGTAGGAGGCTATTTGTACTATATAGTAACTCTAACTTATATACCTCAGAAAAGTTACCTAGGTATTCTAGTGCATAAAGGTTGAGTGGTAACTCTTACGCACGAATGTTATGCGTGTATGTGTATAGAGAACTATTGGTGCGTATATATAGGAGTGTGTGATAAGGTGTAGAAAGGTGTATCAAAGTGTGTAATTGTGTGTAATTTCGGTGAATATGAGTCGTATTGGTATGTGATTAAACGTGCTACAGTATAGTGCGACCGCCGTTCGGAAGTCAAAAAAAATATATTTCTCTACTGTATCTACCTGTATATACGGTGCCTACACGGTATCTAACGTGCCCTATAACGGTTTTACCACTCTTTGATAGCTCTATATGTTCTCTATAGTGTATACAGTGTGTATATGAGTGCAAAATATACCAAAAATAATGGCTAAAAAGGTTGACTTAGGGTGTGTATTCTAGTATACTATGTACATAGTTTAGCAAATAAGGTAGGAGTTATAGTGAAACTAGTTATTCAAACACAGTACAGAGAGAACTACGCCGCACATAACGATGGTTATGAGCACGGAGTTGACGAATCTTATTGGAAGATGAAGGGTGGTGCCACCTATGTTGTGCTTGAACTAACTCAAGCTCAGATCAATCGCATTGTGGATAATGGTATTCCCATGCTGAGTGCTCTTATTGAGGACCGAAATGAGGCCTTCGAAGAGTATATCATTGACTGGGAAATAGTCGAAGATGCCGCCACTGTGTGTGAGGACTGGGAAACTCCCACTCAGTTCCACTACACAGATGGTGCTTGGCAGTGTAGCCGTTACACTGATGGTGCTATGCAACATTGGAGAGAGGGTATCCTGGCTAAGAAAGAGGCTTGGACTGCTCTGGAAGGCGGTGAGAGATCACATTATTCATGCTTCTACAAGACTGCCACAGGTTGGCACGAGCAGAACAGCCACAAACTTAAGGTAGAACTCGCCGCATAACACCTGCAAACATCTGCAAACACCTGTAACGAACCATCATATGCTGATAAGGCGGCCCATGTCTAGGGCCTTTGCCACGAGTTCAACACCACTGTTCTGCGGTTAACCACACAGTTCTGCCACTATTCATGGTATGTTCTTAACACATGTGCCACGAATACTGGCAAAAAAGGTTGACATCTGCCACGAAATCCGGTATAATATGTACATATTAAACAATAAAGGACAGGAGAAGCATATGATGACAGCAATACTAATAGGACTTGGCACCCTTTGTGTATACTTCTTCACCGCGCATGTTGTTAAACTCGTCGTGTTCCTTGCTACTAGTGGCATAGTAGGTGTTGTGATAGCCGCCGTACTTGCAATATGGTTGTTCACCGACATAGGTTTGGTAGGTAGTACCTGGTTGTTACTGGGTGGTATGGTGTTGTTCGGGCACTTGATAGGCGCACACAATACTGGATAACTTGACAAACCTCCAGCAATTTGCTATAATAGTTGCATATTAAACGTTGTAGGAGACAAAGATATGCAAAACAAACTAATTAGCAACAGAGAGATGTTTAAGCAACTGTTAGCAAGAGACATACTTGCTGTACTAGAGGACTTAAACGCAGGCACATGGGCAGACTTGTGTACAGTAAGAGGTGCATTAGCACGTGGTAGTGCTGACGTACACTATGTGGAATGGTGTACTAAGGAAGGCTACAGTTACTTGGACTTTAACGATAGGTTTTACAGAGCTGTGCAGAGCATTAACAACAAAGGCTATGGCTTGACAGTGTGCAAAGATAAAGAGAGTAACAGACTGTTTGTGTTTAACAGTGTGTATGCTACACAAAACAGATGGCAGAGCTTTTTAAACAGCATGTTTAGTGCATGGACTGTTAACTATAACAGATGAGCACACTAGCATAAAACGTAAAACTTTTAACTTATATTACGCACTATAGGATTGACTATGGTGCGTTTTTTGTTATACTGTATGTATACAAAATAAAGTTATGGGAGTAACACATTATGCAAAAACCTTATATACTAATTGATGACACTGGTGCTAATCGTAAACATGGTCGTTATTTTGAAACTGTGGCCGCCGCATGGGCTTATGTGGTCAAACACAATTTACAAACCACACACCTAATTTACAATCTCAGCAATGCTCCAGTTGTAACTGACCCCTCAATTGCCATTGAGCTTGAGACCGCTCGTGATCAGCACTATGCTGACGCTGAAACAACCACAGCAGTTGTGGACGAGCTTATTGAAAAACATGGTGACGACTATGACCCATGGGATGACATAATGGATTTGGAGTTGGGCTATCCCTATGACAATGAGTGTGACGCTGAAATATATGACTGGATGTTAACAGACCACTTAGCAAATGGCACAACACATTGGACTTATGAGTATGTTGCCCGCAACACTGACCTTGGCACCAGTGGACGTGACAGTTGGGAGTATGTTGTTGAGCACTTACAACACCTTGGCCTCATGGATGCTCAACGCATTAGTGAGGATGGAGTCCACCCAGTGAACCCTTACGAGCCAATTTATCAAAATAATGCTTGACATTTGCCACTTTTTCCGGTATAATGTATACATTAAATAACGTTATGGGAGTAACACATATGAAAAAAGCACTACAAACTATCAACACCATGCTAATCAGCACACCCTCTTTCACAGTAGCGGGGCAGTTCACAGCACTACACCTTGCCGCAATAGCATGGGATCTATACTGTGAGACCGCGCCTACACATTTTGCAGGCGAGTTTACTATCGGTGAGGGCGGGGACTTTGCCGCATACAACATCGGCGACCAAATGGATATGGCAAATCATTATTACGACACTGCATTTAGCATAGGTGCTAGTGTGCGAGCAAATCCTAAGTATAGTGTACAGGATGCATATGCGGAGTTAGAGGATATATGTGCTGACACTATTGTGCGTGAGGAAGTAAGTGAGACAGTATACGATGCTGTTGCTAACTATACTCATAGTGAGGAAGAGGATGGCTATATAGCACATGACTATGCTGAGGTAGTACAGCTTAATGCTGAGAGTCTACCCACTGCTATAGCAAGAGCTGAGGCTAAACTAGCTGAGCTTAAAGCACAACTAGTAGCATAGCACAGTACACACTGTATAAGGAAGCAGTCTATACTGCTTCTTTTTTTGGAAATAAAAAAGATTCCAAGAAAAAAATAATTCGGTAGGGGTACCGGCATACACAGAATGGGGGTTGCAATTTTGGAATTTGGGCATCGGTGGAATTCAATTTTTTTTGCACTGTATATACCTCCGCCTATTGCATAACAGCATTTCAAAATTTTTTTTATCTAAGATTTTTCTTGCAAGTCTATACTCTTCTTGTACAGTGCTACTAACTGCTCATGTGTAAAGATTTGTTCTGTAGTACCAGCATAACAGTTGCTCTGTACATATGGTATACATCTACCGCATTTAGTGCCACATGCAGTTATTAACGCTGGATCACGTTCTATATCACTGCTAGTAATAGCATTGCACACACATACATACATGCAAATATTTATGGATAATAGGTTATAAGTATCGCAAATAAAGGTGTGTTAACCTCCTTTCAACACTATATAAGTATTAGTCTACTAGGATTCAACCACTAGTATATGGTTATACAGTATATATACACACTGCAAAAGGTTGACAATGAACAGCATATACAGTATAATAGTTGTTCATATACAAATCATAGGAGGTATTTATGAATAGTATAATAGAAAAAGCAGGATCTTTTGTATCAGGCTTAACAGGAATCTTAGTATCATTACTAGGATTAGGCATAGTGGCAAACTTATTGTTTGGTAGCAACGCTTTTATAAGTGATGTTGTTGGCAATATAATGGGGTTAGTTGAATCATTAGGTTCAATGGGCTTTGTGGGTTTGATCACACTACTTATAGTTGTATCATTATTTGATCACAAGTAAGTAATTGTCTAAGGTTAGAGCTAGTGTTTGGCGCTTTACGCCGTTTACATTAGCTCGCCGTTTTGTGCTTTACGCCATTTTTTAAACTTAACGCAGATTTTTGTGTTTTGCGCCGCTTCTACAGTATGTGGCGATCCCGACTTCCTTCCCCATTAAGCAGTCTATTGTTTATGTATGTGCCAGTTACGGAGAGATCCTTGCTGACTCTACTGTGTGCTGTGATGTTTGAGTATGATGCTATATAGTTTGCTTGGTTAAGTCTACCTATAATGCTTGATCCCACGCCTATGTGTGTTCCCTCTCCGATGGTATAGAATGCTATATAAGTATTAGGTGCTATCACACAGTAGTCTTCCACCACAACTGCATGACTGAACACACATCCGTATAATAAACAATGGTCACCTATGTGATTATTGCTGTCTAATATGCTGTTCTGCATCATGATTAGTGTGTTAACTCCTATACGATTGATATCATAAAAAGGAAAACTGCATGATTTGTCCACTATGCTGAACCAATTATCAGTTTTTAAACTGCGTACCAGTTCGATTTTTAAATCTAATCCACTCAAAGCACAAAAGAATTGACGTGACTCAAGCCATTCAGGAGGTTGTGCTAGTGCGTATTCCACACTGACCAGCTCTGCATCTACACCATTAGCATTAAAATGCTTGTGTAGTTCTCTGTTTATATTGCCTTTGTTGCCTATAAAACAACAACGTAAGCCTTTATTGTGTATGATATCAAATTGCATAACCATTTACCAAGTGTGTTGCCAGTGTCTAACTGACTCTGTCCAATCTAAGTGTGCATTAAGAGCCAAGTACACTGCTGGAGTATCTGAATGTATGTTGCTCAAATGGAATGGATGGTGACTGCTTAATATAAAAGTCTCTCCAGGCTCTACAGTTTTGATGTGATACTCATTGTTTCTAGGATCTGTGAAGCCCAGCACACTTGAATTCTCTCCCAAGTATACCAAACACAATCCTTTTCTGTGAGGATCTCCAGCAAATGAATGCTTGTGACTCTCACCTCCTGCACTGATAGTGAACACTTGCATCTGCATTCCACTTCTCAATCGCAAGTCTTTGATAACTTTAGAACCAAATGCATACATCAAGTCACCTGGTACTGTGTGGCTTGTGGTGTGTATGTTCATGTGGTTAGGTGGCTCAGGCGCTAATCTGCTTGAGAAATCCTCTACCACTCGGCTCATGCTTTGTGTTATTCGTTTGCCAATCATTAATGGTGTCATCGTTGTTTGTATCCTATTTGCATGAAGCGTGTGTACGCAGGTGTAAGCATTTCTCCCACGTATGAGCTTCTACGAACGTCTAACGGGTATTTTCTTTGTACGTCTGCAATACTGCTACAGGTATTTATATGCCCGTCATAGTCCTCACTGTTATTTGTTTGCATCACTATTAACTGATCCTTATCAACTGTGTCAAACCAATCCATGTTCATATGCTCACAACTGGTGTTAATAATAATGTCTGGCTTAACAGTTATAAGTTCTCCACTTGTTTCAAACTGCATGTTACCGCAATCCAATTGACTTACATCTGCTACTACGCCTTTGTATCGCCAACTGTCTTGTACATACTTTTGATTAAGTTTTTCAGACTTAGTGATAGCATCAGCATCCATATCAATGCCATATACTCTTTGCGGATCAATAACATGTATTAACGGTTCAACTAGTGTGCCAATCCAACTGCCTAATATAGCAACAGTACAACTTGGATTAGGTCGCACAGCATTTAACTGCTCCAGTAACCAACTCTTTGATGCTAACTGTCCTTTGCTAAAGGCATGTGTAGGATAGTAATTGCGATGCTGTATAACATGCTCAAAGTAACTAGGTGCTGGAGTATAGAAGGCGTTGTCGATATACTCGCTAACGGACTCCCATGTATCTAATTGTATTGTTTCTAGTTTCACTTTTTCTGTCTCTCTAATAATTCTAACACATAACTTAATTCGCCTACACATTTATCTATCACCATGTGTGCTACTTCGTTATCATTCTTGGTTCGCTCTTCAGCTAACATATCTATTCTAACTCTGATGTACTTCTCAACTTTGTCCATTCTGCTTCCAACCATTCGTAATCATTAATCTTGTTTAATTGTTCAGCATTGTCCTTGTGCTTGATAGCGAACTCCCTTCCTTGTTCTGCACCCAGTTTAGCATCATGTCTAAAGTCAGCATCTGGTACAGGATGTAACCAACTCTCCAGTCTGCGTTGAGCATCAGGATCACGTTCTCTGCCTAATGTTAATTTAACACATTCTCTGAATGCACTACGCCATGTACTCTCTGCATCTACATTAAAGTTTGTTACACAACTAATCTGTGGCATTGACTTGAAGCGTTTGCTTAGTCCTGTTGTAAAGTCTAATCCCCAACTGGTTGCACCACGTACTTGTTCTGTGTTAAACAGTTTAACGCCGCCGTAGCCGTACTCTTCTCCTGTTACAGGATTCACACTTGCCCATACATGTACGACATCTTGGTCATATACATCTGGAATGTAATCGAAATTGAATTCATCATGCACTAGTGCATCAGCATCAACAACCCAAAACAGTTTAGTATCGGCTTGTTCTGCACATTGTTTGTGTGCATTAAAGATACCTTCTACTCCTCTTACATGTTGTACTGTTAATCCTTTACGTTCAATTGCTTGTATGTGTCGCTCGACAGTAGCAATATCTTCTTTATAACTAAGCATAAACACGTTGTAAGGTTTAATCTCACTTGCTGGCTGTTTAACATACTGCAACTTGCCTGCATCAAGTTTGTTCAAACGTATCTTCTCTGATGTTAGCTCTTTTATAACAGTGCTAACAGGATTGGGCCATAGTCTAACTCCGCCATAACTTTGTGTTAAGCCTGTTGTTGGATTAAGTCTTTGCCATACATGTGCTTTACTCACACTGTCTAGTTGAGGTGTATATGAAAACACAAACTGTTCTAGTTCTTTTACGTCATCATCTATTGTAAAGAACCAATCTTCATTTTGTGCTTGTATACTGTCCATATGTTGTTTAAGTGTGCCGGGGAGTTTTCCTTTTAGACTATATTGTTTCCAGTGCGTAGGAACAGTTGCTTGAGTATACACTTTCTTTAACTTACTAAAACTATTATTAACAATCTGTTTAACACTGTACTGCTTGTCATCAAACGTACCTTTGGGTACTAGTCGTACACTTCTAAAGTCTTGGTTAGTGTCTTGGAACACATGCACAATATCTTCTTCCCACTTAGTAGGTATAAAGTCATAGTTCCAATTAGTTGCTAATGTAATGTAAGGATCCATTACCCAATACATAGCACTGTCACAGTTGTTATCAAACTGCTGTAATTGTTCTAGTATATCCAACTCTCCGTCTAACCAGTACTTAGGATATTCTTTTTGTTCTCCTGCTACAGCATCTAGAATAAACTGATCAGGTATACTACAAGTTAATACTTGTTCATCACTTAACACACTTGCATCATAACTTGTGGGCCATAACCTAAGTCCGCCGTGTCCAATAACTAATCCTTCTGAGTCTGTTCTCTTCCATACATGTACTATGTTACTGTTATCAGTGTGAGGTATAATACTTTGTGCAATGATGTCTGAGTCTAAATCTATATCGGGGTCCACAGTCCACACATAACCTACACCTTGGTGTTTGCTTATGATACTCTGTACTTCCGCACTAGTGAGTTCAGTTAATTGCTCAACGGGCCACACAGGATCTATACTTGCTACAACATATATCTCTTTTAGTTTGATGTAACTGTTGTCTTTAACTTCTTGCTGAGTATAAGTACCCACAGGCATTAACTTAACACCACTCTGCTTACTGTTACCTTTGTGTTGCCATATATGAACCACATGTTCTTCCCACCTACTAGGCACATAATCAAACTGCCAAGTATCTACTAGTTCAACATGTGGGTCTACTACCCAGAACATATTACTTTCACAATCAATACTGAATTCGTTTATTTGTTCTAGTATACTGCTATCGCTACTTAAATAACAAACAGGGTATTCCTTTTGTTCTCCTGCTACTGCATCTAATATTAACTGATTAGGAATACTACTAGTTAACACTTGTTCGTCAGTTAATTGTGTTGCATCATAATCAGTAGGCCATAATCTAAGACCACCGTGCCCAATTACTAAGCCATCAGCATCAGTTCTTTTCCATACATGTACAACATTACTGTTATCTGTGTATGGTATAATACTTTGTTTAATGATATCATCATTTAATTCTATATCAGGATCTACTGTCCATACATATCCTACGTCTTTATGCTTGTTAATAACTTGTTGCACTTCTGCACTTGTAAGGGTTTCTAATCGTTCTACGGGCCATATAGGATCTTTACTTGCTATGCTATGTATTTCTTTCAGTTTAGCATAACTATTTTCTCTAACCTCTTGCTGAGTGTATGTGCCTTTAGGCATCAACTTAACACCGCTTTGCTTACTGTTACCTTTGTGTTGCCATATATGTACTACTTGTCCTTCCCATCTGTTAGGTGTATAATTAAATGTCCAGTTGTCCATTAGTTCAACATGCGGATCAACTACCCAAAACATGCTACTCTCACATTGGTCACTGAATTGATTTATTTGTTCTAGCAAACTGCTATCTCTGTTTAAGTAACAAACATCATACTCTTTATGTTCTCCTGCTACAGCATCTATAATTAATTGGTTAGGTATACTACTTGTTAGTACTTGTTCATCAGATAGTTTGCTTGTATCATATCTAGTAGGCCACAGTCTTAAACCACCTGCTCCTACAGATGTTTTCCAAACATGCACATTGCTAATAAACTTTTCGTGCGGTATAATACTCTGTGTTATAATGCTGTTGTCTTGTTCTACATCAGGATCAACTGTCCAAACATAATGTGAATCACTGTGCTTGTCTAGTATTGCTTGTACACCTGCAACAGTTACTTCTGTTAATTGCTCACAAGGCCACACAGTCTCTTTACTTGCTACCTCAGGCATCTGTTTTAGTCTATCAAACTTATTCTCTATAATTTGTTCTGCACTGGTGTACTTTATATTAGTAGGTAATAGCCTGATACCTGTTTCTCTACTGCCACCGTTGTGTTCCCATATATGAACAACGTCTTTATCATACTGTGTAGGATAATAACTAAAATCAAAGTCTGAGTCTACATCTACTAAAGAATCAACTACCCACATCATGCTAGTGCTAGTATTAGCGGCTAGACCCTCATAGACGCCGTCTAAGCCACGTTCGATATCTTCTGGCTGTATGTGGTACACTGGAAATTCTTGTTGCGTACATGCAGGTTCTCGTATGTATTTAGGTCTACCTTTCTTTTCATCTTTGTGTCTTAAACTAACACCGCCATAGTCATACTGCTTATTAGTTATTGGATTAAGTTTCTGCCACACATGTTGCTTACCTTCGTCAAACACATTAGGCTGAAAGTCAAAGTCAAATGTTTCTATCACTGTAACGTCTTTGTCTATTACCCAAAACCAATTGAAACTACTTTCAGCAAGTCCTTGTTCGTACGATTCAAACTTCTCAAACTGTATGTCCATTACAACAGGACTAAAGTCGTGTTCTTTTATTTCACCATTCCAGTCTACAGGCATCCAACGTAACAAGCCGTTAGCAAATACATGTTGTGTGTTCTTTTCAAACACACTAGGTTGCCATGGTATGCTACTAATAGCATCTTCAAATGCTGTAGGTACTATCCAACTATCTTCAGCAAGTGATTCATCTGATGCATCAGTAAATCTGATGGGGTATGTCTTACCACCGACTGGGCTTTGCTCGTTGTATTTGGTATCGCCACTCCCATTGATTGGAACAAGTTTAATACCTCCTGCTCTGTTGTCGCTGATATTTGTAATTGCTTTTGGGTATTTGTGTTCCAAGTCATTTGGAAACTTGAATACTTGTATGCATTTTTGGTCATATCGTTGTGGTACATATTTAAACTCCTCGTTTATTTGATGTTCGCTGTCTACAAGCCAAAACATTTTTGTTCTACTTTTTCTTGCAGGTGTTTCGTAATCGTTAATGTCGTCAGCATAAAATATATCATAACGTACTGGACATATATCTTCTTGGTGCTTATGCTTTGTCATGTCAAAGTCTTTGTGTACTAAACGCACACCTCCACACCTGTTATCCCATGCGTCTGTGCAGTCTAACGGATAACGTTCTTCTAGGTGTCCTGGTATCTTAAACACATGAATGTATTCACGCTCATGAACACTAGGCACGAATAATAGTTTACCATTGAATGTGTGATCCCTATCCACAATCCAAAACCAGTCTGTCTTACTACGCTCTGCATACTCGCTGTATGTATCTGCTGTAAACTCATCTTCGTCTACATAAAATACATCATACGCTTCGTCTTCTATAGGACATGCTTTATGTATTTTTATCTCTGCATCTTTAAATTGCTTCGGTACTAAACTAATGCCGCCCATTGCTTCTGGATACTTCTCTTGTAATTGGTAAGGCATCTTAAACACATGTATCATATCAGCTTCAAATGGATTAGGTACCCAATCGAAAGTGTTTAAGTTAGTTTTGTATTGTACATCTACTATCCATACATAGTCATGATTGTATGTATTACGTTGTGCATACTGTGTAGGTGTCTTTGTAAACAACACAGGATAGTCTGCTTTAGTATCTAAGAACTTGTGATACTTTGTATCTGCTTGTTTCCAATCGCGTGGATATAACTTAACACCGCCTTCCTGTTTAGGATATTTGTGTTCTAGTTGTCCACGCAAATGAAAACTGTGAATAAAGTTAGGCTCGAAGTTTCCTGGTGCCCAATCTATATCTTCCCCTAAGATGTATTCACTGTCTACACACCAAACGTGAGTACTGTTAGGGTTATGTTCAAAGTAGTTCCCTGGTGCTTCTTCAAACAACATATCAAAGTATTTCTTACATACTACTTTGTTATGCCATACAGTTTCTTTATTTTCACGTTTGGGTAATAGACTCACCCCTCCATAATTTTCGCTGTTCCATTTCCATACATGCTGATATCTCTCCGTGTGAGTATCAGGCTTAAAGTCAAATATTTCCCAATCGGTTATTTTTGTATTAGTATCTACTAGCCAATACATTTTTGTATTAGGCTGTATACTTGTAGCCGTGTCTATTTGTTTTGCAAATGGCAATCTTTCTTTTAGTGTGTCGTTGTCACCAATGTAAAAAATATCGTACATCAGCTCTTACCTTTTATTAATGTATCTAGTTGTGTGCTGGTTAACGTTATAGGAGTAGCATTAAACAGTTCGCGTTCCATCCTGCGATCCATGTTACCCCATGTGAGTTGTACAGAACTCCACTCGCAGTCGTCTCTGTGGAACCTAGGATCAATGCCACATACATGACACTTGCTCTTCATCTTCCACAGCATTCTTTCTTCGTCTGTTAATGACTCATCGTGCAACCACGGCTCACGTGATATTTTTAGAATGTCGTCTCTGCTAATCGTCTTTGACATGAACGGGGACCTTGTAATGTTTGGCAAATTCTTCTGCCTCTTTGGCTGTGTTAACAATAGGCTGTCCTTTAATATTCAAACTGGTATTAAGAACAACTGGGCATCCTGTCTCTGCATACCATTGTCGCATAGCATGATATAGCTCTGGATGATTCCTTCTGTTTACTGTTTGCACTCTGCTTGTACCATCCCCATGTACAACTGCAGGTATTACGTCTGGCTTCTTACACTTGGCAACGAATTGCATGTAAGGTGAATCTATTTTACCACCAGGCATATCAAACCAATCACTAGCATGTTCTTCTAATACTATAGGAGCAAAAGGTCTGAACTGTTGTCTACGTTTAATCTCATTTACTTTATCCTTAATAGTGTCCCCTCTAGGATCAGCAAACAAACTTCTGTTACCGAATGCTCTAGGTCCGTACTCTGCAGGACCATTTGCAACTCCGAATATCTCTCCCTTGCGTAGACTTGCAAGGAACTTTTCTTTAGGCCATGCACCGTTAATAGTGTATCCCAAGAAAGGTGTTTCCCAATTAACACGTTCACCGGTTTGTTTATAATAAAAGAGTGCCGCGGCTCCTAAACTGGAACCAGCGTCACCCGGGTTAGGCATGATGTGTACATTTTGATAGAGGTCATATAGTCTACTGTTGGCTACACAATTTAAAGCACACCCTCCCATAAAAACTAAGTTATTGCTTTTAGTATATTCTTTGGCTAACTTTGCGTATGCTAAAATACGCTCTTCACATATCTGTTGAGCACTTGCGGCTAAGTCAAATTGTATTTGCTCGTCTGCTAGTGCTTCTTCACTCATAAAAGTTTTTGGTAATCCTTTACTTAAATCAATAGTTTCTAATGCAGTAGACAAGTTGCCTACTACTTGACCGTTACGAGTAGATGATATTTCGCTTTTGAATAATTCTTTATTCATCTTTTCTACATACACAGGATTGCCATAAGCCGCCATTCCCATAAGTATGTATTCATCTTCCATAGGCTTTAATCCTACAGCACCTGTAATAGCACTATAGAACAATCCTAAACTATTAGGAAACTTAACTTCGTGCATTAAGTCTAATCTAGTTGACCCGCCTCGTTGTGTTTCCCATCTATAAATTGTTGCAGTCTGGTATTCACCAATAGCATCAATAGTCATAATAGCACAATCGTCGAAGTCACTAGTTAGCACTCCTGCCGCGGCATGACTTTCATGATGTAAACAGTTAGTAATAGGAATACCTTTTAGTTGCGGATAATACTTTGCTATCCACTCTTCAGCAGTAGGTTCCGTAAACGCCGCCTTAATACTAGACCAAGTCATTTGTTTTAGTCTACGCTTCTGTTTTAGTTTACTGCTTTCGTGTAAAACAATAACATCAGGTAGTCCGTGCTTGAGAGTATCCTTCATAAGTTTTTGATTTATGTAGGCATCGTTTTTTATTCTGCTGTATCGTTCGGCATGTCCGGCGAATAATATATCGCCATCTTCTATAACGCAAGTACTTGCGTCATGATACATACTGCTAATTCCTAATATTCTCATCTATATATAAATGGATCGTTCTTCCTGATATTATCAAGTTTCTTCTTTAACATCTCTTCTTCCTCTTCTGAAAGTTCAATGTCATCTAGATCCAAGTCCTGTTCTGTGTTTTTGTGTTTGTCTTCTGTCTTTGGTATAGGATTACCGTACAAGTCACCTTGGTCTATAACCTTAGTTGTCTTGCCTAATCCGTTCATTTCATCTTCGCTCATTTTACATTCCTGCTAATTCAGTTTTAAATTTGTTGTAGTACTGCTCGTGTATAAAAGCATCAGCATGTAGCCAATCGGAAAAGTGATTAGCATGTGTATCCTTGTACTGATCTACAAAACTGTCATACGGTTCAAAAAATGTATCAAACGGAAAAGATTCTTTTAAGTGTTCTATATTTAAGAACTCCCATTGACCTTCATCCATCTTTGCACAACTATTTGTTTGTATATACTCTACACCTGCCTTCTTTAGGAAAGTGTCTAGTAGAGTAATATTTATTACACGTTTTGTCATTCCGAAGTCAAAGTCGGTATGATATAGTTGCAATGCTTTGAACCAATTTTTAAAGTTAGGACCGTCACCGTCTCTATAAAAAGGCTTGTAGTCACAGCCGTTTGCCCAGTGGTAATGCTCCTTATGTCCATTATGCTCGTGTGTGAACTCTATACGCTCGTTAGTACTCCAGCCTAATACTACTAATAGTTCGCTAGGATCTCTGCCTTGTTGTAGCCATTTAGATACAAATTGCATTGTGCTTCTAACTATGTATTCGTTACTTGCTCCAGGCATACACTGATTAACATAATTTAAATTATATTCTTCTGCTAGTAAGCCAGGCCATACTAGACTAACTGCTTGATTAGTTCTAGCAGTATTGCCTCTCTCAACTACTTCACTGCCTGCCAAGTGACTACAGCCGCTAACGTATAACCATTTCTTATTGCTTATGTCCAACCTAGTAACTCCCATAAGTCCGGTATACTTTCTTTTATACTTTGGTCACGTTTGCTATCAAGCAGTAATGTATACTCCTTAAACACTTGCATTTGTTCTTCACTGTCGTCATTGTAATGTTCTTTTAGTGCTTTGATTAATCCTAACACTGTTTGTTTATTACGCTCGTCAGCATCGAAGTACTTACTTGTTACTGACCATGTTTCTAATTTTTGTACAGCAACATCTCTAATGTTCTGCGGTAAGTTTCTAATGTCTAAACATTTAGGATAATTGTTTAATAAGAAACTTATATCTATCCTACGTCCGCTTTCGTTTGATACTTCTTCTGCATAGTCCAGTAAGTCTGTTATGTTTAGTATATTATAAATTTGTATAACAGGACTAAACAAAATATTACCAACTACATCAGACTTTGAATAGTCTCTGATGTGCTTATCGATAACGCTCCATGTACTACCACTTCTAATATAGTCGTTATATTGTCCGTAGCCGTCTACACTTAAACACATAAGAACATCTTTGAACTGACTAATAGTATCTAAGAACCTTGGCTGTATGTTTGTCATGTTGCTGTTAAACACTAAGTCTATGTCTTTAGCAATATCTAATTCGATACACTTGTTGAGGATCCAATACACTCGCTGTATAATAGTTGGTTCGCCCCCAGTGAAGTATAACCTGTTGACACTAGGCAACCATTCTTCCACTGTAGATAAGAAGCCAGGATCATCAAACCAAGGCTGAGTGTAATCACTAAAGTCGCCCCAATGACTAGTTTGGACAACGAACTGTCTTTCCTCTTCTGTGTATAATTCTTCATCTTGTAATTCCTTATATATAGCACTACTGTTTTGACTTTGACACATTCTGCAACGTAAGTTACATAGTGTGCCTAATCTAAAATCCAAGTACTGTGGTGCTTCTTCCACAACATAGTCGTTGTCAATACTCTTGTCTACTATCTCTTTAATTTGATCTGCGTTCCTATGGAAGCCCATCCAATCTTGTATGTAGTTTTCTCTGTAACTAGGTATGCCCAAGTCTTCTAAATCATAACAAGGCTCGCAACCTTCTACACGGTCGCCTTCTATCATTTGCTTTCTAATTTTACGATAATGATTATTATTCCACACTGTGGATATATCATCACCTTTGTTAAGCATTAGTATACTGCCATCGTCCTTTTTAATCTGACCACTAGCAACACAGCAGAAGTTAATAGTACTGCTAGGCTGTGTCATTATGTGTATCCACGGATACGGGCAGAATGTTTTACTATAACTTGTCATGTTTATTACCTGCTTTTAAGAACTGCATTTGTTCTTGCAACTCCATTATACCTTCTTTCTCAAACCAAGGTCTAACGTGTTTGTATAATTCAGGGAAAGTTTTTGCAATGCTTTCTCCTCTGTACCTATCACTAAATGCTGTTTGTCTTACAAACTCATCCATGTAGCCGTCATAGTCTTCTTGGTTCATAAAGTTTAATGTGCTTTGTATTCTAGGATCATTGTGTGTCTTATACTTCTCTGTAATGGCTTCTTTTGCTTTCTTAGGCAATGCTTTAGGACTAATGTGTTGTGGCACATATACCATATTAAAATGTATCTCAGTTTCAATATTGTGTTCCAATTGATACTGTAGTAACTCGTCCATATACATTATATTAAATATACTCACAGTATAAAATATATTTGTTCTTATAAAGTCTGTGTTTTTAAACTTCCAATAGTTTTCCATTACTTCATCAAATTGCTGTGGGTGTCTAATATAATTAAACCTTTCACCTACACCGTCTATACTAAAAAATACTTGTACGTCTTTAAACTGTTTTAGTAGATCCATATGCTGTTTAGGATATATTGAACCGTTAGTATTATAACTTAGTGTTATATCTTTTGCTCTGCCTTTGTCTACTAATGTTTGTAATATATCAAAATGTCTTTTAATTAAAAATGGTTCTCCACCAAAGAACTCTAAACTTTCTACTTCTTCGATTTGACTTTCTATGTCGTCCCAAAACTTTTCATTTAGTTCAGGCCAACGTCCTAGTCTCCCCATTAGTTGTGCAAACTGATTTGTATCACCATCACGTTCTATTTCTTCTGGCACCCATTGACTACTTGCAAAGCCTGTGCATATTCTACACTTAGTATTACAAATGTTTCCTAGTTTTAAATCCATGCTCTTAGGTTTAGCATGTTCTAAGTCGTCAACATGATGTGCAAACTTTCTAAGTTCTCTTAAACGTTTACTATCAATACCTGCATCTTCTTCGTTCCAGCAGTTGTAACATGCTTTAGGTTTCTCTCCTGCAAGGAAGTCTGCTTTTAAATCTGCAAGCCACTTGCTATCCCATGCATCTTTTAATGTAGCGCCATCTGCCAAGTTCATATCAGGTACAGTCTCTTGCATAACACAGCACACACCGATCTCTCCGTTAGTACGAGCTTCTTGATTTATCCAAGGTAGTATGCAAAAATGTTCTGGTCTATCCATTATTTCTTTTCTCAAATTGTCTGTTTGCATTTCGTTGTATTGATTTTTCGATTTGTTTGTCAAACCATTTTCTAAACCATTGTCTAAGTTTACCCACGATAGTCTCCATCATCATACCACGGTCTTAAATCTTCTAGTTCAGGAAACACTTGAAATAAATCTTCTGCTCTGAACCTATCCATCTCCTTTGCTTCTTGCATACTTTGAGATAACAAGTGAGTGTCGTCACCGTCCATAAACTGAAGCAAACTTTCAAATGTCTGTGTAGCACGACCCACTGTATCCTTGCCCTCTATCCATTTTAATGTTTCAGTTATTTGTCGTTGTGCTTCTTGTCGTAAGTGTTTAGGCAAGACAGTTGCTCTGTGGTTCTCTTTTCCTAGTAAGATGTTTACGCCAAAGTCCTTTGGTTCTATAAATCCTATATCACACATCTCTCTGTAGAAGGCACAAACGTCTAGTACATTAAACATACTAACTGTACAACTAATGTTAAAGTCGTGATGTGGAATTTCATTCTTCAAACGTTCTCTGTTCTCAAGTGTATTACTCCATATAGTTCCTTTACGCAAGTATTCTGCCTTCTTGCCAGATGCATCTAAACTTGCACCAATACTAACATCATCAAAGTTTTTCCATAGTTCAATCGCATCTTCTTCTTTGTATGTGAGTTTGCTGAAGTTAGTGTTATAAAATATTCTTATAGGGTCTTCTCGTTTTGTTCTGCCCATCTCGACTAACTTATTCATTATATACCAATGCTCGTCCATTAGTAATGGCTCGCCGCCTGCCCAATATATTTTTTCTATTGTGTGAATGTATGGATCGAATTGATCCATAAAACCTGTGTTACCTTTTCGAATCTGTTTAATTGCTTCGTCTGGTGTTCTATTATATTCGCTGTCCACAGCATCTTGGAACCAGAGACTACTTAGATCAGGACCGCATGTTCTACAACGCATGTTGCAAATGTTACTAAATCTTATATCTAAATAAGTTAGGTGAATATCTTCTACATGACCGTCTTGGTCTGTTGATTGAACTACATCTATTCTAGGCGGATTCAAATTGTCTTTTTCAAAAATGAAATCATCGTTACTTCGTTTCCTTAACGTATTATGTCCTAATGATTCTAATTCATAGCATCTATTACAGTTTGAATGTTTCTTATTATTAAGCATATCTAGACGTATCTTTTTCATGTCGTCACTGTTATATACTTCATCTAAATCCATTTTGTTTAAGTCACCGATTGGTGTATGTTGCTCACTGAGACAACATGTAAATACTCTGCCATCAGGCCATGGATGTATATGCAACCACGGGAGAATACAAAATGCATCTCCGTTGGCTAAATCTTTTATTTCCTGTTCTGTTTTATTAATCTTATCCATGCTAGTCCTTATTTCTTCTACTGCCTTATTAATCTTATTATCCATGCATTCAAATCCCATTCCCACCATTTCTCACCTTGATGCCAAGCACCAGGGTTGCGGTGATGATTATTGTGCCATCCTTCGCCAAATGTTATTAAGTTGACCAAGTGATGGTTAACACTTTTGTCTTGTGTGTCCCAAGTTCTATATCCTAAACTTCGTAAGCCATGTCCGTGTCCCCAAGTGTTAAAGGCACCTGTTGCCCAAACACATAAACTTGCTGGCACAAGGTATGCGTATATAACTAACATAGGATCTATTATTAATAGCAATGCTATATACAATATTATGTACGCAAAGAAATATTTATGTGCGTCCATTACGTCTTTGTTCTTTATCCAGTCTTTAGCATTACGCAAGTCCCAACGCCCTGTGTCTGTTAAGTCTAATGTCCAACTGCGCCATGTACTCATATGATGTGGACTGTGGGGGTCTAAAGCATCGTCTGTGTGCTTGTGATGTTCTCTATGGGTAACAATGTACCCAAACACACTACTAACACTAGCCAACGTTGCACTTAGTATTAATACTCTTTCCCAAAGTTTGCTTGTCTTAAATGTTTTATGAGCAAAGTATCTGTGTTGTCCAACACTATTGCCTATACTTGCAAACCAAAAGTATACTGCTAGTGATACCCACAAGTAGTTGCTTGGTCCTAGTACCACAGCCGTAGCAAGTCCTAGATGCATTAAGCATCTCAACACTACGAGTTTAGGTCTAGTAAATGCTAGTATGTCCACTTTCTTCTACCTTGTCTACAAGTTTACTGAATGTTTCTCTCCAGTTGCTTTCATCATTCTTATCTAATAAATCGTTATAACGACAAAACTGTTCCCACTTTAACTCGTCCCAATCGCTGTTGTTAAACATGCTCAACAGTGTTCCTAGTTTGTGGTCATTACCCAATGCCTTTCTAAATTCTGTATGTATCAACTCTCGAGCCTTAGCAGGTATAACTGCAGGACTTAGGTAATCAGGATCATACACGAAGTTCATGTCAACCTCTATCCCATTCATCTCTGCCCATTTAAAAAACTCAGGTAATGTTGCATAATTATATGCACTCACAGTTTGTGTTATTCTTAGTACTAACTTGTCTCTGTTCTCTTTTAATTTCTCTATGGTATTCAATACAGCATTCCAGTTAGTACCTGTCCGTATAAAAGCATTACGATCTTCTAAGTCGTCTATGCTTAAACATATTCTTGCTTCTTTGAACTCGGGCCAAAGTTCTAAAGCAATAGGCGGTAGCATAGTGCAATTAATGTTGTACCATAGTATAACATTTTTACTTCTGCCACTGTCTACTAATTTTTGTAAGTATGCCCAGTGTTGTTTAATTAATGTTGGCTCCCCGCCATTAATATATAGTAATTCCAGATTGGGTGCAGAGTCAAATAAATCGTTATAGAAGTTATCATCCTCTGCCCACTTAAAGTCTTCGGGAAAGTTTAAGCCTAAGTAACCTTTATTTATAAAGTCAGCCTTTTCGACAATGTCTTTATAATCTTCGAGCCACTTTGAGCTACTTGCTGGATTGCAAGTACGACACCTAACGTTGCATACATTACCAAGCCTAAGCTCAACAAAACGCAAATCCATAGGTATGCTCCCATCCTCACTAGTAAGTTTGGATGCCCAATCGGTGGAATTTTGCTTAAATACTTCGGTCTCATGTTGTCGTTTGCTTTTCACTCCTTTATCTTCTTCCTCATAGCATCGCATACATGCTTTAGGTTTTTCGTCGTTTAGCATTTGCAGTCGAACTTCTTTATAGTAATCACTATTCATATGCTGTTCAACTGTCTGCTTGTTTAAATCAAAGAATTGGTTGTAGTCCTCCTTATAATTCCTTGCTCGATTCAAGCCATCAGTGTGGTCACTTATACAACATAATGTTACACCACCGTGTGGGTGTGTTGCTAAATGGTTCCAAGGTAGTGGGCAATATGTCTTACTCAATTGCTGTACTCCCCTTGACTGACAGGCAGGAATCCTGCTGTCGACACTGCTTCAAATTCTGTATCGTAATCAAACTCATGCTTAATTAAATCATACAGCTCTGGAAAAACTTTAACAAAGTTTTCTTCCCGGTATATATCTCCTCCCACTATTTGAGATTTAAATATAGTCCATTTTTGCTGACTGCTACGCTCATCAAAGAACTTTAACTTCTCAGCATCAAATTTGTTTTTTAAACTAGCAACTACACTTTCTCCATTTGCATATAGAGGTGAGTTCATAAAGTTTACTAGTGCGTTGGCTTCTTCCTTGTACTGTGGTAGCCACTCGTATTTTAATAATTTATCTGTAATTAATTCCTTCGCTGACTTCGGAAGTACAGGCGGAGATATCCATTTAGGATAGTGTACTGAATTATTCCAAATCTTAAAGTTAGGAAATGTAGTCTTAAAGTATTCATGAAAGTCTGGCAAATATAAAATGTTCAGTGCTGTAACTGTGTGTGTTATTTGTACAAACACAGGGTGATCACTGTTATGTAATTCATAATAGTAATCTAAGTTTGCCTTAACTTCGTCCCACTTACCAGGATGTCTTAAGTAGGTGAACTTGTCTTCTACTCCGTCTATGCTAACACTGAATGCTATGTCTCTGAAGTTCTTAACCATCTTATCTAGAAAATCTTTATCAGCGATAGTTCCGTTTGTACTTAATGTTAATGCTACATTCTTTGACCTACCCGTGTCAATCAAATAATCAACAAACTGCTTAAACTCTTTCATATAGAAAGGCTCACCGCCCATTATTTCCATACGCATTACATCTTTAGTCCAGTCGTCCATTGTTTTCCAGAATGCACTACGCTCTATGTCATTCATATTAATTTCAGCAGTTGTTTCCCAAAAAGGAATATTTCTGTCTATAGATTCTTCTCTCCACTTACTGCTGTAGTTTGTATTGCAACTTCTACATTTTAAGTTACAGGTGTTATCAAATATTAACTGTACGTCCATTAATCTTTCAGGCTCATTAGCAAAGTTAATACAGTCTTCGCCGTACCATTCTTTATAATAGTTGTTGTATTGCTGTCGCTTAGACTCTTTACCGTTTGCTTCATCTATCCAACATGTCTCACAATTAGAAACATCTTCACCGTCTCTAATTCTATCCCTCATCTCTCTCATTGTTTGACTGCTAAGTATTTCAAGCATAGAGTGTTCGCCCAAGTTATAATCCTTACCGTGTTCATCTTTGATCCGGTCCTTGGCTATGCAACAAGTTCTCACAGTTCCACCTGGCTCGTTGCTTATATGGCTCCATAGCAATGAACAATACTTGTAGTCAGGATCAAACAATTCCTTAAACTCTGAAGGTTCGTATGTGAAGCCGAACTTATTTATTTTTCGCGAAGTAGTCATAGTTCTCTAATAAAAATTTACTAACACATAGTCTTGTGTCACGATTGCCTCTGTTTATACTTTGATATTTTTGTTCTTGTGATGTGGCAAACAACACACAGTTAGTTACATGAAAGTTATTATTTAAACACATAGCATAGTAAGAGTCATAGTATTTGATAGGAATATAATCAGGACTCCAATTTATCATACAGAACACACCTACCTTACAAGCAAAGTTATTTACTATACCATTTTGATTTGCAAATATAACTGGGTCATCAATCTCATCACGTTGAAATCTTATGCCAGCTCTTGCACCGATGATAGGAAATGTTTTGCCTAAACTAAATGTTACTTCCTCAATACACTTATGTGATAAATCTATATTTATGTTTGCACACATACCAAAGTAAGCCATATCAACTAAAACAGGAATATTCATTCTTGTTGCTGTTAACATATAGTCTGTGAAGTTGCTGTGCATACCGCCTGTATCACTAAACGGGCAACTAATTATTAATGCATCACCTGGCTCTAATTCATTATCCTCCGAAAGCCATTCCCAATCTAAGTCCATTATGTTGCAGGCAATTTTATGCATCATAAAGTCGCCCCTTGCTATTTTAAATCTTCTATTGTTATGTCTCATCATAAACATTTGGAATGCTTCAGATGTGCCGTTAGTAATACTTGCATGTTGATATAAGTCTAGCCCATGCACAGTATTAAGTTTTGTAGATCCAATCCAGTCTCTAAAAACTGTTTTGTATTCCTCTTGTATGTTATGCTTGCCGTCAGCAACAAACATATCGTTAAATCCTTCTCTGGAATATTCTTTCAATTGCTGTGTTATCTCTACATCTTGTAAAGCATAGCCGCCCCGGAATTCTTTGGCGTCTACATCTGCAAGGGTAATACTTTCTCCATTTCTATTGAATAGTGGATTATCGTATCTAGGTATGGTCAGATCGTTATTACATACATCAATCTTCGTCAGCATCTAGTTCTCCATGTCCGTATTCTGTATCAATATGGTACGGCTGATTCTTATCATTGTCATACCAATATAAACTTTTGTGAGGAGGATCTCTCCAATCATGTACACTGTCGCTGATATAATAAAATAGTCTAAAGCCTACTCTAAACTTATCCTCAGGACAATCTATCGGATTAGGATGTCCATGAAAGCCACGTTTGTGATATTTCCAAATTACAACATTGCCCATCTCTGGGAAGTAACTTACAATTTTATCTTTCTTTTCAAAGTCCCAAAATTGTAAATCTCCATTCCATTCTGGCTCCCATTCAGGAGTAAAATATAGAATTAAACTTAATGCTCTATGTGTTTGGCATTGTTCATTCCAATTAAAGTCAGTGTGTATTTTTAAACTATCACCTTTATAACTTTTCATGTACCCTGCCCCCACAAGATACGGATCAGGAAGTAAGTGTCCTATGTCACAAACTTTACTTAACCATGTTAAGAATGGCTTGCTGTGTAAAGCACTAACTACTGCTCTGGCAACGGGTGCCTCTTCTAAGTCATTACACTCTTCCATATAACTATCAGCTCTAGTGAACGTTGTCCAAAATGCCGTAGGTATAGTTTTACTTTCTTCGTATAATGCTTCTGCTACATGCGGAGGAACAAAGTCCTCTATGTGCATTGTAGGGTAAGGCGGAGTATATCGATACTTCTCATTTAAAGAACGCATCTCTTCCTTCTTGCCCCACCTGGTAAAAATATAATCTAGTATTTCTTGATCTGTTATGACCATACGTTGTCTCCTAAACGATGAAACTTCATAATGCAACTATCTACCTTTGATGAATTTCGTGTTTCGATATCGTCAAAATCTATTAACTTGTATCCAACACACTCAAGGAAGTGTGCTATTGTAGGAGTATCAATTGTTGCATTATAAGGCACAGCTCTACCATGGCTCTGCTGTCTATTGCCTGCTTTGTTTATAACCTCAGGTGCGTATGAAAGTTCTTTGCCAGTGGCATGCATGTAGTTAATATCTAAGTGTCCAATTGATTCAACGTACAGTAGGTCTGGTTTATAATCATTTGCAATAGTTTCAATAAAATGTATGGGACTTGCTAAATGATAAAATAGCCCTGCTGTAATCACAACGTCGACAGGTTCATCGAGAATAAATTTCTCGTAAGTACAATTATGGAACTCTACTTCTGGATTCCATGTTGTTCCGTCTTTTAAACTTTCATACCACGTTGTGAACGGTTCGACCCCAATATATTTTTTAATATCACTATTGTTTATAAGTCTTTGGTAAGCACCGTTACCCGGTGCTATTTCTAATACTGTGCTGTTAATAGGCAATGTTATAAAGTTCTCAATTATGTCCAGATAGTCTTGCCAGCCTTCTTGGTCAGATAATGCTCCGGCAACATCGAAGTCTGCAGGATAATTATCTAGCCCGTGGTCTAGTAACTTTATCATCTCCTGCTCGTCCTTTGTAAACGTCCTTTGCACTTTCTTCTTGCTCACTGCCATTTACACGCCTTCCCTTGTGTTACCGTAATGTATAACAGTAATACCTTGAGCTTTAGGTGTCTTCCTCCATGGATCAATAACAACACTTCCTTCTGCAAAGGATAAATCTGTGCCGTTACCCGTCTTAACAGTTAATGCAGTATCACAGTCTGTAACATTGTGATCACCGTACCACTTAGACACAAAGTCCAATTGCTCACCGTAAGTGACCTCTGGGTTATGTGCTAGTAAGTAAACTGCTGGTTGGCTTAATACTTCTGCTGTAGGAATATCTCCTGTTTGTTCGTCATAGTAGTAAAGCGTATTACCTGCTTTCTCTACATAATGACCTACGAGCATACTGCTAGAGCCTGCCTCGTATGGAACCATTGGCTTGTATGCTTTACCCACAATAATTATAGGCTTCTCATCATACATCTTACCTTGGAACATATATCCGCTAGTGTGCTTGATAAGTTCCTTTGCCATGTTCTCTGCTTGTACTTCTCTACTACGCATTACTGCATCAAATAAGTCATAGCCTAAGTCCAAGTCCTCTGCCATCCAACGCAAGGCAATATTATCTCTAGGGTGACAAGCACCGCCATCGCCCATGCCTGGCTTCATGTAACCTGGTCCCATAATACGTCTGTCACTGTTAGCAAGTGCATCACATACAACTTCTGCATTAATGTTACCTGCCTTTTGAGCAACGTCTTGAATCATGTTTACTAAACTTACTTTTGCACTAATAAATGTGTTATAAAAAACTTTGATACATTCTACTTCGTCCCATGTACCTATAACATAGTTTGGTTCGTTTTGCATTATTGTATCGTAAAAGTCTATTAATTGTTTTGCATCACCAGTTTCGCTTCCGTCTTCTGTACCTATCATTACCATTTCTGGATTAACCATATCCCACTTAACTGTGCCCATAGCAATTAAGTATGGGTTGTAAATGAAACGTGCATTAGTAATAAGATGTACGAAGTCTCGTCTTACCGTTCCCGGTAGTACTGTTGATATAAGGACGACTAGTTGGTCTTTTGTTGCTACCTCATTCACCTGAGTTAGAACTCGTTTGACTGTACTATAGTCGAAGTCCTTGTTTGGCAAATGGCTGGTAGGTGCTTTTCCATCATATTGTGGATCATGTGGAGTTTGTACTGCAATAAAAACAATGTCTTGCCCTTTAACAGCATCTTCCATCTTATCAACCATTGTAAAGTTTTCAGGCTCTACTGGGTTAATATCATATCCAACAACATCATGTACTTCAGCGACCATCTCGGCGCAGGCTTGTCCTAACTTGCCAACTCCGATGAATCCGATTGAGGCCATGTTGTTCTCCTAAATTTTAAATATGTGTGTGTAGAATTAACTACTCTTATATTTATCATCTAAGTTAAACAGTGTTTTAAAGTTGTGATTAAATATTTTCTTAAAGATTCTGTCTTTTGAAGGGCCATGCATTAACATTAAACGGGTCTTGCTTGGCCATTGATACAACTAGTTTTTTATTATTCTGTATCTTTTCTTGTACCTGAGGTGAGAAAAACTTTTCATGTATTTCTAATATTGGTGTCTCTAAGTAATTAACTAGTACTTCTTTTATTGCTTCCATACGTTCATCGTCATCATATATGTTGTCGAATGAATAGTCAAAGAATTCTGGAAAAAGCTCAAACCCTAATTGTTTTATATGTGCATGTGTATCACGTACACCCGCAGTTAACAAAGGTAATTCAAAGTAAAATGCTTTAAATGTTTTCTCTGTGATGAAGCCTGTAACTTCGTATTCCCATTCCGGCTTACCCCACCCTCCTGTGCTCATAGGTGGCGTAGGACAAGAGTTTGTGTCAAAAAAAGTTTCACATGCTATCCAGGCATACGCACTTGAAATGACTCTATACGGTGGACTGTCTTGGTTGCGAAGAAATCTACTATCGTTTTTTCTAGCAAAAGTATTAACTGCTTCCTTCTTTAAGAATACACCTTTGTCTCTGTATGAGTAATAAATGTCTCGTTCATATGGAGATATAGTGTTAACAATTTCTGTTCTATGATCTTTTGTAAAGTTGTTCAAACAAACTAATTTTTTTAGTCTATGCTTATTTCCTGTTTTTTTTATAATATTGTCGGGCCAAGATAACTTACCCGGACTATCAGAAATGCGTAATGGATATATTGTAAAGTACTGTACATCTGCTCCTGGTAACATTCGATTGTACTTGTTACAAATTGTCCAGTTAGCCATTAAAAATTTAAGACGTTCATACCCCAAAGACTTGAAATCCTTTGCAAGTTTTTCTGCTCTATCAAATTCTTTAAATTCATCGGTGTACATATCCCAACCGTTAACAAATGCTATGTGTAAGTTTTTACATTTAGAATCGACAACCTCTTGTACTAAGTCACTAAAGTTTATCCTTTTATCGTTGTATGGATAAGTTGATATGCCCATTGTGTAGTATATGTTTTTATTAGGGTATTTTTTACAAATTTCACGGATCTGTAACCAATTATCTATAGTAACAATTGAACCGTAAAACCTTGATCTATCAAACTCACCTTCTAAAAAATGAGGGCTTATACTAACAAAGTCTCGGTTCTTGTCAGATTGCCCTTCCTCTGGACAATCGCCACCTTGGTCATCAGCAGTACATATAGTGTGCAAAAGGTATAGTTCTTTTGTATTGCTTATATCCGGATCGGTGTTCACCAGTTTGTGGTATGTCCAAACTAAATGTTCGCATACTTCTCCCGAAGTAATCATCTGCTGTTATGCTTCGGGTCTGTGCGTGTATACCAATTGTACAGTTCTTCATCTGCTTTATAAATTTCTTGTATGGTTAATGCCTCGCCTGTTGCGCCATCGTTTCGTATTTCTGCAATAGTTTTTTGCCATTGTCTGCCGTTAAAAAACTGTTCTTCATGTGTATCTGGAAACTGTTCTGCAAACGTAGGTGTGTTTAATATTGCTTCTAATTGTGTTATGACTGTGCTTTGTTTTTCTGTAACAATAGGGCGTAAGTCATCTAGTAAACTGTTTACTATTCTGTCTAGTATATGCCTGGGCCAACTCATAAAACTAAACACGATATCTGGATGGAATGCAAACATATTCTTTGTTTCTATTTTAACGTTAAGGTCTATAGCATACTGTACGAACTCACGTAAGCCGAATAGTCCAGGGCCTGTTAGTGTTAAGTCCATTAACATTTTACTGTCACCACCCGGACATGCAACACCTTCTCTGAAGTTTTTATCCCACTCTTCCCAAACTAATCCTGTGCGTATAAACTCTCCGATCTTGCCAATGCCGTCTATACTAGCACACATAGTCCAATCTTTTGCTTGTGGTAACCAGTCATACAAATAATTTTTACCGTAACGAACTCTACTTAAATTACTGTTGTAACGTAAATGTACTTTGTTTAAGTTTCCATCTTCGGCAAGTCTAGCCATACTTTTCCAATGTATATCGTACATTAATGGCTCGCCACCTACCCAATATATTTCTTCTACTGTGCCTGACTTAATGGCTTCCCAAAATTCTTCTTCTACTACTTCTTGTTGAAACTTTTGGATTATCTCTTTATTCTCCGGGACCATGAACGGCTGACTCTCCGGCGTCCAATGATCGTTCTGTCTCTTCTCTGTTTCCCATGCTGAGCTAAGTTGTTCGCCACACATACGGCACTTAAAGTTACACAGATTGCTAACCCTATAATCAAAACTGATAGGGTCCATAGTTGTATTTCCGTCATCGTCTGTCTCCTCAAAACATTTGTCTATCTTGTCTTCAAATAAGAAGCCTGTAAACCACTGACGATATGTGCTTTGACTTAGTATACTGTCATTACAGACAGCACATTGCGGAATAGTTTCTCCAGCAAGTAGTTTGAGACGTATGTCTCTCATGTACTTACTGTTCCAATGTTCTTTTAAACTTACCGGTTGGTAGTCTGCAATAGTGCCGCTCTCTTTAAATAAGCCTGTGCTTTCATCATTACTGGCATCAATGTACTGCTTTTGAAACTGGTGTTCTTCTCTACTAGCACAGCACATGCGTCTTTCTGACTGTGGACTAATATATGTATGAGTCCATGGTGCTGTACAAAAAACTTTGTTCTCTGAGTCTGGGTGCATGGAACCATGTTCCCATTTAGGTTTAACTCTTTTCATCGACTGCTCCACCAAGTCCATCTGTCTCGGTGTCCCAACCTATACTGCTACCTGATTTACGTTTGATATTTGGATTGTAGTCTGGATCATCTTTATATTTTTCATCGTCATAATCGTCGTCGCTCTCGCCAGTTTGGCGTCCACGCACTTTCATTTCTACAACTTTAACTTCTCCATCCTCTGTAACAATACGTTTAGCATACAGTGTATTTGTTACGCCAACACTATCCGGTGCTTGTATATCGTGGTCATCGCTGATGTCTAGGACTTCGATACTGTCATACCATTCTGCAAGTCTTGGGAATGTTTCTTTAAAATCAAATCCACGTCTTGCATCATACTGCTCATAAAATACTTTAAAGTCGTGATGTAGTAAGTGTTGTTCGGCAGTATTTCTATGCGGAGTCTTTACAACATCTAAGTATTCTATTAGTCTACTAATTTGATCTTGCTCCCACGGTTGCAATAATTCTGCACCTGTGATTTCTGACTTCTCACCTTTTGCTCTGACGTTGTCGAGCCAGTTACTAATCTCATCGTGATACATTTTACGCAAGTGATCTGGTAATGTTAGTGGACTTTGGAAACTAGGAAAACGTAATATGTTTACACTAATACCAGGAACATGATGTCCGTATTTACGTTTCATATCTAATGTCCAATCCCAAAACTGCGTGATTGTATCTAAGCATAAAGCATTAATAGTCATCATACAATGTACACCTTCGTACCTTGCTTCACTGGCAAAACGTTCAAACTGTTTTGTCCATATGTCCCACTCTAATCCATCTCTGATGTATTCTGCTTGTGCGCCAAAGCCTTCATTACTAGTGTACACATGGAAGTGTTCGATGTGTTGTGTTGCATCAATAAACCTATCTAGTAGGGCTGGCTTAGCCATCAAGTTACTGTTAATTGCCAAACGCATTTTGTGTTTATTAGGATCATCAGACTCTTTAAACCAATCAAACAACTTATAAATCTCAGGAGTCATTAATGGCTCGCCGCCAGTAACCCTAATCTCTTCTAAGTCCTTACTTAGTTCAGGCCACCATTTCCAAAAAGCATCAACATAAGGATTAACATCGCCACGCTCAAATGGTTCGGCGTAAGGAGCATCATCAATAAAGTGTCCTCTTGCATCTGATTTAATACCTTGATAGCCACCGTTAGTTCTAATGTCTTTAACCCATGTACTACTAAAGGCAGGATTACAATAACTACATGCAAGTTGGCATGTTCTGTCAAAAGCAATTTCCATTGTTTTTAAGTTAACATCTTCTTGCGGATCTAATGTTGCAATAGTATCTAAGTCGTCATCTTCGTAGATAACTGTTTTATAGACTCTGTCTGATACTGGCTCATTGCCGTCTGAGTCTTGTCCCATGTCCTCAATCTTCCAGCAGTACTCACACTCTTTTGGACGGTCACCTTTTTGCATCATATCACGCATCTTTTTCTTATGGCGTGTGTTATGTATAGCACTAGGATTAGTCTTAATTTCTTCTGTATCTATCTGGTGTGCCGGGGGATGGTGACAACTAGTTGTGCCGCCATGACCTAACCATATTGTTGCATTGAACCACTTTGCTCCACAGAACGAATCACTAACAGGATCAATCTTCCGTGCTTTAAACTCTCTGTGTGTCTCTCCTACTTTTCTTACCATTACATATTCCCTACGTCGAAACTTAGATTCCTAACTTGTACATGTCTTTTTAGATCTATCAACCATTCAATTTGTTCTGCTACACTATCAGCTGTCATCATAAAGTCTTCTGCAAAGTCTTTAAATATTGCTGTACTGTCAGTGTCAACAAATCCGGGTTTGATTAGACTCACTCTACACTTTCCCTGTTTGTGCATATTGGCTAATTGTAAACTTGCCCAATCTAATCTGGCTTTGTCGCTTACATAGGGCGTCCATTCTGCACTGTAACCCATTTGACTAAAGTTAGTTATACTGTCGCTACTGGTAGCACTCATATTAACTATTAGTCTAGGTTTATTTTGCCATTGCTCATACATCAAATACAATAACCTAACTTGGTTATCTGGAACGTATGCATTATTTATAAATGCATCAGCGTTCCATTCTACTGCTTCTTTAACAACTTTTTTGCATGTACTTACTTTCATTAAGTTGTAGCCATTAGACTTACTAAAGCCTTTAAGTTCAAAACCTCTGTCCTCTAAACGATTCCAAAGCTCTTTTCCTATACCCCTAGTGTGTCCTGTTATAGCAATTCTTTTAAGATGTGGCATGTGTATATTTACTCTATTGTGTTATTTATTCAAACAAATCTACGTTTTCCCATGGCATTTTTTCTTTGCCAAAGTGTCCGTAGTTTGTGGTCCAACTAAGGTCTAAATTAAACAAATCAAACTTGTCTATAATACCCTTGGGTGTTAAGTCTACAAGTTGTCGTATTTCATTAGCAATGTCGCTTCTAACTTCACCGTCAGCATATACATACACACTAGTTGGTTCTTTAACGCCAATAGCATAACTTAGTTGTACAGTACAGTTGTCTGCTTTACCTGATACTACAATGTTCTTTGCCAAGTAGCGAGCCATATATGCGGCTGATCTGTCGACTTTAGTAGGGTCCTTACCGCTAAATGCACCGCCACCATGTGGAGCGTACCCGCCATAAGTATCAACAATAATTTTACGTCCAGTAAGTCCAGTATCTCCATCTGGTCCTCCTATTACAAATTTGCCTGTTGGGTTAATTAAGTATTCTGTTTCATCATCAATTGGTGCACCTGCTTCTTCTAATGATGCTACTACCAATTGTTTAATCTTGCTTCTTGTTTCATCTAATGAAAATTCTTCAGTGTGCTGACTGCTACACACCACTCTACTAACTCGTAGAGGAGTATTAATGTCGCTATATTCCATTGTAACTTGCGCCTTACTGTCTGGGCCAAGCCACACTTCCTTATCTCGTCTTCTTTCTTCTAAGTATTTTAATATTGCATGACTGTAATGTATTGCACTTGGCATGTGCGTAGGTGTCTCATTACATGCATACCCAAACATAATGCCTTGGTCACCTGCACCAAAGTCATCTGTGCCTAAAGCAATGTCGGGTGATTGCCCGTGTAGTTCGTTGTAAACTTTTAGTGTATTCCAATGAAATCCGTCTTGCTCGTAACCGATTTCTTTTACAGTATCTCTGACAATTTTTTCAATTACTTCTTTATTAAAATTGCTACTCTTATATTCGCCCGCCAACGTTACCATGTTGGTAGTTACAAGTGTTTCAATTGCCGCTCTATGAGTGACGTTGTTGTTTAGCAAGTAAGTAGCAACTCTATCTGAAATTAAGTCTGCTATCTTATCTGGATGCCCAGTGCTAACACTTTCGCTAGTAAATTCGTACATTTATTTCTCCGTTATAGTTTATATAGAATAGTTATACTATTCGACGAATAAGCCTTTAAGTTCTTTGCCTTTAGCCATATCGCCATTGAACGTCATTCTTCCGCCCATTACCAATGATATAGGATTACCCCCACCTAAAAACATCTCAGTCATTGTATCTTCATTAACAAATCCCACAGTGATGTCTGATTTGTCTAGATGTTCGTCTGCGATGATGCACCTATTATTATGAATGCTAACAGAAAATTTACCGTTAGATTCATTGATAACATTAACATTTATGTCAATGTCTATACCTTTTGCCTTTTCTATTTGGAAATTATCTTCCAGTGTTGTTTTGATTTTACCGATGTCTAACATTATGTGTTCTCCTTTGGGTAGCCTTCGTACCACTCTTTGATTGTGTTTACTCTCACATCACGCCATGCTTGTTTATCTAATGCCCACATGATAATTGTATCACTTTTGCTGTCATACTTTACTATTTCTATTTCTTGCTCATACAGTTCGTTATTAAGTGTGCAAGGCATTGTTCTAATCTCACCTGTGTCTATCTTCTCAAATATTATTGTTACTACACCCTGTTTGAGTGCTGATATTAATTTATCCATTTAATGCATCTGCCTCCTCACAGATAAACCAGAAATCGTGCATCTCCGGAAATGTTGCTAGGAAGTTTGTGTTTCTTCTTATGTCATGTTCTGTAAAAAATTTATAAAAGTCTGCACGGTCTCTTATTAATTTCTCATGTGATAACTCTGCTTTCATAAAATCTAAATTTCTTTTTGCTTTTGCTATCTCAAAATCCTTGAAGCCTTTGTAGTCGACATACTCCTCATTGGCTTTGTTCTGCTCCATAAAGTCAATTGCTTCTTGCATATACTCTTGGTACTGTCCAGGTAGTACTTGTATACTTTGCCACGCAGGAGCTCTGAGCAATGGGATATCAAACCATATACGTTGCTCTGGAACTTCCCACCCCATTGCGTATTGATTCTCTTTACTCCATTTCTCTCTAAGCTCTAAGATTCCCTGCAAGAATTCTTTGAAACTTGTTACACTTAAACAATTAAATGTGTTAATAAAATTGATACTAGTAAATCTTGTTTCGTCTAAAAATCTATGACAGTTGCTCCACACAGTCCAAAAGTCCATGCCATTACGCATGTACTCCGCTTGTTCGCCCCAACCATCTAAACTACAGAATACACTAAAGTTATGATATGCTTTATCGTTGTATTCGTATATGTATGTGTAACTGTTATTGTCTTGTTCCTCACATTGTCCAACTTGCATAAACGTTTGTGGTATTTGTTCACGCTCTATAACTGGTAGTTCGCTATCGTGATAACGTTTTGCTTCAGCACCTATTATAGAATGTTGCCATGTTTGCCAGTCAGTTCCATCCAACGGATCAGTTACATATACCTCTGCGCCATGCTTTACGTTGTCTAACTTCTTAACTGCATCTAGAAACTTAACAAACAATTTATCGTTGACAGGACACATGTTTGTTGTTATACTTAACTCTAAATCTTTATTTGGATTATCGTATACATAATCAAGTACCTTGAATGTATTCTTGTCCATTAATGGCTCACCGCCTGTCATACGAAACACTCGTAGTGTTTTGTACATCTCGGGCCACCACTTCCAAAAAGCAGTAACGTATGGATTGTCATCTTGGCTTACTTTAAGTGGCATAAGTCCTTTGTTGTTCAAACTGTTTATGTTGTTATGTGGTGCTGTAGTTGGATACTCCCCGAACTCGTCTATCTCTTCTTGCCATGCAGTACTTAAATGCGGACTACAATAACTACACTTGAAGTTACATGCTTGATTAAAGTTTACTTCTACATAACGTGGATTGATATTGCCACTAGCACCGGCATCCATGATATCTTCTTTACTTTGTTGTGCCCAGTATTCTCCACTACGATATACTCTGTCACTTCTATCGCCTTGGTCTTCGATGTTCCAGCAATAACTACAGCCATCAGGTCTTTCACCTTTGAGCATTTGTCTGCGTTGTTCTTTTTTCTCTTCGGTGTTGTGTAGTGCTGTGATATTTTTATCTAGTTCATCTAACGGAATTTTATGTGTAGGAGGATGATAGCAACTGTGTGTCATGCCATTTGTTAAGTGCATAGACACTTGACTCCACTTAGCATAACACATGCTTGGACTAATCTTGTCTAGTTGCTCTTTTGCCTTATCTGCGGCTTTGTCGTATATGCTACTCATTGTTAAATCTTTTTAAGTCTAACACCTCTGATGTGTTGTTGTATAAATCATAAATTTTCATTGTATCACTATCTTCCGATTTTTTTCTTATTTCGATAGCATACTTCTCAAATAAATCTTGTGTTACTCCGCTAGGACTTATACCTATTACTTTTAAGTTATCAGTAGCACATGACATTAATGCTGTTTGTTCCATGCTTCTCAAAATAGCATAAGATATATTATGTTTATATTTAAAAGGCCACTGTGTTATAGAGCTAGTTATTAAACAAAATTTTATTTTTTCATTACTAAGTTCTAACCACTTCAAAAGTTTTATTAAAAAACAATAAACATCATTAAAGTTTTCTAAGGATGTAATCATTTCCTTGTTGTCAAACGTATAGTCTGTTATTGTTATTGATACTTGTTCTGTTACGTTTGCATTAAAAATTACAATGTCCGGGGGTGTTTTATCTTTTATAAACAAATCAAAGTCACTGTAATCGATATTTGATCTACCAAATAATGTAACGTTACAATCGGAAAACTGTGCAACAATAGACTTAGAAAAATCTGACGAAGAGCCTATTAGCCACACGTTTTTTGACATTACTGTATTAGTCCTTTTTCTAATAAGTCCTGAATTTGCTTTTCTCTAATCATTGCACCCCAACGTCTAGGATTAACATAAGTTTTCTTAAAGAATCTACACATTTGTGGGTTAGGATCAAACAACATCATTTCATTAATATCACTGTTAAGTTCTGCACCCAAGTCTTTGATAGCAATCTCTACCATCTCTTTGTTCCAAGTTGCTTTTGTATATCTGCACACTTCGTCTCCTGGGAAACGAGGTAATACATCATTATTAAAAAATGTCTTAAACCAATCGTAGTCTGATATTAAATTTGTATCCCAATCACTTAGCACAGTCATTTTACAACCTAGTCTTGCACCATACATAGCCCATAAGCCGTTCTCTACATCACTACCTATGTTACACCATGTTTGTAATCTGTTATAGTTACCGTACCAAATCTTTTGTTTAAATTCGTCTGGTCTAACCCTAGTACCTTGGTCAGTACTCATTTTAACACCCTCCCTAAATCCTGCTCTAAAGGCTTGGAAAGGTGATGCTGTTTGGTGTACTTCACTGAACGTATCGTTGAGTTGTATGTAATCTAACTTCCAACAAAACTCCATACCTTCACCGTCTGTTGCGGCTTCGTGGGTGTTAATGCTTTTAGTATATTCAGTAGGCCAACACTTTAGCCCACCATTGCCGTACACTAATCCGTTGAGAATGTTCTTTGCATTCCAACTAAAGATGCACTTGCTTATATCATTGCCATCGTGGTCTGTTTCTGGTACGTCAAGTTCTTGTTCAAAGAAATCATCCATAACAATGTTATCACCGTCTACTGTGATAAATCTGTCAGTCTCTGATTGTTCAGCACATGCCTTATGTGCGGCGTCGAAGCCTGTAACTCCGTGTACTCTTTTTGCCCAAGGGACTTTATTTAATAAGTCTGCCCAATGTTCTTCGCAGTTGGGTTCGTCATAACTGATATAGAATATATCAAGTTCGGTAACATCAATTTTTGCCATGTGCGTGTCCTGTGTTTTGCTATGCACATATTTATCTTATTTAATACTGTAGTTCTCGAAAATCTTGTGAGTGTACACACTGTAGGTGTTAGGTAGCGTATCTTTATGTTTTACTCTTGCTGTATCGCTGTTTGCAAAAAGTTCTGCATTAACAACAACACGTTCTATCAGTATGTGAGGATCTCGTAAGGGTGTAATATAAAATACTAGTTGTTGTTTTACTTTTAGTGCCTTACGTTTAGTAATCTTCCATTCGCTTTTTGTTGTTGAAAATTGTATGTCGAACTCTTTTGCGGCAGATGTTATTTCAGATAAAAAATCTCTACTTGCTTTAACTTTTGCAGATTCAAATGTTTTTAATTTGATATGGCACACATCATGTTCATCTTCGTCTATCATAAACTGTGCTATGCTCTTATTGTTTTCTTCTGTGATTTTAACATCTACTGTTTTAAACATATACGTTTTACAATCAGGATATAAATCCATATCAGGAACAGTTAACCCTTTATACAATATGTCTCCATCATCATTGTATACCATATGAGTGTTCTCTTGCTGAGATTTCACTACCGTACTTAAATTGCCATCTAATTCTGCTTTTGCTAGTGCAAGTCTTTCACCTGGGGTCATTTGTTTACCTCTATTTCCATCTGTTGTATTTTATCTTTTGTCATCCATGCTTTGTCTACATAATGAAAAGGTTGTGTGATTTGAAAGTTTCCTATCTTAAAATTATTATATGATTTATAATATGTCGGAATACTATCAGTCCAATTATCTTCTATTTCGCTGGTTGGAACATTTTGTATAAAACTTTTCATATGTACAAATGTAGGCAAGTCTGTTATATGATCCATAGTACATTCATCTTCTATACCTAGTAACTGTATTGCTAAACTAAATGCCACGTCAGCACTTAACCAGTCTGGTTTGCCTTTAGGCATATATTTAAAATAAAACCTTTCCCAATTTTCAAAGATAATTTGTATCATTTTAAACAGTTCACTTGCCAAGTCACTTTTCTTAAAATAAAAGAATGCTGTATACACATTAGGCATATTGTTTCTTTTCATGTCTAATCTATAGTGTCTGTCGATTGCTAGTTCATCTCTATATGTTTTTACATTTGTACATGCCCATACATCTCTAGTAGTTAAGTGGTCCCACCAATGACTTACATCAAACGGAAATATCATATCTGTATCTAGTATCACAGTCTCTTCGTAAGGAGACATATAATAGTATTTCCATTTATTATTAATTTTCCATTGTGCATCAGCGGCATGGTCTTCCCAGGGTATATCAATAATATAGTCAAACACACGTTTGTGTTTAGGCTGTATTAATGCTTTAGTCTTAGCATCTACACACACCGTAAGACTGCTTATAGTGCCCTGTGTTAGTTTTAAATTTAATGCAAGTGCATATGCTTGTTCTAAATAATCAACCGTGTCGTTGTTTTGTGCTATTACTATATAGCCCTTGCTCATTTGTCTGCATACCTGTGATTAACTTTACTATGATGTTCTTCGTCTGCTCTAACACATTTAATTAAGTCTGACAGCCTAGCGGTCTTTTTCATCTTGTAATAATCGATTGCTAACTGAGGAGCAGGAACATTTTCTACTTGTCCACTTTCAACTAGTGCAAGATAATCTGTATAACTTCTAACTGCTTCTTCCTCGAAGTATGCAATCATTTTGTGTGCTAGTCTGTAACTAATTACATAAATTATAAAATAAAATATCATAAAGATAACTTGTGCAATTAATACAAGTAGTCTTTCAACAATGTTAGGTTTAGCAATAGCAATAAAGAACATCAAATGCATTCGTTCATTTTCTGCTTCTGCTAACATCTCTCTGATGTCAGGTCCCCAACCAGTTTTCATTTTGCGTAGACTTTTGAAATGCAACCACATACCTGCTACCATGCCTGGTACACCTGCTACAGTTTCTAACACAACTGCTCTATGTCCATATCTTTTAGCAAAAAATGTATCTGCAAAGAATCTAAAAAACTTTGCCATGCCCTTTGCTAGTGTATTCCTAAATTTCATCTGAGTCTTTTCTGTATCCATTTTATAGCCGCATATATTGTTAAACCATATACTGCAAATATTGTTAGTGGTACTGCCATATTAAGTATAACATCTATATCTAAGAACAGCAAGTCCTTAGTAAAGTCGATGATTGCTTCTGCATCACCTTGTGCTGGCTGTACAGTTTCTGTTACATAATCGTATTCCATTCCAGCATCCAACATCATTGTGTTTAGTGCATCTTCTGTTAAACACTTGTAATATTGTTCTGGACAATCGCCAACACCACCGTATCCGGTACCAATTGGACTACCAAACATATCAGTTATTGGTTGTACTTCATCGGTTGGTACTGTGTTATGTGCATCGTCACCAACAGTGTGTCCGTGAAATGTTAAATCTTCATCATTCATCTAATTTCCTCCAAGTCTCTTTAAACATGCAGAATCTTCTGTTTCCTTCTTTTGTCTCGTAAACAAACTGCATTGCTAAGAGCTGTACTACTTTGCCTTCGAACTTACCATTCAAAGTGCAAGTGTGTTCTATATTGTCTCCTAACTTAGGTGTCTTTGTTGCCATTATACTGTCTCCATCATTCTGTCAACTAGTGGATGTATGCCTTCTTCATAATTAAATGTGTGGTAACGCAAATAATTTTTAGAATGCTCAAAAAACTTCCGCTGGTTAAATTCCAACTTTTGCTGTACAGAATCACTGTAAAATAATTTGTGCAATTCCTCTAGAGGAGTTTCTATTATTTTACTCATTTGTTCTTCTACTTTACTTAGTCTTTCTTCTGCATCTAGTATGTTATCGTATGATTCGTCAAAGAATTCGGGAAAACTTTTAAACCCTAATCTCTTCCATGTTTTCAAACTGCCTGGCAGTCCACAAATCAGCATTGGTAATTTAAAAAATGCAGACTTTAATGTTTTCTCTGTGATGTATGCATACGTTATATCGTCTGTGTGTAATCTTGCAGAGTACGGACTATGTTCGTAATCAAATACTTCCTTGTGGTCAAAAAATGTTTCAGTGCTAATATAGGTGTATGCAGAGTTCATCATTTCATGCTCTGGTCTATCCTGTAAACTGCGTGAATCGAAATTACACATAGAAAATGGTGCATTGCTTTTGTCCATCCCCCAATATGTGTACTTGCATTTATCCTTATGTTTCTCACACAAATTAACAACGGCAGTTCTGTGATCTTTTACAATATTATTAAGTGTTAATACATGGTATGGCTTTTTATTATCAGTTTGTTCGTAAACAGTACCACGGGCTAAGTTGTTGTAAATCATTCTAGGAAAGTATATAGAATAATAGTTTATTGTTGCGTCAGGCAATGCTTGTCTATATAAATCAACTACATCATAGTTTACTAAATCCATAATAATATTTTCTTGCTTTACTTTCTGTGTAGCATTTATGAACCATTCTATTCTCTTTTGCTCGTTGCCTCCATATAAATCGTAGCCGTTTGAAAAACGCCATTTTAGATTATCGAAGCCGGGTGTGTCCACAAACTGTTCAATTATTGTTTCTAGTTCGCCACAATCAATATCATGCCATGGATACACTCTAAAGCCTAAATCAACTATGTACGTTATTGTATTTCTTCTTGCATTTGCTTCCATCATTTGCTTTAATGTAAATGATCTAATTTGGCGTAACTTTATATCATACCCATATTCGTTTAATCTAGTAAGCATGTGGTGGTCATAACTGTGTGTACATAATTTATTATTGAACTCTCCAATATAAAACATGCTTCTATCTTGCATCTGTGGTTTGGGCGTATAATAATGTACAAGTTTTTCAATCACTGCACTTTCCATTCCATGTTTTCTTCTAAAGCATACTGTACACCATGTATGTAATCTCTGTCCTCTTCGCTGAGAACCTCCCATGCAAACGTTATCTTATCTAGTAAGTCGTGTACTTTTTGCGGGTCTGCAAGATGTTCATTTGCTTCCATTATACGTTGTATCTCATCCATTCTGCTGTTTAGTTTATCTCTTAGATTAGACATACTGTAATAACTCCTTGCTTATTCTGTTTATTGCCCACTTGTTCATTACATGAATATCCAGTCCCCGCCACTTACATAACATAAAGTCGCCTAAACTTTTTGGTTTCTCAAGATAAAAAATAAGTTCATTTAGTGCCGGAGCACTGTGAACGTCATCTGTATCAAAAGTTTTATATAAGTGCGGGACCGGAAGTTGTGGAATACCTTTGTCTACAAATCCACCTAGCATGTGTGCCGCTACACTAAAACTGTAGTCATTACGGTATAGTTGTCCGGGCCATTTGTATACATCTTGGTAAAATTCTCTGTTGTCTCTGACATGCTTAACTGTCTCAAACATTTGTTCTGCAAATTCTGTTTTACGAAAATACACCACAGTTGCCCAATACATTGTTATGCCTGTTGGACTTAAACGTCTTAGTGTATCGTCATTACGTTCGGTCATTATATCTTCGTATGACCAGTTCATCATAAACTCGTTATCATGTCCCCAACAACTGTTTAAGGTGTCGCTTAATATTAAATAATCAGCGTCTATTAGTATAGTTTCGTCATAAGGTGATATATTGTATGCGTCACACCTATCAACGTTGTAGAAGGGCAATGGCTTGCTTGTATGACTGGTATCTTTGTATAGTCTGGTATTGGAACGTTTAAAGTTTTTATCTTTTTCTGTAATTACAATATTAGATACTGCATTGTGTACAAAGTCTTTGCCTAGTTTTTCTGTTGTATAATCGTAACTGTGTTGGTTTGTTACAACTGTGATGTCATGAATGTCGCAATTTTTTTTGATTAGATATGCGTTTACTACAGCAAGTTTAAGATAGTCTATTTCCTCATTGTTATGAGCAAACATTAAAAAGCCTTTAGTCATCTAAATCTAAATCTATCAACTTATGTACTTTTCTGCTTTTCCTTAACTTAGTATATTCTGCGTGATATTCGTTAGTTGCTTCAAAGTACCTTGATAAAATTTCCTCTAGAAACTCGTCTAAATCTTCGACTTGAATTGGATTGTTATAAACATCCAGCAGTACTGCATTGTCATATCCTTTGTCCATTAATAATTTAACAAACGATATAAGTTCTTGTGATATTTCAAACGTACCTCCATTAAGACTGTAACTTAATAGTGTTTGAACTTTTGCCTTCAAGGCATTGTGTTGTACATTAAGAGTTGTTCTGTAGTTCGCGAACTCTAATGCTTTAGTTAGTTTAGACGACATAGTGATATTTATCAGTCAAAAAAAAGCCAGTTACGATGAACTGGCTTTTAATTTGTTTAAATTTTATAAACCGTTTGTGGTACTAAAACTTGGTGCTGTTACAACAACACCGTTATTTGCACGTTTAGTTTGGATAGTACTTGAAATTGTACCGTCTACACTATCAACGTAACCTACACTGTCATCACTGTTACCGTCGATGCCATCAGCACCAATGCCATCGCCTAGTGCGTGGTCATCTCTCATTGTAATTGTGAATGTTAAAACAGTTGGGTTAGTTGTTGAATTTACTTTACCCTCTATTCTGTAATAGTTACTTGCATAAGCACCTGAACCATACTTGATGTAAAGTTGTTGGTTACTTGTGGACAACTCATAAAAACCTTTACTAGCACTTGTACCTGTTGATCCTGAACTGCTTAGGTTGTTTAAATCAAATGTCAATGTTCCCATTGCACTTAATAGTGATGTCCAGTTTGCATTCTGTGAACCAATTGTGCCTGCACTTGAACCTGATGTGCCGCCACTTCGTGCGCCTGTGAATAATACTTTACCGCCTGCATTAAAGAATCCTCTACAATGTGCTTCACTGCTGAATGTCATTGTAAATATATGATCTATTGCAGGAGTACCTGAACTACCCCATCCAGCTGTTCTTGAACTTGAACCTGCGGAATCTGTTGTTAAACTTCCACTAGGTACATTCAATCTACCATCAAAAACATCTTTAACGTCATCCATTAAGTTAGACCAGTCACTTGCTGTAATACTACCACCTGCAACTTCATCTGAAGATGAACTTGAATTAAGTGAATGTCCTACAAATGTTGCTAGTGCTTGAATCTCATCCTGTAAGGTCTTATAACCTGTTGTACTATCAACTGCTTGGATCGAAGATCCTGAAGTAGCATTTAAACTACCTGTTGATTGATTGTAACCCCATGTGTTACTGGCAGTATAAGTGCCAAGTGTGATGTCATTAGGTGCACCTAACTGTCTGTAGACGTTAGCCACCATGTTATTGAAATCAGCAGTACCAATAGTGTCGCCTGATACGACCTGAGTCATATTTGTTCCACCTGTTACTGTTAGTGTTGAGCCGCTTGGCATAATCTTCTCCTACGATATTTATTACTACTATTTACCTTATTTAACGCCGATGACCGCTTCTATAGTTCCTTCATCGCCGTTATCTTTATCTTCTAATGATCTTCCGATAATTGCTTGTAGTGGTGTCTCTTCGTCTACCGCCCATGCTAGTCCTGGAACATCACTTGATGTTAATCTTTCACCTTTCTTAACCTTACCAATTACTTTAACTGGAACTCGTCCTGCTAATGCTACTGGAACACCTTGTGCTTCACTGTTCATTAGGTATGCTGGATTAGTTGATATAACTCCAAACACATCTGTGTCAGCATGTTCAGTTGTCATTGTTACTTCGGCTTCTCCACCTATCTTAACAACTGTACCTGCTTCGTAGTCTGCATCTGCTGAATATATCTCAGCCATATCCGCATACTGGGCCGAGGTTGCTTCACCGTCAAATGTTGTTGCTGTTACTGTACCACTAAACGTTCCGTCAGTACCGCCTGTAATTGATCCACCATTAATACTAAGTGCTCCATCAGTAACTGTACTTGCTTGAACAGTACCAGCAAATGTTCCTGTTGTACTGTTAATTGTAGTTATGTTACCTTGTGCAATTGTGGCTGTACCTGTTAAGTTTGCAGTTACACCGTCGAATGTTGAACTGAATACTGTGCCAAACTTTGTGCCTGAACTACCCAATGTTGCTGAGTTATCAGCCGCCAATGTTGCACCATCTAATGTTTTGTTACTCATTGTGGCTGTACCAGTTGTTGTGATAACTGCGTCACCACTAACATCTACTACAATAGAACCCGTTACTGGATTTCTTAAATCTCCGTAGAAACCTAAGTTGTTTGTCCATACATTACCTTCATTTACAATTACATTGGAAGCCCAAACTTCATCAACTGGTGCTGAGTTAGAACCAAATGATTCTACGTTTAGACCACTAATGCCACCGCCATTTGCAAGTGTGATGTTAGATACATATATGTTATCAACAGGAGCATCACTTTCACCAATGTCTAAAACAACACTAGTCGATCCGCCTGTTTTTGCTTTCTTGATGTACTGTGAAGTACCTGATGCTGGGTCACCAATTAATATAGTGTCAATGTGTAGTTCACTAAATCTTGAACCAGCCGCACCCAACGTTTCGTTATCTGTTGTTGTAGGCACATAGCTCTTACCCTCATGGATAATTGCGTTTGCGTCTACTTCGCCTGCACCTGTTAAAATAGCATTTGATCTATCAGCCTGTGTTGCCACGTTTGCTAAAGCAATAGCCGTTGATGCATATTTGTTTCTAAGGTTCATACCTGGTTTAATAGTATCACCGATGCCATCTGAATCTGTCATTTGTGCATACAAGTTTGTATCAGCTAAACCTTCAATCTTCCATGAAGTGTTTGCTTGTACTGTAAATGCCGCATGGTCACTGAATATAGCCATGATACTCTCACCACCGCTAAAGCCTGCTAATCCATTGTTGCCGTCATTCACATACATAAGTGCTAACACTGAATGGAAAATTCCATCCTCGCCTGGTACATACATATTTCTAAGTCTTGTACCGTAAGCACTTGGACTACCTACATTAGATGTTCCACTGTATTCATTTGACACTTTACCTGCATACGAAGTATCTACAAAAGTAGTTCCGTTATGCACTTTTAATTTGTCGTCCACTGTATCAAAGTAAGCAGTACCTGAATCTACACCGCCGCTTGGTGCCGCCGCACTTACTGTGATACTCATTCTTTGCCAACCAGATCCGTCATAAACTCTCATCACGTCTTCTGTCTTATCATACCAAATCTGACCTTCTAAAGGAATATCAGGAGTTGGTGCTGACGTACTGGCAAAGTTTTCTAAATGTCTTATAGAGTTTTGAACAAAATATTGTCCATATCCCGATACATTTCTACCGACCAGTGCAACGCTGAAAGAAGAGTTAACCTGACTAGCGGCTACGTTGATGGTCTTCGAACCATCTGTATTTTGTACTGAATAAGTCATTTGTTTTATCCTCTATATTAATTTAACTGTACTCTGACAGTATATATTATTTCAATTGTTCTGTTTGCACTTTTTTGAACTGGGTGAAATATTACATGTGTTAGCAACTTACTATCCGCTGGATCTGTTGCATAACTTAGTAAACCTAGTTCGTCAAAAACATAAGTTCCTTCGTTAGTAGTGCTACTATCGAAGTCGTCTTGTCCCGCAGGTTGGTTATAACCTAACGTACAAGTAATTTTTAAATCTGTAAAACTAGTGCCTGTGATTATTTCTATCTTGTCTGTACTAGTATTATTACTTACAACTTTCTCATAAGTTCTACTATACAGAGTGGCACTATTTTCAAATGATTCACTTACTCTTGGTGCTTTGTAAATTACTTTACCTGCAGAGTCAACTGATGTTGCCCCGTTACCAAAAGCCATAAAGTGAATGTATGCACCTGACTGGTTAGTAAGTGCATTCGCAATCATGTTAGCCATATTACCATAGTGGATGGCGTTTCTCTTATTAATAAGTTCTTCGCCTGTATCTACATCTCTAATCAGGATATGTCCTGACATCTTGATACCTGCTTGTTCGTCTATTGGCTTGTCATTTTTCATGTCAATCTCGGCTTTATCATTGCTGTTGTTCATATTCTTATTTATCACTTTTCATTATATATTGTTTTAATTCTTACTCAAAATTGTGTAAAAAGTCAATTATACTTACATTTGATTTAAGTACCGTACCTTTATCAGTAAGACTGCCTGCTTCTTTCTTCTCTTTATCACCCGAATCCCAACCATTAACTTCATCTATGTCAAAGGATGGAAGTGTGAAATTCTCTACTTCGTTTGAAGTAGGTTTAAACGTTCCTACATCATCCCACGAACTATCGAAACCATATGTAACATTGCCTGCGTCACCATCATAGGTTACGTTTGCATAGTTTACATTAGCATTAGTTACTGTTAGGCTACCGTTGCCATCCCAATCATCGTCAAACGGAATAGTATCGTCGAATACTTCAACTGGCTTAATCCAGTTAAAGTCTTCTGGATCTCTAATTAGTAATCCATTAGCATCACGCAATCTAATGTTCTCAGTTTCTTCACCGTTATATACTTCTGCGCCTGCAGGAATATTTGTATTAGGGGTCGTACCTTTAGTTCCTCTTATAATACCAGTTATACTATTAGTCATTGTGTTTACTTGTTCATACTCTATTCTTTCACCGTTAATCCAAATAACTGCTCTGTCTTGCTTAGTTGCTCTTGGCAACTTACTAACATCAGCAAATGTAATCTCATTATCCCAAACTTCTAATGCTGTTGCTACTGTAGTTAACGGTGTAATATTACGTCTGTAATATTCTGTTTGTCCAAATATGTCCATGAATATCATAAAGCGTACATCTGTACTGTTTTGACTAATTTGAACATTGCCTTGTGTTGTAACATCCATTACTAGTGTTTCTAGTGGCTGTACAACTACAAGTTCTTCTGGTCTATCTGGTCCGTACTGTGATTTCAAGAATGTTACAGAATCAAATCCATATACTGTTTGGTCGTCAACTCTGTAGTTAACATTGCCTTGTGTATCTTGGTCAAATACGCCTATAAAGTTATTAACTTCTACTTCTCTATCAAACAATCCATCGTCCCAACCAAAAGTATCAAAACCTCTTGTGTCAGTATAATGTGTTGTAGGATGTGTGCCTGGTACAACATCAGTAAATATATTACCGTCTAATTCTTCACCCTGGAATGTTGCATGTACTTTGCTCTTCACCAAGTTCAATGCTGTTGTTAAATTACCACTGTTAACCATATCAGTTACTAGACTAATATTAGTAGTTATAGCAGTATTCGAACCTGCACCTACTCCATATGCTAAGTCAAATGCATTTGTTACTTCTGTGCGGATTGCAGGATTAAACTTCCATAAACGTTCAGGTGCTGTCCATTGTAGCGAAGTATTTGCTAGTGAGTTATTGGAAGCAGTTTCTACTGCAACAATATTTTTAGCAATAGAAACATTCATAGTTTCTAGAGTTGGATCAAAGCCGTCTATATACTTAACTTCTATTTTGTCACCGTTGTCTGGTAGTCCAATTGCATTGTTAACATTTGCGTCATTACTAAATGATATAAACGAATTACCAACATCAACTGCATAGTTAGTAACAGTTGCTCCGCCGCTTGTTGAAGTTTTATCAACCTTCTTACCATTTACAAATATCTGTAATCTATCAGAATCTTCTACTGCAAAGTTTAAGTTAAACACTGACGTTGTTCCGTCTGCAATAATAGTTTGTACTGCGCCACCTGTAGTATTTTCATAGAACGCACCCTTGACTCTGTCAAATATGATAGTTTGATCCATGCTTCTTATTTTAGAAGGTGTAGTGCTAAATCCAGTATAGTCCTTGTCAGTGTTAAGCACTACTAAATCATCTGCATTATTTGAATCTAATATTCTAACGGACTTAGAGTCCTCATCGTAAAACGGAGGTCTATCAAAGTCTGATGTACTGCCGGACATTATTTCCACTGGTGCTTTTTTAATATCACTGTAGTTTCTAATTTTACTACTGTACGGTTTTACTTCATTAAAGTATTCAACTGCTTTATCAAAGTTATCAATCTTAAATCCTTTAAATGGTATTAAGTCTGTTTCTTCTTTAACAATTTTCAAGTAAGTTGTTTTAAATGCGTAATCTAATTCGCCTTGTTCTGCGTATGCATACTTTAACATTTCAAAGAAGAACTTGTTCCAATGTACTGAGTATGTGTTAACAAACACATGTTTGTAAAGTACATCTAGTATTTGCCTAACTTCTTTACCTAATGCAAGACTTTGTCCTGAACTGTGTACACTCTGCGTCCAACGTACAGTTTCATTTTCCATTGCAATTAATTTAAAGGTATCAGTTTTCTTAGTGTATTCGTAAAGTGTATAACTTGCAGAATCGTTCTTCTGAACTTGTATAATACTCTTGTCTAATACATTTTGTAATAAACCGAATTGTTTTGTATCAGTAACTTTTCTAAGTGGCTTGTATGTATTATCATAATATACTACAGCATTATTAGTTTTATCTATTCTTAACTGCTCATACCAATTTACTACTTCTAAATACTCACAATTTGTTGGTAAGTTGTCTCTCCAATTCAAGAATGTTGTTTCCATTTGCAGTTCTCTAAATATATCATTTAGAATAACAAACATTTGCTTTCTTGCTTTCTTAATATCCTTGAACATTGTTTGTCTAGGTCTAAACTTAGAACCGTATCTTTCGGAAACACTAAGTCCGGATCCAGGTACTGCTTGATCTAATGCATTAAACCCTGCTAAACTGTCAATCAATTTAACACTTAAATTGTCTGGTATAGCTCCATCTCTATCGCCTTCGCCCGCTAATGACCAACTGCTATGCTTTTGTGCATTTTCAGTATCCTTGCGTTTAAAGTTTACACTTAATATACTGTCATCTGTTCTAATCAATGACCCCAATGTATTAACAACCATCGCATCACTTGATATAATACCTGTGTATGGAACTCTTTCTGACTCTAAGTCTTGTAGTAGTCTAGATATTTCAGCAACACTTCTTTCTTTTTGGAAGTTTACTCTAGCGGCATCAGAAACAACTGTTAAGCCTGTTTGCCAGAAGTAATAGAACGTTTGCGGTTTTCCATTTGCATTTGGGTGTGTTTCAGTTATATATTCAGTAGTTGTTGTAGGTGCAGTGGCACTTTCAACCCATTCATAAATTACTACTCTACTTCCTGGGAACATTTCTCCCCAATTCTGTGAACGTTCGTAATTGTTAAAACCTGTATCACCATATGTGCCTGCACCTTGCTCGTACCATGTATAACGTAATGATGATGTATCCCACCATCTTAAACCTACATCTTTCTTGCCATATTTTACTTTACGCGGATCATATACAACAGGATCTCTTTCAGTCCTGAAGTCAATCTCTTTACCAATAAATCCAGGCAGTATGCCTTTGAACGGATCATACAAGTCTACGTCGAATTCTTTTTCAGCACTTTCTTCATCATATGTGAATACGTCTCTGATAAATTTAGTATCTACTAATTTTTCTTGGCATCTTATAACTGTGTTATTTTCTAAGTATGCCCACTTGCCTGTGTTTTGATAATCGTCGATCCACACATTACTTAAATTTGAAACATCAACTTTAACAGTTCCATTTGCATGTAAGTCGCTACCAATACGTTGACTTTGTAATGCATACGCATTAACATGAATTGCACTAGCGTCTGGAGAAATAATGTTAATAGGAGACGTTCCGTCTAGTCTTCTTAATTCGTATTTGTATAATTCGCCGGATGCTACTAAGTCGCCGATGTCACTGCTAATACCAAATGGGTTTTTGCTCTTAAACCTAATACTCTTATTCGCATCAGGACCTGTTCCTGAAGCAATTGCATTACCATTTACATCTACAATTGGATTACCATCTGCATCTAAACCGTCACCGTTAGGACCTCCAGTATTATCTCTGTTGCCTGACCAACCAGGGCCGCCAGTAACAACATCAACCCAAGGTGGTGCTTCTGGTATATATGCTCCACCGTCTATGTTCATTGCTTCTAGTACTCCAGGGGAACTACCTTCAATTTCAAAACCATCACCTTCTTCGGTAGTGATTAGTAGTCCAGGGATCGCACCTGAGTCCTCTAATGACGCACTAAAGTAAGGGTTACCATTAGGATCTTTAGTAGTGAAATCGTTAATATAATCTACTAGGTTTTGTTCGAACGACTTGCCTTCTTGTATACCTTCTTGTAATCCCATTTGTTCTAGAGCGTTACCTTTTTGTGTACAATCGCCTATTAGTCTTCCTGTTAAGAATACTCTTCCGCCTGAACCATAATTGGGTCGTCTTATAATAGTAGGTTGATTGGGATCCATAGGACTAAATGATGGTCCGGTGTTTGCCGCAGTTTGCTCTTCGGATTTGTTTACATGGTATTCCAGCGGTACACCACTGTTAAGATCACCTGGGAATGTTTGATATAGTCCTCTATTCAATAATGCTAACTCTAGAATGGCGCCATCGCTGTCGACATTTGTAACTTTAAATAATGCAACTTCTTCTGCACTAGTAGGAGCATCTTGATTCCAAATTACTGTGCCATCGGCTCCTCGACCTTTACCTATAATAGTTATAGAAGGCGGATTATTAAATACATATCCTTGTCCAGATACAATTGCAGGCAGACCGTTGTAATTATCAGCCCCGCTACTAAATTGGACACCTATTAATGCACCAGTGGTCGGATCAACATTAAGTTGACGATCATTAAATACAAATCCGTAACCGCTTTGACCTGGTCCGCCAACGATAACTCTTGTACTGCCATCATTTTCATATTCGCCTGTTGCAGGATTCAGTTTTCCATATCCGCTTCCGCCATTAGCAAAGTATATTCCGTCTATGCCGAGACCTTCGCCGACATACGCTGGATTGGATTGCTGGCTTACTGCTATTCCACCGACTGCTCTTAGGATATCGTCTCTTTCATACCCGGAGCCATTATTACCTTGTCTTATTGTTGAAGGAGTTTTCCTAATTCGACGTTGGTCTGCTGTTATAGTATTTGTGATATAATCAGTGCCTGATGCTGTGGTTGACACACTACCAACTTTTACGTCTGCCGTGTTAGCATCTGAATCAGTATCAGCTGATATATCCTGACTTACGTTTGTTGTGCTTGTTCTAGTACCTGCAAGTGTTGTTGACTCGCTATAAGATTCGTCTTTTTTATTGTTTACTGTATAGTCTAATACTTCTTTTAGTTCTCCGCCTTTACAACCGTTTCTCAAAATTATTACATCAGGTGTATTATCTTTGTATCTAACTTCAACACATCGTTTACCGTTTTTTGTAACTATTGTTACATCGACATTATTTTTCAGTCCAGGATGTTGTTCAATTTTGGCTACAAGTGATGTTGCAGATTCAACGCCAGATAATGATATTTGGACGTCATTAACCCAAAACGAGTCACCTGGTCTTACATTGTATCTAGAATGATCTGTAGCAATGGCACCGGATCCAGCAGTAGAACCGCCATCTTGACCACCGGTCCATTCGTTATTTGTACAGAAGTTAATCTTTGTACCTTGACAATATTCATTCACAGGTATATTAATCGCCGCTTGTGATCCACCAGCAATAAGAGGTCCGTACATGCCTGATTTATTTTTCTTCAACAATTTAATTGTCATTACAGGCGGCTTAGGCTTTTCTGGGTTACTGTGTGGATTAAACGTATTGCTTTCTGGTATCGGGGAGTCTGTTGCTGGAACAAACGACCCATCTGCCGCTGTGAACGAAGGTCTACCGCTTAGTGGTCCTGTAGGTATATTCCCTGCGTTATTAAAGTTAGTTGCACTTGCTGTTATACTACCTTTGTAAAATGATTCTTGGTTATCTAAACGTTTAACTGTGTTATTTTGCACTGCACTATAAATTTCTGGCTTAGTCCCTAATCCAGGGCCATTACCCACTATACCAATATGCATACCAAGAAGTGGTAATGTTATACCGTTGGCGAGCATTGTCATTGTCGGATTAACTGCAACTTTAGAACCTGCTTGATTAGCCTTATGTTTAGAACTACCAGTATGTTGGTTAGTTACTGTGCCAAATCGTACTGAAGTGCAACCCGGGGTTGCACTTCTGGTCTGGTTAAAGTTACCGTTTGACGAAGTTCCACTGGCTCCACTATTTCCTGGATTTACATTTATAGTTGTGCCTGATCCAGTATTAAACCCATTGTTAGCACCTGGTGTACTACGTGTGGTAGCACTACCGGTAGTGCTGGACTCGAAGTACCACGGATTTTGTCCCCTGTTTATTACAAATTTATCTGCGGCCCAAAGGAATACATTAGAACCCGAACCACCTGCACCTCTTGTTGTTTTAACTGTTATCCATCTGCCGTTACCCGGTTTGTAGTTGAAGAAGCATTTACCTACATTCTTTCTACCGCCGCCACTGTTTGCCGAGCTCATGTCAGAATCAGTAGTTCTACCTTCACCGCCTACGTTTGTTCTTATACTGTCAAATCTATTTCTTTCTGCTGGAGTTAAGTTCATGCAGTTAGCATTGCTACTTGTTGATGCAACAAGTCTTTGTTGGTTAGCTTTTGAGTTACCTTGGTACACATCCATTCTGTCTGCCGCACTGTACATGTTGAAGAAAATGTTCAATGATTGATTAATACTAGTATCTGCCGCTAAGTGAAAACTTGTGATTTCAGTTACAGGACCACTTAAATGGTACAAGTAGTAATCTACTTCTTCGAAATCAGGCACTGGACTTACAGAAGTATCGTCAATCACAACACTTACTGTTCCTATATTACCGCTTCCTGTTAAACCTACACTTGCTCCGTTAGAGTCTGTTCCTGCAGGTGTTAGTGTTAGTGTTTGTGCGCCTTCGGTTGACTCATCGTTTCTTGTCATTACTTCTCTAACACCACGCCATATTCCACCAGCACCAGTATAAACCATTGGGAATGTTAGTGTCATTGAATTAGATAAATCGCCACCACTATCAAAGTCATTACGTTGTACGCCTGTCATTGTGGCTGTTAGAGTTGGACCATTTGGCGTTAAATTTCTAGCTTCTACTGTAAACTGTATTCTCTCACCGTTTTCACTTACTCGAGTTTTATCTGTTCGTATACTTGTATATGTTGGTATTGGGTCTAGACTTGTGTCTCCTACTGCAACGGTGTCAGCCGGTTTGCCAGTATTACTATTTTTGTTTGTTTTTGCTCGTAATTGGAATCTTAATGTTTCTTGTCCTTCTGTTGTACTATCATTGACAAATGTTACTGTTTTTGTTGCAGTACCTTTACCGTTCCCATCAACACTAAATGTCATAGTAAATGGAGTTGTTAATCCACCTGCTATATCTCGAGATATAGTGTTGGCTAGATTCACAGTACCAGATGCATCAACTTCAACTGTTTCACCTGCTACAACGTTTTCAGCAGTTACAGTAAATGTTGCAGATGTACCTTCATTAGCAACGTCTTTATTCCATAGTGCTGTAAAGGCGTCTGCATAAGGGTTGTAGCAACTTTGTATACCGTCTACATATTCTGTTTTTGTTGGGTCAGGACATTTGCCTTTGGTTTCGTCGTTTGCATGTAAACATCTGAATTTTTGCTTCTGTGTGCCAGCTGGATTCTTTCCATTTGCATCTAAAGTACATTCGGTACTAACTAATTCATATTTGTGATCATGTGTGATTTGGGCGGCACAATCAATGTCCGCATGTTTAATTCTCAGTCCCGGTCTGTCGTCCTCTGCTTTAAAACCCATTTCCACATCTTGGAATAGTGCAACTTTACTTGCCAATTGTGGATTACCTGGACTAACTGATAAGCGACCTTGATCGTACTTTCTGCCGTAGTTACCTAAATCATCGCCTAAACCTCCCATTGTGCCTTTTTCAACTCTTGTAGCAGACGTTACCCATACAGAACCATCTGATGCTTCGATCGTGCCGTCATTCATCATTGTATATGTTATGCCGTCTCGTTCCCAAGATGTTCCAGTATCGACTACACTCCACTGCCCAGTTGCGTAACTAAATGCTCTTCCACCGGTACCCCACTTACTGCCGCCATCACCGTAATTAATGCCGTCGTTTGTAAGTTGTCCGCCGCCTAGCGAATATCCAGTTTGGCCCATCGTTAAGTATTTCTGTGCCTGTGGTGATACCATTGCTTGTTGATGCGGCAATACATTATCTACAAGATTTTTTAAGCCGGATACTAATGCCTGATTTGCAATTTCTTGTGCCGTTAGTTTAGGTTTCTCATTAGCATACTCGGAAGCCTTGTCATTTTGTCCGCGGACTGTGTTAACACTGTTTAAGAGATTGTTAAATGTATTTTGTGGATTACCTGCAGAAGCTGGTTCTGGTGCTGGTGCTTGGGGTCCAAATGTTACATTTGTTTGTTTATTGTTATTTGCTTTATTTGTTTTGGTTGTTCCTCGATTCAGTGGTGCAGATTTTCGTCCTGGTCCACGTCCACCTGAGCCACCGCCATTTTGTTGCTGTTGATATGCCTTCACCGCCGCCTTGATATTAATGTACGGCATACTAATACCGAAGGAGCCTTTCTTAGCAACCATGCCAGCCTTGTTGTACATAGTGTCTTTGATATCATTAGCATATTGTTCCACACTGTGCCACGGGTAAACACCTTTAACAACGTCTGCACCGTTCATCCTGATATCGCCTAAGTGGTCTGCAATAAGGAACGGAACAAAGCCTTCTTTACCTGTTAATTGTCCGGCATCTTCTCCGAACGCCAAGTATTCTAGTTTAGATATATAAGTTACACTACCTACTACATATGGATGTGCATATCCAGGATGATCAACAACGATTGTGTTTGCAGTAGGAATATCTACTACCTCAAAACTGTTATTATAATAATCTGGTTCAAACGCATGTACTGTTATTTTTTTGCCTAATAATTTATCTGACCCATCTGTTGCAAACGAGTGGTCTTCTCTAGTTGTAATAACTGTGTTTGCACTCATAAATGTTGCTTCTTCGTACAATGTCATCGTTGTTTGTAATGTATTTCCTGCAGTCAATGTAACTGCATTTGTCAATGTAATAGATGTTTCATTGTCTACTGATTCAACTTTTGTATTTGCTGGCACTCCGGTTCCGCTAATGTTCATTCCTTCCACTAGCCTGTTAGTAGTACCTACTATGCTTACACTTGTATTTGCTGTAACATCAGTTAACACTGTAAATTCATCTTGTATAGGATTCAGCATCTGATCTAGAATAACAAAACTATTCGTAGTAGTATCAACTTTTCTTACTCGTTGTATATTAAGTTCAGGTATAAGTTGATTAATTTTTACATAGTCTAAATTTTCAAGTGTAGATAAGTCTGCATCTGTTGTAATTTTTGTTGCTTCATTAATTGTGAATGATAAGTTTGCTTCGTCTAAGTTAGCGCCTGTGTAAGTATCAAGTTCAATGTCAAACACAACCAGATTTACTGTCTCTGCTGGACTACCTGGTATTACCTCATGAATTGCTTGTGCAAATTCTATTGTGTCGTTTGATGATAATGTTACTGGATTATTAACTGTAACATTAGCAATCTGATTATCGCCTTTGTGTCTAAATTTTAATGTGGCGTTATTTTGAATCACTCTGCCATCTGCAAGAGTAATATCAAATATCTCATATCCTGTTTCGTCCCATGTAACATTAAAAGGTTCGCCATCTGGCATCACGCCTGGAGTTGTGACCGTTGATATATTCTCTGACAATGTTATGTCAAGTCCTGATATACTTGCTACTGTTACAGTGTCCTCTTCAGCATCTATTACACCTGTTACTGTGATAAAGTCGCCTACACGAATACTTGATGTACTTGATAAAGTAATTGTGTTTGTTGTTGCATTAGCACTTGTAATATTCTTTGCAGGTTCTGACCCTTCGTTATCAAAGTCAAAAGCAACACTCACAACCACTGCTGGCTCTGATATGCTTTCGTGGAACAAATACATACCAGGTTCAATTGTTTCTGGTGTCGTTACGTCTATTATTGTGCCACTTGTAACACTGTTTTCAACTATACCTTGTACAGGTGTAGTTATATTTCCTAACTGTCCTTGCGTATCTGTTACAAAATCTTTATTGAGCACTTGCTCTGCTCTAATATTCTTTGGAGCAAAACTGGAACTATCTAGTTCAGTGCCTGAAGAATCTTTAAATCTAACTGTTATGCCATCGACCAATGCTTCTGATACTTCTTCGTAACTGTGTCCCATAGATGACAGGCTGTTTGGTACTGCTGTAATTTTTAGTGTTGTTTTTGCTAACGAAACATTTGCACTATTTGTAATAACATCTAATGCTGAATTAGTACCGTATAGTCTAGATCCAACAGTGAATGTGTTAGGAGTAATAGATTTAACTGTGAATACTTCGCCTGCACTACCGCCCATATTGTCAACATCAAATACAATTTGTGTGCCTGTTGGGAATTCATGATTTGGTGAATACATTTGCACATCGTAATCAATACTTGTGTTACCTGTTTTGTTTTTACCAAAGTTTATAAAACTAACATTTGCTTTAGGCACTGTATTAGTCATTCCACCTAATACTGTTGTGTTAGCATATAACTGTACATCGCCAGTACCTGTTAGGTTCGCAACTTGGAATATGTTTCCGTTTAGATTCGAACCACTATTATCGTTAAACTTTAAATAATGGCCAATTGCAATACCCTCTGTTTTACCGTTATTAATTGTGAATGTTATTTGGTTGTTAATAAGTCTCATATCAGGAACAGCATCTACACTTCTAAAGATTGTCACGTCTGTTGTTGCAGGAACTGTTGCCCTAGCAAACTGGTATGCATGTTGTAATGCAACTGGTTCAGCACTAATAATATTACCACTTAGTTGTGGTCTAATTTCTAGAATTGAATTAACTGCTGGAATCGTGTATTGTATATTACTCATCTCAACTGCCGATTCAACAACTTTTTCTTCACTTATAAATCTTGTTACAGGATGATCTACTTCTGCTTGTTCTGTTACATATATAGGATTACCATCAAATGATACTAAGTCTTTGTACGAGTCTGCTAGTACATTATCGCCTTTAAGTGCCAATACCTGATCAAACCATTTAGTATGGTCATAATCTGTGCTTGTATTAGCATTGTCATTATTGTCTAGTATAATATCAGATAACTTAACATCTGCCCAAAGGAACGATGTCCCAACAGTGTTGTCGTATTCTACATAAGAAATATTTGCACCCGTGTCTGTAAGTTTATAAACTTCAAATTCTTCGTGCTCGCCTTTTGCAAAGTGAACAGTGTCGTTTACTTTTGGCAGTTTGTTTGCTCTAGTAATCTTAGTAACATCAAATAACTTTTCAAAATCATAAATGTCGAATGCTTGGTACTGTACATTATACTTAGATACATAACCTGAGTTAGGTAAAGGAGCATATTTGCTATCTACCATACCCACATAACTAACACTTGATGTCATAGGCCATAAGCCTTTCTCTGCCATGTCAGTAGGTCTTACTGGTAATCTAAAAGGATCGTCAACATCAATTAATATTGTTGCATCATCTTTGGAATCTGGATATATCTCAAACGTTCTCATTTGAGTTAACTTAGCCGCTAATGCATCGTTGGCGAATACTTTAATGTTCATTGATGAACCAGGTAAGTCACCTTGGTATGTATCTTCTAAATCAATTGTGCCTCGTTCAATAATTTCTATAGTTGAATTGGGCTGTATAGGTGAACCAGGAATAGCACCACAGTCTAGGAATGTTATAGTGGATTCCCCTGAGGAAACATTACTAGTAATTGTGTATAATGCTTCTTCGCTAGTTTCTGGTAGTTTAATACCATTAATTTCTACATCGACATGCGGATAACTGCCGTTAATAATTTGTAAATTGTCTGCGGCTATTTCATCTGTTGTTGTTATGCCGTCACTAACACTTACTGGTGTAAATGTAAAGCTCTGTGAAACGTTGCCGGATAATAAGGAGTTAGTAACAATTGTTGTCCTGCTACCTTCATCAAACTCCCAATCATGTGAACCCGCTGAGCCTACAACATTACCTGTTGTAGTTGCACCGTCAACAGAAATAACAATATCACTAAACGTTGTGCTGTTTGCAGTTTCGAAACTGTAACGTTGTCTCGGCTGGTATCGTTTTGCAGGTAAGTTTAATGTGTTTTCTAACGTTGTACCTGCGCCTTGCTCTGCTAGTGTAAAGTCACTGCCCTTAATTGTTAAGTAGAATTCTTCAATTCCTGCACCCGCTGTTCTAGTAAACGTTGCTGAAATATTTGCACTAATATCGTTTGTTGAATTAATTGCGTTAGCAACATCTTCTACAGTAGTAACTGAACTTAGATCAATAACAGTGTTTACATTAGGACTAAAATGATCTGTAATTAAAATATTACCAGCTGAAGTTAAATCCGCAACAGTTATATTTGCTGTAGAAACAGCATATGGTTTCAAGAATGTTGTTGTTATATTTGCTGTAAACAACTGTGCCGCAACTACTGTTACACTAGGATTAATAGTATAACCATATCCTGGTTCGTCCACGGTCACATCAGATATTCTTCCATCTGTTCCAATATTAACTGTGGCTCTAGCAGTTGTGCCGCCACCATATTCAAAACTTCCTGGAATGTCTGCAGGAGGTGGTTCAATTTCTAAGAATGGTCTTTGATAGAATTTAGTAGTTCTATCCAACACTTCCACTTCGTTAACTTTACTAACAATGTCTTCTGGGTAAGCAACTTGTATAAGTTGTCTTTCGTTTGTTATTTCACTATCTGCAATTTTTAAATCTATTGTTTGGTAGTTTTCTATGTCTCCGAAGTCTCCTGCTTTAAGAGCCCATTCGTCATAAATTGCTACACTGCCCGGAACAAGAACTTTGTCACTGTTAAGTAATACTTCGATACTGTTCTTAGTACCCTTACTTCTAATCATGCCAGAATAAAAATCATACTGGTCATCTTGTGTAAGTTCAAATTCTCTTAAATATTTTCTTTCTTCGTATCCGTACTGTCTTCTACTTGCTTCATACAATTGCTTCTCAACAGGTACATGGCCAATCTCGTTGTACTTGCCCATGTCGCCTGCAAGTGTATCAAAGTTAGGCTTCAAGCCATTGTCTGTGATAATATAACCTTCTGCCGTTAATGTTCCGTTCCAATTAGCAGTACGTTTTCCTTTAATTTTTATTCTACGTTGTCTTTGACTTAATACGTCATTAAATATTGTATCACCAAATATAGTTTTATTTGATAATACCATTGCATGTTCAATTTCATTCGTGTATAATATTACACCGTAGATTTGCTTACCTTCAGGTGGATTAATAGTAATTTCGTTCGCGTCTCTAATAATCTCACACTCAGAAGCTTTTATTGATTTGCCTTCTTGATCTAATATGCTGTATTGACTTTGGTCAACATCGATAATTTTACTTACTCTACCAATTGGTGCTGTAAACTTGACTCCAGCCGCTAATGGACTTAAACTTAATGTATTACCTGCGGCCCACTTGCCTATGCTCCAGAACAGGAATTGTCTTCCGCTGTATAGCCAGTTATTAACATCATTAATCTCTCCGTCAAACTCGCCGAAGTTATAACCCATTGCTTCTTGCTTTCTGCCCAAACTGTTCAAGAAATCAAATACTTCTGCAACGGTGTCAAACACTGTGCCGTATTCTACTTTCTTAATTTTGCCTGTGCCTTGCAAGTATAATGTTGCTTCTGCGGCACCAGTCATTGGCAATGAAGGCAGTCTCTGCCAAACTGCTGTATCTGTAACAGAACTACCTGCTCCAGCAAACTCTTTTGCTCTATAAAAGTTATAGCCTGATTTTACTATTGAGCCTATTTGATAATTTGTGCTGTTGCTATAATTACCAAATTCAACAGGTTCGCCGCCAACAGCAACTTCTGTCTGCGGACCATTGATGTTACTTTCTTCGATTTCGAAGAAACGTTTTACTGAATTGTAACCTTCTACTTTGTACTTGCCGTCAATAGTGTATGTAATTAATACACCAGTGAAATCATTTGTTGTGCTGTACGGCCCTACATGTACGTCTATTTCAATATCTTCTTGAGGCAATATCAAACTTGAACTGTTACCAGTTGAACTGTAACTGTCACTGAACACTGTCATAGTATCTTTATCTATGTAGCCAGCAAATTTATGACCAAGTTTGCTTACAATTGATCTGTAAGGTTTAACAAATTCTGTTGTTGTGTTAAGACCTTGGAATTTCATAAATGCATGTATGAATTGAGTAAAGCCTACTGTATAAACTGTTTCTTCTGATGCAGTAACTTCTCCATGTATATCTGCTAATTTAGTTTTAATTCTTCTTTTAGTATCTCTATCTAGCAACTGTTTAGAATTAGCAAGTCCTCTAAATGGTTTTCTTGGATCTGAGAACACACTAGCAAACTTACCAGGTTGTGCTAATAACAGTGCCTGCATGACTGCAAACGGATAGCCTTCTGATATTCTCCATGCATTTTCTACAGGAGCATTATCACCAAATTTCCATTCTTTGTTTGTAAGTGTAGAGTCTACTGAATATACTGTGCTTAATGTACTTAAAGCAGAATATGTTGCAAGTGAATAATCTGTTACACTAGATGTACCTGTACTGTTTGTATCAGGAGTTCTAGGTGTTTCTGCAAAACTCGGACCTGCTGTATATGGATAAGCAGGCTTACTATCAGCATCAATTGTTGCAACATAGTAATATGTGCCTAAAGGAAATTCCGGAGTAATACCGTAACGACCGTTGTATGCATCTAGGTCACCTGTTGAAGAACTATATTCGTAATCTTGTACAAACTCTCCAGTTGGTAATCCACCTACGTCTGCTCTCACTGTAGTTTTTAAACTGTAACTACTTTCAATTCTTTTTATGTCACTTGAAGCATTTGCTCTGTCAGTGTATCCATATGGTCCGTAAATTGGGAAGCCATCAAGTGACCATCCTACTATTGGAGAATGTGTAGTTGTACTCCAATTGTCTAATCCAACTGCTTGTGGACTAGGTTGAATATATCCGTAAATGCCGTTATTATCAGGTGCGCCGCCGGCGTTATCTCTACTGACATCATTTCTAAACATATTGTTGTAAGTAAAGTTACTGCTATCGCTATGTGTTATACCTGAGTTAGCATTTGTAATTAATGCACCGTTAGTTGCTATACCAATTGCTGTATTACTTGTTGATGTTGCATTTGCATATTGTATTCCTGCATTTGAAGGATCAACAGAACCTCGTAATGATTCAATTGTATAAAAGTAAGTTGTATCTTTTATTGTGTTGCTGTTGTCATTAGTAGGAAATTTGCCTACTGTGTGATTCAAAACATTGCGTGTTGATATGTTTGTCACTGTACCTGCTTCCCACACACTTAGCCCGTCAACATTTAAAAATGTATCTGCATCTACATTTGATGTGCCAGTAGTAGTTGATGTATAAGCAACAGATTTTGTTGTTGCTGTTGTGCTAATAATGTTAGCAGGTGCTATTAACTCACCACTTGTGTCAACTGGTAGCTCATATGCTAATCCAATACGTCTGTATGGATTATTTTCTTTGTATCTATTATTAGTTACATTTTCTCTGTTACCTTGTCTAATGATACCTTCTTCTAAATCATTCCATAACCCAACGTTAGTTGAACTATAGTCTGTGCTGTACTGCGTTTCCCACCACGTAGGTTTTCTAGTAAATCCTAACATTTCCCACGGATGTGTATGTGGGCGTTCTGTATCATAACATGCTTCAAATATGCCTCTCCAGTAAGCAGGCTTAGGTGTTCCATTATTATAATTCCAAGTCCACATGTCGTCTTCATTATAGAATTCATTCTTAACAAAGTCTACATTGTTTCTTGTGATATAGTTGTTAAAGTTAGAACGTAACAGTGCGTAAAATTCGTCTCTGTCTCTGCCTGTTGTTCTGAATCTACCTGGTCTAATATCTATAACGTTTAAGTCAGGTAAACTATCAGTGTTTCTAAATTGTTGCAGTGTAGCATTGTAAATTCTTTTCTCAAATTCTAACAATATAAAGTCATGTACATCATCTAATGCAACAGACTTACTGCCATCATGACCTACTACCATCTTTATAGGGCTAACAAATGATGTATCATTAATAATCTCTGGATATGTAATAGGGTACATTCCTAATGCACTAGGCGTTGATGGTACTTGGGCACTTTCTCTGTTAGCATCATATAGTCTAACTTTAACAGTGTTACCTAGTGTTGGTGTATAATCGTTTGTAAATGTAATTGTAACAACACCGTTGCTAGAACTTACAGCATAGTCGATATCAGCACACAACAGTTTGTCAGGTGTTGTACCGTCTGTTTCGTATACATAGACAGTGTTATCAATTTTTAATAAATCTAAGTAGTGCGAACAGGTGTATTCTTTTGTTAGCACATTATTAATAATAATTTTTTCTTCGATATACTTGTCACCGAATGCCATCATAAATGTGTCGTCAAATACATTCTTACCTTGGTTATATGCTATAACATTTTCAATAACAGTCTCTAGCATTTCACCATAGGACATAGCACTGTAGTCATTGCCATTTACAAAATTAACAATCTCTTTCTTTAATCTGTTTTTATATTTGACATATTCTTCAGCAACGAAGTCCATGCTGTCTTTGATATTAAATTTATCGTTACTGAATAAGAATGCTGACAATCTTAAATCATCGTCAGTCTGTAAAATTTTGTCTGCATATTTTAATTCTGTTTTTATATCCGCAGAGTTGTTTGCACCCAAAGAATCACCTGTGCCATCTTCTTGGAACTCAATTAAGTTTTTAAAATGTTCTAAATATTCAGGCTGTGATATAGAAAGTATATCAGCATTATCTAAGTTGGCATGCCAACTACCTGGAACATGATATCTGCCAGATGAGTTTGAGTTAATAAAGTAACCAGTTTCTGTTTCTGTAAAAATATCAATTATATCGAATTTACTAAATGTGAAACTGCTAAATTTAATAGCAATTTGTTCGCTGTCGTATGAGAACAGCTCTGTTCTATCACCGTTAACATATACCCTGATGCTTTTTTCTACTAATCCTGCAATATCACTTTCTGAATTAGTAGGCACTGCTGATATGTGATACAGTCTTCTAGTAGTTTCAAAATCACTATCGTTTATAATATATCTGTCTTCTACACGTTGCTGTAATTTTTCTTCTAATGGTCTCCATGCAGTATCATAAGTTACATCACTATTATTTTTCTTGTAGTATATGTAGCCTTTAATTTGAGACTTAGTTGTTCCACCGAAAGGAACATACGATTCAAAATAATCGTCTACACAGTTAGTAAATGAAATTTCACTAAAATTATTAAAGTTTTTATACTCTAATGGAAATCCTAAAATAGGATCTGCTACTGTATTGGTTTTTGTTTTTGTATAACCAAATATGTTGTTACCTGTAAATGTGCTGTTAGGATACACTGCATCGTCGTCGAGTCTGACTTTGTTACTGTCGTACATAACAAACTCGATAGGTGTATTAATTTTTGTCTTTTGCTGTCCTGCTGTCCATTCAGCACCTGACCAGTAGTATTCTATACCTTGATATCTAGCACCGAACTTAACTGTGATTACATCACCTTTTTGTGCAACGTAAGGTATAAAACCTTCGTCACCGTCTAATAATCCTACAGGGCTACTGTCGTCTGCTAGTTTTGTTAATGCTACATTACCTGAACTGTCATCACCAATAATGTATACATATTTTGAAATACTCGGTTCGTCACTAGCAAGTAATATTGTATTACCAGGTTGTAGTGTTACAGAATCAATTGATGCTCCTGTTGGTCGCCCAACAACTTCTGATTGCACATAACCTTCTGCACTCATATCTACTGCAAATTTGCCTGTTTTACCAAAGTTGTACAATTCGATATTTCTATCAAATTCTATAATAGGTCTTACTGCACGTTTATCTTTTGGAGGTAATTGGTCTCCGACTTCTAAGAAATTATTCTTATGATGCCAAAAGTTAATTCTGCTCCATACATTGTTATCAGTTGCTCCACGCTCCATAATAATATAGTCTGGATTTTCCTGAGTGTTGTCGCTGTCAAAAGGCTCAATATCAAAAGCGCCTTCTCCGCCTATAGTATATACAAGTTGTGTTCCTAAAGGTGCAACATAACCGCCCCACAGTGCAATGTTTGTGTCTGAATCTGTTTGGTCAAATGTATAGTCCGGTGTTGGCCAATTATTTTGTCCTGCTGTTGAAACATAGTTTTCAACACCTGCTAAGCCGCCACTATTAAATTCTGTTGTGCCGTCTGGAACAGTTGCAACGAGATCGTCCTCACTGTCAATAATAGTTTGGTCAAAAGGTATATAGTCTTCGGTACTGAACACAGTTGCAAAGTTTTGTTCTTTGTCATGCAGTATAATACCTTCGCCTACGCCTTCTACAATAAATCGTTTTTCATTTGTAAATCTATTTGGTATAACATAGTTTCCAGAAAAGGTAACAACCATTCCTGTTTTAAGCTCAATCCCGCTCGGTGTTGTAAATGACTTTTTGCCTATAATATCTTTTTCAATGTTTATAGGATTTGTATCTGTACCTGTTACAATAACTGGTGTTGGACCGTTTGGGCTCCAAAAGTACTCTTGATAGTTAATAAACTTATCAATGTTTATTGGAGGTAAAAATGTATATGCTTCAGTATCAAAAACACTATTCTGATTTAGTGTGTTAACACCATAACTTTTAAGTACATTAATATAGTCCTCATAGAACATTATGTTTGTACTTCTACCTGTAGTTTGGTCTATAGAACTTACTGCTGGTTCTAAACTAAATTTGTCCCTATCGGCAGTTGGTTGCAAAACATAAGTATCTCTTGCATTTAACAGATCTTCATCACGTTTGCCCACATAAGCAGACATTGTTTCAACATTTGCTTTACTAAAAAGTTGCTCTACTGTAGTATCGAAAAAATTCTTTATTACAGGAGTCTGGTGAACTACGGGAAGTTTTGTATATTTTTTATCAGCCATCTTTATTAATATCCACTTGAGTCGCTTGAGTTATTGCCTGAACTACTTGCACTAGATCCTGTGATCTGATTATTAATCACATTGTCTTGTGTAGTAGTTGCTGTATTCGTACCTTCTTCTGCTACATAGTTGCCCATGTACGTTGTTATGCCGTTAGGCATATAAAATGTCTTTCCGAAGAAATCATGTGTATGAGATGTTCCGTTACCCACAAAGTCTGATGCTTCTTTAGTTGGGTACAACGGATAGTAACCGTTAATTGCAAACGGGCCAATTTCACTTTCTGGATTTTCATATGAAGTAAATGTTGGAGTACCACTTGCAGGTTTAATATTTTCTTTTGTAATTTTGTCAACTATATCGATATCGTCCACAGTCGCTGTACTTAGGAATAATTCGTCACTGTCGCTTTTCACTTGAAATAAATCTCCAAATACGCCTGATGTTTTCTTTGGCACAATAACGATACTACCTATTGAGTTTCCAACTTGTTGATGTATGTAACTACTCAATTCTGTAAAATAAAATGTATCGCCAAATTCCCAATTATCTATACTGAAATATTTAGTAATAGCCGCAACAATCTTAGTCTTAATCTCGTTGTCGCTCAACGAGGTACCTGGTAATCTCACTACCTTAAATCTTGCTTGTAACTCTGACAATGCATCGTTACCGAATAATAACTTAAATCTGCCACTCTTGAATAAAATTTGATCACTAGCCGCTTTGTAAGTTTGTAAATCTTGGAACTCTGTTTCAAGTTCTAATGTGGATGGCTCTTCCGGCCATGCTGTTCCAGGGACATTAACATATGAAAGAATTCTATCATAGTAGTTGTCTGTTAGCACGAAAAATTCGTGTACATTACTAATACTAGGATCAATTCGCATATCGTTATTTGCTATGTGATTCCACTTGAACACTACACCGTCTTGTGTAGAATTGTTTGTATCTTGAGTAAAACTTTTACCAACCTTGGCTCTATGTTTTGAGCTTTCGTAGTTATTAACTACATCGAGGTTTGTACTGCTGTAAGATAGTAGGTAAATTTTTCCTGTATCTTTTGCATAAACTTTTTTGTTATGTAATTTGCCTTGTGTATTATTAAATGAATCCACAATGGTTTTTGTCTTAACTAAAATAATATCGTAGTCTGCCAAGTTATAGTATGTGCCTGCTAAGTTCAATGCACTACCTGTAGAATTACCTGCAATCTTATCTCTTGTTGCACTAAAGTTCACACCTGGTTCTCTGCGTAAGTCTAATATACCTGTCTTAACAGGCTTTGTATATGTATACCCATCGAAACTATCGAAGTCCTCGAATATAACAATATCGTTTGGACCTACAAAGTCTTCAAACTGAACAGGATTATCAGGACTATCGTCGTTACTAGAATTAAACGGAGTCACTTGTACTTTTCTTGCATCAGTATGTCCGTCTGGATATATAAAATTCTTAACAGCACTCCAAACAATAGGAGTTTCTAATCTGTCTTTTGATCTCACATAGTCTACATTAATAATATCTTTACTTGATAAGCCCGAGCTGTCAATAGCATAGTGTCTAGTACTATCAAAGTTAGTAATAGTCAATGTACCTGTTTGTGCAGAAACATCTGCGTTAGAAACATAAATGTGACCGCCGCCTGCATTTGATTCTATATTGGATTCAAATAATGCAGTATCATGCTTATATACAATATTGCCACTAGCATTTAAAATTGGGAATCCAAATGTTGTACTGTTAAATTCTACATCTATTGTACTAGGTAGTGAGTGTACAACGCCTGTGTTGTTTGCAATAGTAACATTAATGTTACTGGTCAAGTCTGATGTATCGAAGTTAGAACCTAAAGGTATAGTTACATTGTGTACAAAAGTATTACCGCTTGAATCACCATTTTTAAATATACCAAAATTCGAGTTCAGCGTAAACTCAACTTGACTGTAATTTACACTTCTAGATTTTAATGGGATATCATTAAAGTTGACACCGTCTTTTGTTGAGTACCATTTATCACCAATATAATCTGGTGTAGGTGTTGTAGTATCTCTCCATTCAAAACCTTCTTGTGTTTGACCTTGGGTGTTAAGAGTTGTTAGTTCCAAGGTGTCGTATTTTGCTCTACCTGTAAAACTGTCTACTATTCTATTTTGATTTATGTTATAGAATCTACAATCTTCATAACTTTCAAATATATATTTTGTGCCTCTTAATTCTACATTATATCTAAACGACAATGTGTCAATAGGCTCGTACAAAAACTTCATAATCCAACTTCTATCTCTGTTGTTTCCTGAAGTGTCTTCTGCGTTACCTATATCAAATGTTCTGTCCAAATCAATGTCGTTGTTATTGATAACATAAAACGTGTCTGAAGTAGCATTGTATCCAATACCAAATGATTGCTTGTTTCCGATTGCTGTTGCAATTCTTGTTGCTTCTACCTCATAAAATTTACTTCTCAATGTAGTAATAATTTCTTTTCCGATCCAGCTGTCTCTTATATTTTCACTTAAAGCGAATGGACCGTTTGCTGTAGTACTAGAGCTAACACGTCTGCCGTTATCTCTAACAGAAACAATCTTAACCCATTTAAACTGTGTAATGTCATCTGGATTTACAAATTTCATCATATGACCAGGCTGTATTAATGCTAGGTCTACTTTGGAAATATTTAAGTCACTGATAGTGCCAGTGTTTGTAAACGTCTCTGTCATATACCCTGTATCGTTTTCAGTTGTTTTAGGTAAAGTTTTCCATACTATACCGTACTGATCTAATTTAAATTTGTTTGGTTGTGTTTCAAGCCACTTATTTCTGTAATCGCTGTAAATAAAATCTCTTAATTCTAAATTCTTTAAATATGTTGTAAACACTTTTTCAATTTGTTCGTCTGCTGTATTATTGCCATCAATAATAAATGAATAGCTCTGCGGAGAATCTTCTTTGTATAATGCTCCGTCTTCGGCAATAGTAGTAGTTGTCTGGAATGTGCTAGTAGGGTCAGTAATATCGATATATCTACTATGTCCAGCATGTGTTTTATTTGTTACTTTTAGTTTTCTAATGTTACTGCTTTTCGCTAAAGGCAACACTTGATAATCTTGTGCAGACACCATTCTGTCTTGAGCATAGTATGCCTGTGGTGCTCTTTCTTTTATGCCTGCTAATGTCTCTGAAGGTAATGCATTATTAATACTAGTTTGTAGTCTAGCAGTAATAGTTAATACATATTTCTCACCATTAGGTGTCTCGTAAGTAATGTCAGTTGAAACGTTGCCGATATCGTCTGGTTGTATACTGTATCTTTCGTCAGCACTTGCTCTATAAAATGACCTATAGCTTCCTACTGGAACATTTGCAAAGTTTCCATCAGCAAATTGTAGTTTGATGCCGCCGGTGCCTAAATTTTGAACAGCATATAAGTTAGGGGAGTCTTTTGCTAAAGTATTGTACTGGAGTGTTTGTCCAACTGTGTTAGGAATTCTTTTCCACTTGGACAAAACACCGCCAATCGTACTTACTTGTTGGAAAAATACATCGTTTTCGTTAATACCTTCGACTGCAATTGTTTGCGATCGATTTTCTTCTGGAGTTTCAAAATTGTAACTCTCTGTTTGCAATACTCCTTGTTTGAACATTAAGAAGAATCCGTTATTTGCACTAGAAAGTCCTAGCCCATCATTTCTATGGATTATACCAAAGTTTTCTGCAGGGTCAGGGTGCTTTTCAAAGAAAAAGTTATTATCTTCGAAGTCTGCATTTACAATTTCAAAATCTCTACTTACACCGTTTATATTCTTTTTAAACTTGTAAACAAATGGCGCATTTATTTGAGTGTTAATTTCATATAAGTCGGTAATAATATCGTTAATCGAACCAGTTTTAACTGGCTTACTAAATCTGTTAACATTGCCAAAGGCATTGTTCATTATTGTAATAAATTGCTCGTAACTATCTGGATTGTTAGCATCGTTCCATGTAACATTTCTGTTACCTATGTCTGTGCCGGCACTATCCGTTAAAGGTTGTGTGGTGCTAACACTTACAACTTTTAGTAATCCACTTGCGGCTATATTTCTTTTTGGATTGTAGCCTAACTGTCTTGCAAGTTTGTAAACAGAATCTTTTCTCTCTGCTGTTTCTAAAAAGTTTTCTCTGGTGTTAACATCCATTCTAAATGCAATACTTTGAGCCAAGTACGCAAGTAATTCTATGATAGCAATAAATTCAGAACTTTCAATGTAGTCGTTGAAGTTTTCAGGAAAATTAGTTCTAATGTAATCGACCATTGCTGTACGAATAGTTTCAAAATCGTATGCTTGAAAGTTTACATTGCTGTATGCTTTATAGGCTATATCCCAATCTTCTGCCGCAAATAAATTGTTTTGTCTGTTACTAGTTGCCATGTTTAAATCTCTCTGCTATCCTGTGTGTATTCCACAAGCAGGGTTTCTTCATCTAGAAAAGGCTTAAGAGTTAGTTGAACTTGCACTCTAATCGTATGATCAAGTACTGTGGTAAAAATTTCTTGCACATTGATCCTAGGATCTTTATTGCATATTCTTACAACTTCGTCTTTAACTTCTTGCTCAACATATGAATCCAGTGGATTCATAATAATATCATAAATAGTAGTACCAAACTTAGGACGCATTACTCTTTCGCCTCGTCGGGTGTACAATTCGTTCAAAAGGTCAATCTTTACTGCTTCACCATTAGTAACGGTGTAAGGAGGTCTAATTTTCCCTTGTGTACTAAAGCCTTTATATATGTTTGCCATATCAATATTTATCACACTTAGTTAAAACTAGTTTTAATACAGCCTAAAAAGGCACCAAAAAAAAGGTTGACTTTGGGTGTAATAGAATACATAATACTGAAGCATAAAACATTTTATGTAATTTTTTTCACTACGAAATATAGGACAGTTAATGAAAAACGTTTTAGACAAATTTAACAGCATCGTTGAACTTGCTGAGAAGGCAAATAAGGTCATTGCAAGTAATGACTATAAGTGGACCACTGGTTATGGACCAAGGTTTAGAAAGATGATGCATTTTAATAACAGGCGAGTACACTCGGTGGGAATCTATGATTACCACGAGAAGAAGTATGTGCTTTTTGAGATGGTAAACATGGTTGGTCAGTCGAAGCACTCGATTCCAAAAGAGTTGCGTCAAATGGAGAGACTGATATTAGATGCCAAAATTGCCTAATGTAATATTTGTACACGGATCAGGTCAAAGTGGGCTAAGTGTAAATTATCTTCAAGTATTTCTTCCTGAGTGCAATCTATTAACACTAGAGTATGCAGTCCAGGAAAATCCTGATGATATACTAGAACGCTTTGATAAAGAAATTAACAACACGTTCGGTGACGAACATTACCATATTATAGCACATAGTTATGGTTGCTTGTTGTCCACACTGTTAGCAGATAAAACGAAACGAGTTTTGTCCATGGTGACTATGAGTTCCCCATGGGGAGGAAGCCATACCGCACGTTGGATTTCAATGGTGTTTAGGCAAAGTAAGTTGTTTGCTAATGTCAAACCCAATAGTACTTTTTTACAAGACATTCAAAAAATACAGTTAAGCATTCCTGTTGCTAATATCATAACGACAGGATCAAAAGGGTCTGCAAATGATCTTGCTGGTTTAGGTAGTCAACATAACGATGGACTGCTCACAGTTGAGACACAGAAAAAACTTCCCACTAACTTTATTTACGCAGAATCAATTGAGCTTCCTTTGAGCCATAATGAAGTGCTTTTGTCATTCGACACTATAAATATAATTAAGCAACACATATTTGGAGACACCGGTGGCACAGAATACTTCACTGAATAATACACTCGAGGAAGAACTAAGAATTATGCTTGTTGAAAAAAACGAAGAGTGTAACGCACTTAAAGAAAATATCAAACTGCTCAAACAAAATATCGCAGACGAGCAAGAACAAAAATACAGAGCATACGTTAAAATAGCAGATTTACAAAAAGTACGAGCTTAAAGACCTTTAGACGCTTTGTGCAAATCATATAGTCTCGACATCATATTCCACATTCCCATTCCCATTGTATCTTCTTTAGTTATATCTAATATCTCTGGGAGCATCGAATCATCTGCTTGCCACAAATATGATATTACATCGCCAAATGGTGTATACAAGGATCTTGAACCTGCTTCATCGGTCAGTTTCATCTGTCTAGCAATTTGTTCATATTGACCTGATTGTATGGCTCTTAGAGCCGGAGTTTGATCAAATCTGTTTGGGCCAAGTCTTTGTGCTAACATTGTAAGGGACATGCCTTGCTGTATTGTCATCGGTCTGTTGGCACGATTTAAGGCGTATCTAGACACTTGTTTGAAATCGTTCTTTAACAATTGCTTACTTGCAACTTTACTCATGCCAGCCGCTATTTGGTTTACGAATATGGGGTCTTTGTATATGCCGCCTTCCGGAATAATAGCGTATGCGGCATCGCCTGCTTTGAAATCATTGCTTATGTCACTTGCTTTAAATATTCCTTGTGATGTTAAGTCTTGTCCAGGGCCAGCATCCTTGATAATTGAAGATATTTCAGAAGCAGACATTTTCCTCTTGCCCGTATTAATTATTGTTGTAGTTGATGTTGGATCAAAGTTTTTACCGTCACCAAACATAATTGCACCTGCTTCTTTTTCTTTATCTTCTATAACATGTTTATACCCTATTGCTGTTTTGTCACCAGTAGCAAATAAGAATCCGTTCTCATCAATCAAATCTGTTTCTGTCAACGAAGGATCAGTAGCACCAACAATAGTATTTACACACCCGTCGAGTGCACCAGATTCTTCTAGTTGTGCCGCTAGTGTGTCGCCTGATAGTGTGCTACATTTCAGTAGTGGTTCTTCTTTATAATCTGGAACTAAGGATCGTATCTGTCCAGAATCAATAGGAGTTAATTCTTCGGGTTTTCCTGGTACGGGTAAATAATTAGAATCTTGTTTCGCCTGCATATATGGCAGTAGAGCCGGACCAGTAACACCGTCATAACCTTTACCTTGTAGTACAGTGCCGTCTGGTTTAACAATAGTGTCTGGTCCTATGTAACCATGATCACTTGTACCCGGTGGGTATGCTTTATTCGCCCTGTCTTCTGTATCCTTCTGATTCATACCACCTGTATCATCAGTTGTTGGTACTGTTATGTCTTTAGTCTTGTGACCAAACCACGGTTCTCTAGTTGTAATCATTGTGGTTGTTGAAGCAACTTTTATTTTTTTGCCTCTAGCGTCACTAAAATTGCCTGTTGTTGATGGTGGAATAGATGCTGGTATGGCCGGGTCTACTTGTCTTATTCCGTTAGTTGGCATAGGGTTTCTACCGTCAACATTTGTTGGGTCATAATCTACAACAGGAATACTCATAGGCTCATCGTGGAATACATTTACTGCCAATGGTTTTATAGGCTCCGGTGATTGCGGACTTCCTTGTGAGCCGCCATCATTGAGATGAACTGTTGATCCTTTAACAAAACTTTGGCCTCCAGATACAACATGGCCACTACCACCCGATGTTACAAATGTATCACCGCCCGATTTTATCACCGTAGCCATTGGCGTTTGACTTTCTACACCCAAATCACCGTATAATAATATTTTACCTTTAGAGTTTGCAGATATAACACTACCACCTTTTTTGGTTTCCATCTTAATTGCTGTGTTTGTTAAATGGTTGATGCTGTTACCTGATTGTATGAAAACATCGCCGCCTATAGGACCTTCCATTTTAGGATCTACTTCTTCGCCTTGATCTTCCATTAATCCTGCATTTATGTTTACCCTAACTCCGGCATCTAAATTTAGTTCTTGGTCTGCTCTGATATTAATATTATTTGTGGATCGCATGTTTATGTCTTCATCACTGAATATTTGTATGCTACCATCGGATGATAATTCTACCCATGCTGTGCCTGGACTATTAATAATATATACTAATTCGTTTGTATCGTCGATTAATACTTGTCCACCGCCTGCTGTTCTCATTCTAATGTGGCGTTGTTTTAAATTATCGTCCATAACAAAACTGTGACCGCCTAATCTGTTTGTACCGTCTCGTTTTCCAGTTTCTAGATTTATGTTTTCCGGGCCTGGTGTTAATATACCATATACTTGTGAAGGGCTTTCACGTCTTGCACCGCTGGTTGTTGTTCCTCTTACAGGGTCATTTATTAAACCTTGATTTATTATGGGAATAGCAATAAACGGATTGAATGGACGTTGAACTCCTTTTCCGTGACTTTTGTTTGAGTCGAATCTATTCTTCTCTGCTACCGGTACAGGCACTTCAGTGCCAAACGTTTTGCCTGCAGGATTACCGGGCACCATGTTCTGCATTTGATCAGGGAACATGCAACCGATTATAATTGGATTTTTCTTTTTGCCATCGCCGAATATCACTAACACAAAATTACCTGGATCAGGTGGAACCATCCACATGCCATATGTTTTCATTGTGTCTGCGTGGCTACGTTCGTTTTTGCCTACTGCCGCACTTGGTGTTGTACCTGCAAAAGGACTGCTCCAAAAACAATTAAAATATCCGCTAGGATCGTTTCTGTCTTTTGATAGCATAGGAATATACACTGGTATACGACCACTGTGACTTTCGTCTTTCGGTCTCACAATCACTTCACCTACGTAGATACCATGATCCAAGTTGGCTTCTTCACGTGATCTCTCAACTGGATTTTTTCTGGATATCTTATAGTCGTTTGCTTTGTAAGCCATTCTATTTTCCTGTAATGTCTATCTTAGATAAACTAAGCGATGTTTGTTTAGGTGCTTTAGTCATTTCAATTTCAAACAGACCTCCGCTAAAACTGGCTGTCAGTCCGTATATTGCATATATACCACTTATAAAAAATGCTGTTCCTTGTCTTGCCATATAACCAGAATTATTATCTTCATCATCTAAGTCCGGGTCTCTAATTCGAGGTGTTTGCATTGTAAATAAAAAGTAGTTATCTCCGCCACCGTACACAGCATACTCATCTGTGGACTTACTTTCTTCTTCTGCCGCTCCTACATTGCCTGGATTACGCATTTTCCTGGCCTCTGCATAGGTAATTGCCTTGCCTAAGTACCAAGGATCCCCTCGTAGTTTTAAATTCAAGTTCATCAGTATAGCCGCATCGTTTACATTTTGATACATATAACCAAACAGTGTTGCACTTGCTGTACCATCGTTTGTTTGGTTCGAAGTTGCTACAATACTTTTACCGTATGCATATCTGGCCCTAGGCGTTGTGTCTATTTCGTCTTTTGTACTATTTGCACTACTTTGAAGTAACTTTAATGCTTCGCTACCAGATAGTTCTCCTATAACAGTTTGAGAACCACCATAGGACTCTAAAAGATCTGCACCATATAAGTATCCACTTGCCTCAGGTTTATATTTTTGTGCATTTGGGTTAGGTGTACTACCTTCTATTGGAAAGTCTTCTTTTCCTTGTTGTGTTTTTCTATAACCTAGCGGATCCGATCCTTGATTATTTACATATAATATAGTTTCTGCTAAGTCATTCTTTCTAGCATCGTCTTTCATTATATCTGCATATTCACCTGATGTTAATCCTAGTTCAGTCTGCACTCTGGCAGAAAAAGCCGGGTCGCTTAGTGCGGCTTTTACACCTGCAGGGTCTTGTACTTTTGCGGCAATTTCTGCATCTCTGTCTTTGCCGTCTAAATCTGTTGTGGCATCCTGATTCATTGTTGGATTATTTGCATTCGTGGACATGTCGCCCATTGTACCGCCATTGGGCGGACCAAGTAATAACACACCTGCGTCATATGAAATATCAGCACTCAGTACTTGGTCATTCAATCCTGTGTAAAGATAGTGGTATGCTTTCTTTATATTCATTTCTCGTACACGTTTAGTGGTTTGGTCTTTGTTAAGATTATCCTGTGCCGCCGCTTCTGGTGTGTCTGCTTTATCATATATTATGGGTTTAAAAATTATCTTCTTAGGATACTTGTTGCGTTTAGTGTCAAACACTGCGGCTCCGGTGGCATCAAGTTCATGGGATATACTTGCTTCAATTTTATACCACTTAGTAAATGTTTGTGCTAGATCAAATCCGTCTTCGTTAACAACAGGGTCGTCATACACTTTCTTTCTTGTTGACTTATCTAAAAATCCTTTGCACATTACAAATAATGTTGTAAAGAATTGGTTTAAGTCTGTGCCTTCCTTCATTGTTATGTTTTGATTTCCGAATATAGTAGTACCTGTTTCAATACCTCCGTCAAAACTTTCTGGATCGTCTTCAAGTGCTTTTTTGTATTCATCCAAAGTCTTAACACCTTTTTCTTGCGAGTTAATTAATCTGTTTACTTCTTCTGCCGCATTTGCTCCTGCTCTCGTAACCGTTAGTGAATCCAGTTCTTCCTTGACTTGTGATAAATCAAAAACAATCTCATCATGTATGCCTTCTGCTTTTAAATTGTCTTCTCTATATTTTTGTAATTGGTCTTGTAGGCTAGTTGTTAGTTCTTCAATGTCGTTACCTTGTACCTTTAAATCCTTTGGTAATTTAAAATATTCATCGGAATAAGCCTGTTGTGAATCTATCGGGCATTCGAAATCGTAAGTACTGCCCGTACTATCAATTGATACACCAACTTTTGCAAGAACTAATTTATAAATGAAGGGACCGCCAATTGGGCTTAATATATCGTCGAAACTTTGTACAGGCTTGCCTTGGTCGTCGATATCATCTTCAATACTTGCTTCGTATCCTTTAAATTCTACTGCTAAAAACAGTGGAACATCTGCAAACATATAGTCGTGGCCTAGGGCTAACTTTGCGGCTTGTATTTGGTCTAGTAAATCTGCCGCTCCGGGCTGAAATAATTGAAAGGATGTATTAATTGCTAATGAATTTCCTGTTGAAGGGCCAGCAACTAATTCTATATTCAAGTTATCTATTTGTACACCTGTTACACCTGTTTGTGCAAGTATAACTGTGCGACCAGGTTCCGCGGCATATTGCCCTCTGAGCCATTCCTCTTCGCCTATCATGTACAATTTAAGATTGTAACTAGTATTTTCGTAATGGTCTAGTATATTGCCCATTACCGAGTCTAGGTATATATCTTCTATTGCTTCTTTTTTATCTGCCATTATCTGAGTCTGTCTATTGCTGAAGTTGAAGGTATAAAAATTTCTTTACCTGAAGTGAAATCTTCAAGCGGGTCAACTAATATATCTGGATTTCTTAATGCAAACACCCACCATAATTTGGTGGTACCAAATAAGTTATCTGCCAAAAGATCTGGTCTTTTGTCATACCTGCTTTCAATAGCATAGAGCTGATCAGCTGGTGACCTTGCAATTTTTGGTAATGTGTTAACATCCAAATAAAACTTAGTAACTGGCGCACCTTTTAAGAAACTGTCGCTATCATGAAAATTAGCCATTAGATAAATCCTTTATTAAAGTCTGTACCATTAGTGAATGCATTCAAGTCGAATCGACTTCTTAGTTTCTTTTGCGTATACTGAGGTACCATTTCTATCATGATATCTGTTTCGGTAGGCATGTAAGTTATTGTATTGCCCGCAACAGGGTGATTGTACTCAACTGGTACATAATCCACTCCGTCAGGTAATTGTATGTTAAAACTTCTAATAATAACCGGTACTTTGTTAAAGCCAAATGCACCTAGATATTCAAAAATCAATACAGGAGGAGGAGTACCATAGTACCCTTGATCTACTGCTGAGTCTCCGTAGTAACCTTTTGTTATAGTTCTTAGAAAATGAAATATAGACAGTAGGTACTGTGCTTCTTCTAGTGTGTTTGCTGTGAATTGTCCTTGTACAGGAAGTGTTGCAGGCTTACTGTTAATATATGTATAGAACGGATAGTTAGAACCGTGCTGACTGTGTTCATCATAGTCCACTGAGCCTTGCAAAAATAAGTTTGGAGTGTATGGATACACGATACCGCCACGTTCTTTGAGTGGACTTAGTATACTACTCTGTTCTTCACCTTTATGATTCTTCGTGCCATAGGCTTGATCTTCCCCGCCTTTCTTGGGCCTAATCCTTGCTCGCCAGTCAAACTTGCCGGTGTCTTTTCTACCGTCAGACGTATTGCCCGCTGTTTGTCCCGAAGGATTGCCGTTAATTGTATAAGGGTCTGTTGCCATAATATCTCTCCTGCTATTATTTATCATAATAAATAAAAACGTATTTTAATTCTAAAAACCTTTAGAATAAACATTGACTTCTAGTAGAATCTATGTATAATACAATATAAACGAATTATAGTTTTGAGGAGACATAATGACTACGACAGGCAGAAAAGTAAATTATCTTAACAACAAAGATATTTTAAAAGAAATTCATAAAAGTAAGTTAAGTTACTGCTACATAACAGATGACAAGTACTTACAGCAAGACATTATCCTAGATGATGTTAGCCAAATCAATAAGCAAACAATCAAGCAGGCACAAATAAACAAAGCACATGGCATGTCTAGAGCGGCATACGAAAAAGCCATTAGAGAAGGCGATTGGGTAAAGAAGCCTAAGCAAAAAGAATTTGCAGTTGACCCGGACAGTTTAGCAGTTGATGGCTTGGTGTTTAGAGTAATGGGCTATGACCATATTCCAGATGAGCCCGGTAGAAAGAAAACAACAAAAACAGTTGCTGACACAAAAGCAAAAGTAAACTTCCCACCGTTCAAGCATTATATTTTAGATAGTGCAGGAGCAAATCCTAGGGAAGTCGTAAGAAGTCATTGGGTAGGTGGTCTACACAATGGACACTTCAGTTGTACACATGGTACAATCACAAACGAACTAGGCAAGATGTTTATGAAACTTGTTGAGCGTTACAGTCAAAGAGGTAACTGGAGAGGTTACACTTATGTAGACGAGATGCGTGGACAAGCATTAGTACAACTTGCACAAATTGGTTTGCAGTTTAACGAAGCAAAATCGGATAATCCATTTGCATATTATACTGCTACAGTTAATAACAGTTTCACAAGAGTGTTAAACTTAGAAAAACGCAACCAAACAATCAGAGACGATATTTTAATCGAGCAAGGGCATTTACCAAGTTACGGCAGACAAATTGCACATGAGAATTCTCTTAGGGAAATGAGAGAAAGTGCAGAAGCTGAATTGGAAAATACTGGTAATACAACTAAGTAGGTAATCATATGGCAAACCTTTTTGAAAGGGCCGCATGTTTTACTGATATACATTACGGCTTAAAGCAAAATAGTAGACAGCATCTGAAAGACTGTCACAATTATATAGATTGGTTTATAGCAGAAGCAAAAGCACGAGACTGTGAAACTTGCTTCTTCTTAGGCGATTGGCATCATCACAGGGCAAGTATCAATATTGCTACTATGAATGCTACCATTAAAGATCTTAAAAAGTTAAACGACAACTTTAGTAAAGTTTATTTTATTACTGGTAACCACGATTTATACTATAGAGAAAAACGTGATCTTAACAGTGTAGAGTTTGCTAGGGATTTAGAAAACTTTGTAATGGTAGACGAACATTTTTGTGAAGACGGTGTTGCAATTATTCCGTGGCTAGTTGGCGATGAACATAAGACATTAAACAAGTTAGATTGTAAATACATGTTTGGTCATTTTGAATTACCATACTTTAAAATGAACGCAATGGTAGAGATGCCAGACCACGGTGGTGTAAAAGCATCTGACTTGACCAATCCTGAATATGTGTTTAGTGGGCATTTCCACAAACGTCAATACAAAGGCAACATACATTACATAGGTAATGCTTTCCCACACAACTATGCAGACGCACAAGACAATGAGCGTGGTGCTATGTTCCTCGAATGGGACAAAGAGCCTGTGTATGTAAATTGGGATAAGTGTCCTAAGTATGTAACTATGGGACTTAGGGAGTTGCTAGAAGCACCCGATAAGTTTTTAGATGATACAACACATGCAAGAATTAAATTAGACGTAAGCATCAGTTACGAAGAAGCAAACTTTTTAAGAGAAACATTTGCAGAAAAATATAATGTTAGAGAACTTCAACTAATTGTTGTTAAGGAAGAAGATGAAGTTTTTGATGGTGAAGAAATTAACTTTGAAAGTGTGGACCAAATTGTTATTAGTCAATTGGAGACAATTGAAAGTCAGTTGGTAGACACAAACAGATTAATTGAAATATACAGGAATATCGAAATTGCTTAAAATTAAAAATGTAACAGCAAAGAACTTTATGAGTGTAGGTAATAACTTACAAGCAGTAACGTTTGATACTGATTCGTTAACACTAGTGCTAGGGCATAACTTAGACTTAGGTGGCGATGGAAGTAGAAATGGTACCGGTAAGACTACTATTATTAATGCACTCAGTTATGCACTTTATGGTGAAGCGTTAACCAACATCAGAAAGGATAATCTTATTAACAAGACAAATGGTAAAGGAATGATTACCACTGTTGATTTTGAGATTAAAGGAATAGAGTATCGCATTGAGCGTGGCAGACGACCTAATGTATTAAAGTTTTACATTGATGGGAATGATTCACAGGACAATGAACAGCAAGGCGATATGCGTGAGACACAAAAAGATATCGAGCGTATAATTGGATTCCCGCATAATATGTTTAAGCACTTGATTGCATTAAACACATACACTGAGCCGTTCCTCAGTATGAAAACAAATGATCAACGTGATATGATTGAGCAGTTGTTGGGCATTACTGAAATCAGTGCTAAGGCAGATGTGCTAAAAGATTTGTTAAAGCAAACCAAAGACACCATCAAAGAAGAAGAGTTGCGTATACAAGCAGTTGCTAATGCTAATAAACGTGTAGAGTCTAGTATTAAGGATATCGAAAGCCGTAGTAAGGCATGGACTAGAAATAAAGGAGACAAGGTTGCAGGATTGCAGACCAGTTTGGACACGTTGGAACACACAAACATCAAGGAAGAGTTGGACAGTCACAGAAAAATTATAGATATAAATGAAAAGCAGACTAAACTTACTACACTTAAAACAGACTTAACATCCAGAACAACGTCAATGAATCGTAGTGACAGTAAACTTGTTACGTTGGAGGCTAATTTAGAAAGTGCAAAAGCCGGAGTATGTCCTACATGCGAACAGGGTACTGCACATTTAGACACACATGAAAAGTATACAGCGGACTTAGAAGAAGAAATTAAAGAAGAACAAAGGTACAACGTTGAGTTAGTGGATAAGATTAGAGATATTACTAGCGGTATTAAACAACTAGGCAATATTCCAGAAACACCAATTACTTTTTACAACAACATGGAAGATGCTTTACAGCATAAACATAATGTTGACACATTGCAAGAGCAAATTGAAGAAAAGATTAAAGAAGAAAATCCGTATGTTGAACAAGTTGACCAACTAAGGGAAACAGGCATAGAAGAGATTAGTTACGAACTTATTAATGACTACACTAGTTTAAAAGAGCACCAAGAGTTTTTACACAAACTGTTAACAAGCAAAGACAGTTTTATTAGAAAGAAAATTATTGACCAAAACTTGCAGTACTTGAATTATAGACTAGGACATTATTTAGAAAAGTTAGGCTTGCCACATGATGTTAAATTTAACAGCGACTTATCTGTCGACATCACCGAGTATGGCAGAGACTTAGACTTTGATAATTTAAGCCGAGGTGAACGTAATAGACTTATACTTGGCATGAGTTGGGCATTCAGAGACATATACGAAAGTCTCAACCAACCAATGAATTTGATGTGTATAGATGAACTGGTAGACAGTGGCATGGATACCACTGGTGTTGAAAATGCATTGGCAGTTCTTAAGAAGATGGGAAGAGAGTCAAACAAAAATGTGTTCCTTATTTCACACAAAGAGGAACTACAAGGGCGTGTTAATAACGTTCTTTATGTTGTTAAAGAAGGAGGATTCACTAGTTACAGTAATGACATAGAAATCCTCGATGAGACTTAATGAGCGAATGGACATATAAAGGTAAAGTAGTAGACACACTTCCAGATGATTGTGAAGCATTTGTGTACTTAATTACAAACACAACAAACGATAAAAAATACATTGGTAAAAAACTTGCAAAGTTCAAAACAACCAAGCCGCCCTTAAAAGGAAGAAAGAATAAACGCCGTGGAACTAAAGAAAGTGACTGGCGTACTTATTGGGGTAGTTCGGATCACTTAAACGAGGACGTAATTACTTTAGGCGAAGACAAGTTTACTAGAGAAATACTACACTATTGCCCAACTAGAGGTATTGCAAGTTATATAGAAGCACAAGAACAATTTGAACGAAATGTTCTCTTGACAGATGATTATTATAATGGTATAATAAACGTCAGAGTAGGTGGATCACAAATCCTTAAGGAACATTTTAAAAAGATATAACTATATATCGAACATGGCACACATAGACACCCAGTCACGCTAATAAAAACATCACAGACACCAAGTCAACTACATAGGTTCTACACCACCCTGGCGAGGCTAAAATTCGCTGTCCTTGACAATCCGGTAATCCCGGTGCGAGATACTGGACTGTAGACGGCAAGATACAAACACGATACAGTATTAAAATGATTCAGGCAATGAGAAAAAGCAACCTGAAAGTTAATATAGTTGAACTCGACAAGACTATATTAATTTCCGTGAGGTCGAAAGACAGTGACGGTAGTGTATGGGGAGAAAAGGCTCACCGCTTCCTAATAGCACCCGAGTTTGAGATGGCGATGCTCATCTTGATGACATTTTTTTATTCACCCGGAGACGGGTGAATTATGGCTCAACTTTCTTGATAACTTCTAATTTAATAAGAAACTTACTACAAGAACTGATATGAATGAAATGAATGAAGTTAGCAGTAGTAAAGATACGAAGTATCTATAAAGTGTTTAAGAATGCAACAGTATCTGTGTAAGACAAACGTAAATTAACTGTGTAAAGATAAAAGTCTTTCTCCAAACTATGTTTGGATGCTCCATGGAACTTTGTAACGTCTAATATACATACTTCACCTGGATTTAACATTTTGTTATGTTCGCTGTCTTTGTGGATTATTTCTAATGGAGAATCTTCTAGATTAAACATGATATTGGTTTTTCTAGTTAACGGATTATTCCAACCCATTAACCAATCTTGATGCAACTTTACCATTGAACCTTGCTTAACAGTTTCTATTGCCACACTGTGTTCCGCAATGTCTAAAGGTAATGGAGTAGCATTTACGATTTGTTGTTGTAGGCTTTGAGGCATGTCGCGGAGTAAAAATATGTGTTGATCCATATCCACACGATCCTCTATCACGTTGAACGCACTTGCTTCTTTGAACTCTCTGATAGGTTTTACGAGCTGGCGCATTGCAACAACATCATAATCCCATTTTAAAACTGTGCTAAACATTCGCTGTAGTGTTTCCTATTATTAATTGTTATAAACTCCGCAATAGTGCTATTTTGTCGGTTATCACAGCCATGTTCTTTAGTGGTATCTAACACAAAGAAATCACCTGGCTGTATGGTATGATCCTCTGTTACGTCATTGTTGGAGTGTTGTATAGTAGCAGGATGTTCGCCGATATTGAGCAGTATGTTACTGCGTCTACCACCAATATCTGTGTGTAATGCTAGGTAATCTCCTGGCCTAATAAACTCTAAACCTATAAAATGTTCTGGCTCAATGTGGTATTTTTTGATGAAATCCATGGGCATTCTGTCCCATAATTGGCTCGCAGAGTACAGTTTTTGGTGGATCTTCTTTAGTTGTACCACACTGCTTAACTGCTTATCTTGACGCAAAAACGCCACAAATTCATTTATATCCATACTTGTATTTAACAAAAAAGATACCAATATTTGTGGTAAAAAGGTTGACTTTGCCGGAAAAACCAGTATAATAGTATGCATAAGTTAACAAAAAGGTAGGAGTTTTTATGCTTAAATTAGAAGATATTGTTGTAATTGCTGGTGAAACTGTTCGTAAAGAGCGTTTTGGTATGGCATCTACGAACGATGATCACAAAACATTCACTGGTGATGTGCTTTATACGTCACAAAAAGGCAACAACTTTTCAAATAGCATTGAAGAGAAGTTTGAAGATACTGCTCAGGTAGACGGACTTACAGTTTGGAAGTCAAACGGTGAAGTTCCTTTTGCAGATATGCTGTTAGATTTTGTTCAGATTGGTGCTATCACTTTTGAACAGGCTGAGTTTTCAACACTGCAAAAGCAGAAGGATCAGTCAGCATCATTGGACACTCTGTTTAGAGCAGACGATGGTAACATTTACTTAGGTGAAGGTGCTCTTGAATACAGAGACGAGCGTCTTGCAAAAATAGGAGCATAAATGCATGGCAACGAAAACTAAAAAATATGTTCGCATAGATGGGTACAGTGATTTGCTGATGCCCTTAGAAGTGTTTGAACGTGTAGCAGATAAGATTCTTTTTGTGCGTACTGAGTACAATGATGGCAAAACGCATCTGTCAGAAATAACTGAAATGGACAAAGTGCATTTGCACGATCCAAGCGAAGTTGAGAACTTATTAATGCATGACAAGTTGAGTCAATCATGATTGAGATACTGCAAGAAGTAACTGATTGGGGAGACCTCAAAATTGCCAATGGCATTTATCATGTGAATGGTGCAGGGCAACTTGTTCAGCATAATGACACTGTGTTCAAGAATCCAATGAAGCAGTTTAGTAAATCTAGACGCAAGTTTAAGAAGATTGGTGAGCGTGAAGAAGAACTAGCACCAGGTGTTATAACTGTGCAAGGCTCGAACGGCAAAGTATACACAATTGATAATGGCAAATGTTCATGCCCAGGATACACTTTTAGGGGAAACTGTAAACATGTTAAGTAAAACAATTAAAACCGTAGCAGACGTAAGTATCATTGCAATAGTAGGTCTCGCATTAGTATCTTGTGCTTCCGGTGGCGGCTCCGCCGCGCCGCAAGTTCAAACGGCTGTCGCACCGGCGCCTACGCAATCCACACCCACTGACCAACGACATGAATTTGATTCTTGGACTAAATCGTATACTACTAATTTGTCCGGATATACATCTAGTGTAACACATAAATTTGATATGACTGATTACACTACTACTGGTCTACCTGCTCCTACAGAAAAATACAAAATAGCAGACTATGGATTTTTCCGTTCTACTATTACTGGAACTCATGCAGGCTATGAATATGCAGACACTGATGTTGCTAATAGTTTTCCACAGTTTGGTCAAGTTATTAGAGCAGATTTGAACGGTGACGGATGGCAAGATTTTTATATGGCATTGTGGACCGGACATGACAAGTTAGAATTTGAACCTAACAGTTTTTTGTTTGCGTTTTTAAATGACGGTGACGGAAACTTTGTATTAAGTAACGATTTGTTTCCAGAAGGTAATCCATGTTTTAGAGGCTCAGACTGCGACAACAATACTGAACACCAAAAAGGTTTAGTGGTTGCAGACTTTAATGGCGATGGCATTGACGACTTATATCAAGGTACTACACTTGTACTAAGCGACAATGGGAAGTTTTACGACAAAGGTGATACGCATCTACCTATGGAAGAACTATTTGATAAGTGTGCTCCAAGCGACTACAATAGTGGATGTTTTTCACATGATGCAGACTTTGGTGATGCTGACGGTGACGGAGATATGGATATATTTACTGCAATTGCATCACCGCATATTGACAACTATCACATGGGATGGGCAATGCTTATTAATGACGGTGCAGGTAATTTTACTGCAAACAAAAAGTTTCCAACCCAAGCAGTAAGTGTTTTTGCCACAGCGGCTACAATCGGTGACTTTGACAATGACGGACACGGCGATGTAGCAGTTGGTTGGTTTAAAACAGAAGAAGCCGCCGCAAACGGATTTGCTGAAACATACGAAAACAGTTCAGGTGCAGTATTTTGGAATGACGGAAATAACGATTGGCGTAATAGAGGCTGGACTGAATTACCAGACAACTATTACGGCACAAACGGCAATGCAAATGATATAAAAGCCTTTGATTTTAATGGCGATGGATTATTAGACATTGTACTTGCTTCTACAAAACACGATCCTTATTATGACGGCAGAGCTGTACAGTTTTTCTTAAACAATGGAGACGAAACATTTAGCGATGTCACAAGTTCTGTTAATCCAGACACAAAGTATGTTAACGGCTTATGTCCAAATTCAGATGGTCCTTGTTATTGGAATGGCGAAGGTAATTTAGAAATATTAGACTTCGACGGTGATGGAGACTTAGATATCGTAGACACTGTGTTTGGTACTTATGCACTGATCAATGAAGATGGTACATTCTCAATTTATGATGACTTTCCTAAGTTTGATGACTATGCTCCTTACTTCCCAGTAGAAATAGACAACAAGTACTTTTATGACTTTATCGCATCAACAACAACTTTTAGTGATACAGAAAGTGTGCAAACATTCTTTCAAGTATTAGATCCACCGTTAATGGAAATGATGTTAGAAATTACTAACAAGCCTAAAGCATACGTTGATGAAATATTTAAAAGCAAAATGCTGTTCACAGACTTGAGACAGAATCAACGTTCAACATCGTTGTTTGCTACAGATATGGAAACATTTGGTATGGCAGGCTACACCCATAGAACAGATACATTTGGATTTAGTGCAGGAAAACTTACAGGAGATAACAATGGCAGTTTTATTGGATTTGATTATGTGGATGACAATATACATTTTGGCATTAATTATGTGGACAACACTATGTCTTTACTGAACCCTACAAAGCATTACGGCACAGGTTCAGCTGATGTTGATTACAGCACAGTTAGTATTTTTGTAGAGCAAGTAACATATATAAATGATACATGGTATACGTCATATGGTGCAGAAGCATACCACACAGACGTAAACGGATTCACAGAACAAAACAGTACACACAATGTTACTATTGATTCGTTTAGTATGGTAGATGGAAAATTGTTTGCAGATATCACAGGAAAGTTTAATTCTAAACTTGGCACAACTTATGTAAGTTTGGGTTATGATTTATATCGTAGTTTAGATAGCACTACTGTAGGGTTTGCAGATGTACTAGAGTATGATGCATCACGTGAATTAGACTTAGGTAAGTTTTCGGTATTACACCGGTATAACTCTTTTTATGCAAGGGCGTCTATGAACACAGAAGAGTATAACACTTTTGAAATAGGATTCTTGCTTAATTGGTAGGTATTACACTTGGTATTACACTTTTACTCGGGCGGCATTCCCGGAACATCACCGCCCCAGTTTGCTTCTCCACCTTCATTTTCTCCCCAGTCATCTCCGTCGTAACTAGCACCTTTATCGCCACTTTTAATTTTGTTATATCTGTTAAGGGTTTTGATGAGTGTCTCTCGCTCAAGAGGACTAAGTTGCCACGCCTCAGTATAAGACACAGCACCTTCGCTAAATATTGCCAGCTCTGCAACTTGACGAGTGATTAATTTATTTTCTTTATCGAGTCTGCCTAGGTAACCTGCAATTTCATCAGGCTCTGCTGTTCCTAGGAACCCGTGAAAAAATTTACAGGATCAAAGTTAATAGGTGCTTCAAATGTGTTATCACATTCATCACTTTGGCACTCTATTTGAATTTGCTGTTTAACTCCTTTAGAATTAATCTCATTAGTAAACTCTTCAATCTGTTTACCAGTTTCGTTATCTGTATTTTCTAAAAACTGTCTGATTTGAGCCGAGTCGCTAACAACTCCTTCATTACCATCAGCATCTGTGTATCTAATTTCCTTAATGCTGTCGATAATCATCTCAAAGTTTAAGTCTGCTAATTTAACAAAACTAGTGTTGAATGCTTTTAATCTTTCCATATCGTCATCTAGTTCTGAAATAGCCTGCATACTTCTTGTACTTTGGAAACTGGCTAAACCAGCCTTAATTGTACTGCCGTATGAAAAAGGCAACGACACTAATGTGAGACCGTTTGAAAGTTCTTTTGTGTACTCACTATCAAGTGATTCCATTGTTGACAACGAACTATCAATACTAACTGTAACTGTACTTAATTCTTTACATTTAGGACATTCAGCATTAACCTCAACTTCATCGCCACCACTAGCACCACGAATAGCAATTAGTATTGCATCTACGTCTGCACTAAACAGTAACTTTGGCTTTTTGATTTCAGGCACACATGACTTAATTAGGTTAGATACTGCTTCTCCATTCAGCAATGCGTCTGGATTTTTAAGCATCATTTCATCTTTTGTTGTCATAGGATAAATTGCAAACTCACCGCTTTCAGGCATAGTTACAATGTCATCGCTGTAAAATTTAGCACTACTAGGAATGTCTAAATACATCTTAGGTGCTCTAAAGTAAGCACTTAACGGATTACTTTGGTTTATATCTTTACTCATGTTTGCTCCATATAATTCTTTTGAATTAACTATGTACTTATTTATCTTCATTAACAATAGTTTTAATAGTTTTATTGAAACCTTATTAAAAGCAGTTTTAATAATAGTTGATAAATATGATTATCAAAAGAGGATAACCAAATTGGCAGTTTCATTTAATTTAGACGGACAAGCACTTACGTTCCCGGATTGGGCCAGCGAAGCCACCGCGGAGCAAATGTTAGACATCTTAAAAACGATGGCTAAACAATCAGGTGCATCTCAAAAAGACCAAGCAAAAGCAACAGACAGTGCAAAACGTGTACTTAACGAAATCAAGAAAGGCAATGAGAGTGCAGGGCAGACTGACGACGAGCAAAAGAAACGTGATGAGAAATTATTAAAAGAAACTAAAGAGTTCGGTAGAGATATACGTGAAGTCGGAAAGTCTTTAGAACAGTACAAAATGGACAAAGAGTTTGATGCTAGTTTCTTAGGAACTCTCAAAAACTCATTTGAAAGTGAAGGTGAAAGTGTCGGCAAGGCTATTATGGTTACTGCTGAACACATGTACAAAGGTGCCGCATATATAGGCGGTGCAGTAATGCAGTACGGAGCCGCTCTAGGTCAATCTATATTAGGAGCCGGTGAATCCTTAAATGACCTATCCAAAGTAGGTGTTGGCTTCAATGGCACATACCAAGGCATGGCAGAAAGTGCCGGTTTAGGTGTTAGCCAACTAGCAGGTTTAACAGGCAGTTTCGCTGGAGCGGCAGACCTTATAGGTAAGAATTCAAAAGTTGTTGCAACACAAGGCTTTGAAAAGTTTAGTGCAACAATGAAAAATGCGGCAGATATATCCGAAGAATTAGGCATGAGTCTAGAAGACAGTTTAGGCACATTCGGTGATGCACTTAATAGACGACAGCAATTTATGAATATTGGTAACGTAAGCCAAAGTCGAATGAACTCACAAATTGCTAAAACAACAAAAATGCAGATGGCGTATGCTACTGCAATAGGTGTGTCTACAGAAGAGATGCAGGCATTTGTTGACAGTTTAGTTAAAGACAACGGTTTACTGTCATCATCTTTGCTAAACTTCAGTGATACAGTGCGAAATGATGTTGTTGCAGGTATAGAAGTATTTGCAAGTGGAATGGCGGCAATGGGTGGTCAAGCAGGACAAGATATTGCATCAGCATTCCTAGAAGCAGGTTCGGCTGGCGCAATTGGTATGAGTGAAGCGGCACATGGATTTGTAAGAGCAGTACCAAGTTTACAAGGACCAATGAATGAGTTTGCTCAAGCAATGCGAGCCGGTACACTGACACAAGAGCAGTCCAAGGATATGGTTAATACTCTTACTAGCGAACTAGGCAATATGAGCGCCAGTGAAAAAATGCGAATACGAAACATGGCAAGAGTGGGCGACGAGTCTGCTAAAACAATGGCTAACGCTATTATGCAGTTCGAACAAAGTGAAGATAAACTAGCAGAAGTTAATAAAAAGTTTGGTACAGCATTTGACATGGACACGGTGCAAGAAGGCACAAACCAATTTAACAAAATTATGACAAACGTCACTGGTGGAGTGTCTAATGCATTCTATAGTATGTTTGCTAACCCAGAAGTAATGAAAGTTATTGAAGAGGGCATGAGTGAAATATTCGGCATGTTCGGAATGGGCGTAGATGACCTTAGTGGTGCGGCTATGGGTTCAGCTGATATGGTCA
>ERZ1047472.29-NODE-29-length-137221-cov-188.057740_pt1 | contig 137221 bp, 141 predicted proteins | sample MGYA00383095_ERZ1047472 | MGnify/ENA primary metagenome ERZ1047472 (study PRJEB29581, sample SAMEA5548365) | metagenome | biome: marine; feature: coastal; material: water | depth 1 m | study: Short-term variability in the microbial, nano- and picoplankton... | reverse complement strand
GTCGAAATAATAGAAATCAATAGATAATTTAATCTTTTTTTTGAAAAATAAATGATGCTAAAAGAATTCCCAATGAATTTGCACCAAGATCAGCTAACTCAAAATATCTATAAGGGTGATAGAAATGAATAATCTCTATAACAAGGCCGAAACTAAAAATAGCCATGAGTAGAACAATATCTGAGAATTTAAATCTGCATAGTATCCCTATTGATGATAAATATAAGAATATAAGAAAATGAATAGCCTTGTCGGTTAGAAAATTTAATGCAGCAATATTTGGAATATCAGATGCTGGAACAACACTTAACCACATAATAATAACTAGAGATATAAAGAAAATGTTTCTATATAGAGTTTTCATGCTTAATTAAAAAATGTCTATTAAAATATAAAAATAAGATAACAGGCATAGTCAATAGAGATGTGGTTACATAGAAACCCATCCACCCATATACATCGCCATATATCCCTTGAAGGTAATTGACCCAGAGACCTGATAGACCCTTAAGTATAAAGCCTGGTCCCGCCATAAAGCCTGTTAAAAGTGCATATTGAAAACCTGTATATTTTTTAGAGACTAAGCTAGTTAAAAATGCAATATTTACAGTTCCTACAATGCCTGCAGCAATACTATCCATAGCAACGATTAAAGATAATGAGGTAATACTTTTTTCTGATACAGCCGCATATGAGAAACAAACATTCGTTAGCATTACCAAGAAAGCTCCCAACATAAGAGATTTATATATGCCGATTTTTTTTAAGAGCAATGCGCCCATTGATATACCAAATATAGATGCAAGCAATGCAACAATTTTAACAACAGCCCCTATTTCTGTGAGGGTGAAACCCATATCAATATAAAAAGGAGTTGCCATAGGCCCCATTACAATGTCTGTAAGCCTATAAGTAGCAATTATCATCAACAAAACTGCTGATGCAAAAAAACCAAACCTAGATAAAAAATCAACAAAAGGATCTCTTATTGATTGAGTAAAGCTTAACTTACCAAGTTGAAAATTTTTCTCTTCCTTTGATACTATCAAGCCAACCAAACCAATTATCATAGTGGCAGCCATGATTTTATAAGTTAAAGACCATCCATTGGTATCAGCAAATATTAAAGCAAATGATGTAGCCACAATGATAGCCAGCCTCCAACCAAATTGGTAAGTTGCGGCTAAGCTCCCTTGCTCATTAATATTTGCATACTCAATCCTAAATGCATCTATAGCGATATCTTGAATGGATCCTGCAAGTGCAATCAAAAATGCAATAAGACTAAAAAAGATCAAATCACTTTTTGGATTAGTATTAGAAAGTATTATTAGATTTATAAAAATAATAACCTGCATCAATGCAATCCAGCTCTTTCTATGTCCATATTGTTTTAATATAGGTATAGAGAATCTATCAACCAATGGTGCCCATAAGAATTTAAAGGCATACATAAATGTTACCCAAGCAAAAAATCCAATATAAGCAAGCTCTACATCTGCATCTCTAAGCCATGCAGTAGATGTGCTAATAATGATCATATAAGGAAGACCAGATGCAAAACCAAGACAAAACATCACAAACATTTTATTGAATTTATACATTGTCTAAATATCTATCCCAGTTAAAAAATAATCCTGGATCTGTTTTTCTTCCAGGTGCAATATCTGAGTGGCCTTTAATATTTTCTTTTGTAATATTCTTATATTCATCTTGCAAAGCGATGGTAACCTCACAAAGCTTATCATATTGAATGTCTTCAAAATCATCATCATCAGCACCCTCAAGTTCAATACCTATAGAATAGTCATTGCAATTATCTTTTCCATCAAATGATGACTCACCAGCGTGCCAAGCTCTCATATTAAAAGGAACGAACTGAATAATTTCTCCATCTCTCTTTATTAAAAGATGAGTTGATACTTTTAATTCTTTAATTTCTTCATAGAAAGGATCTAAGGAGTGGTCTAATTTATTTAAAAAGAAGTTTTCTATATGGTTGCTGCCGTATACCTTTGGTGGAAGACTTATGGAATGGATTACCAAAAGATTTATTGAGGTGCCTGTGGGCCTTGTATTAAAGTTTGGAGATTCTAAAAATTTAATATCAGCTATCAGGTGATTATTAATTCTCATTTATCTCAGTGCGGGAGGAAGTTTAAAATATATATTCTCCTCATCAACTCCATGTTCGCTTATAGATGCACCTGTAAAGTCTTTAACAGCTAAAGCTATCTCTTGAACTCTTGATTCAGGTGCAGATGCCCCAGCCGTTATAGCTATCTTTTGCTTTCCTTCAAGCTCTCCGAGTTCTAGGTCTTCAAAGCTATCTATCAAAACTGACTTGCAACCACATTTCTCGCTTAATTCTTGCAGTCTATTTGAGTTTGAGCTATTGCTTGAGCCAACAACAATCATAAAATCAGACTCTAATGCTAATTGCTTAACGGCATCTTGCCGGTTTTGTGTGGCGTAACAAATATCATCTTTCTTTGGAATATTTATCTTAGGGAATCTTGTTTTTAAAATATCAATAATCGACTTTGTATCATCTACGCTTAAAGTTGTCTGGGTAACAATGGCCAGCTGATCTGGTCTATCAATTACTATACTTTCTGCCTCTTCTTCATCTTGCACTAGATAAATGTTACTAGATTCATTTTTAATATGTCTTCCCATAGTTCCTTCAACTTCTGGATGGCCCTCATGCCCAATTAAAATAATATCATTACCTGCTCTAGCATTTCTTATGACTTCCATATGAACTTTGGTTACAAGGGGACACGTGGCATCAAAGTATTCTAATTGTCTAGATTTTGTTGTTTCTTCAACTTTTTGCGAAACACCATGAGCACTAAAAATTACTAAAGAGTTATCTGGAACCTCGTCAATCTCTTCAACAAATATTGCACCTCTTCTTTTAAGATCTTCAACAACAAATTTATTATGAACAACTTCATGTTTTACATAAACAGGACTTCCAAACTTTTCTAAGGCTTTGTTCACAATATCTATTGCTCTATCAACTCCAGCGCAGAAGCCTCTAGGGTTTGCCAGTTTAATTTGCTTCATAATTTAAATGGTCTTTTTTAAAAAATTCAAAGTAAATTAATAGAATCGCACCAATAGTTATTGATGCATCGGCAAAATTGAATATAAAAAATGAAAAATCATTAATTTTTAGGTAAAGAAAATCAGTTACGTAACCATCCATGAATCTGTCTGCAATGTTTCCTATTGCTCCTCCGCATATAAAAGATAAAGAAAATTGTTTTCTATAATCATCCTCATCTTTAATTAATTTTAATAAATATAAAGTTATGAGAAATCCAACTAAAGTTAAAATATTAGAGATGCTTTTTTCACCAAGATCTAAAAAACCAAATGCAATACCAGAGTTAAAGGTTAGGTATAAATCTATAAAAGGAAGGAAATCTCTTGATATCCCTTGATCTAAAAATTGAAGAGCAAGCTGTTTGGTATAAATATCTAAAATAAATAGAAAAAAGATAGTTATAAAAAATCTTTTCTTAAACAAACGACCTACTCTCACCTAACTCATCAATATTTTCTTCACATCTTGAACATATTTCAGGATGATCTTTGCTTTGACCAACAGAACTATCTCTATGCCAGCACCTGGTACATTTTTCATCATGCATTTGGTCGATCTGAATTGATAGGCTGTCACCATCTATAACTGAAGCTTGAGAAGATATAAATACAAAATGTAATTCAGACCCAAGCTTGTCGAGAATTGATTTATCTTTCTCGTTTGCAGAAATAATCACATTTGAATCTAAAGACCCTTTTAATTTATTTTCATTTCTTAACTTTTCAATAGACTGATTTACTAAATCTTTAATCTCAAAAATTCTAACCCAGTCCGATGAAGTAATTAAACAATCACCTTCTTGATCGGAATCAAAATATGTTGATAAGAAAATAGATTCATTTTGCTCTTTTAATGATGGGTGAGTTTGCCATATCTCTTCAGAGGTAAAAGATAAAATAGGTGCAATTAACCTGACCATGGTATTTAAGACATAATTCAAGCTTGTTTGACAAGACTGCCTTGCATTGGAAGAGTCTTTGCAGGTATATAATCTATCTTTCACTATATCTAAATATATTCCTCCTAATTCGTTTACACAGAAGTTATGAATTCTTTGAACAACATTATGATAAGAGTATGACTCGTATAACTTTAAAACATCGTCTTGCAATTTAGATGTTTCAAGAATAATCCATTTATCTAATTCAATTTGATCTTCAAATGCTATTTTCTTGCTTTCATCGAAATCATTTAAGTTACCTAGAATAAACCTAAATGTATTTCTAATTCTTCTATACTGGTCTGAAACTCTTTTTAGAATTTCATCAGATGCAACCATCTCACTTCTAAAATCTGCAGATGCGACCCAAAGCCTTAAGATATCTGCTCCAAGTGAATCCCAAACCTTCTGAGGTGAAACTACATTGCCGAGAGACTTAGATTGTTTTCTTCCATTCTCATCAACAACAAATCCGTGCGTGAGAACTGCTTTATAAGGAGCTCTTCCATTCATTGCAATACTTGTTAATAGTGATGATTGGAACCATCCTCGATGCTGATCTGATCCTTCAAGATATAAATCAGCAACTACGCCCTCTTCAAACCTCTGTTCAGAGACGGCAAAGTGAGTAACACCTGAGTCGAACCAGACATCTAATGAGTCTGTTATCTTTATATATGAATCTCCATCTTCTATGAACTCATTAAGATCTAGTGATTCCCATGAAGATATACCATTTTTTTCAATCAAATCTGCAAACTTTTTAAAGAGCTCTGCTTGACTTGGGTGTATTTCACCTGATTCTTTATGAACAACCAATGTTATTGGTACACCCCAATTTCTTTGCCTTGAAATACACCAGTCGGGCCTATCAGTTAACATTCCCTCAATCCTTTGCTCTCCCCATGATGGTTCCCATGAGACTCCAGATATATTTTGCAGGGCTTCATTTAAGAGTCCTGATTTATTCATCGAAATAAACCACTGAGCAGTAGAAGTAAAAATTAGCGGAGTCTTATGTCTCCAGCAATGCGGATATGAGTGTTGAAAGTCATCACAGTTAATTAAAGCCTTTACTTCATTAAGTTTATCAATTACTAATGAATCAGCCTTTATGGCTGGAAGGCCAGCAATAAACTCAAACTCCTCTTTAAACAAACCTTTGCTATTTAGGGCTTTGAAGGTTTCAATGCCATGTTTTTTGCAAATAAAATAATCATCTAAGCCATGTGCTGGTGCTGTATGGACGCAGCCTGTTCCTGCCTCTGTAGTGACATGGTCCCCATGAAGCAATTCTGAATTCCTATCAATGAAAGGATGGCTCAATGTAACATCAATTAAATTTTTTCCTAATGTTTTTGAAACTAATTCCGAAGTAGTTTCCCATCTTTCCATACAGGGCTTGATCATAGCCTCAGCAATAATTAAATGCGCGCCATTCATCTTGATTAATGCATAATCTAACTCAGGGTTAATGCATACTGCAACATTAGATGGAATGGTCCATGGTGTTGTTGTCCAGATTACAAATGAAATGCTATCAGTAATATTTGTATTAAATACTTCATTTAAATTTTTTAAGGATTGATCATTTGCCTTAAATGCAACATCAATAGATTTAGAAGTTTTGTCTTGGTACTCAACTTCTGCTTCAGCAAGAGCAGACCCGCAGTCTTGGCACCAATGAACAGGTTTTTCACCTTTTTCTATATGGCCAGCCTCATATATTTTTCCTAAAGCACGAACTGCATTTGCTTCAAAAGATGAGTCTAAACTCTTGTAAGGATTATCCCATTCCCCCAAAACACCCAACCTAATGAAATCTTTTTTCTGGCTCTCAATTTGTGTAAGTGCATATTCCTTACAGGCCTCTTGAAACATTTTCTTATTCTGAACAAGCTCACTTCTCTTTCCATGCTTTTTTTCAACATTAAGTTCAATTGGAAGACCATGGCAGTCCCATCCAGGAATATAAGGAGCATCCAATCCTTGAAGAGTTTTAGACTTTATAGTTATATCTTTAAGAATTTTATTTACAGAATGCCCTAAATGTATAGCTCCATTTGCATAAGGAGGACCATCGTGAAGTATAAACTTTTTGTTATTAAGATTTTGTTGACGGATTTTTTTATACAATTCAATGTCATTCCAAAAATTTAATATCTCAGGTTCTTTTTTAGGGAGTCCTGCCTTCATAGATAATTCAGTTTGAGGAAGGTTTAATGTATCCCGATAGTTAATTGTCATATTATTTTTGTAAAAGTGTTTTTGCTAAGGTTATGTCTTTGCCAATCTGTGATTTTAACATGTCTAGATTCTTAAATTTCTTTTCATGACGAATTTTATGCTTAAAATCTACCTCTAATCTTTGTGCATAGATATCTTGTGAAAAATCGAAGAGGTGAACTTCTAATACTGGCATTGTCCCACCAACTGTCGGACGTATGCCCATATTTGCAATCCCATCAAGTAATTCTCCATTTAACTTGCATTGAACTGCATAAACTCCAGATATAGGTAATTTTTGCTTTGGTAGCCATAAGTTAGCAGTTGGAACATCTATTGTTCTACCTAAATGCTGACCATGTACAACCTTTCCTGAAAAAGTGTATCTTCTTCCAAGGAGATTCTTTGCTAAATCAAAGTCATTGTCAGAGAGTGCTTTTCTTATTCTAGTACTGCTAACTCTTTCATCTAAATATTTAAAGGTATCAGTATTTGAAACATCAATATTATTATTAGCACCCCATCTTCGTAGTAAATTAAAATCGCCTTGTCTATTAATCCCAAATCTAAAATCATCACCAATAGTAAGTGAAGTTAGTTTCATGGGAGCAAGAATGTTTTGTATAAATTCTTCTGGGGTCATTTGCCTGAGAGAGGCATTAAATTTTAAAAAAAATCCAAAATCAATTCCAAAACTATCAAGTAATTTGAACTTCTCTCTCCAAGGGCATAGCCTCGGAGGGACTTCATGATTAGATTTCATGCTGGCGAAAAACTCTGAAGCATGTGGTTCTGTAAAAAAAACTACGGTCTTACCATTAGTCTTAGTGGCAGAATTTTTAATATTAGTAAGAATTGCTTGATGCCCTAAATGCATGCCATCAAAATTTCCAATAGTGCCATGAAGAGGCTCTTTAATAAAATCTTGAGTTCTAAAAAAATCTAAATTATGTTTGCCCCTAATTAAATACATAACTAATTAATCATTCCTTTTATATCATTACCATTAATAATTTTAGTAACGCCAAGATAGATAATGATTGAAAAACAAATTTCAATAGCAAGATAAAGGATTCTTTCTAGTTGATTCAATGTTGAAAAATCTATTATTTGGGAGAATGCATATAGAAAAATGATTAAAAACAACGAGGATACAAATATTGAAGCATTAAATTTATTAAATGGACTTCTTAGATGAACAATATTTTGTTTTATTAAGATAATTTCCATAACTAACACACTTATAATTGCTGCAATCGAGCTACCAATAGCTATTCCAACATGACCAAAGCCAAGAACAAAAGCCAAAATATAATTTAAAGAAGCATTTAAAAATAGAGACAGCAAAGCAATATACATAGGCGTTTTGGTATCTTTTCGAGCAAAGAATGCTGGAGTAAGGACCTTCATAAGCATAAAAAATGGCAATCCAATAGAAAAAGCTACCAAACTTCTGGACGCTTGATAAACATCACTCTCATAAAATTCACCTCTCAAAAAAATAGTACTCAAAATATCATTTGCACATAATGCAAGACCTATAAAAGATGGTATCCCAATGTAAATTACGAACTTTTGACCTTTTTTTACCTGATAAACAAATTCATTCAAATTATTGTTAATATTTATTTTGGACAGGGTTGGCAATAAAACTGTACCAATTGCTATAGCAAAAATCCCCATAGGAAGTTGTATCAACCTATCTGAAACATAAAGCCAAGTAGGACTTCCAGTCTGTAAAAGAGAGGCAAAAACTGTATCTACAAGGAGATTGATTTGTATTATCCCGCCAGCAAAGATTGCTGGAATCATTAATTTAAAAACCTTTATCGACCCAGTGTTTGAGAAATCAAGCTTTGGAACTGGTAATCTATCGATAGCATTTAAAGGAAATAATTGAATAAAGAACTGTATTATTCCTGCCAAAAGAACACCCCAGGCTAAGACATATATAGGCATTTCGAATAATGGAGCTATAACAACAGCTGAAAATATTAGGCATAGATTAAATACAATTGGTGTTGCAGCTGGCAAAGAAAACCTCTCATGAGTGTTTTGTATTCCACCAGCAAATGCAACCAGTGAAATTAAAGCAAGATAAGGGAACATTATTTGTAAAACATTTACAGCTATATCTCTCTTGTAATCATCAAAATAAAAACCTGGAGCAAAAATTAGAATAAATACAGGCGTTATCAAAAGAACAATAATAGTTATAAGAAATAGTATAGAAAGAAAAGATCCAGCAAGCGCATTTAAAAAATCTTTAGTATTTTTTTCATTGTTTAAGGAATGAAAGTCACTATACACAGGAATAAAGGCCTGATTAAACGCGCCTTCTGCAAAAAATCTCCTAAAAAGATTTGGGATCTTTAGAGTAACAACAAAAATATCATGAAAAATAGAAGCACCAAGCAGGCTTGTTGTTGAAATATCCCTAATAAGTCCAAAAATTCTTGAAAGGCCTGTCCAAAGACCAACTTTTTTAAATGATTTAAAAAATGAAGTTTCTTTTGAGGACATGATTGACTTTATTTTTTATCGAAATCTATAGAGGCTGAATTTATGCAGTACCTTAAACCAGTTGGTTCAGGTCCGTCATTGAATACATGACCTAAGTGCGCATCACAATTTTTACATTTTACTTCTGTTCTAGACATCCCGTGAGAAGTATCATCAACCTCCTCAATGGATGACTCTTCCATTGGAATAAAAAAACTTGGCCAACCACAGCCTGCATCAAATTTAGTATCGGATTCAAATAATTGAGCATTACAGCAAATACAATTATAGATGCCAGATTCTTCAAAATTCCAATACTTTCCAGTGAATGGACTTTCGGTTCCTGATTCCCTTGTTACCCTATAACTTTCCTCAGAAAGTTTATTTTTCCAATAATCATTATCTTTATTTATTGTCATGTGATAATTGTAATGAACAACTATACATATAGGTAGGGCTAAATTAGTTTGAAATAATAAATTTTATGTATTCTTTTTAACAACAACATTTGTATTTTCAGCATAAGTAAGAAAATCATTGAGTAAAACCTCTGAAGGAGCATAAATCCTTCTTCTTTTATCAATCACAGATGATTCCTCATGTATATAGCCGAGTTGAACAGCCTGCTTAAGAACTTGAAGCCTTTTAATTCTAGACGCAAATTTTCTTGGTACAAGTGAGATTGCATACTCTTGAGAAATCTCATTATCCTCAAAGAATTCCCACATAAAGCTCATCAAGAAATAAAACCTATAAGTATCAGCTTGGAAAAAACTTAATGATTCTGGATTGTTTGGATTATCTATGGAGGTGCTTAACACTCTCTTGATTAATTTTTTTGCAATTGTTTTAGATCGATCATTGATCTTTGCTGAGTTCATTACGATTACCCCTAGTATTAAAATGTATATATAAAATCTATATGCAATTTAAGTGCCAAAATATAGAGTGCGTAATTTTTTGGACTTAATATTACTTTAAATACGTATTATATATATAAAAAATATATATTTCGACATCTCGCCTTAATATATATGCATTTTTTACACAATCTATCCTTTTTAGAAAATATCATGCCGAATTTCATGCATTCCTCTAATTTTTTTAAAATCTGCTGCTGAAATATATTTATCAAATTTGTTGCTTAATTGTTTAAATGCTTTGGATTCAGAGAAAACATTATAAGAATTAGTAAAGTCATTGAGACAAAGCTTCTTATTAGATAGTTTATTCTGAGAAATATTAGATATATATTTTTTGTTATTAGTAAGATTTTCTTGACTCATCTCTACAACTTCTAAAAAAGTTAGAAGTAAATTTATAGTTCCATTGGTCTTGCCTTCATGGCTATGCCCTGCTATGTGAGGTGTTGCTATAATTGCCTTTTTTATAATGTCTGTCTCTGGATTTGGCTCATTCTCCCAAACATCAGAAATATAATTAATATGACTGAATTCTAATAGGTCTTTTTCATTAACAATAGATCCTCTTGAGGTATTTATTATTGTTTTAACTTTTGAATTAGATAAATAACCTTTATCAATCATATTATAAGTAGGATAATTGTCAGAAAATGTTAAAGGGGTATGAATAGAAATAACCTCACATTGTCTAATCTCCTCCATGGAAGACAGAAAATCAAAATCCTTGAAAGGGTCACATATAATATTTCTAATATTTAGCTTATTAAATATTAACCGAAGCTTTTCTCCTATATTTCCGCACCCAATAATACCGAAAGTGCTATTTTCATGAATAAGATTTTTATTTTTTAAGTACCCAATTGAAGAAAGAACGTAATGAACAACCGAACTTGAATTGCATCCAGGAGAGTAAAACCATCTTATCTGCGATGATTCTAAATAATCAATATCAATATGATCAATTCCGGCAGTAGCTGAACCAATAAACTTTACTGATGAATTCTCTAAAAGCTTTTTATCAACCTTGGTTGTTGACCTTATAAAAAGAACGTCAGCATCAATCAATAAATTATTATCTATCTCTTTGCTTGTTACATATTTAAATTCTATATCTTGTAAACCTTCTAGCTCATTAACTAAATCTTTAAAGCTTTTTATATCTTTATCAACAATGACTCTCATGATTAATGGGAGTCGTTTGGATTGATAATGCTTATCAGCCAGCCAATAAATGTATTTTTTCCAAGAGTATATTTATCTAATGCATCAAAATCTTTTGCAAGTTGAAGTGGGTCCTCTAGGAAATTTGCTCTAGTATTAAATTCAACATCATCAAGAGTCTTAACTAGTTGCGCTGGATTACCTGCAAATACAGAATTTGGAGGAACATCTTTGGTTACAACGGCCCCTGCCCCAATAATACTGTTATCTCCAATTGTTACCCCTTTACATATAATTGCACTATCTCCAATCCAAACATTATCTTTAATAATGACTGGTTTCGTTTTACCAACAGGCTCTGCCCTATCATATATACCGTGCCAGTCAGCATCTGATATATAGGCACCATGCGCAATCATGCAAGCGTCTCCAATAACAATACTTTCAGCTGCCATAATCCTTACACCAGGTGTGATAAGAGAAAACTTACCGATTTTTATTTGTCCATTCCACTGACCAATATTCCATGAGGTAAATTGAATATTTGCATCACTTGCACCAATAAGAGTTGGGTAATCTTCTATAGTGACATTATCTCCAAAGACATTTATGTATTTGGGTTTAAAGTAAGCCCCGCCTCGCCCTAAATAAAGAAATTGAGGTTTCAAGAAATGATTGACATAAATCTTGGTTAGCCTCATTGCTAATTTTTTTAACCAATATGGCCTATTATCTTTTCTGATTATATTCTCCTAGTTAACTTATTTTAATATGATAAAGTAGCAAAAAAATATTTAGTGTAATAATAAATTGATTGATAAATATATTACTGAGTTCAAGCAGCTTGTAAAAATCGGTGTCCCAATATTTGGCTCGCAGCTGTCATATATGCTTATGGGAGCAACAGATACAATAATAGCAGGCAGGGCCAGCTCTAGTGATCTTGCTGGACTTGCCGTTGGTAATGCATTTTCAACAACGATATGGATGTTCGTCTCTGGTGTTATTTTTTCAGTCACTCCAATAGTTGCACAACTATATGGAGCAAAAAAGTTTAATGAAATAGGTCAAAAACTAAGAGAGATACTATGGATAGCTCTTGCTCTCGGAATTTTTATTGGCTTTTTATTTATGAATATGGATTTAATTTTAAATTTTTTACCCATAGATAAAAATATAACTGATATATCAATAAATTATCTGAAGGCTGTTGCGCTTGGCTTTACATTTATTACTATTTTTACTTGCTTAAGGTGTTATAGCGAAGGCATGACATTAACAATTCCAGTTTTTTGTATAGCTGCTGTAGGAATGCTAATAAACATACCCCTGGATCTGATGTTTGTGTATGGATGGATGGGAGCACCTAAGCTTGGAGGTGTAGGATGTGGTATAGCTACTTCTATAGTTTCTTTCTTGATGATGATTACATTATTTATATATATAGCATTATCAAAGAAATATAAAAAAACTAAACCTTTTTCAGAATTTTCACCACCAACAATAGCAACAACTAGAGAAGTTTTTAAGCTCGGCTTCCCAATTGGTTTAGGCATTTTTATTGAGCTAAGCATGTTTTCTGGAGCTGCAATAATATTAGGAACACTTGGTGAAACGGTTGTAGCTAGTCATTCTATAGCTATTAACATCGCAAGTTTATTTTTCATGGTACCTTTATCTGTTGGTCTTGCAGCTGCAACCAGAGTCGGCAATCTCATTGGAGAAAATAATCCAAGGCAAGCTAAAGTTGCCTCATATTCAACAATTTATATGTGTATGTTTACAGCCCTTTTAAATAGTATAGTCATATTAATATTTAGAGAATATATCGTTGGTTTTTATACTGTTGATCCGCTTGTCTTTGATTTGGCTGTCAGTTTATTAATATTTGCAGCAATTTTTCAACTACCTGATGGGATTCAAATGGGCGCACTTGGAAGTTTAAGAGGCTATAAAGATACCTTTATTCCAATGATTCTTCTCTTTATATCATATTGGGTATTTGCCATGCCTATGGGCTATTACCTTACAAAAATTGGCCTTAATGAGCCAATGGGAGCAGCTGGCATGTGGTATGGAATGATTATAGGCTTAACAATATTTTCTTTCTTATCAATCACAAGATTGAATTGGATTATTAAAAAGTTTGTTAGAGTAAAAAGTTATTAGAAAAGGCTGGGTGTTTTGTCTAACAGAATAACAGCTATTAAATCCAACCCTTTATGAAGAAGATTATCTGACTTAGAGATACCCTCCCACTCACTATATTTAACCATGACATTTGAGCCATTAGGTAATTCCTCGAATAATTCTAAGGGTTTTTTATTTAGATCAAATAATAAAGGTTTTTCTAAAACATCATCCATGTGTTTTACTTTTCTTCGCATAAGAACAGAAAGACCAAAATCCTTATTATTATGAACTTCCATGCTCATTTCATGGCCAGATTTTTTAAATCTCTGTTGTTCAATTTCTGATGGAACTAATCTAAGAGACCATTGAGGATTAGACCTAATGTCTGGTTGATATAAGAAGCACCAAAAAGCCTTACCCTCTATTACCTTGCCATCCATTAAAATCAAATTTATTTATTTAGAACCTCGGCTACTTTGGCTCCAATCTCTACTAAATTATCAGCTATATGAACGCCGCACTCTTTTAGTTTTGATATTTTATCAGCTGCTGTACCTTTTCCGCCGGCAATAATTGCTCCCGCATGGCCCATTCTTTTTCCAGCTGGAGCAGTCTGACCTGCTATGTATGAAATCACAGGTTTAGAAATATTATTTTTAATGTATTCTGCTGCATCTTCTTCAGCAGTTCCACCAATTTCTCCAACCATTACTATAGCTTTTGTTTGGTCATCTTTTTCAAACAATTTCAAGATGTCAATAAATGAAGAGCCTGGGATTGGATCTCCACCAATTCCAACACAGCTACTTTGACCTAAACCTAGATCAGTAGTTTGTTTAACAGCCTCATAAGTTAATGTTCCAGATCTGGAGATGATCCCAATTGACCCTGGCATGTGAATACTTGCAGGCATAATACCTAACTTCGCTTCACCGGGAGTAATTACACCCGGGCAATTTGGACCAATAAGCGTAATTCCAAGCTCATCAACCCTTTTTTTAACGTCTAACATATCTAAAGTAGGAACTCCCTCAGTTATGCATATGATTAACTCTATTCCAGACTCGGCAGCTTCCAAGATAGAATCTTTGCAAAAAGGTGCTGGGACAAAGATTAAGGATGCATTTGGATTGACTGCTTTCTTGGCTTCTTCCATAGTGTCAAAAACAGGCTGTCCTAAATGGGTTTGCCCGCCTTTGCCTGGAGTAATTCCTCCAACAATATTGGTTCCATATTCAATAGCTTGCTCTGAATGAAGGGTTGCCTGCGAACCAGTGAAGCCCTGAACAATAACTCTCGTGTCTTTATTAACTAAAATACTCATTTTGCAAGTTCCACAGCTTTTTTGGCAGCATCGCCAAGATTATTTATACTTTCAATTTTTATGCCAGCTTGAGATAGAATTTCTGACCCTAAGTCTGCATTATTTCCTTCTAGCCTGACAACTACTGGAATCTCAACGCCCACTTCTTCGATTGCAGCTATAACTCCCTCAGCAATAAGATCACATCTCACTATGCCTCCAAAGATATTTACTAATACAACTTTCACTTCTGGGTCATCTAAGATAATTTTAAAAGCCTTAGATACTCTTTCTTGAGTAGCTGTTCCACCAACATCAAGAAAGTTTGCAGGATTACCCCCGAAATATTTAATAGTGTCCATCGTACCCATTGCCAATCCAGCGCCATTTACCATACATCCAATATTGCCATCTAGAGATACGTAACTTAAGTCATTTTTAGCAGCTTCTGCTTCTCTTGGATCTTCCTGAGAAGGATCGTGCATATCTGCAATTTGCGGTTGTCTGTAAATTGCATTTGCATCGATATTAATTTTTGCATCTAAGCAATGTAGGTTCCCACCACTAGTAATTACAAGAGGGTTAATTTCTAAAAGGCTTAAATCTTTTTCAACAAAAAGCTTCATAAGATTTTTAAGCATTGGAGTAAATTGCTTTGTTTGAGTTGAATCTAACTTAAGGACTTTAGCTATTTTTCTTGCTTGAAATCCTTGTGCTCCACATAATGGATCAATAGGCTCATATATTATTTTTTCTGGCGTATTCTTCGCAACTTCTTCGATATTTACTCCACCTTCGCTAGATCCAATAAAAACTACTCTTTTTGAATCTCTATCAATAACAGCACTCAAATAAAGCTCTTTATCAATATCAGTACATTCTTCAATGAGAATAGAATTAACTAACTGGCCTTTACTGTCTGTTTGGTAAGTAACCAATCTTTTACCTAACCATTTTTTTGCAAACTCAATTGCATCATCTGGAGTGTCAACAAGCTGAACTCCGCCTGATTTTCCTCTTCCACCAGCATGAACTTGAGCTTTTACAACCCACTTAGAACCACCTATATCTCTACAAGCTTTTAATGCGTCTTCAGCATCATAGATAACTTTTCCATTTGAAACTGGCAGATCATATTCTGCAAACAGCGCCTTGCCCTGAAATTCGTGTAGATTCATTTTCTTTTATTTCCTATATGAATAGCTTGATTATTTACTGCTAAGGCTGCTTCGTGAAGAGCCTCTGATACGGTTGGGTGGCTAAATATTGTTAGGCCTAAGTCTTCTGAACTTGCACCAAATTCCATTGAAATTAATGCTTGCTGAACAATCTCTGCCGCAGAAGGGCCAAAAACATGTACTCCAAGAATTGTATCTGTAGATGCATCCGATATTACTTTCACAAAACCTGTTGACTGATCAACAGCCAAAGCTCTTCCACTTGCAGCGAATGGGAATTTGCCAACTTTATAACTTATATTTTCTGATTTTAATTCTTCTTCATTTTTTCCAACCCATGCGATCTCAGGATGAGTATAAATAACTGAAGGTACCAAATCGTAATTCATTTCAGCATGCTTTCCAGCAATCCTTTCAGCAACCATTACCCCTTCCTCACTTCCTTTATGAGCTAGCATAGGTCCCCTAACAACATCTCCAATTGCCCAAACATTCGAAGCACCTGTTTGACAATGACCATCAACACTTATAAAGCCTCTTTCATCTAGATGGACTCCAGAATCCTCAGAGAATACATTTTGAACATTTGGTCTTCGACCAACGGCAACAACTAATTTATCGAATTCCATCTCTTCAGTTCCAGAGGAATTTTCATATGAAATTTTTACTGATTTTTTTAGATTTTTAGAAGCTACCAACCTACTTCCAAGTTTTATATCTAGTCCTTGTTTTTTAAAATCTTTTAATGAGTCTTTAGCTATTTCTTTATCTGCCATGAACAAGAAATCATCCATAGCCTCTATTACTGTTACTTTTGAACCAAGTCTTGCCCAAACACTTCCAAGCTCCAAGCCAATCACACCAGCACCTATAATTCCTAAAGTTTTTGGCACTTCGGTAAATTCTAAAGCTCCTGTGCTATCAACAACATTGCTATCAAATGCTGCTGAGGAAATCTCAATTGGAGATGATCCAGTAGCAATAATAATATTTTTAGCAGCAATAGTTTCAATAGATCCATCAGGTTTAGTTATCTCAACATTATTTCCAGCAATAACTTTGCCTCTTCCAGTAATTGGTGTAACTTTATTTGCAGCGAACAGCCCGCCTATTCCTCCGGTAAGTTTCTTAACAATACTGTCTTTTCTGCCCATCATGGCGGATAGGTCTAGCTTTACTTTTTCGACATTAATCCCGTGAGTATCTAAATGTCCAGAAGCTTCATAAAACCTATGTGACGAATCTAATAATGCTTTAGATGGAATACAACCGACATTCAAACAAGTTCCACCAAAAACTGCATTTCCAGAGTCATCAACAAACTCCTCTACGCATGCAGTTGAAAGGCCAAGCTGTGATGATCTGATAGCAGCTACATATCCAGCAGGTCCACCACCTATTACAATTACGTCATACATAAAACTTCCCTACTTATAAATTTAAAAGCAATCTTTCAGGAGATTCTAATTGCTCTTTAATTGAAACTAAAAATCTTACAGCCTCTTTTCCATCCAAAAGCCTGTGATCATAACTCATAGCCAAATACATCATTGGTCTAATAACAACTTCACCATTTCTTGCAACCGGTCTTTCCTGAATGGTATGCATTCCTAATATAGCGGTTTGCGGGGCATTTAATATTGGTGTGGATAACAAAGAGCCAAAAACTCCTCCATTTGATATGGTAAATGTTCCACCTTGCATTTCATCAATCGAAAGTTTGCCATCTCTGGCTTTTTCTGAATATTCTAGTATTGATTTTTCTAACTCCGGTAATGATTTTGTATCTGCATCTTTAATAATTGGCACTACTAACCCTCTTTCAGTAGAGACAGCAACTCCTATATCTTGATAACCATGATAGACAACATCACCGCCATCAATAGAAGCATTAACAATTGGAGATTTTTTTAAAGCCTGAACTGCAGCTATAACAAAGAACCCCATGAAGCCAAGCTTTACACCATGCTGCTTCTCAAATTCTTGACCATACTTTGCTCGTAATTCTTTTATAGGCAGCATATCAACTTCATTAAATGTAGTTAACATTGCTGTCTCTTGTTGTACACTGACCAACCTCTTTGCGATAGTGCTTCTTAAACGAGTCATCGAAACTCTTTTTTCGGGTCTATTTGATACAGATTGAGATAAATTATGATCTATTTTAGGGTCTTGATCCTTGGCATCTAAATGATTTACTACATCTGCCTTAGTAATTCTATTATCTTTACCTGAAGCTTTAATAGATGAAGCGTCTAGATTATTTTCTGAGATAAGCTTATTTGCAGCTGGCCCATTCTTGTTGCTAGTTTTTTGAGGTTCTTGCTCTGATGCTGCTGAAATCTCATCATTTTTTTCAACTAACTTTTCTACTTTAGATTGAGATGTTTGCGTTGCATCTGACTCAGAAAACTCACCAATAACTTCGGAGCTATTTACTATATCCCCTTCAACTTTTAAAATTTTTGAAACAAAGCCATCCGATGGAGCAACAACTTCTAAAACAACCTTATCTGTTTCAATTTCAGCTATAACCTCATCCTGATTAACATTTTCTCCTTCTTGCTTTAACCAGTTCGCGACCGTTCCATCTGCAATAGATTCAGGAAAAGTTGGAGATTTAATTTCAATTGCCATAATTTTACCTATTTTAATGCCTCTTCAACGAGATTACTCTGCTGTTTTAAATGTAACTTCATCATACCTACTGCTGGTGCTGCTGCTGCAGGCCTGCTGACTAAAGTTATCTCTCTTTTAGTATCAAACCTATCTAATACTCTTTGAATCCTATGTCTGTGACTAAACCATGCACCTTGATTTGCAGGCTCTTCTTGACACCAAACAACATCTTTTAGATTTTCATAATTTGATAATATTTCTTGAAGGTCATCATATGGAAATGGGTACAATTGTTCAATCCTAACTAGGGCAATATTACCTTTATTTTCGTTATCTCTTTTTTCTTTGAGGTCATAAAAAACTTTTCCTGAACAAAGAACTACCTTGGTAACTGCTGACTTATTTTTTACATCGTCATCGATAACACATTTAAATGACCCATCGGTTAACTCATTAATAGTAGAAACAGCACTTGGATTTCTTAATAAACTTTTTGGCGAAATCACAATTAGAGGTGTTCTCATTTTTCTTATAGCCTGTCTTCTTAACAAATGATAGATTTGCGATGGGGAACTCGGGACGCATACCTGAATATTTTCTGATGCACATAACTGAAGAAATCGTTCGATTCTAGCACTGCTATGCTCTGGACCTTGACCTTCATAGCCATGAGGTAATAGCATGACTAATCCTGACAACCTTTCCCATTTATGTTGAGCTGAGACTATAAATTGATCAATTACAACCTGAGCACCATTAACAAAATCACCAAATTGAGCTTCCCAAATTGTTAGTCCTGTTGGCCAAGTTGCTGAGTAACCATATTCAAATGCAAGCACAGCCTCTTCTGATAATAGAGAATCATAAATATCAAATCTTGTATTATGAGTATTAGCAATTGTAGATAAGGGTATGTGTCCTTTACCATTGTCTGCATCAAATACACATGCATGCCTGTGAGAAAAAGTACCTCTTCTGACATCTTGACCTGTTATTCTAATTGGGAACTTCTCTGACAAAAGTGTTGCGTATGCCATTGTTTCTGCAAAACCCCAGTTAATTTCTAACCCTCCGCCACTCATTTTTCTTCTGTCATCAAATATTTTTGATGCCTGCTTTCCGATTGTAAAAGAAGAAGGCACATCACAAATTTCAGATCCAAGCTTTTTGAAATCGTTTTTATCAAAAGATGTATCTACTTTTGGCCACCACAAAACATCTAAATACTCATTCCAGTCAAACCAAAGAGAGTCATTGGGTTTTAGAGAAAGATTTTTTGCAACAATTTCACCATCTTCAAGTGAGTCTCTGTATGTTGATTTGATTAATGATGCTTCTTGTTTAGTGAGATGCGATTCTGCTATTAACTGATCTTGATATTGATTTAAAACAGAGGGATGTTTAGCTATTGTTTTATACATTAGCGGCTGAGTTGCAGAAGGGTCATCTGCTTCATTATGACCTCTCCTTCTGTAGCAAAATAAATCAATAACAATGTCTTTGTTGAACTTATTTCTATATTTAGTAGCAATCTTAACTGCATTCACTACCATCTCTGGATCATCACCATTGACATGGATTACTGGAGCCTGAATCATCTTGGCTACATCTGTAGAATAGTCTGTTGATCTTGCATCATTTTTGTTACTTGTTGTGAAGCCAATTTGGTTGTTAACTATAATATGTATTGTTCCGCCTACGTAAAACCCTCTTGTTTGAGACATTTGTAACGATTCCATGACAACGCCTTGACCTGAAAAAGATGCATCCCCATGAAGAAGAATAGGAACTACCTTCTTTCTCTCAGTATCATCAAGCCTATCCTGCCTTGCTCTAACAGAGCCAAGCACAACCGGGTCAACAATTTCTAAATGAGATGGATTATTATTTAAGGAAACATGCACTTCACCACCTGGTGTATTTAAATTAGATGAAAAACCTAAATGGTATTTAACATCCCCAGTATTTGCTCCCTCTAATTCACCCGCCTCATCGAATGCAGAAAATAAATCTGCAGGTATTTTACCTAAGACATTAACTAAAAGATTTAGTCTACCTCTGTGAGCCATTCCAAAACATATCTGATTAGCACCCAGCTCTCCACAATTTTGAATTGCAGCATCTATTAAAGGAACTAAAGATTCACACCCATCTATACCAAATCTTTTCATACCCGGGTATTTTGCAGCTAGATATTTTGCAAGACCTTCTGCAGAATTTAATCTCTCATAAATATGTAGTTTCTCTTCCTTGGTAAAAGAATATTGCTCTAATTTTGATTCGAATTTTTTTTGAAACCACCTTCTTTCATCAGAGGCCATTATGTAGTTATATTCGATGCCAATAGTTCCACAATAAATAGTTCTTAGACTTGAAACTATGTCTCTTAATTTAGTTTTTTTTGAACCAGTTAAAAAAGTATCTGTATAAAACTCAACATCGAGATCATCAGTGGATAAGCCATGGAATTCTATATCTAAATCTTCTATCGACTTCCTGTCCATAATACCTAATGGATCTAATTTGGCTTCCTGATGCCCTCTATTTCTATATGCTTGAATTAGTCTAATTACTTTGCCTTGCCTTTCATCAATCTCTTCATTAAGTAGAGATGAGTTTCTTGGCAGATTTCGAAATTCACTGATAATTGTTTGATGTGAAACTTCTTTTAAATTGCTTGAATCAGAAGGGAGGTTATTAAAAAAATCTTGCCATTCATTTGATAAATTTTCAGGGTCAGTTAGATAAATCTCATAAAGAGATTCTAGGTAATCAGCATGGCCTGCTGATATGTGAGAACTTTTCCAAAGTTCTTCCATTGATTGGTTCATTGTCTAAAAAATTTTTTTAATTAGTTCCATCGGATGTAATTATATTCTTCTTAGACTTTAAAAGCATTGATTTTATCTCACCAATTGCTTTATTTGGGTTTAAACCTTTAGGACAAACACTTACACAGTTCATGATTCCATGGCATCTATAAACACTAAATGGATCTGATAATGCATCTAACCTTTCAACAGTTTCAAGATCCCTTGAATCAGCTATAAACCTATATGCCTGAAGAAGAGCTGCAGGCCCTACAAATTTATCAGGATTCCACCAAAACGATGGACAGCTTGTAGAACAACATGCGCAAAGAATGCATTCATATAAACCATCTAGCTTATCTCTATCCTCAGGAGACTGTAATCTCTCTTGCTCAGGAGCTGTGGTATTGTTTTGTAAGAAAGGTTTTATTTTCTCATATTGAGCATAAAATTCTGTCATATCTACAACGAGATCTCGAATAACAGGAAGGCCTGGAAGAGGCCTTAATTCAATTTTATTTTTTTTCATAACAGATGAAATTGGAGTTATACATGCCAAACCATTCTTGCCATTTATATTCATTCCATCAGAACCGCAAACACCTTCTCTGCAAGATCTTCTATAAGAAATTGATTCGTCCTCTTCTTTTAATAAATGAAGCAGATCGAGAACCATAATATCTCTTGCGGGTTTCTCTATCTTATATTTTTTCATATACGGAAACTCATCCTGCTCAGGATTGTATCTGTACATACTTATCTCTAATTGATTAATAGACATTAGTAAGTTCTCACAATTGGCGGAAATGCCTCTACTTTAGTCGGTGCGAAATTAACTTCTCTTTTAGAGACTTTTTTATCAATTGGGTCATAAAAGGAATGACATAACCAATTCTCATCATCTCTATCAGGGAAGTCATCCCTAGCATGAGCCCCTCTGCTTTCATTTCTTTCAAAAGCTGATATTGCTGTAGCTTCGGCAACTTCAAATAAATTTTGAAGTTCTATTGCTTCAACTCTGCTTGTATTAAAAGCAGAACTCTTATCTTTTAGATGAAGGTTATCAACTTTATTTCGTATTTCTGCTAGTTCATTTAGGCCTTTTTCCATAAAGTCACCTCTTCTGAAAACTCCAAAATAATTTTGCATACACTCTTGCAACTCTCTTTTTACTGAAGCGGTTTCATACCCACTTGTGGATTCATTTAATTTATTCAGGCGTTCAAGTGAAGCATCAATATCACCCTTAGATGAGGACTCTACACCACCACCTGACTTTAGCTCTTCTTGGATGTGCATTCCGGTAGCCCTTCCAAAAACTACTAAATCAAGTAGAGAATTACCACCCAGCCTATTAGCACCATGAACAGAAACACAAGCTGCCTCACCAGCTGCGAATAAACCAGAAATAATTGAATCATTGCCGTTATTTCTACTAAAAGCCTGGCCATTTACATTTGTCGGGGTTCCGCCCATCATATAATGACAAGTTGGAACAACTGGTATTGGTTCATATATTGGATCTACATGTGCAAAGGTTCTTGAAAGTTCGCATATCCCGGGTAATTTAGAATTGAGAACATCTGCACCCAAATGATCTAATTTCAAAAATATGTGATCTGCATTTTCACCACAACCTCTTCCTTCTAGAATTTCAAGCACCATAGATCTTGCAACAACATCCCTTCCAGCCAGATCTTTGACATTCGGGGCATACCTCTCCATAAACCTTTCGCCATCTTTATTGATTAAATATCCGCCTTCACCTCTACAGCCTTCTGTTACAAGCGAACCTGCTCCATAAATTCCCGTTGGATGAAACTGCCACATTTCCATATCTTGAGCTGGAAAGCCAGCTCTAAGGGCCATTGCTAATCCATCACCTGTATTTATTAATGCATTTGTTGTAGAAGCATATATACGCCCTGCACCACCTGTAGCCATTACAGTTGCTTGTGCTTTAAGGTAAGCAACCTCTCCAGACTCAATAGAAAAGGCTATAACTCCTGTTACCTCTTCTTTACTATTTTTTACTATATCTACTGCGAACCACTCATTTAAAAAATTTGTTCCTTCTTTAACGTTGTTTTGATAAAGAGTATGAAGAAGAGCATGACCTGTTCTATCAGCTGCGGCACATGTTCTTGCTGCCTGACCACCCTTACCAAAATCTTTAGATTGTCCACCAAAAGGTCTTTGATATATTCTTCCATTTTCAAATCTTGAGAATGGAAGTCCCATATGTTCTAGCTCAAATACCGCTTTAGGTCCCTCAGAGCATAAATACTCAATTGCATCTTGATCGCCTATAAAATCAGCACCTTTAACAGTGTCATACATATGCCATCTCCAGTCATCATTTGGATCAGCACTTGCAATAGCGCAGGTAATTCCACCTTGTGCTGAGACAGTGTGAGATCTTGTTGGGAAAACTTTTGAAACAACAGCAGTCTTAAGTCCAGATTTTGCTAATTCTAATGAGGCTCTCATTCCAGACCCACCACCACCAACGATGAGAGCATCAAACTCTATTGTTTTAATATTGTCAGTTAATATACTGTTACTCATTTAAGACCTTTATTATTAAATTTTATAATTAGTTATATGAATCATTTATATCTTCCATATTATATATAAGATTGATCCTAAATAAAGCAATCCACATAAGATAAATATAATTTGATACAGGAGGTGAATTAGCTTAGCTTTTTCAGAAAGAGCAGGACTCAAAAAACCAAGTGTTCTTTTCGTTAGATAATCGGTCCCAACCGTCCATAGTCCAATATATGCGTGAGATATTATAAGAATTGAAATTAATGATGTGATTGCTTTCATTTCAATGGATGCAATAAAAGATACCCAGTCATAATAGGAACCAGATGCACCAACTAAATAAAAAACAATATATAAAAAATATGCAAGTATAGCTAAAGAGCTATATCTTTGAACAAACCATATAATTGAACCTTTCATAAATAAATATATCCAAATAATCCAATAGTTGTTAAAAACCAAAGACCCAAAACAAAAATTGATGAGTAATAGGAACCTACAAGAGATTCACCAATATGAAAGAAGTCCATAATAAGATGCCTCACCCCTGTAAGAATGTGATACCAAAAAACAGAAAAGCTAAAGAAAACAAAAATTGTAAAAAAAGTTACAGACTGCAAAGATTCATGCATTAATTCATAGGATCCTTTATTTAATGTTGATTTAAATAAAAGGTATGTGAAAAGAGGTAAAGAAATAAAAAAAATGTACATTCCGGAAATTCTATGCGTAATAGAAGAAAAAGCTGACATAGGTAGTTTTATTTTTCTTAAGTCAATGTATACAGGTCTTTGATTCATAATGAAAAGCTGGTGGTCTAAATTTTTTAAAGTGTATGTGGATTATACAGGAGAATTCTTTTGGAGATTATCAAAAAAATTATATTACTTTTTATTTTTTTTAATATGTTTAATAAGTCTTTGTCTCTTTTTTACTTGCCTATCCGTTAATTTATTTACTTTTGACTCATATGGGTTTTCTGATTTTCTAAAAATTAATCTCAATTGAATACTTTGCAGATCAAGACTAGACCTAAAAGAATTTTCTAGATACTTTTTATAGTTTGATGGAATTTTTTTATCTTGATTCGAATGAATAACGAGAGTTGTGGGATTAATTCCTGCAAAATGAACATGTTTTAGCTTTAAGAGTCTTCCATTAACTGAAGGAGGGGCGCTTTGTGAAATAAATTTATTCATCATCTGATTTAGTGATGAGGTTGAATGTTTTTGCTGTGCCTTATCAATAAGACCATTAGCTACTCTAAATAATCTCTTAAAACCAAGACCTTTGATTCCAGATATTTCTAACTTAATGAAGTCATTAACAAAATTTGATTGAGCTCTTTTAGTCTCATAAATCTCTTCCTTTTGTTTTTTTGTAAGTAAATCAATTTTATTAAATGCTATCAAGACAGGCTTACCCATCTCACATATCATATTAATAATTTTAAGATCTTGATCAACAATACCCTCTTGCGCATCACAGATAAAGATAACAACATCGCATTCCTCTACTGAGTGCATTGCTCTCACATATGAAAAATATTCAATCTTATGGCTATTTCTATAGCCCTTTCTAATACCTGCTGTATCAATAAAGATGAAGTCTTGATCATCAACAGTAAAAGGGATACTTATTGCATCGATTGTTGTTCCAGCTATCTCAGAAACTATTAACCTATCTTCTTTTATAAATTTATTTATGAATGTAGATTTTCCTGCATTCGGCCTGCCAAGAACCGCTATTTTTTTTCCTTGTGGTGATTCATACTTTTCTTTTGGTAATGAATCTTTAATAAATGCTCGAAGATCGCTTATATTTCTTGAGTGTTCAGCGCTAATTTCAAAGAACTCACTGATGCCTTTCTTGGTTATATCTACTTTTAGAAGAGAATCCGTATTTTTATCAATTTTATTAAGGACAGTGATAAAATTTTTATTAAGCTTTCTTAGTCTTGTAAGAATATCTAAATCTTCCTTATTTAGGTTTTCAGAACCGTCGAGAAGAAAGATAATAAGGCTTGATTCTTCTGCGGCAATCCATGCCTGCTCAGCTATATCTTCCTTAAGAATAGACTCATCCTGTGCTATTCCGCCAGTATCAATAATTAATGTTTTTTGATCACCAAATGTTATATAGCCATAGTTTCTATCTTTGGTTAATCCTGAGAAGTTTGAAACTATCGCTTTACGCGTCTTAGTTAGTTTATTAAATAAGGTTGATTTGCCAACATTTGGTCGGCCTATAATTGCAATTGAAGTGAACATTTATAAATTTCATATTTATATACTTATCGAATATAAACTGAATCCTTGGTCAATTGCATAAAAATTATTACTTCTGCTCATTAAGCTCATTATAGGTTTTTTTGAGATTTTCTTTCTACTTATAGTTTTTCCACTTAGAGGATCTATTACATGTATGTAACCCTCTAAATCTCCAACTATTAAATACCCATTAAAACTAACAGGATTGGAAAGCACTCTATTGGAATACTCATCTGTGCTCCAAGATTCCTCAAAGCTCTTCATAGAAAATGACTTTATAAGAGAATCAGATTCTACAACACCCATAATTCCTCTCAATACAACAGGTGAATAAAAGGATGATACTTCTGATGTCCATACAGATCTTTTCTGGGCGATATCAAAAATATTAAGGTTGCCTTGATAATTTGTTGCAAAAACAAGGCCAGATTCTATTACCGGGCTCGAATCAGCATCGATTATATTTTCAAGTTCAGAGGCCCCACTAACATATGAAATTGCTCCATCCCAAATAGGGAAACCAGAATCAATTTGAAAAACACCCAATCTCCCATTATCAAAAGTTGCATAGATTTGATTTTCGAAAATTACAGGACTACTGCTTCCTCTTATTGTTAGGGTTGGAAGTTTGGATCTATATGACCATTTGATTTCGCCACTATCTTTATCAAGTGCCATTAAATCACCTGATCCAGTTTTGACTACTATAAATTTGGCATCAATTGCTGCAGGAGCTAAAACCTCTCCCTTTACATTAGTTGTCCATATTTCAGATCCATCTTTTTGATCAAAAGCAATTACATTGCCATCAACATCCGAAGCAACTAAAACACCAAAACCAGCAGCAATACCAGATGAAAGAAAATTTGTTTCAATTTCCCAGTTTATATTTCCAGATAGCGCATCTACAGATTTAATATTTCCACTGTTATCTGATGCAAATAAGTTATCTCCACTGAATGCTGGTAAGAAGTTTCCTAGAGTGTTTTCACCTTTAAACTTTATACTCCAATCCACTGAAGTGTTAAGTTTGTTAGTAAATGAGATCAGCGGCCTAGGCTCATCCAAATCTACATCATCGTTTCCCCAAAACTTCATTGACTCGATAGAAGAGCATGAAGAAAGAAGAATTATAGAAAATATTGAAAGATACTGTTTTTGGTTTTTAAAAAAGTATTTTTTTAAATAATTCATTTTAGATTTGCTATTTTGATTGCGACAATAGATTTTGATGTTTCGTCACCATATAACTCTTCAGCCTTTATATATTGATCTTTGGCAAGTAACTCTTGATCTTTTTTTGCAAGAATATCCCCAGTTAATTCATGAATAAACGCATTAGAGGTTGACGAGGAGTATTGCTCTAGCAATGAAAGTGCTTTATCAAGCTCATTTTCTGAAGCTAATAATCTTGCAGAATTTACTCTAGCAAGTTTATTATAAATTTTGTTTCCTCTATAGCCGTCTGTAAGCTCAATGAGCAAAGTAAATTTAGCTAAAGCTTCTGCTGTTTTTCCTTCTGAGGCTTCTTTATTAGCCGTATCAAGCAAGGCAATTTTTGCATAGCCTGTTTTACTAAAACTAGTCATTAAGTTATCAAAAGAGATTGCTGCATTAGCTAAGTCATCTTGTAATAAAAAGTCTGACCATTCGTTGAAGATTACTGCAGCTTTTTCATCATTACTTTTTGAAATAGCTTGAAGTGAAAAACTTATACCAAAAGAAACTATAAAAGCTATAACACTAACAACTATTATCGTTCTATATTTATTTAAAAAGGTCTGAATTGCTGAAAACCTATTTTCGTTATCGTATATTTCGTTCATAATTCTTCCTGAGATTATAATGATGTATAAAAACTAAATAATTCTTTAATTGAGACAGTTTCCTGATCTTTAAGTTCATCATTTAAAAACTTAATAACAGCGGTTCCATCTCTCAACTCTTCTTCTCCAATAATAATTGCATATTCAGAATTATTTTTATTTGCTTTTCTGAGTTTGGATTTAAGGCTGCCATCAGAAAGCTGTAAATCCAATATAATATTACTATTCATAGACCTAAGTTGGTGGGCTATTTTATATGGTTTTGACTCTAAATTACTAGTAAGTGTTAGAAATGAAACAACTTTATTTGAGGTTGTAATATCCTTTACTAAACTGGCAAACCTTTCGACCCCGATTGCCATGCCAATTGAGGGAAGACTTTTACCACCTAGCTTTGCAGAAAGATGGTCATACCTACCCCCTCCTAGAAAAGAGTCTTGGGCGCCAAGTTCTGATGAGATTGCTTCAAATACAAATCCAGAATAATAATCTAGACCCCTTACAAGAGTGAAGTCAATCTCCACATTACATATATCTTTGTATTCATTTTGGATATTTTCTAAAAGAGATAATGCCGAGGGTTTAATAAAATCTCTAATAGATGGAGCATTTTCAAGGATCGATTGAGTTTCTTTATTTTTTGAATCGAGCACCCTTAATGGATTTTTGGAAAGTCTTGTTAAGTCTTTTTCATCAAGGTTGTCTTTGAATGGCTCAAGATATTCTATTAACGCATCACAAAATAATTTTTTACTTTCCTTATCACCTAAATGATTAATTTTAATTGAGCAATTTTTAAGTTTAAATTCTTCAATAATGGAGCAAACCATTGATATTATTTCATACTCTGGCGCGCCCTCTTCATAACCAAGTATTTCAACTCCTGCTTGATAAAACTGTCTATATCTTCCTTTTTGAGGTCTTTCATATCTCCACATTGGACCGAGATACCATAACTTATGATTAGTTTGATCGAGTTTTTTTTCTATTATTGCTCTTATAGCACTTGCAGTACCCTCTGGTCTTAAGGCGATATTCTTTTCATTTCTATCATTAAAAGAATATATTTCTTTGTTGACTATGTCCGAAGCATCTCCAGCAGAACGAACAAATAGATTGGTGTCTTCTAAAGCCGGCGTTCTTATTTCACTATATTTATAGTTAGTAAAAACTTTTTTTATTCTTTTTTCTGTCTCGAATATTTTTACAGAAATATTTTCTATATCACCATCATCGTAATGATCTAACATTCCAGTTAATGAGTGAATTTTATCCATTTCAGCTCCTTGCAATTATTTCAACAGAGTCTCTTAAAGAAATTTTTGTCCTTACCTTGTCCTCAATTTCTTTAACAATATCTGCGCTATTAATTTTTTTATCAGGTGCTCCATCAACATATAATAAGTTTTGTGGGCTTGCTCCTGTTAGTCCAATTTCTGCTGCTTTACTTTCTCCAGGGCCATTAACATAACAACCAATTACAGCGACCTCGATATCTTCAGTGATATCTTCAAGGCGCTCTTCTAACTCGTTAACTACTTCAATTACATTAAAATTTTGACGTGAGCAACTTGGGCATGCAATTATCTTTACACCCCTGCTTCGAATATTTAGACTTCTCAAAATATCCCAACCTATTTTGATTTCATCTACAGGGTCAGATGCCAGTGATATCCTTATAGTATCGCCAATACCCTCAGAAAGTAGCATTCCAATACCAATTGATGATTTAACGGTTCCTGCTCTATAGCTTCCTGCTTCAGTAATGCCTAAATGAAGGGGTTGATCGATTAGCTTAGATATTTTTCTGTAAGCCTCTACGGTCATTTCAATGTTAGATGCTTTAAGACTCATTTTATAGTTATCAAAATTAAACTTATCCAAAATATCCACATGCCTTAAGGCTGACTCGACTAAAGCATCTGCATTTGGTTCTCCATATTTTTTTTGAAGATCTTTTTCAAGAGAGCCTGCATTTACACCCACCCTTATTGGCACATCATTATATTTAGCAGCATTAATTACTTCAGCGATTCTATCTTCTTTTCCGATATTTCCAGGATTGATTCTTAGACAGTCTGCAGTATCTGCAACTTCAAGAGCAATTTTATAGTCAAAGTGAATGTCTGCAACTAAAGGAATATCAACAGATTTTCTAATTTTTTTAAATGCAGCAGCTTCATCAAAACCTGGTACAGACACCCTTACGATGTCTGCTCCAGCAGCTTGTAAGTCATTAATTTGATTAATTGTTGAGAGAACATCACATGTGTTTGTATTAGTCATTGACTGCACACTAATTGGATTATTATTTCCAACAAGCACTCCACCAACATCAACAGTCTTAGTGTTTTTTCTGGTTATCCAATTACTCATCATTAAAAATAATAGTGTTTACATTAAGTCTATTAGCATTGGTAATAAAATCAATCTTAATGGTGTTATATGTTCCTGATACTGCTTCGGCGTTTCCAACAACCACTTTGTAGGGCTTTTGAATAATTTTGTTATAAACATCCCCTTCATTAAATAACTGACTTTCTAGAAGGACATCTTTTGAGTATATTTCCACCCAACATTCTTCCGTAAAAATTAATTGAAGGTTATTCTTAGGCAAGTCGGGTTCCATAGTTAAAGCGGTGTCAACTTGTAAATCTTCATAGATATTATTTGTATTAACAATTTCTGTTAATTCATAGAGAGCTTCTTCTTGTATGACTTGCTCAACCTTTTGAATCTCATCATTTACTAGTAAAGATTTTAATAAAATAGAGATTGCTATAATTAAAACTACTAGAATGAAAACAATAATGAATTTTTTAAAAGATTTATTTAAAACAGCTACTGATTTTTTAACAATTTGATCTTTTCTATTTTCTTGCATATATATAGATGGGAACTCACATTTTATATTTAAAAAATTTTGATACTTGATAAAGTAAGCCTTAGCAAAGCCTTCGCTCGGAAAATCCGAATAGTCACCAGATTCTATTGCTTTTATAAACTTAGTATTTATTAAAGTTCTTTCTGAAACCTCGTCTATGGTTAATTTTTGCTCAAATCTTGCATCGCTGAAAATTATTCCAGTTTTAGCTGAATTTGCAGATTTTAAATTGTCACTCATGATATAGATTGATGCTTGATTAGCTTTTTACCTTTAACTGATTTCGTTAATTTACCAACAAGCTGGCCACATGCTCCATCTATTGCATCTCCTCTTGTAACTCTTAATGTAGTGATAAAACCTTTTTTCATAAGAATATTTTTAAACTGGTTTATGTTTTCTTTATTTGATCTTTTGTAATTAGAACCATCGAAGGGATTAAAAGGAATCAAATTAATTTTACATGAGATATTTGAAAGAAGTTTAGTTAATTCTCTAGCCAATTCAGGTGAATCATTTACGCCATCAATAAGAATATATTCTATAGTTATGCTTCTTTTACCCTCATAAAAAGACAAGTAATTCTTGCATGAACTCATCAACATTTTTATTGGATACTTTTTATTAATAGGTACTATTTCATCTCGAAGTGCATCAATTGGCGCATGAAGAGAAATTGCTAAAGAAACATCTATAGAACTTGTTAGTTGATCAATTTGGGGTGTTATGCCTGATGTGCTGATAGTAATTCTTTTTCGAGAAAGACCATAAGCTAATTGATCTTTCATTATCTTTGCTGATTCAACAACTGGAGTAAAGTTTAATAACGGTTCTCCCATTCCCATAAATACAACATTTGTAATATTAGAATCTTTGGAATCATGGAAATTTGCTAACCAGACTTGGCCAATTATTTCAGCAGCCGTAAGGTTTTTTTCAAACCCTTGGGCTCCTGTTGCACAAAAAGTACATTGAAGTGCGCATCCAGCCTGAGAAGAGATACATAAAGTCATTCTTTTTTTCTCAGGAATTCTAACCATTTCAACCATTGAACCAGAATCTAACTTTATTAAGTACTTTTTAGTTCCTTCTGGAGAGACATGTACTTCATCAACTTTGGGAGGCTCAATAATAGCAATTTCAGAAAGCCTCTCTCTGAGAGGCTTATTAAAATCAGTCATCATTTCAAATTCTATAATTCCTTTTTGATGAATCCATTTTAAAAGCTGTTTAGCTCTAAATTTTGGTTCGTTGATCCTTTTAAAAAAATCCTCTAGAGTCTCTAAAGAGTAACCTAAAAGATTTTCTTTTTTTTCCAAAATCTATTTAGATATTATTTCTTCATCTTTGAAAAAATAATTAATCTCTCTTATTGCGCTTTCTTTAGAGTCCGATCCATGTACAGCATTAGCATCAATACTTACTGCGAAATCAGCTCTTATGGTTCCTGCATCAGCTTCTTGAGGATTAGTGCTCCCCATTAGCTCTCTATTTTTTAGTATTGCACCTTCTCCTTCAAGGACCTGAACAAATACAGGGCCTGAGGTCATAAATTTTTTAAGATCATTAAAAAAAGGTCTGCCTTCATGTTCTGCGTAAAAACCTGAAGCCATTTCATCTGTTAAGTGAATTAGCTTGCCAGCAACTAAATGTAGCCCGCTATCCTCAAATCTTGAAATAATTTTACCCACTACGTTTTTTGATACAGCGTCTGGTTTGATAATTGATAAAGTTTGTTCTATTGCCATGATATTTTATTCCTATAAAAAATTTTAGCCATTATATGGGACTTATTGAGATTCTTCTATCCATAACATTTGAATAGCTTCTAAAATTTTCTCATTAGATCGATCTGGATCACCAATAAAGCCATCTAAGTCACAAATTTTAGAATGTAAATCAGGAAATCCAATCCACTGAGGATCAATATCGGGAAATTTATCATACAACTCAATGGCTATATCGTTTATGTCATGCCAATTTAAGTCACTCATTAATGATCCTCTGAAACCATATTTATATTGTATTTTGGGAGTTCAATTTCTATATTTTCATCAACTGGAGGGATTGTCTGGCAACTCAGCCTGGATGTCTGCTCAAGACCCCACGCTTTATCAAGCATATCTTCTTCTATGTCACTAGCCTCTTCTAGACTATCGAAACCTTTCCTAATTATGCAGTGACAAGTCGTACAAGCACATGACATTTCACAGGCATGTTCAATTTTTATGCCTTCTCTTAAAGCTGCTTCACATATAGTTTCACCTGGGACAGTAACTATTTCTGCTCCATCAGGGCAAAGTTCATGATGAGGCCATATTTTTATCTTAGCCATTATTTAAATTGTAAAGCTTTCCCCGCACCCACAAACTGCCTTTGCATTAGGGTTAACAAACTTTATTCCCTTATTTAAACCATCTTCTGAGTAATCAACAAGACTTCCTTTTAAAAAATCAAAGCTTGTTTTATCTACATAAACCTTGCATCCGTTTTTTTCAAAAACAATGTTTTTAGTATCGATGTCGTCTACAAAATCAAAGAAATATTCATAGCCTGAACATCCAGCTTTTTTGACGCCAATTTGAATACCTGCCCCCTTACCTCTTAATTCAAGACTTGAAAGAAAATGATTAATTGCTTTATCAGAGAAATTTAAATCAGACGGACTAATATTTTCCATTGAATACTACCTATTGCTTAGATTCGTAATCTTCTATTGCTTGTTTAATTGAATCTTCGGCTAAAACTGAGCAATGAATTTTGATTGGTGGAAGTTCTAAAGCATCAACTATTTCTTTATTTTTAATATCCTTTGCTTCTTCTAGAGTTTTACCAATAAGCATTTCCACTAATTCACTTGAAGATGCTATAGCTGATCCACAGCCATATGTTTTAAATTTAACATCCTTAATAATATGAGTATTTCCTTTTGGCTCACATTTAATTTGAAGCTTCATAACATCACCACAGGCAGGTGCTCCAACCATTCCAGTTCCAACATTTTCCTCTTTAGGATCAAACCTTCCTACATTAAATGCTTGAGGGTTCTCCAGAGTATTCTCAAATTTATCAACTACTTTTTTACTATATGCCATAAATGCTCCTACTTTAGTGTGTATTCCATTTAACAGTATCTAAATCTATACCATCTAAATGCATTTCCCATAATGGAGAAAGTTCTCTCAACCTATCTACAACTTTATTTAAAATTGAAAGTGTATTTTTTATATCGTCATCGCTTGTAAATCTTCCAAAAGAAAACCTTATTGAGCTGTGTGCTAATTCATCTTTTCTACCTAAAGCTCTAAGAACATATGACGGCTCAAGACTTGCAGATGTGCATGCAGATCCAGAGGATACTGCTATATCTTTAAGTCCCATAATTAGAGATTCGCCCTCAACGAAATTGAAGCTTATATTAAGAATATTGGGGACTTTGTTATTAAGATCTCCATTTATATATGCATGCTCTATTTTCATTGCTTCTTTAAGAAACTCTTCATGATAAGCCTTAATTTTAATATGATCAGATTCCATCTCTTCCTTTGCAATCTTAAATGCCTCGCCCATGCCAACAATTTGGTGAGTAGGAAGGGTTCCAGACCTCATTCCTCTTTCATGACCACCACCGTGAATTAAAGCTTCAATTCTGACCCTAGGTTTTCTTCTAACATATAGTGCACCTATACCCTTTGGGCCATAGGTCTTATGAGCTGAGAATGACATTAAATCAACCGGAAGCTTTGAAAGATCAATATCTACCTTTCCAGTACTCTGAGCTGCATCTACATGAAAAAAGGCACCGGCTTCTCTAGTGATATTACCAATTTCTTCGAGGTTATTTAAGGTACCTAACTCATTGTTAATATGCATTATAGATACTAGAATTGTATTTTCTTGCATAGCATTTTTAATAGCTTCTGGTGTTATGACTCCTCCCTCATTTGGATCTAAATAAGTTACCTCAAAACCCTCTCTTTCTAATTGCCTGCAAGGGTCTAGAACTGCCTTATGCTCAATTTTAGATGTAATAATATGATTACCTTTTGATTTATAAAATCTTGCAACACCTTTTATAGCCAGGTTGTCTGCTTCTGTTGCACCCGATGTCCAAACTATTTCTCTTGGATCGCAATTTACAAGATTTGCAACATGAGATCTTGCTTCTTCAACTGCATCGTCAGCTTTCCATCCATAGCGATGCGATCTTGAGGCCGGATTTCCAAACTCTCCATCTGGGGTTAAATATTGCATCATTTTTGATGCAACCCTAGGGTCAACTGGGGTTGTTGATGCGTAATCTAAATATATAGTTGACTGTGTGCTCATTTAACTTATCTCTCTTAAGCTTATATATGGGCTATCGTTTGATTCCACAAGCTTATTTATGGTTATTTTACTTAAATAGTTGTCTACGACTTCATTTAATTCATGCCATAGATTATGTGTTTTACATTTCTTTCCGTGGTTACAGTCACTTGAACCATTGCAGTTTGTAGCATCGAGGTCTTCCTCTACTGCATTCATAATATCTTTGATAGTTATTATTGATGGGTCTTTAGCATACATGTATCCGCCATTTCTTCCTCTGGTACTCTTTACAATTCCAGCAATTCTTAATTTTCTAAAGATTTGCTCAAGATAGGAAAGTTCAATATTCTGATTTACCGACAGATCTGATAAAGAAACAGGACCAAATGACTCAAGAGCTCCTAGCTCGGTGAGTGCATTAACTGCATATCTGCTTTTAGTAGTGAGTTTCACGCATGAATTATAAATACTTGACTAATTTAATCAAGTTTTATGTTCATACCCAACCTGTCAGCTACTTGATGATAAGATTCAACAACATCACCAAGACCCTGCCTGAATCTGTCTTTATCCATTTTCTTTAAAGTTTCTGAATCCCATAGTCTGCATCCATCTGGTGTGAACTCATCAGCTAGTAGAATCTTTTCACCTGTGACACCAAATTCAACTTTGAAATCTACAAGTATTAAGCCAGAATCTAAAAATAACTTTGAAAGAATAGTATTAACTTTATATGTGAGGAGCTTCATTTCGTCAATTTGATGTCTTGTAGCCCAACCAAAAGATAAAATATGCTCATCATTAATTAAAGGATCTCCCAATTCGTCGTCTTTTAGAAAAAATTCAAAAAGAGGGCTTTCAAGAATCAACCCATCCTCTGTTCCAAGCCTTTTGCATATTGAACCAGAAGCTCTATTTCTAATTACACATTCTATAGGAAACATAGAAAGCTTATGGACCAAAGAATCATTGTTATTAAGAACCTCAATATGGTGAGTTTCTACACCATTTTTTTCCAAATGCTCCATGATGAATGCATTGAATTGGTTATTAACAGAACCTTTGCCCATTAATGCCTCTTTCTTTTTTCCATCAAATGCTGAGGTATCATCGCTAAAGTGCATTACCAATTGCTCTTGATTTGAAGTTGTATATAAAGACTTGGCTTTACCTTTTGTCAGTTCTTGTATTTTTTCCATTAGCTTAGTGATTCGTTAATTTTTGATAGTAATTGTTCTGCGTCACTAATCTTACCATTCGTTGATCTTGCTCGAACATAAGTTTTGTTATTTTCTTCTACAATTGTTACCTCAAACTGGGCTTCTTCATTAAATGCATTGTTGTTATCTGCACTATTTCCAAGACCAAAAAACGATAACAAGCCTCCCTCTTCTTCTTTGCTGTAACTTACATAAAATATTCCATCGTTTCTGTTCTTATCATTCGTCACAATCTCAGCTACTTGCATAGCCTTAGTCACAGATGACCAAGCTCTATCAAAATTAAGATTCAATTCAATAACTGTTTGGCCGTCTTCAGTATAAAAATTTGCTTTTTTCATTTCATTTAGATTTTGAGCTGCAAGTGATGTTCCAGAAAAGTTATCGACAGATTCAGCAAAGTAATTTACAAGATTTTCAAGCTCTGTCTGAACTAAATCAATATTACTAACTATTTCTTGATCACCCTTATTGACCAAATTTAAAAATATTTCGGTGGATGCCTCTTTGATACCATGTTCAATTTTCATAACAAGCTCCATAGATTCATCGAAGTTTATTTTAATTTCTCCAATATCAGGATTAGAGCTGATAACATCATAATCAGATGTTTCCCAATAACTTTTTGATATAGGCCATGAGGTTGACGGTAGTGTCTCTATGTATATCCACATTAACTCACCCAACCTTCTTAACTGAACAGAGCTGTTACCTGATGATGAAAAAATTTGCCTTGGCTTTGGAACTTCTTGATTTTTTAACTCATTATCAATAGCAATAACTGGGTAATGGTTTTCCTTTGATGGAGAGGATAACTCAGAAGGAATAACTATATCAGTTTCAACAACCTCTTCTAAAAAATCATGCTCAGTAGTGGGGAAATAACCCTCTGGACCCGTTAAATAAGAACACGAGGTTACTAAAAAAAGTGAAAGTATATATATTAAATTTTTTTTCATATTAATTTTAATTTTATCATCTCTGACAGCATTTCTTCGTGAAAAGTTTCATCTAATTCCATAAGAGGAAGTCTAATTGCATTTTTAATAAGGTTCATTTTATATAGAACCCATTTCACAGGTATCGGATTTGATTCAACAAATAATAAACGATATAGGTTCGAATTGAGCTCATTTAACATTTGTGCCTTTTTGTAATCACCATTTCTAACAGCAGAACAAATCTCAGAATGAGATTTTGGACTTACATTTGCAGAAACAGATATTACTCCATGTGTTCCCAGCAATAAAGAGTCCATAAAAGTTGGATCATCACCAGAGAAAACTGAAAAATTGCTATCTGAGTTTAAGGATATTTGAACTAATTTTTTTATTCTAAACTTATCATCTACAGCCTCTTTAATACCAATAATATTTTTATGCTCTGATAGAACAGAGACTGAGGAAGGTAATAAATCACATGCAGTTCTAGATGGAACATTGTATAAAATTTGATCTATATCAGCTGCGTCAGCTATAGCAGAATAATGAGCAATCAAGCCATTTTGATTTGGTTTATTGTAATAAGGGGTAACGATTAAGGCATAATCAGCTCCAAGACGCTTTGATTCTTTTGTTAAATCAATTGCCTCTCTTGTTGAATTTGCTCCTGAGCCTGCAATAACTGGGATTCTTTTGTCAGCATGATTTATAGTAAAAGCGATTACATCTAGATGCTCTTTAACATTTAACGTAGCTGACTCTCCAGTAGTTCCTACTGAGACTATTCCGTTTGTTCCTTGATCTATATGCCAATCAATTAAATTTTCTAAACAAGGATAATCAACATCACCATTGGGTAACATTGGGGTCACTAAAGCTACTAAACTTCCTTGTAATACTTGCATGAAAAAAAAATTCGGTAAAAAATAGGACTATACACTATTTTTAATTAAAAACTTATAGGGAAAAAGATGACTAAAAAACTTGAAGGCAAAAAATGTCCAAAATTCAACGCAGAATGTACTAGCAATTTAAAACTATCTAATAAGGATTTCTTGGGAAAAAATTTAGTGATATATTTTTACCCAAAAGATAGCACTCCAGGTTGCACAACTGAAGGTCAAGATTTTAGAGATAATTTTAAGGCTTTTAAAAAGCTAAATACTGAAATTTTAGGAGTTTCTAGAGAAAGTATTAAGTCTCATGAAAATTTTAAATTAAAGCAAAATTTCCAATTCGAACTTTTATCAGATCCAGATGAGAAAGTTTGCAAGGCATTTGATGTAATGAAGCTTAAATCAATGTATGGAAGACAATACATTGGAATTGATAGAAGCACCTTCATTGTTGGTGTGGATGGAAAAATTATTAAAGAATGGCGTTCAGTAAAAGTAACGGGGCATGTCGACGAGGTACTAAATACTATTAAAAACTTAGGATGATGGCCAAGCGTTCCAAACTGCTTTAATAAATGTAGCGATTGGAATTGCAAAAAATACACCCCAAAAACCAAACATATTACCAAAAATAAAAACTGCAAATATGATAGCAACAGGATGAAGTTTCACTGCATCTGAGAAAATGATTGGCGCCAATAAGTTACCATCAAGAATTTGTAGAAGAAGGTATAAACTTACTAAAATATAAAAATCGCTCCCAAGCCCAAATTGAAGCAGGCCAATAACCACAACAGGAACGGTAACTAAAAAAGCCCCAACATAAGGAATTACTACCGACATTCCGACAAGAACTGAAAGCAACGCAGAGTACTTTAAGCCTACTGAAGAAAAAATTATTGCTGCACAAAGACCAACAACAAATATTTCAGTAGTTTTTCCTCTTACGTAATTGCTTAATTGAATGTCCATCTCCAACCAAATATTTGAGAACATTTCTCTCTTGCCAGGTATTATTTTTGACAACCCATCAAGTATATTTCTTCTATCAAACAGGAAGAAGAAAACAAGTATTGGAAATAAGATTATGTATAACAAAATTGTTATTGTGCTTTGTATGCCTGCAATAGAAGATTTCACAAGATTTTGAGTTACTGATGTAAGTTCAGAGCTGACAGCTTGAAAAAAGACAGTGATTTGATCCGATGTCACTAAATCAGGAAATTTGGTAGGCAAAGTTGATACAAAATCTAAGAAATCATTAAATAAGCCCGGTATATCTAATACAAAGGCTTGAAGCTGAATATAAAGAATCGGTAGCAGCCATATCAACACTGCCGCACCTGTGATTATAAATAATGCAAAGGTGATTATAATCGCCACAGAACTGCTTACATTCCATGACTCTATCTTTTTTTGTAGGCCTACAAGCAGATATGCAACTACTATGCTTATTAAGAATGGAGTAAGTACAGATCCAAAAAAAGTCATCATTAAGAAAACGGCGATTATAGCTAAAGAAAAAACTATTGTTTCTTCGTTGCTAAAGATTTTTTTTAAAACAGAATTTATTTGATCAAGCATATATATATTTTTAAATGGGTTTGTGAACTATGTCAGTCATAATATGGTCAAATAAGCAGTAATTACTTAATATTGTTTGATTATATTAATCTAAAAAGGTTATTTATGTTAGTTTTATGTTCAAATCAAAAAAAATCAATTTTTTAAAATGATAAAAGTATTTAAGTTATCTGCTGTTTTTTTTCTTTGCTTTTATATGCAAGGGCAAGGATTTGAAAAAAAAGATATAGTTTTACCTGAGCTTGGAGACAGAGTTTCTGGTGCTGTTTCATCAGATCAGGAAAGGGCAATTGGAAATGAGTTTCTTAAACAAATATTTGCTCAAGCAAAAACTATTTCTGATCCTTTAATTTATGAATATACAGAGCTATTGATATATAGACTTTCAGAGTACAGCCAAGTTCAAGATAGGTATTTTAATATTATTTTAATAGATGACAGCAGCTTGAATGCATTTGCAGCTCCAGGAGGAATAATTGGTGTGAATGGTGGATTGTTTTTAAATGCAGATAATGAGGGCCAATTTGCTTCTGTTTTATCTCATGAACTTGCTCATTTAAGTCAAAGGCACTTTGCAAGAAATGTTTTAAAATCTCAGGATTCCAATTTAGCTTCTGCATTACTATTAGTTTCCTCAATAGCTGTTGCAATTTTAAGCAGCAATCCTGAGGCAATAGCCGTCGCTCCAGCAATAATGCGAAACGAAAGTTTAAGATACAGCAGGTTGTTTGAAAGAGAAGCTGATAGAGTGGGTTTTACAAATTTAATTAAGGCTGGTTATAGCCCAAAGTCTATGGGTGAGATGTTTGAGAATATGAATGAACTACGAAGACTTTCAGGTGATATTCCACCAGAATTCTTATTAACCCACCCCCTATCAACATCTAGAATTAATGATGCGTTCAATGCAGCTGAAAACCTATCGGATATAGGCACTAAAAAAGATTCTTTGGAGTACTCCCTAATTAAATCTAGATTAAAAATATATTATGAAAAAATACCAGCCAACGCATTAAGATTTTTTACTTCTCTACATAATGAAAACCCATCTGATGCAAACCTATATGGGCTTGCTTTGGCTAATAAAAATTCTGGAAACTTTAAACAAAGCATTCAACAAATTGATGAGCTAGCAAAAAAGTATCCAAAAAATTTATTTATCAACACAACAAAGGTTGAAATTTTGATAGATGCAAAAAAATATGATGATGCCCTACTTCTAGCAAATAAATTTTTAGAAATATCACCAAAAAATTTTCCATTATCAGTAACAAAATCGAAGCTTCTTTTAGAAATGGGTGAATACTTTAATTCTGAAGAAATTATTCGAGATCAAATTTTAAGAAGAAATTCCAACCCTGATTTATGGTTATTGCTGTCAGAAATTCAAAGAGCAAGTAAAAATATTATTGGTTATCATCAAAGCAGAGCTGAATATCTTCTTTTACTTGGAAGAGATGAGGAGGCTTTAAATCAGCTAGAATTCGCATTAAAGCTTACGAAAAATAATTTTCAAATTTCAGAAAGCATACTGACAAAAATAGTTTTAATTAAAGAAAATATTAATGCTTCTAGAAATCTTTAAGTCTTTTATTATTTGCAATTTTTAAGCCAGCTAACGAAAGTATCCCCGCCATAGGAATTGCAATTAATGGCATTGCGCTAAAGCTAATACTTGCTAGCTTGCCTAGTCCAATAAAACTACTTCCAGATAAATCACCGAACCTTGTAACAAAAGTATCAATAAAAACTGATGACTTATATCTATCATTTTTTGCTAAGGTGCTATAAACAGTTTCACGAGTTGGTTTATTGAGCCCATATTCAAAAAGCCTTAAAGTTACTGTTGCAACTGCAACAATTGTTATCGATGGCGCGAAGCCATAAAGCATAAAAACAACTATAAAAAGAAAACCATAGGTCATTAATATTTTTTTAATTCCAAAATACTTAATAGATAAATTAGTTAAAAATAGCTGCATTATCAATGTGAGAGGTGTAACTATTTGTTCTAACAAACTAAAAAATACAATCCTTTCCTCTGGATTTTGTGACCACCCATCTATTATAGTTATAGCTGTCATCCAATGGACGGTCATTAGTCCAGTCCATATCCATACATATATAGCTATAGATCGTATTTCAGAGACTTGAATGACATTTTTTATGCCATCTAATCCACTTCCGCCCACTTTTTCATTACGTTGATTTATAACAGCCTTACTGGTTAAGTATCTTCCAGTTATCATTGCTAAAAAAAGTAAAATAGTTGCTGATAAGCAAAAAAGTTCTAACCCAAACTCATCAAATGAAGAGGCAAACCTTTTAGATATTTCAGAACCAAAAAGAGCGCCCAGTGATCCTCCTGCCATAATCACACCATAAAAGCTTCTTGATTTGGCGTCTCTGTATATATTAATTATAAGGACCCAAAAAATCGAAACAACAAAGAAAGAGTATATGTTGCACCAAATGTAGAAAACTCTTCCAAGCCAAACAGAGTCTCCTAAATCAAGGACTCTCCATGAAAATAGAAAAATTAATAAATTGAAAATTAAAAAAGAGTAACAGTAGGTTATTATTTTTTTTAGGTTAGATTTTGATGCAACCCATGCATAAATAGGATTCACTAATAACATAGCCAATGCGCCGAATGCTAAAAGTAAGGGTAATTCATTAACATTGGCAACTGCCATCTCATTTCGAACGGGTCTAAGAATGTACCATGAGGACAAAACTAAAAAAAATAGAAAACTTGCAAGCAAAGAATCTCTAGTAAAAACAGATAGAGATCTAGTAATTATGTTGTGTGTGTTTTTCATAGTTTGATTATGCACTAAGAGTGGTGGGTCGCACAGGATTCGAACCTGTGACCAATTGGTTAAAAGCCAACTGCTCTACCAGCTGAGCTAGCGACCCACGGTTATGCATAATAAAAAAGTGTGATTATTCCATATTTTTCAATAACTGCAAGGCCAAAGATGATGCAGTGTCTTTTGGGTATTCTCTGACTACGAAATTATATTTCTCTTTAGCTTTAATTGGATCATTTTTTTTCATGTATATGTCCCCTATTTTCTTATGCGCTAAGGGGACTCTGTAATGAGACGGGTAGGATAAAATGAGTTCCATAAAGTAATCATTAGATGCATCTAGATTATTTTTAATAATAGAAATTTCTCCTAACCAAAAAAATGAAATTGCATTTTTTTCATCATCATTAAAGTTTTCTGTGAAATAAGTAAATAAGTTAAATGCCTTATCTAAGTCTTGACTCTCGAGAGCACCGACAGCTCCCTGAAAAACATCTTCTTTACTCTTTATATCCTCCATACCTTTAAATCTTAAATCACCCGATATCAATAATTCATTAGGCTGATCGGCTTCCTCATCTGGTATTGAATCAGCCAAGAGCTTTTTAATAAGATAGCTTTGGGATTCGAGTTTGTTTCTTAAATCAGCAATTTCGACTTCTAGCTCTTGAATTTTAAGAAATAAAATATCTGCTTGTATCGTTTCATTATCATCGGCATGAGCTGATGAAGTAGAAAATATTACTATGAGAAATAATAAAGATGTAAAAGAAAGCCCTCTCATCTTTAGTTAATTTCAACTCTCCTGTTTTTTGAGTAACTCATCTCATCATTACCAGAAGCAACAGGCCTTTCCTCTCCATAGCTTTTAACTGAAACTTTTGAAGAATTGACTCCGTTTAAAATGAAATAGTTTTTTACTGATTCTGCTCTCCTTTGACCAAGTGCAAGATTGTACTCTCTTGTACCTCTCTCATCTGCGTGCCCTGCTAAAGTTATTTTAATATTTTCATTTTGATTCATAACCGAAACAACACTTTTTAAAGTTTGAATTGATTTAGATGTTAAGTTATAACTATCAAATTCAAAAAATACGGTTGCGTTAGCAAAAATTGCTTTCGTCTCATAATCAAGATCGCTTACCTCAGCCACTGAAGCCTCAACTGTTTTAATTCCACCTTCATAAACTCTTTCTTCAGTTACATTCATGCTTGAGCATGAAGATAAAAATATGATGAATGAAAAGGTTAATAAAAAACTTTGAACTTTATTGTTATTAATTGATGGCATAAAAAATCTCCTGTTTGTTATCTTAAAAAACCAGACCATGCAGGCTCCCTAACCTCACCTTTTTTTGCAGGAAGTCTAAACTTTGCACCGCTAAGTGTAAGCCCTGAGAGCAAACTTTCACCATTTTCTGATACTGCATAGATTATCACATTCCCGTTAGGAGAAATACTAGGAGACTCATCTAATTTGGATTCAGTTAATGGTCTTATAAAATTTTCATTAAAGTACTTTAGCGCTATCTTAAAATCCCTTTCAGCTCTATGGACAAATATAATTCCTTCGCCATTTTTGAGATAAGAACCTTTTGCATTGTAATTGCCTTCAAAAGTAATTCGTTCAGGCTTAGAATTATATTTTCTAAGTTTTATTTCATATAACTGAGGAGAGCCTGATCGTCCTGAGGTAAACATAATGCTGGAACCATCAGGAGACCATGATGATTCAGTGTCTATAGCATAGTGATTCGTTAACCTGGTTAGATTGTTATTTTTTAAGTTAAGAATATATATTTCTGCATTACCATCTTGATACATAGTCATAGATAGAAAATTTCCATTTGGAGACCATGATGGAGAGCTTATTTGTTTTGCATTTTCTATAGCAACTCTCCTTTTTCCAGTCGCTATATCTTGTATATAAACCTTTGCAATCCCAGTCTCAAATGACACATAAGCAACTTGTTTTGAGTCTGGAGACCATGCCGGTGAAATAATAGGCTGATAGCTCTTTAATAACACTTGTTCATTGGCACCATCAGAATCAGCAACTACCAGCTCATATAAAGATTCCTTTTCTTCTAATGCCTCAGTTATGTATAAAATTTTTGTTGATGCCACTCCTTTCATACCTGTGATCTCTTCATATACTCCATCGCTTATGTAATGGGATAACTGTTTAATTTTATTTGGTATACCGAAAACCTTAGATGTTCTTATTTTTTTCTTACTGGCAACATTATAAATCTCATAAGATGCTGATAAATTGAACTTATCTTCGGATTCCAAGAGCCCCATAACAATATAATCAATGCCCAATAACTTAAAATCATTAAAGTTTATTTCTTCTTCATTATTAGGAGAGGACAAAAGTTTTTCATCTTTTATAATTTTGAACTCTCCTGTTCTCTTCAAATCATTATTAATAATCGCATCTACTTCGGAAGTTAGCACTTTTTTTCCATCAAAACTTAATAAAGCAATAACAAATGGATCATCTGAGCCTTTTGTTATTTCTAGGATAAGTTCTGCAAAAATTAGTTGCGGTATTAAAAATAATATAAGTATCTTTTTCATGATGGGTTAAAGGTGATTACCATTTTCTTAAAATTATTTGAGTATAAATTATTGGGGATTTTATTATAAAAATTAAAAGACTCAACTCTATAAACCGCTTTCAATGCTGAGTTATCAAAGCGAATATTACCACTACTTCTTATAAGATCAACACTCATAATCCTTCCATTTTTATTTATTGATAGTCTAAGGTCGCATATTAGGCCATCTTGAATATTTTTTGGTTTTATCCAAGCTGACTCAATTAAATTAATAATCTTTTTACTAATTTTATTAATCTCATTTTCTTCACTTGATAAGATTTGAGCTTTATCGATATCGATCAACTCATTAATACTTAATGACATCTCGCTCGCAGGGCTATTGCTTATAATTTCTTCAGAAATTGTTGCGCTTTTTACTAACTTCTTTGTAACTAGTACTTTTTTAGGTTTTGGTGATGTTTTTAATTTTGTAATATCTTCTTTAAAAACCAAATTTACATCCACCGCCTTACTAAGTACAGGCCTCGATTGCTTTTCAGAATAAAAGTAATCCATTAGATATAAAATAATCATTGCGTGAATTAAAAATGAAAAAAATGATGCTACTAAATAGTCGGATTTAATTTCCATAGCCTGTGGTAACAATACCAATTTTTGATATACCTACACTTTGGACTGCCGCCATGGCCTTAGCCACACTATCAAAGGTTACATCTTTGTCGCTTTGAAATACAACTTCTATTTCAGGGTTAGCATCAAAAATAATAGCTGATTTTCTTTTAAGCTCATCAAGGCTTATTGGAAGAACCTCTTCTCCAATATTTAAGTAAAATTTGCCTACCTCATCAATAGATATAACAAGTGGTTCATTTTGAACAGTCATTTTTGTTGTATCAGTTTTAGGAAGATTTACCTCAATACCCTGAATAAGTAGAGGCGACAGAACCATAAAAATAATTAATAAAACCAACATAACATCAATATATGGAACTACATTTATCTCTGCCTTGAGATTTTTTTTCTTTGCTAGCCTATAGATCATTTATTTCTTATAGATTGCTTATAAAAAATACTTGCTAACTCTTCAGAAAAAATTAAGGTCGATTGACTCATAGTCTCAAGCTCTGATGTGTATTTATTAAATGCAATAACAGCAGGTATGGCTGCAAATAAGCCCATTGCTGTTGCTACAAGTGCCTCAGATATCCCAGGAGCCACGGCATTAATCGTTGCTTGTGTTGCATCAGATAAGCCTTGAAATGAAGTCATAATTCCCCATACAGTCCCCAAAAGACCCACATAAGGACTTACTGAACCTACATTGGCAAGAAAAGGAAGGTGTTTGTTCATTTCCTCCTCATCTGCAGCTATGGCAACTCTCATGCATCTATTAATTCCTTCTAAGTCTAATTCAGTTATTATTTCTTGTGGATTTAATTGTTTAAACTCTTTAAAGGCGCTATTAAAAACACTTAATGACCCATAGAGGGGTATATTTTCTTCTGCAATCTCGTCATATAAAATATTAAGGTCTTCCCCGCTCCAGAACCTTTTATGAAAACTTGTGTTTATTTCCTTAATTTTTTTATAAAAATTATATCTCTCAACTATAACTATCCAGGTAAGTAGTGATGCAAGTAATAAAAGCATCATTACAGTTTTCACAACCAATCCAGCTTCTAAGAAAAGATTTAATACAGAAATATCATTCATTTAATTTACCCTCATCAAGTATCAATAATAAATCATCAGGTAAGCGTTTAGGTGTTTTTGATTCAATATCAATCAAGCATACTTCTACCAGGCCGCTACATAATTTTTTATTATCACTACAGTTAACTATATCTTGTTTAAAAATCATACGAGCATTAGATTTTTTTTCAATTAAAGATTTTACAATCAATTCATCCCCTAGCCTTCCTGGAAATAGAAAATCAATTTCAATCCTCTTTACAACAAATGCAAGATTATTTATTCGCAATTCTTTTTGAGAGATTTTATTATCTTGAAGAAATTCAGAACGAGCTCTTTCAAAAAATTTAATATAATTTGCATGATATACAAAACCTTGAAAGTCTGTATCTTCAACATATATTTTTAGATATAAATCTTTAGGCTTGAAAATTTTTTTCATGAAGCTCGATATCTTTTTGAAATAATTCCAATAATATTTGGATGAAATCTGGCCATAACAAGTCCACTGTTACTAAAGTGTTTTTGATCTCTTTATTTATTGAGCACGCTAAGATTCTAACTTTAATTGGTCTGTTATTAAATTTATAAACTAGTGCTGGTTTTAATTCAGCACCCTTGGATGATGCTAAAACCTGTTCCCACCAATCAGGCCTTGGTTCCGCTCCTGAGCCATATGCCTTGCATTCAATACACCAATTTCCAAGCATAAGATCTGGAAGCTCTTTGGTTCTTGTTTGTTCAAGTATTCTTTTAACTGGATTGGTTAGATTTAAGTCATTAATTAATGCATTGGCTATTTGTCTCTCAAAAGTTGCGCCTTTATTTCTTGAGTTTATTGACAATTTTTACTCTTTTAATTCAAAGTTATCTGGAAATTCTGCATTAGTATGAACTTCTTGAACATCATCAAGCTCGTCCATAAAGTCCATTATTTTAAGAACTTTTTCAGACATTTCTTGATCAATTGCTACCGAAGTTTCTGCTCTTAAAGTAAGCTCTGCATTAATATTATCTATATCGTTCGATTTTAGAGATTCAAGTACATTACTTAAATTGCTGCTTGATGAAATAATTTCAAAATATTCACCCTCGTCAACCAAATCATCCGCTCCGGACTCTAGAACAATATCCATTAGCTCTTCTTCAGAAGTAACTTTTGAGATATGGATAATGCCAATTTTATTAAATAAATAGGAAACAGAGCCATCAGTTCCTAAATTTCCTCCAAACTTTGAGAAGGCATGTCGAACATCAGAAACTGTTCTATTTCTATTATCGGTCATAGTTTCAACCAATATTGCAACGCCCCCTGGGCCGTATCCTTCAAATATTATTTCTTCTAAGGCGCCAGTTTCTCCAGTGCCAGAGCCTTTTTCAATTGCTCTTTTGATATTATCTTTAGGCATATTTGCAGCATTCGCTTTATCCAAGGCAAGTCTTAATCTTGGGTTATCATCCGGATCAGGGCCGCCTTTTGCTGCAACAGTAATTTCTCTTATGACCTTAGTCCATACCTTACCTCGTGATGCATCTTGCCTAGCCTTCCTATGTTTAATATTTGCCCATTTGGAATGTCCTGCCATTTCTAATCTTCCTTATGAGTGCTGATAATTTTTAACTCTTCAAGTTGAGAATCATCAACTTTGCTTGGAGCATCTGTTAACAAACATGTTGCACTTTGTGTTTTAGGAAATGCAATAACATCCCTGATATTAGTTGTATCTGTTATGAGCATGACTATTCTATCTAAGCCAAATGCGATTCCACCATGAGGCGGACATCCTGATGAAAGAGCTTTTAATAAAAATCCAAATTTATTATTGGCCTCTTCTTCAGAAATATTTAGTATGTTAAATATTGTTTTTTGCATGGCTGCATCAAAAACTCTCAGTGAGCCACCACCAATCTCATAACCATTTAAAACAATATCATAAGCATGAGCTAAGGCAGTATCAGCAGATTCTTCTAATTCTTGTAAAGTACAATTTGGAAGAGTAAAAGGGTGATGCAGTGATGTAAGATTTCCTTCACCATTTCTTTCAAACATTGGGAAATTAATGACCCAACATGGTGCCCATTTAGATGAATGCAGATTTAAATCATCACCAATTTTTTTAATTAGGCTACTCATACTTAAATTTACAACAGAGGTTTTTCCAGCTCCAAAAAAAAGCAAGTCATCATTATTTAAATCTAGTTCAGACACTAAAGATTTTATTGTTTCTTTATTAAGGAATTTAAGAATTGGAGACTGTAAACCGTTTTCAATATCATTCTTATCATTGACTTTTATATACGCGAGGCCTTTTGCTCCAAGCTTAGATACAAATTTAGTATATTCATCTATCTGACTCCTAGAAAGTGAGTTTCCTCCTGGAATTTTTAAAGCAACAACTCTTGATTTATTATCTTTAGCAGGTTCTGAAAAAACTTTAAATTCCTCATCTTTAACTAGATCAGATATCTCAACTAACTTTAAAGGAATCCTTAAATCAGGCTTATCACAACCATAGTCCCTCATAGAGTCATGCCAGTTCAATACTGGAAAGTTATCTAAACTATCACCACAAAATTTATGAACAAGCTCTTTAATCATGTTTTCGCCTATTTCCATTATGTACTCTTGATCAATAAATGAAGCTTCAATGTCTATTTGAGTAAATTCTGGCTGGCGATCAGCTCTAAGGTCTTCATCCCTAAAACATCTAGCAATTTGATAATACTTATCTAAGCCACCCATCATCAGTAACTGTTTAAATAGTTGGGGTGATTGAGGTAGGGCAAAAAATTTACCAGACTGAACCCTGCTAGGTAACACAAAGTCTCTTGCACCCTCTGGGGTTGCTCTGGTAAGAATAGGAGTTTCTATTTCATGGAAATTGTTATCATCTAAATAGTTTCTTATTGTCGAACTTATTTTTGATCTCGTAACAATCCTTTGATTCATCTCAGGTCTTCTTAAATCAAGAACCCTATTTTTTAAACGAACATCTTCATTGACATCCTGATAGTCGTCTAATGGAAAAACTGGAGTGACTGCTTTGCTAAGAACGATTATCTCCTCTGCAACTAGCTCTATCTCACCAGTTGTCATATTTTTATTAATTGTGCCTTCTAGTCTAGATTTAACTTTTCCAGATATTTTAACAACATACTCATTTCTTAATGTTTCTGCAGTTTTAAAAGACTTCAAATTATCAGGATTAATTACAGCCTGACAAATTCCTTTAATATCTCTTACATCTAAGAAAATAACTCCACCATGATCTCGTCTTTTGTGAATCCAACCACAAATTGTTATATCTTTATCAAGATGTTCGGATGTAATTTCTCCACAGTAGTGAGATCTCATAATATTTCCTTATTTTATTTAGTAATCTTATCTTGTTTAGACTCTTTCTTGGAGTCGGATGTTGAATTTTTTAAAGATTTATTGTCATTTGATGATAGATTTTTTTTATTTCCAGTTTTAAAGTCTGTTTCATACCAGCCTCCACCCTTTAATCTAAATGAAGGAGCTGAAACCATTTTTAACAGAGTATTTTTATTACAATTAGGGCATAGCGTTCTAGGTTCATCACTAAACTTCTGTATTATTTCAATCTCATATTCACATTCTGAACATTTATAGTCATAAATCGGCATAAGTACTCAAAAAAAAGATAAAATTATAAACCATAAGGATTTATATATAACAAATTAATAAAATGTTGTTTTCAAAACTATTACTACCCACTTTAAAAGATGCACCTCAGGAAGCTGAAGTTATTAGCCATAAGCTAATGCTAAGAGCGGGTATGATAAGAAGAGTAGCTTCTGGAATATATACATGGCTTCCTTTGGGGTTAAAAGTTCTTAGAAAAATTGAAACTATTGTAAGGGAGGAGATGGATTCCTCTGGTGCTCAAGAAGTACTTATGCCTATGGTTCAACCAAAAGAGCTATGGGAAGAAACTAATAGATGGGAAAAAATGGGTCCTGAGCTTCTTAGAATTCAAGATAGGCATAAGAGGGATTTCTGCTTAGGTCCAACTCATGAAGAAGTTATAACAGATCTAATCAGAAATAATGTTAAAAGCTATAAAGAACTTCCATTAAATATTTACCAAATACAAACTAAATTTAGAGATGAAGTTAGGCCAAGATACGGAGTAATGAGAGGAAGAGAGTTTTTAATGAAAGATTCTTACAGCTTTAACGAAGATGAGGCCTGTCTTCAAGAGACATATCTCACCATGAGAGATACTTATAAAAAAATTATTGAAAGAATAGGACTTGACTATAAAATTGTTGCAGCTGATTCTGGAGCAATAGGTGGAGATGCTTCAGAAGAATTTCATGTTCTTGCAGAGACTGGTGAGGATACTATTGCTGTAAGTGATGCTTCTGAATATGCAATAAATACAGAACTTCTTTTGAAGGAAGGTGAAGATATAACTTCTCTTGAAGGCAAGCCCTCACCTGATGGTAAGGGAGTAATCCAAATAAAAAAAGGCATAGAGGTTGGCCATATTTTTCAATTAGGCAAGGTTTATGCTGAAGATATGAAAGCCAATGTTTTGAATAAAGAAGGTAAGTCTTCAACCCTCTTTATGGGATGCTATGGTATTGGAGTCTCCAGACTCGTTGCTGCAGCTATTGAACAAAATAATGATGATAAGGGAATTGTATGGCCGCATAGCATTTCACCTTTTGATATTAATATCATTGCTATAGGGTATGGCAAGGACCAAAAAATAGCAGATGCATCATTAAAGCTTTATAACGAATTAAAGGATATGGGCTATGAGGTGTTGCTTGATGATAGGAAGGATGGATATGGCACTAAGATGAAGGATTCTGAATTAATTGGAATTCCATTAAATATAATCATCGGCAAAAAATACATTGAGACAAATGAAATTGAATTAAAATCTAGGAATGGAGACTCTTCTTTAAATGATATTTCAAATATCAAAACAATATTAGATTTTTTTAAATAATTTAATAGGAATTTATATCTTTTTTATTGTCTCTGTTATTCTTAAAATATCTTTGTATCAGGTATGAGAATATAAGCGAAATTATTCCCCATAAAACCAAAGCATAGGCCCAATTGGTAATTATGTTTAATTCAAAGCTATTTTGAAATTTATATATCAAACCCACAATCATAGAAGCAAGACCAATGGGTAAAAATAAAACCAGAGAGCCAAAAAAGACCTCAACTGTTATTAAGATAACACCTGCTATTAGCCAAATATCTGGGTTTTCTAATAAATTAATCATTGTTTGTTGACTTATCAGTAATAGTACCTAGCAATACTTCTAAGCTTCCAAGTGCTTTTGTAATATCAGAAGGAACGACCAACGTCTTTGACTGCCCTGAAGAGGCGATAGCAGTTAAACCATCTACCTGTCTTTTCATAATCTCATAATTAATAGCAGGTTGTCCGTCATTTTTTATGGCCTCACCAACAACACGAGTTTGCTCAGCATCTGCATCAGCTTTAATTTTAACTGAATATGCTTCCGCATCTGCTGAAACTTTAACTGCTTCAGCAACTTTTCTCGCTTCATATAACTGCGCATCTGCATTTAACTCTATGCTTCTCTTGTTACCTTCTGCGGTAGCAATAGTAGCCCTTCTTTCTCTTTCTGCATTTAACTGTTGTCTTTGAGAGTCTTTAGTTTGTTCATCAACCAATACATCAAGTATTTCAGTTCTTGTGACTTCGACCCCCCAAATTGCAGCTGCCTGAATAAGTCTATCCTTAATTTCAGAGTTCATTGACTCCCTAGAGGATTGCAAGTCATCAAGTTCTAGTTGACCAGCAGCAGATCTAATTACAGAAATGGCTGTATTTTCAATCGCTAAGTCAATATTTTTAATTCTATAAACTGATTTAGAGGCATCTAGAACTCTGAAAAATACAGTAGAGACCAGGCCAACCTCAACATTATCTTTAGTAATTACAGATATCTGAAATTTAGGAAGTTGTCTCTCAAGAATATCTACTTTGTGAGCAACGCTATCTATAAAAGGGATGATTATATGCAGTCCAGATTCTAGAGTATTCGTGTACTTTCCAAACCTCTCTATGACATATACTTTTGATTGAGGAACAATCTTAATACCTAAATAGAGTACGAAAATTGTTAAAAAGAATAGGAATATTAAAAAAATCTGAAAAGTGCTTATCATAAATTAAGTGTAAAAATTAGTTATATAACGAATATATCAAATTACTCTTGATAAAGAAAAGAAATAGAAATCGTTTATATATATAAATTAGATTCTTTCAATAATAGTGGCGTTAGCAGTCCCGCCGCCTTCACATATTGCTTGCAATGCATATTTCCCTTGTCGCCTTTCTAGTTCATGCAGCATAGTTGTCATTAACTTGGTTCCTGTGGCTCCTAAAGGGTGGCCTAGCGCTATTGCACCGCCATTAACATTTAATTTGTTTTTATCTGCATTTAGTTCAATTGCCCAAGCCATTGGAACAGGAGCAAATGCTTCATTAACCTCATAAATATCCATTTCATCTATATGCAGATTTGATTTCTTAAGGGCTAGTTTAGAAGCAGGTATTGGACCAGTAAGCATAAATACAGGATCGTCACCAACTACCGTTATAGTTTTAATAAGAGCTCTTGGATTAGTTTTAATCTTTTTAAGACCCTCATCATTACAAATCATTATTGCTGATGCGCCATCAGTAATTTGACTTGCGTTACCAGCAGTTATGACTCCTCCTTCTGTTACTGGATTAAGACCAGACAAGCCTTCAATAGATGCGTCATATCTAATTCCTTCATCAGAAGTAACCATAGAACCTTTATTGCCTTCAAGTGGAAGAATTTCATTTTTAAATAGGTCTGCTTTTGAAGCATTGGCTGCTTTGATATGACTCTCTAGTGCAAAGCTATCTAGATCACTTCTTGAAAGGTTCCATTTGTCGGCAACAAGTTCAGCACCAGTAAATTGAGAAAAGAAAGTACCTGGATATCTTTTTTCAATGCCCTTGGCATTAAATGGGAAACCATGTTCAGCCTTCATTCCATCTGTAATACTTGCACCAATTGGCACAATAGACATAACTTCTACACCACCAGCAATGACAATATCCTGTGTTCCAGACATTACTGCTTGAGCAGCAAAATGAAGAGCCTGTTGTGATGAACCACATTGTCTATCAACAGTTGTTCCTGGAACTGACTCAGGTAAGCTAGAAGCTAAAACTGCGTTTCTGGCTAAATTACCAGCTTGAGCTCCAACCTGATCAACGCAACCAAAAATAACATCGTCAATATCTTTTGGATCAACTCCTGTTTGCATTACAAGCTCATCAAGAACAGCAGCCCCCATATCAGCTGGATGCCAATCACTTAAAGAACCATTCTTTTTCCCACCTGGAGTTCTAACTGCAGATACTATGTATGCTTTTTCGGCCATAAAAAAATCCCTATTAAAATAATTTCAATAGGGATAATTGTATCAACAAAAAACTACTTTGTAGATTTTGCTTTACTTGCTATATATTCTTTACGAATTTCATCAAGAAGATTTTCACGAATTTTTGCATTCTCTTTAAGGAATAGTCCTGCTTTGGCTTTACCTTGACCAATAGTTTCACCATTTAGCTTATAAAATGCTCCTGATTTTTCAATTAGTCCAAGTTTATTTCCATAATCAAGAATCTCTCCTTCAGAGTTTATACCTTGACCATACATTATTTGGAACTCAGCTTGCTTGAAAGGAGGTGAGACTTTATTTTTAACAACTTTTACTCTTGTCTCATTACCCATTATTTCATCACCTTCCTTAACAGCACCAATTCTTCTTATATCCAATCTAACCGAAGAATAAAATTTTAGAGCATTACCACCAGTTGTAGTCTCAGGACTACCAAACATAACTCCAATCTTCATTCTGATCTGATTAATAAAAACAACGGTTGCTCCCGATCTTTGGATATTTCCTGTAATCTTTCTTAGAGCTTGTGACATTAGTCTTGCTTGTAAACCAACATGGTGGTCACCCATTTCACCTTCGATTTCTGCTCTTGGAACTAATGCGGCAACAGAATCAATAATAACTAAATCAACACTTTTTGATTTAACTAGCATGTCAGCTACCTCGAGTGCTTGCTCACCGGTATCTGGTTGAGAAAGTAATAACTCATCAACATTAACACCTAACTTTTCTGCATACTGAGGGTCAAGAGCATGCTCGGCATCTATAAATGCACATGTTCCTCCACTTTTTTGACATTGGGCTATTATTTGAAGTGTCAGGGTTGTCTTACCTGATGACTCTGGGCCATATATTTCAGTTACCCTGCCTTTAGGGATACCACCAATGCCAAGAGCAATATCTAGGCCCACCGAACCTGTAGAAATTGATGGGATATCTAGTATCTCTCTATCCCCCATTCTCATTACGGTACCTTTACCGAAATGACTATCGATATCCGCAAGTGTATCTTTTAATGTTTTATTACCTGTATCTTTTGATTTAGCCATCTTAATCTCCTTTACTGTATATTTATACAGTATATTACTATTTAAGAAATTTACAACTTTAAAGTATATTTTTTTCTTGTTTTATCTTAAAGTCTGCATTAAATAATACTTTAATTTAGGTGAAATTATATGACCTTTGTGGTTACTGAAGCATGTATAAAATGTAAATATACTGATTGCGTTGAAGTGTGCCCTGTAGATTGTTTTTATGAAGGCCCAGACTTTCTTGTTATCCATCCTGATGAATGTATTGATTGTGCTTTATGTGAGCCTGAATGCCCTATTGATGCTATCTTATCTGAAGATGAATTACCTGATGATCAGATTGAATTTATTGAAATTAATGCTCGACTCTCAGAGGTTTATGAAAATATTACAGAAGCAAAGGAGCCTCTCCCAGAAGCTAAAAAATTCGAGACAGTAACAAATAAAAGACATTTAATAGACTTATAAGCTAACTATTGGAAGTATTGTTATTCCGCTTATCAATATCAAAGCAGCAAAAAAAGTCATAATTTCTAACTTAAATCCTTTAATTAAATGATTCAAAATCTTAGGCATTGTTAAAACTGATATTAAACAGCCTAAAGAAAAAGGTATTAAAACAACCAAATTTATAGAACTAATAGATCCAATAACAATTTCATAAACTCCAAAAGATAGTAATATCGCACTCCCAGATATTCCTGGTAATAAGAAAAATGAGAATGCAATAAACCCCATCAAAAGAATAAACAAGAATGAGGGATCTTGAGGAGTTGAATTGAATTGGCTTAAACAGAAGCCAAACAATAAGCCAGATAAAAATTGAATATTTAATTTAATATGTTGTCCAAATTCCTCTTTGATTCTGAGCGCTATCAATAATGCAACCAGACACATGAGCAAGCCAATAAAATATAAAAAATATACCGTGTATGAGGTTAGTAAATAAAGTATAAGATTAGATGCAAGAATTACACTAAGTGCCATTGAAATAAAGAAAGGAGCTATTAAATCAAGAAAGAAAACTTCATTTAATTTTTTTGGATTGAACGAAAGGTTTGATAGCTTTAAATTAGCCAAAAATAGAATAAATTTATCGTAAACATTAAACGCGACTGCTACAGTAGAGCCAGATATTCCAGGAAGAAGCTCGGCAAGGCCAACAAAGAATCCAGAAATAATAAACCTTAATCTCTCATTCATGAATCATTTCCATCCATTGAAACTCCTGGAAGCATAGGCACAAAGGCTACTTCATCATAAATATCCTCTTTTATCTCATCAGATAATTTTGTAATCACATTTAGCTGTTGTGCTTTGGAGTTTCCGACTGGTATTACTATCTTTGAATCTATATTTAAACACTCTATAAGATCCTGAGGGTACTGCCTAGGAGCAGCAGCACATATAACTCCGTCATATTTGATATCTTGATCCCAATCAACAAAACCATCGCCATGCTTAAATAGAATATTATTTATTTTCAGCTCTCTTAAGTTTTCTCTTGCCTTGGTTACTAAAGGTTTGATTCTCTCAACTGCATGAACCTGTTCACAAAAATAAGAAAGGACTGCACTTTGGTAACCACATCCAGACCCTAACTCTAGGACTTGATTAAGAACCTTGCCGCGTGATTTGGTATGAGAAATTAATAACTCTGTCATTCTTGCAACAATATAAGGTTGAGAGATTGTTTGTTTATATCCAATTGTTAAAGACCTGTTTTCATAGGCCCTAGATCTTAAAGCTTCATCTAAAAATATATGCCTTGGAACCTGGGACATAGCATCAAGAACTCTAAAATCTTTTATACCCATCTCAAGGAGCATTTCAATCATTTCCTCCCTGACTCTTCTAAACGTGAATCCAGAATTATTCATTAATATGCTCTTTTAAACTTTCCCTTAATTCAATCCTATCAAGACCATAATCCAAAACTGATATTGATATAAAACCATCTTTTACCGCCTCGGCGTCTGTTAAATGTTCTTCTTGGATAGGTTCACCGGATAAATTATATCGGTATCTTTTTGTATTATTTTCAGAGAACACCTCAACTGGTTTTGATGGGACACCTCTTTGTGCCAATGCCGTGATTTTAATTCCCTTGCACTCGTCTTCAGGTAAATCAGGAAAATTTACATTTATAACTTTTCCGGAATACTCTTCAGGTAAATTTTTAACAATATTAATAATTTCAGCTGTTTTATTAACAATAAAATTAATATTTTTGGTGTCATATGATGCAACAGACAATGCGATGGGAGGATACTTTAATTTTCTACCCCCAACTGCAGCTCCGACTGTTCCAGAATAAATAACATCATTTCCTATATTGGCTCCATGATTAATACCTGAAACAACCATATCAAATTCAAAATCAACCATACCAAGTAGTCCAAAATAAGTACAATCAGCCGGCGTCCCCTCAACTGTATAAATTCTTTCATCAACCTTAACTATTTCTATTTCTTTCAAGAAAGATATTGCAGCACTCATGCCGCTGCAGTTTCCCTTTGGAGCAATCATCCATACTTCATGATCTTCAGAGAGTCTTTTGTATAGATTTTGAATATTAGATGCAAGATAGCCATCATCATTTGTAAGGAGTATTTTCATAATTTTTATTTAAGATTTACTAAGGATTGAACTGCAATAGCTTTATGGTGACCTATGATACCAATCTTTTCAGCTGTTGTAGCCTTTAGTCCGATTTTAGATTTAGGTAGGTTTAAAATACATGAAAGGCTTTCTATGATTGCATCTCTATGTGGTAATATTTTTGGTGATTCACAAATTATAGTTGCATCAATATTATAGATTTCTAAATTTAAGTCTTTAATTTTATCTAAGCAAAATTTAATGATATTTTTGCTATCTAGCCCTTTATTAGACTCATCTTTGTCAGAAAAAAACATTCCAATATCACCTAAAGCTGAGGCTCCTAGGATGGAGTCTGCTATTGAATGAAGTAGGACATCACCATCAGAGTGAGCTTCTATTTCGTGTTCACATTCAAGTAAATATCCACCAATCAATATTCCCTTTCCTGGTTTGTAGGTATGAAGATCGAAACCTGTTCCAGTTCTAGTAATGAACTTTTTTAATAGCTCTAGATCTTCTTTGTATGTGATTTTGATATTAGAGGATCTACCTTGAATTCTAGAAATCATTAAATCATTCGATTCCATAGCAAATGATTCATCTGGAATGTCAGTACCCATAGAGATTAATGAATGGAGTGCTGATTTTAATTTATCTATCTTTGAAATTTGAGGTGTTTGGACAAGATAATAATCTGCTTTGTTCTTAGTTAAGTTTTCTTGAATATTTTTTATTGAATCGACTATTGGAATGTAAAAAATAGAACAATCAGAATTTGATCGTATGATCTCATTATAGATATTAATTATATCTACTTCGTTAATATTTGGTCTTGCAGCATCGTGTGTTATCACATAGTCAAACTTTTTAACCTCACTAAGGCTTAAAGCATTTCTAACTGATTCGGCGCGAGTTTTACCACCTTCAATTAAAATTATCTTTGGGTGATTAAAAAAAGATTGTTCAGATATATATGGGTCGGATTCAGATACTGGGATGATAATTTTAGCAACTGAATTACAGTCTAGGAATGGCTGAACAGAAGCTTCAATAACAGTCCTTCCATCTAAATATTCATATTGTTTAGGTCTATTTTTTCCAAACCTTTGCCCTATGCCAGCTGCTGGAATGATTGCTATTAGCTTATTGCTCATCTTGTATTTTCATTTCATTTTCGAATGAAATGAACTCCTCATCCGGGTATGATAAATTAAGTTTTTCCCTTGCAAAATTTTCAACATGCTCTCTAGATTGTTGCGCATTTTCAATTTCAAATTCCAGGATATCATTCTGGTTTTTTAAATCATTATTCTTTAGGACCTGTAAGCTTGTCTCTTCTTCGAGAAGAGATTTTTGCTGATAGCTATTTTCACCAAAAAAAATACTATTTAATAAAACTATTATGAGTAATATCAAAAAAGTTGCTAATAAATAGAAAAGTCGAGTCATTTAGAAAGATTTAGTTCTATATTCTCCTCTTCTATCCATAGAAGCCGATTATATTTCGAAACCCTGTCAGACCTGCAAGGAGCGCCAGTTTTAATTTGTCCAGCACCAAGACCAACTGCAAGATCTGCAATAGTTGTATCTTCAGTCTCGCCTGATCTATGTGAAATAATTGATTTATACTTATTTACATTCGCTAAATGTATTGTTTCTATAGTTTCAGTAATAGATCCAATTTGGTTGAATTTAATTAGAATGGAGTTTGCTAAGCCTTGATCAATACCATTCTTAAAAATTACTTTATTAGTTACAAATAAATCATCACCAACTAATTGACATTTATGTCCAATTTTCTTGGTTAGTATTTTCCAGCCGTCATAGTCATCCTCATCCATTCCATCTTCTATCGATATGATAGGATAGGAATCCACAAGATGCTCTAAATAATCTGCAAAGGATTCAGAATTTAATGACCTTCCCTCTCCTGCTAATAAATATTGGCCATCTTTAAAAAATTCACTTGCCGCACAGTCTAACGCAATAAAAACATCTTTTCCTGGTACTAGTTTTGAATCTTCTATTGCCCTTAGAATTAATTTTATTGCTTCCTCATTGCTTTGGAGGTTAGGTGCAAAACCACCCTCATCCCCAACTGCAGTTGATAGTTTTTCTGATTTCAAGATTGATTTCAAATTCCAATAGATCTCTGAGGACCATCTCATAGCCTGTTTCATATCTGATGCTCTTTTTGGAATAATCATAAACTCTTGAATATCTATATTATTATCAGCATGCTCGCCACCATTTAAAATATTAAGCATTGGCATTGGGAGGTTCGAAGAAACTTGATGCCCTGTTATGTCTTTGTAAATATCTGCAAAATGGCTATGAAGAGGTATTTTTTTATCTATGGCCGCAGCATGAGACACCGCAAGAGAAACTGCAAGAATAGCATTAGCGCCAAGATTAGATTTATCCTCAGTCCCATCTAGATCAATTAATTTTTGATCAATTAATCTCTGATCTCTAGGATCTAGGCCTAAAAGAAGGGGGCTGATAATATTATTAATATTAGCCACAGCCTTATCAACACCCTTGCCCATATATAGCTCATCGCCATCCCTTAATTCTAATGCTTCTTTCGTTCCTGTTGATGCTCCACTTGGTACCATCGCGCTTGCCTTGATTCCACAATCAAGACTTACCATACAGGAAATAGTTGGAAGACCTCTAGAATCTAAAACTTGAATAGCCCTAATTGATTTAATCGAAGTCATGCTAATTAAGAAATATCTAAGATTTCTTGATCTTTTATAAATGTATCGAGATCTTTTATTTGCTTTAAAAAAGGTTCAAGCATGTCTAAGCGAAGAGCACACGGACCATCACATTTAGCATTATCTGGATCTGGATGTGCTTCTAAAAATAGGCCTGCTATTCCTTGTGACATCCCTGCTTTAGCTAGACTAAGAAGATATTCTCTTCTTCCGCCAGCTGCATTTCCTAGTCCTCCAGGAAGTTGAAGTGAGTGAGTGACATCAAATATAGTTGGTTTATTAAGACCTTTGAGAATTTGGAAATTTAAAGTATCAACAATGAGATTATTATATCCAAATGAATTACCTCTCTCACATAATGTGATTTTATTATTACCAGCAGATTCACACTTCTCAATAATGTTTTTCATTTCAGGCGCAGATAGAAATTGTGGTTTTTTAAATTGCAGGATAGACGACGTTTTTGCAGCAGCAACGACTAGGTCTGTTTGGCGTGCTAAAAATGCTGGAATTTGAACAACTTCACATACTTCGCTTACTGATAAAGCCTGATTGGGCTCATGGATATCAGTAATAGTAGCAACGTTAAACTGACTCGAAACTTCTTGTAATATTTTAAGGCCTTCATCTAACCCAGGACCTCTAAAAGATGTTACTGAACTTCTATTTGCTTTATCAAATGAACCTTTAAAAATATAATTTATATTTAACTTATCTGAAATAGTTTTAAATTTTTCAGCTACCTCCATTGCTAGATCACGAGACTCAAGAACATTCATTCCTCCCATTAAAGTCATGGGTTCGGTATTTCCAATAGTAAAATTTTTCAGCTCTAAATTATTCATAGTTATTAACTTATTGTACTCTTAATATAGCTATTAAATATAGGATGTCCATCTCTCGGATTAGAAGTAAACTCAGGATGAAATTGACATGCTAAGAACCATTTATGATCATTAATTTCAATCATCTCAACAAGCTTTCCATCCTTTGATTTTCCTACAATATCGAGACCTGCACTGGATAACTGGTCTATATAATTTGGGTTAACTTCATATCTATGTCTATGCCTTTCAACAATTTCTTCATTTTTATACATTTTATATGCATTAGAGGATTTTTTTAGTTTACATACCTGTCCACCTAAACGCATTGTGCCGCCCATATCAGAATTTTTATTTCTTTGCTCTTGTTTGCCAGAAATATCACTCCACTCAGTGATTAAAGCAATGATTGGATGTTTTGTTTTTGAATCAAATTCCGTGCTATGGGCACCTTTAAGTTTCAAAACGTTTCTAGCATACTCAATAAGGGCAACTTGCATACCCAAGCAAATTCCAAGATATGGTATTTTATTTTCTCGTGCATATTTGCAAGCAAGGATCATGCCCTCAACACCCCTGTCACCAAAACCACCTGGAACCAATACAGCATCACTTTGAGAAAGAATCTTTTTAACGTTTCTTGATGTGATTGTTTCAGCTAGGACAAAATTAATATTTACTTTAGTTTTATGTTTTATGCCTGCATGCTCAAGAGCCTCATTAATTGATTTATATGAGTCTTGAAGCTCAGTATATTTTCCAACAAAAGCAATATTGACTTCTTTTTGTGGTTTTAAGCTAGCATTAACAACCCTCTTCCAGTCTGAAAGTTTGGGTTCTGAAGTTCTAAGTTTTAGCTTATTCAATATGATTTGATCAACTTTTTGTTTATTTAACAAAAGAGGTATCGAGTAAACCGTTTCAACGTCATGCATTGAGATAACATTATTTTGTTGTACTGAACAAAACAGTGCGATTTTCTTTTTTTCATCCTTCGGTAACTCTTGCTCAGATCTACAGATCAAACAATCAGGGCTTATACCCAAAGCTCTTAATTCTTTTACAGAGTGTTGAGTTGGTTTAGTTTTTAGTTCGCCAGAAGCCTTTATGAAGGGGACAAGAGTAAGATGAACAAAAGCCCATGAAGAAGATGGCATTTCAAGAGCCATCTGTCTAATAGCCTCTACAAATGGTTGACTCTCTATATCCCCAACAGTTCCACCAATTTCTACTATAGCGATATCCTTGCCTTGACCACCTTCCTTTATTCTTTTTTTGATTTCATTTGTTATATGAGGAATAACTTGGACTGTCCCACCTAAATATTTACCTTTCCTTTCGTTTCTAATTACGGTTTCATAAACTTTACCTGCAGTAAAGTTATTCTTTTTTGATGCCTCAAATCTAACAAACCTTTCATAATGTCCAAGATCTAAATCAGTTTCTGTTCCATCATTGGTAACAAAAACCTCTCCATGCTGAAATGGACTCATAGTACCTGGATCAACATTTATATAAGGATCAACTTTGATAAGAGATACCGAGAGCCCTCTTGATTCTAGTAAAGCCCCCAAAGATGCTGCGGCTATGCCTTTTCCGAGTGATGAAACCACTCCGCCGGTTATAAAAATGTATTTAGTATTTGCCATCAGATAAACCTTTCATGATGGGATAACAGAATAGCAGAATAACCTTGTTAGTGAAATAATATTTTCAAAATACTTAACTAAACTATAGTTTTTTATAGATTCTCTTTACTCTTGATTTAATTCTGATCATTAAATCATATGAGATAAGATTATTTGATGAGGTCAAGTTATTGATTGAATGATTGGGTGAAAAGAATTCACACCAATCTCCTATTTCACAATCTGGTATATGACTTACATCTACAGTAGTTACATCCATGCTTACTTTTCCAAATATTTCTGCGCCAACATTATTAATAAATACTTTCGTTCCATCTTTAATATGATTTGGTAGTCCGTCTGCATACCCACAATAAACTGTAGCAATTTTCATATCCTGTGTTGCTTCTGCACGTCCGTCATAACCAACTCTCTGACCTTTTTTAATTTTTCTAATATTTATTATTGGCGATCTTAACGTCATTGCTGTTTGAAGTTCATTACTGCCAATATATCCTCCAAAAATACCTATACCAACCCTAACCCAATCCATAGATTTTTCAGGAAAATTCATTACACAGCCTGTGTTTGCAATACTTTTTAAAATATTTGGATTCAGTTTTTGACATAAACTATCAAAGCGCTCAAATTGGCTCTTATTTGATAGATCATTTGGGACGTTAGAAGCAGATAGATGCGACATCAAGGTAAATTTCTTATCTGATAAGTAAGAAGTATAAATATTAAGGAACTCATCCTCTTCAAAACCCAGCCTATTCATTCCTGTATTTATCTTGAACCATAAATTTTCATAAGAGTCATTGTCCTTAACCAAGGTAAATTGGAGACTATTATGAATTACCAAATCCAAAGAGTTATCTCTAGCCTCCTTAAAATCAGATTGTGAATAGACACCTTGCATCAGTAAAATCTTTTTAGATGAAATTTTTCTTATACAGATTGCTTCTTCAAGCCTAACAACACCGTAACCATCTACAAGATCATCGATATCTCTGACTATATTTGAAAGAATGTGGCCATAAGAATCAGACTTAATAATTGCCATAAATTTTGAAGAATCATCTAATTTTGCTTTTAAATAAGAAATATTATTTCTTACAATTGCAGGTTCTATTATGAGCTCTGAGGTAGCCCTAGTCATTAGAAATTACTAGAGTAGTCGTCTGAATATCCGTCATTAGCAAAATTCTCAAAACGAGTATATTCCTTTAAGAACGTCAGGTTGACCGTACCAATAGGACCGTTCCTTTGTTTGCCAATAATTATTTCAGCTTTATTTCCTTGATCAGAATCTTCATTATAAACCTCATCTCTATATATAAATAAGATTACATCTGCATCCTGCTCAATAGCTCCAGAATCTCTTAGATCTGCCATGATTGGTCTCTTGTTAGGTCTTTGTTCTACAGCCCTATTGAGCTGTGAAAGAGCTATAACAGGAACCTGCAGCTCTTTAGCTAAAGATTTTAATGATCTAGATATTTCTGATATTTGATTGACTCTATTTTCTGAAGACGTCGGAAGCTGCATTAGCTGAAGGTAATCAACAACAATCAAAGAAAGACCATGCTCTTCTTGCCTTGCAAGTCTCCTAGCTTTTGCTCGAAGCTCCATGGGCGATAGCAAAGAGCTATCATCAATCCAAAGCGGTAGATTCTTTAATCTTTCACCTTCTTGAAGTAAAAGTTTTAATTCATTATCTTTAAGCTGACCAGATCTTACATTTTGCTGATTTAACTTACACATACCTGAAAGCATTCTAGTGGTAAGAGACTCTCCCGGCATTTCCAAGCTAAAAATTAAAACAGCACCTTTTGTATCCCTATCAACTAGAACATTTTCAGCTAAATTCATGGCTAAAGATGTTTTACCCATGCTAGGCCTTCCCGCAACAACAATTAAATCTCCATTCTGAATGCCTTGTAATTTTGTATCTAAATCTTTAAAGCCAGTTGAGGATCCAATAAGCCCACCTTTCTTTTCTGATAATTCATGAAGTCTATCCATGGTCTTTGGAATAAGTGATTTCATTGACTCCATAGTGTCATTATCTTGAGATGACTCATCATTTAAAGCAAAAATCATACTCTCAGCTTTATCCAAAAGTGCTAAACCATCTTGTCCTTGGGGATTATTAATTAGTTCTGATATTTCTGAATTAGTCTTGATCAGCTTTCTAGTTATGGATCGTTGCCTTATTATCTCAGCATAGGCTTCTAGATTAGCAGCTGATGGAGTGGTTGTAGCTAATTCTATTAGATAATCTTTACCGCCAACTTTATTTAAAGAATTTTTATTATCTAATTTCTCTGAAACTGTTAATGGGTCTAATGGTTTATTTTCTTCAATCAACTCTGCCATAGATTGAAAAATAATTTGGTGATCTTTTCCATCAAAATCATTATCTTTGATGACTTGGATTACTGTATCAAATCTATGAGTTTCAAGCATAAGGCCGCCCAAAACAGCTCTTTCTGCTTCTCTAGCTTGTTCGTTTTGATTTATTAATGAGTCAGACATTGGAATATGATTTTTACATCATATTTTAAAATATACAACTACTCTGCTAATACTTTTACAGTTACTTCAGCTGAAACTTCTGGATGAACACTTATAGTAATAGTGTGCTCACCAATTTCTTTAATTGGTCCATCAGGTAATTGAACTTCACTTTTATCGATTTCAACATTTACTGCTAGGAATGCCTCTGCTATTTCTCTTGTACCAACTGAACCATATAATGCACCCTCTTCGGTAACTGGGACAGCAATCTCACAAACAGAACCCTGAACTTCTTCTGATCTAGCTTGAGCTCTAGTAAGTTGATCTGCAGAAGCTGCAGCTAGCTCATCTTTTCTTGCTTCTACTTCAGCAATATTTTTACCGCTTGCAAAAGCAGCCTTTTTTTGAGGGATTAAGAAGTTTCTTGCATAACCTGAGTTAACCTCAACCACATCTCCAATCTCACCCAATCTTTGTATCTTATCTAATAATATAATTTTCATAATCTTACTGGTGCATGTCCGTGTATGGTAAAAGTGCTAAAAATCTAGCAATCTTAATTGATTTAGTAACTTTTCTTTGGTTCGAAGCAGAAACACCAGTAACCCTAGCTGGAATAATTTTTCCAGTTTCAGTAATGAATGGTCTTAATGTATCAGTATTTTTATAGTCAAAATTCTTGGGTAAATCATATTTACTCATATTACACCTCTCCTTCTGTCTTAGCTGACTCATCAACTTTTGTTTCTTTAGATTCTACTTTTTCAACTTTTACATCTTCATTTATAGACTCGGGTTTTTTATTCTTAGATTCTATAAACAAGCTTGAGTCTTCACTTGAATGCTCTTTAACAACTAAAAACAAATGACGAATTATTGATTCGTTATATTTAATTTTTGTCTCGATTTCAAGAAGTTTTGATGGATCACCTTCAAGATTAAAAATAATGTAATGACCTTTGTTATGGTTATTAATTGAGTATGCTAATTGCCTTCTTCCGATATCTTCTGTTTTAACAATACTAAATGAATTATCTTTTAGTAATTTATCAAAGTCTTTTAGGAAGTCATCAACTTTAGTAGATAAGTTTGGGTTTAATATTATGACCGCTTCGTATTTATTCATTATTTGCCTTCTGGTTAAAGATTTAAGCTGTTATTAGCCTAAACCAAGGAAAATGCATTCTAAAGCAATTAAATTTAGTTATCAATACTCACTTTTAACTATTTTTAAAAGTTTGGTAAGCCAGCTTTGGCCCTGTTCAGCTATAAGGCCATCACTCATTTGTTTGTGGCCATGATCGACAAGACCAATTGATGTAGCATATATTGGATTCTGAAGAATGCTTTCCATTCCAGAGAACTTGTTAGGAATTCCTAGTCTTACAGAGGTCTGAAAGATTGACTCAGCCAATTCAACGACACCCTCCATCTTTGACGTTCCGCCAGTAAAGACAACGCCAGCTGAGATTTTGTCCTCGAACCCATTTCTTGTAATCTCGGCTTTTACTAACTCAAATAATTCAGTATAACGAGGTTGAACAATATCAGCCAAGGATGTTCTGGATAACTCTCTTGTTGGCCTGCCGCCAACTCCTGGAACCTCGATACTTTCATCTTCTTTTGTAAATTCTGCAACAGCACATCCATGTTTTTGCTTGATCTCTTCTGCTTGCGGTGTTGGTGTTCTTAATGCCTGAGCAATATCGCTAGTTACTTGGTCTCCTGCAATAGGTATAACACCTGTGAAGACTATTGAGCCAGAATTAAAAATTGCTATGTCAGTTGTTCCTCCGCCAATATCTACCAAGCAAACACCTAACTCTTTTTCATCTTCAGATAAAATAGAATGTGAGCTTGCTAGCTGCTCAAGAACAAATCCATCAACAGCCAAGCCACAGTTCTTTATGCATTTCTCAATATTTTTTATAGCGCTATTAGCACAAGTTACCAAATGAACCTTGGCTTCCAGTCTTACTCCAGCCATTCCCAGAGGATCAAGACTTACCTCTTGGTTGTCAATTACATACTCTTGGGGCAGAACATGTAATACATTTTGGTCAGAGGGAATTGATACTGCTTGAGCAGAGTCAATAACCCTATCAATATCAAAAGGTGTTACTTCTTTATCTTTTATACCTACAGCACCTTGAGAATTTAAGCTCTTTATATGATTTCCAGCTATACCTACAAAAACTGAATTTATTTTTTCTTCAATCATTGATTGAGCCTGCTCAACTGCTTTTTTAATTGCGTCTGTTGTGGCATCTATATTAACTACCACACCTTTTTTCAGGCCGCTTGATGGATAAGATCCTAAAGAAATAATCTCTAACCTATTAGATTCATTGTATTTCCCAACAATACAAACAACCTTTGAAGTACCTATATCTAGACCAACAACCATATTAGAATTTTTTGTATTATTAGCCATGCTTTAGAGCTGCTCCATCTTTATATCTTAGATCTATTATCTTAGGTATTTTTCTTTTCTCGTACAAGTAATTTAAAGTATCTTTTGTGTTTTTAATCTTATTGCTATCTATCTCTTTGCCAAGCTTTATTAAAGAACTATCTGTTTTTATATTCCATCCTCTTACATGATTAAAGTTTATAGAAGTAATTGAAAAATTAGTCTCTTGATATTCAGAGAAAAGATCTATTAGTAACATAACTTTATTAAGATCTTTTATGTCCCCAAAAATTTTTACCAAAGAAGTGTTTGTAAAGTCAAATTTGAATTTCTTCAAATTCTTATCTACATAATATTTATTATTAAGGATAAAAATTGGAGTCCTGTTAATTATAGAGATATTAACTTTTTTGGAAAAAGGAAGAGATCTTATTGAATAACTAGTAATCCAATCCTGCTCATTTAGTAGCGATTTTAGTTCTTTCTTGGAGACAACTGAAGACAGGCTTTCGTTGAAATTTTTTTGGGAGTCTAATTGCATTCCTGACTCATAATTAATATTAAAAACTAAATCATCAGCATTTAAAAAGATATTAAAGCTTATAAAAAGATAGGCAGCTAAGTAATATTTAGGCAATTGATGCATCAATAATCTTTTGAACAATTTCATTGTAAGTCAAGCCCATAAACTCTCCTGATTTAGGAACGCAGCTATGAGAAGTCATCCCAGGACTGGAATTTAATTCTAAAAAGTAAAAGTGTCCATCTTTGTCCTCAAGAATATCAACTCTAGCCCATCCAGAGCACCCTAAAGATTGGTAGGAATTTTTAGCAAAGTTTTTAATATTATCAAGCCATTCGTCGCTATACTTTGCTTCAACCAAATCCGTATCATCAGATATATATTTAGCTTCATAATCATAAAAGCTATTTGAAGTTTTAATCTCTATAGGCGGCAAAACTAGCTCCCCAATAATTGTTACAGTATATTCTTTAAATTTAATTGCCTCCTCAAGAATAAATGGCCCGTTAAGAGTATTTAATTTTTTTATTGTTGCCTTGTATTCATTTTCATTTTTGATCTCAAAAATATTAACACTAGAACCATCCATTGAAGGTTTTATAAAAAAATGATCAAAAGGAATATCCTCATAACTTCTTTTAAAATTTAAAGAATTATTTATTTGAATTGAATCGGGAGTTTTCATTCCATTTTTTCTTATTAAATCTTTGCTAATTGATTTATTCCAGCTTCGGGAACAAGACTCAGCATTAGAGCCTGTATAAGGCAGTCCAATTGATTCAAGCTGCTTCTGTAATACACCGCTCTCGCCCTCTTCTCCATGAAGAGCTATAAAAATAAAATCAAAGTTAGTAAGAGTATTTAAATCATCCACATCATTAATATCAAATTTTTTACACTCATAGCCAAGTTCAATTATTGCATCATGCACCCTTTTACCACTCTCTATTGAGACCTCTCTTTCACCAGAAGATCCTCCATAAAGCACTGCAATTTTATTTATACTTTCCATTTATTTATTATCGAATTACATACGACGGATACACTTCCAGCACCTTGAGTGATTAAAATATCGAAATCATCTCTTTTTTGCTTAATTAGCCCAATTATATCGTCATGATTCTTAAGATAAGTTACATCTTTATGACCTTGCTGTTTTAAAGTTTCAACAATTGTCCTTGAATCAATGCCTTTAATTGGCTTTTCACTTGCGGCATAAATATCTAATAAAACTAAAGAATCAACTTTTTTAAGAACTTTTATAAAATCATCAAATAGTTGAGCTGTTCTAGAAAATCTATGTGGTTGAAAAATCATTAATGATCTTTTTTTTGGAAATTCTTCTTTAAATGCTTTTATTGTAGACAGAACTTCAATAGGATGATGTCCATAATCATCAATGAGTACTTTAGAAGAAAACTTTATATGTATTTCATGTTTTTCATATCGTCTTCCAACCCCGCTAAATTTAGCAATACCATCCTTAATAGCTTTAAGGGGAATCCCCTCTTCCATTGATACAGCAATTGCGGCAGCTGCGTTATAAATATTATGAACACCTGGAAGTTGTATTTTAAATTTATGAATTTTTTCATTTTTTTTAATTTTAAAATTTTGCCAGCCATTATCATAAAAAGGATCTTGAATTTGATAATTTGCCTGACTGGATTTACCAAAAGAAATCTGTTTTCTAGATATTCGTTTTGAAATTTTCTTAATATTTTTATCATCAATATTAATAATCAGATATCCATAAAAAGGAACATTTTCTGAGAACCTTACAAATGAACTTAGTAGGTTTTCAAAATTATTATCATAATGAACCAGATGATCATCATCAATATTAGTTAAAACTGCGACATCTGGCTGAAGATGAATAAATGAACCATCACTCTCGTCAGCCTCAGCTATTAAATGTTTTCCTTCGCCAAGATCTGAATTTTCATCAGTGCTTAAGACTTTGCCTCCAACAACATATGTTGGGCTTTGCATTGCGACAGTAAATATTTTAGCAATCATACTAGTTGTTGTTGTTTTTCCATGACTGCCAGCAATAGCTATACTCTCATAACCTTTCATTAAGCTTCCAAGCATTTCAGCCCTTGGTATTATTGTGACTGAGTTCCTTTTAGCTTCAATAATTTCAGGATTTTTCGGGTCTATTGCTGACGAAACAACAACAAGGTTGGCATTATTTATATTAGAGTGTCTATGTCCGATATAAACTTTAGCGCCGCTTTTTTTAAGTTTTTTTAACTCAGATGAATTAGCAATATCTGATCCAGATATCTTGTATCCTTTTTTTAAAAGTACTCTGGCAATTCCTATCATTCCGGAGCCGCCAATTCCAACGAAATGAATGTGCTTAATTTTTTTAAAATTCATATTACTTACTTAAATATTCTATTATTTTTGAGGATATCAAAGAGGCAGCATTTAGGTGTTCTAAATTAGTCTTTGTTTTCCAATCATTATAAATTTTTTCATCGATAACTTGCGATAATTTAATTTCTAAATCACTTAGTCCATCTTCTTGGCTATGAACTATACCCATACCAATATTTTCAATGTACTTAGCATTATAGAATTGATGGTTATCAATTGACGATGGCAAAGGGATCATCACCATGCCTCTCCCCATAGATGATATTTCAGAAATACTCAAGGCACCAGATCTTGTAATAACAAAATCTGACCACTCAATTAAAGATTGAGGGTTTTTATAAAATTCTTGAACCTCAGAATTAATATTAGCTTTTTGATAAAAGTTTTTAACATCAGATAATTTTCCAAGGCCGCATTGATGTTTAATATTAATCTTGTAATTAATTTGACCAAAAACTCTAGGAAGATTCTTGTTTAGATATTCTGCACCCTGACTACCTCCAGTTACATATATATTGATATCATTATTTGAACTAACATCTTGTGTAGGTTTTTTACAAAATACATTCCTGATTGGATTTCCGCTTAAGATATTATTTTTTAAACTATTTTTTATAGGAAAACCTAAAAAATTAAAAGCAGAGTACTTTGAAAGTATTTTATTAGCCGAACCTTGGATAGAGTTTTGTTCATGAGTAAAAATAGGCTTCCTCATAATCTTAAATGCTATTGCAGGGGGTACTGTTATAAAGCCACCAAAACCTACCATTGCATCTATTTTTTCTTTTCTTATTAAATTCATCACATTAATAATTCCCAATGGTATTAGAATTAGTGATCTAATCTTTAAGATTACATTCTTACCTCTAAATCCGTCCATTTTTATAATCTGATGATTAAAATTTTTACCACTAACAGCGTCTATTTCTATCTTTTCCCCACTTCCTAGAAAAACTATTTCATGACCATTTTTTATGAGATCATCAGCAACTGCTATTGCTGGGAATATGTGCCCTCCTGTTTTTGCTGCGGAAACTAAAATTTTCATAAACTTATATTAATTTGTTTTCATTGTTAATTCTAAGAACTATAGCTATCAAAGACATCATTATGATAATACTAGTTCCCCCATAGCTTATAAATGGCAAAGTTAATCCTTTTGTAGGAAGTAGTCCTATGTTTACAGCTATATTAAATAAAGCCTGCACAGCTATCAAAACAAAAATACCAAAAGAAACATATCCTTGAAATAGCCTTCCTTTTTTTAATGAATCTATAGTTATTTTTAAGATGCCAATAAATAATATTACGAATAGAAATAATAAAAATAATCCACCAATAACACCCAACTCTTCAACAATAATTGCAAAAATAAAATCTGTATGAGCTTCAGGAAGAAAAAAGTTTTTTTGAAAGCTGTTGCCTATCCCAAGACCAAACCATCCACCTTGACCTATCCCAATTAGTGAATTCGAAAGCTGCCAACCCGCATTATTTACAACCTCTGGAGCAAATGGATCTGTAAATGCCATAACTCTAGCAATCCTCCACGGAGAATTATAAACAGCCAAGTACCCAAGCAAGGCAATTAATACCGACAAGAGGCTGAACTGTAAAAATGAAATTCCAGCATAAAAAAGAATAGCCACCACTAAAACACATATGATTGCAGTTGATCCTAAATCGGGCTGACTCATAATCAACAAAGCAATAATAAATAAAAGTAATAAGGGTTTTAAGAAACTTCTTAATGTATCTATCTCAGACATACGTCTAACCGAATATCCCGAAATATATAAGATTAAGCTAAATTTACATATTTCTGATGGTTGAATATTTACAGGTCCAGCTCTAATCCATCTGGTACTTCCATTTACAGTCGTTCCAACTTCTGGAAGAAAAAGTGCAAACAATAGGATAATACTGATAAGCATGAAAACCCAATCAGATTTAAATAGAAAATCTGATGGTAAAACAGAAAAAAATATCATTGCTATTAGTCCAATCGAAATAAATAACATCTGTCTTGATGCAAAATGAAATGGATTTCCATAATTTTCATCTGCAAAATAAATGCTAGCTGATGAAACCATAGTAATTCCTATTGCCATCAATCCTATAAAAGGTATTAATATAAAAAGATTATTAACTTTATGATTCATAAAATAATTTAGTTACAAGTGTATTAAATTTATTACCCCGGTCCTCAAAATTTTTATAATCTTTTCCACTTGGGTACCCAGGTGAAAATAATATATTTGAATCTATAGATATATTTCTAATGAATTGGAGGGCCTCTTTTAAATCATTAAGGATGTATATTTTGGAATGAGATATACATTTCATTATTTCATTTTTATGGGCTCCAAATATTAAAATACTCTCAGGCCCATCTATGGCTAAATTTTTAAACTGCTCTTTTTTAGGACTCCCACATAAGAGAAGGTGATATTGATTCATTCCAAAGCTCTTGTTTGCTTTATCCACTGCATAGTTCAATGAATTTGAATTTGTAGACTTAGAATCATTAATAATTGAATTAGTTATTTTTTGAAATCTAAATGGTAAATCTTTAAGCACTTGATGTTTTGGACTCTCACCTGTGATCCATTGATATAGTTGAAAAGGATTGTTTTCATATGAAACGTTTTTTGCGTTAAGTAGTTTTTGCTTCGCTTTTTTGTAGTTTTCAAATGTCTCGTGATAATCTAAATGATCAGGAGTAATGTTTAATAAAATACCAAAATCTAAATCAGTCTTATTGGCCTTATCAAGCTGAAAGCTTGAAAGTTCTATTATTGAATACTGAGAGCCATTATTGATATGGTCCAGCATTGGATCTCCAATATTGCCAATTAGGTTAGCCTTAGTATGCTTTTCAAATATTTGATGAAGGTGAAAACAAGTAGTGCTTTTTCTATTAGTTCCAGTAACTCCAATTTTAATTGATCTATCTTCTTGAAGAAAAATATCTAAATCAGTCAGCACTTCTGAAGAAGACTTAAGAAGCTTGAATGTTTCCCTATCAACTCCAGGGCTACAATATATGGTTTTATAGGACTTTAATTCTGAAATCTCTATATCAATATTTTTGTCATAAATATCATATTCAATATTTTTTGCTTTTAGATATCTTTCAAAAGATTTTCCTGTGATGCCATAGCCATAAATCAGGGATTTCATTGAAAATTTTATCTAAGTTTTAACGTTGCCAATGCAATTAAAATTAATACGAGCGTAATAATCCAAAAACGTACAATGATTTTTGGTTCTGGCCAGCCTTTTAATTCATAATGATGATGAATTGGTGCCATTAAAAAAACTCTTTTCCCTCTTGCTTTAAATGAGATGACCTGAATTGCAACACTCAAAGTTTCGATAACAAATACACCAGCCATAATTGCAAAAACTAATTCATGCCGAAGTATTATGGCTAATATTCCAAGAATAGCGCCTAAAGTTAGAGACCCAATATCTCCCATAAAAATTTGAGCAGGATACGTGTTGTACCATAGAAAACCAATACCTGAACCAATTAATGCACCACAGAATACTATTAATTCTCCAGATAGTTTTAAATGAGGAAGGTATAAATAATCTGCGATTATTTGATTTCCCATGCTGTATGCGATTAAACCAAGCGCTCCTGCAATAAGCACTGAAGGAAGAATCGCCAAGCCGTCAAGACCATCAGTAAGATTAACGGCATTTGACGACCCTACAAGAACAAACATTCCAGTAAAAATAAAGATAAATGGACTCATTGGAATTAATAGATCTTTAAAAAATGGAACTATAAAAGAGGTTTCTGGAGCAGTTTCAGCAGAATAAAATAAATACGTTACTGAGATAAATGAGAAAGCTATCTGTAAAATAATTTTTTGTTTGGAGGAGAGGCCATCAGAGCTTTTTTTCTTTATTTTAATATAGTCATCTGCAAATCCAATCATTGCAAAAGAAACTGTAACAAAAAGTACTACCCATATATATCTATTAGTTAAATCAGCCCACAGCAATGTTGAAATAATTAATGATGACAAAATTAAAAGACCTCCCATTGTTGGAGTGCCTGATTTTTTATAATGAGATTCTGGGCCTTGTGTCCTAACATGCTGTTCAAATTGCATAGACTTCAATATTTTTATCATTAATGGCCCCATCAATATAGAGATTAAGAGCGCTGTTACTGCCCCTCCCAGAGTTCTTACAGTGAGGTATCTTAGAACATCAAACCCAGGGTCATAATCAACAAGTATAGTTCCTAAATATTCAAACATTTATAAATTTTTCCATTTGCATGCCTCTAGAGCCTTTTAAAAGTACAACATCATCTGGTGATATATTTTGTTTTAAGAAAATTTTTAACTCATTTTCATTACTAAAAAACATACCATTTTTTCCAAATGCATCAACAGCATATTTTGTTAAATCACCGAAACCAAGCAAAATATCTATTTTCTTACATGATGCGTAATTCCCAATCTTTTTATGCATGTGTTTTCTCATTCTACCTAATTCAAGCATATCCCCTAAAACTAATACTTTTCTTTTTTTTGAACTCGCTAAAAGATCTATTGATTTTTTTACAGAATCTGGATTTGCATTATAAGTATCATCTATTAATGTTGAATTATTAATCCAGCTAAATTGATCTTGTCTGCCCAATAACTTAATATTTTTAATATTTTTTACGATATCTTTTTCTGGCTTTCTTAAAAAGAATAATACTGAGAAAGTAGCTAGAATATTTTTAACATTATGCTCTCCAGCAAGATTTAAATGCATTCTTTGTTCTACATTATATTTTGTGGACAAGATTGTGAAAGAAGTTTTATTTATACTATATTTTATATCTGTTGCATAAAAATCAGCATCTTTACTTAGTCCAAAAGTAATAATAGAGATATCATTTCTTATTTCTTTCCAATGCCGTTGATGGCTTTTATTTTCAGATGGTATAACCAAACATCCATTTTTTTTAATATTAGAAACTATCTCTGATTTAACCTTAAGAACTCCATCGATATTTTTAAGATTTTCAAGATGGGAACTACCAATATTAGTAATCACTCCAACATTAGGCTTTAGAAAAGAACTTAAGTAATGTATGTCACCAAAATTAGCAGCACCCATTTCAATTACCAAGCTGGTAGAAGCTCTTTTTGCATTCATTATGCTCAGAGGCATTCCTATTTCATTATTAAAATTTTTCATGGTACTTGAGCTGCCCTTCAAGCATTGCGAGACCATGCTAGTTGTTGATGTTTTTCCATTGCTCCCAGTAATCCCAACTATATTACCCTCAAAACTACTTATTATATTTTTTGATATTTTTTTTAAAGCTTTTATAGAATCAGGGACATATATGATTCGTTTATTCTTAGAATTCTTAAATTCTTTTGCGTCAGTAATTATAAGTGTGGCTCCCTTTTTAATTGCTGTATTCACAAATTTATTGCCATCAAAACTATTGCCCTTAATGGCTATAAATAATGCATTTTTTCTTAAGGTTCTTGTATCAATAGAAATGCTTTTTATGGGAATATTTTTTTTTACTGAGGTGCCTAAAAATTTTGATACATCATTTGAATTACTTATAAATTTCATTTACCACCTCATGATCACTAAAAAAAACTTTTTTACCAGATATCTCTTGAGTCTCCTCATGTCCCTTTCCAAGTATAACTAAGCAATCATCTTTATCTATAAGCTTGCTACCCTTAATAATTGCCTCTTTTCTATCTTCTATCGAAATAACTTTGTCAGGATTATTCCCTTTTAAAGCATCATTAAAAATTGAATTAAAGCTTTCACTCCTTGAGTTATCAGAAGTAAAGATTACTTTACTAGCATTGCCTATTGCAGCTTTCAACATTTTAGGTCTTTTTGATCTATCTCTGTCACCTCCACATCCAAATACGACTACAATTTTTCTAAAGTAATTTTTAATTGATAATAAAAATAATTCTATTCCTTCTGCGTTATGAGCAAAATCAATTATTACATTTGCAGGTATATTATTGATTAATTCAGTTCTTCCCTTGGGAAGGATAAGATAATTAAGATCATTTATATTTTTCTTTGAAAAATCAGCAAAGCCAATAGAGCATATTCCAAATACTAAATTTTCAATATTAAATTCAGGGAATAGCTTGCATGAAAATTTATATGTCTGACTAGATGAAGGAAAATAACCAATTGGAGGGTTATTTATGGAAATATTAAATAATGATTGCCCTTTATCAATAGAATCTATTTTGTAATAAATATCAGCAGACTTATTTGTTTTACTTATTGTTGTTAGCTGATATCTAGAATTTTTTAGATACTCATATTTATCTTTAAATTGAGAGAGGTTCTCACTTATCAACATTAGTGGGCTGGAAGGGTTAAATATTTGAAACTTTATATCGGTGTATTCTTTTAAGCTCCCATGATAATCGAGATGGTCTGAACCAATATTAAGAAGAGCTGCTGAATTATAAATTGAAATACCTTTGAGCCTTTCTTGAGATAGAGCATGTGATGATATCTCAATACAAACTGATACTGAGTCATGGAAATTATAAAAACTAAAAATTTCAAACAATTCAAAAATATCAGGTGTTGTTTTTGAAGATATGCTGTTATTTATTTCTTCATTATTATATTTTGTTCCCAGTGTTCCTATATAAATTGATTCGTAGCCACTTCTTACCAACATCTGATGAGTTAAGTATGCAGTAGACGTTTTCCCATTTGTTCCAGTAAAGGCAAAGTAATTGTTGATACTTTGAATATCATAAAGTTTATAGAATTCCTCTAAAAATAAAAAAACTTTATTTTTATGAGTGCAAGAATCAAAAATACATAAGTCTTCAATATAAATAATATTTTCTTTATTCGATAAATATTCCAAATCATTATGAATAACCATTGAGGCACCAAGCTCAATTGCATGTGAAATATATTTACTTCCGTGAGCATGCAAGCCCTCAAGTGCAAAGAAGACAAAGCCATCTTTAACATTATGAGAGTTATTGGTAACTCCATTGATATTTATATTTTTCGGAAAATTAATCCCTAATATTTTTTCTAAACTATTCATCTTCTGAATATCCAAGATAGTTCAGAGAGCTATCAGCTATTTTTTTGAATAATGGAGCTGCGATCATTCCACCTGAGTATGCATTTAAACCCGGCTCATCTATTGAGACAAAAATTGTTAAAGACTTTTCAGAGAGAGGGGCTATGCCAACAAATGAAGCTCTATATGAATCCTCAGCATAGCCATTACCGTAAGATGTTTTATGAACTGTGCCAGTTTTACCTCCCTCAGTATATCCATTAATGTCTGCATTTTTTCCAGTTCCAATATGAACTACCTCTTTTAAAGCTTCCAAAGTATGTTTTGCAGAATCTTCAGAGATAACTCTACTTAGCCCCACTTCATCACTCTTCAGAATCTTAAAATCTTTATACATACCTTTGTTTGCAAACACAGAATATGCTGAAGTGATCTGAAAAGGACTAATAGTTAGACCATAACCATAACCAAGACTTGCAAGCTCCTTATCTGATATTTTGTCCTTTGTGTTCATTAATCCAAATGCTGATGAGGGAAAATTTATTGATATTGGTTTACCGAAACCAAAGTTATAGTAAGCATCTTTTAATTTTTCATAACCAAGCATAAGAGCAATTTTTGATGCTCCAACTTGACTTGAATAAGCAATTACTTGTTTAGGGGTAAGCTCTTCATAACTCTTATAATCGCTAATAATCTTATCATTTATCTTTAGCCTTCTTGGGATTTCAATAGGAATATCAGGATCAAAAATATTATTATCAATTGCAGAAGAAAGTAAAATTGGTTTAAGTACTGACCCTAACTCGTATGCATCTATAAGTGCTCTATTTTTCTGTATTACCCTGCTAGGATCATTCGGATTATATGAGGGGTAGCTAGCAATAGCTAAGACCTCGCCATTAATATTATCAAATACAAGAGCTGTTCCTGCCTTAGCTTTATTTTCTTTAATAGCTTCCGCTAAAAACTTATAAGCATAGAATTGTATAGTGGAATCTATAGTAAGTACTATGTCCCTTCCTTGTATAGCTCTATCAACTTCGATTGGTTTGGAGATAATCTTTTGTTTAGCGTTCTTATAAAATTTTTCCTTTCCATTTTTACCAGAAAGTATAGAGTCATAGCTTTTTTCAAGCCCTTCTTGTGCTCTGTCCTTTCCATAAAAGCCTACTAACGGTGCTATTTGATCTCCTAAAGGATAATGTCTACTGTGTCTTACTTCAATTTCAAGTTTATTATTTTTAAGAGCTTCAATAATTAACTGCTCCTTTCTGGTTAGTCCTTTTTTAATTAAAGTTTTCTTTGAGAAGGATTCATTAACATTGAGCTCATCATCTATAGAGATAAGATCTTTAATCGATATAAATTTTGCTAACTCTAAACCTTTAAGGGCATAAAGATCATAGTTAATAATAGAAACAGCCAATGGGAAGTTATTTCTATCGTAAATAGTTCCTCTAACTGGGTTAATATTTCTATACTTTATATATTTTTTCTTGCCTTCATTTTTTAAAAAGATACTGTCATCTATTTGCAAAGAAATAATTTTATAGCCAATAGCAAAAATAGATAAACTACAAAAAGAACATACTAAAATGAACCGCCAATTTATAATGCTAATTTTCTTCATCTGTATATTTAATATATATTTTTTTTGCTTTTTTCTTAATCATACCAAGTTCCTCTTTGGCAGATTTTTCGATACTTGCAGGTGAGTTATTTGTATTAAATTGAGTAATTAACTTAATATTATTATCTTTAAAATTTTCGTATTCTTTTCTTAAATTCTCCTGATTTGAATGTAATCTGCTTATTTCAAAAGATAATTTGATCTGTTCTAAAGAAATAAAACAGACTAAAAATAACAAAAATAATAAAATAATATTATTTAATTTAGTCATTATATTTTTTTAAATACTCTCATAATTGCACTTCTTGAGCGCTTGTTTAAAGCAACCTCCTCTTTTGTGGGCCTAATCTTTTTGGCGATGCATTTAAAGTCTTTTTCTTCTATAGTATTTAAAGGGATATCTTTTGGGAAATTCATTACGCTTGGTTTAAAAAATTCTTTCACTATATTATCTTCTAGAGAGTGGAAAGAAATTACAACAATGATGCCGTTTTTAACAACAATATTGCTTGCTTGCTCCAGAGATTGTTTAAGTTCCCTTAACTCATTATTGATATGTATTCTAAAGGCTTGAAAAGATTTAGTAGCTGGATGAATTTTTTTTCTTTTCTCTGGATATATATCTTCAATAATATTTGCTAGCTGAATAGTAGATTTAATTTCATTTTTTGATCTATGATCTAAAATTGAACTTGAAATGATTTTTGCATGTTTTTCATCTCCATATTTATATAAAACATCCATAATTTCTTTTTGTGATGCTCTTTTAATCCATGATGACAGCGGCTCACCCTTCGTAATATTAAACCTCATATCTAAAGGACCATCATGAAGGAAACTAAAACCTCTATTACCTTCATCAAAATGAGTAGAGCAAGTACCTAAATCGTATAGAATTCCATCGATAGTTTCCTTGTCAAAAGTATCTTCTAATTTATTGAATGAATTGTGGATTGCTTTAAAATTTTTATTTTTAATGAGTGATGCATGATTAAATGCGTCTAAGTCTTTATCAAATGAGGTTAGTTGAGCATCGGCATCTATTCTATTTAAGATTGATTGAGTGTGACCGCCTCTTCCATATGTGCAGTCTACATATTTACCATTTTTTTTGTGGATGAGAAAATCTAAAGACTCTTCCAGTAATACTGGAAAGTGAAGCATATCAATCTACTTGTTTTCGCATAAAAGTTGGCACATCAAGGAAATCAATTTCCGCTGCAGACGATGTGCCCCCTTTTTGATCTGTATCATCTCTTCTCAATCCTACTGGATTTAATTGAATTGATGGTTGATTATCTATTACTAAAGTAGGAGCTCTTTGATCGACGCCTGTTGCGACTATTGTTACTAATAAGTCATCTTCAACAGTTTCATCATAAACGAGACCATAAATGATATTTGCTTCTTCATGTATTATTTCTTCAACGATATCAGCTACTTCAGTTTGATCACCAAGAGTTGGTTTTGCAGCAGTAATATTTACAAGAACACCTCTTGCATTTTTAAGGTTTATATCCTCAAGTAGCTCACTCTTAACAGCTTGAGTTGCTGCTGCCTCTGCTCTATTTTTTCCACTTGCTCTTCCTGTTCCCATCATAGCGATGCCTTTTTCTGACATAACAGTTTTAACATCAGCAAAGTCAACATTGATGTGACCTTTTTTCATAATAATATCTGATATTCCTTGAACTGCGCCTTTTAAAACATCATCTGCTTTTGCAAAAGCATCTTGCATAGGGGTATCTTCCCCAAGAATTTCATAAAGTTTTTGATTTGGTATCGTTACAAGACTATCAACTTCCTCTACTAATGAGGCCAGCCCCTTCTCAGCTGCAGACATTCTTCTTTTGCCTTCAAATTTAAATGGTTTCGTAACCACTGCTACTGTAAGCGCACCCAATTCTTTTGCAATAGATGCAACAACTGGAGCAGCGCCTGTTCCGGTCCCACCTCCCATTCCTGCTGTTATAAAAACCATATCAGCTCCAACCAAGAGCTCTTCTATTGCAAGCCTATCACTTTCTGCTGCTTTTCTACCTACATCAGGATTCGCACCAGCACCAAGACCCTTTGTTAACCCATTTCCTAATTTGAGTGTAATTGCGCCATTTGCTTCTGATAATGCCTGGGTATCTGTATTTGCACAAATAAAATCAACGCCCTCTATGTTGTGATTAATCATATGAATGACTGCATTTCCACCAGCACCACCAACGCCGACAACTTTTATTTTTGCGTTTTCTACTGCTTGACCTATTACTTCAAAATTCATCATTTATCCCCTATTAAAATGACATTGATTTAATGCTTTCTGGAAGAACTACATCTAAAATTTCTGTAGACAATGACCCGCCCATTTGTCTCATTTCCCAATTATTTATATTCCAAACTTCAAACTTCTCTCCCATGCCAACTAAAGAAATCTGTTTTTGATCATTTATATCAGCATACTTTCTAAGCTCTGCAGGGATTAATAAGAGCATTCTGCCTTTAATATCCAGATCTATTACATGCGCATTGCCTAAAATGGTCCATTGCAGACTTCTTACTATGGGATCTAATCCCTGCAACGACTGTAATTTATTTGAAATTTCATTCCACTCTGACTCAGGATAAATTTTTAAAGATGGATATTGTGGATCTTTGGTTACTACAATTTTTGTTTCGTTTTTTTCTAGCAAATTAGAGCGATATTTAGCTGGGATAGCCAGCCTACCTTTATTATCTAATGAAACTGTATTAAATCCATACATGGTCAAAATATATAGACTTTTTACACACTTTGCAACACATTTACACACTTTTTCGCACACTCGATATGATATAGAAAAAAAGTGAGTTGGTCTGTAAGCCGGATTCTGTAAATGATGATCATCTATCTAGATATTATGTTGCCATAATATTCATGCAACCTACCCAAATCCTAAGCGAGCAGCTTAAATGGATTTCTATTTGGTCTTGCTTCGGACTGGGGTTTACAATGCCTTATTTGTCTCCAACTAAGCGGTAGGCTCTTACCCCACCATTTCACCCTTACCAATTATTAACTGGCGGTATACTTTCTGTTGCACTTTCCGTAGACTCACGTCTCCCAGGAGTTACCTGGCGTCCTGCTCTATGAAGTCCGGACTTTCCTCTAGTAAACTAGCGATCACCCGACCAACTCGGTTTATTATAGTTTGTTAATCAAGTAGTTGTTTGTAAATATCTCTTTTATTTTCTTTTGTTAACAGTGAAATTAATTTTGCTGCATCTTTTGGGGGTAAAAATTTTAAAAAAGAATCTTTAACTTTACTATCAATAATTAAACTTGGCTTTTCTGATGAAGAGCCTTCTATAACAATTACAAATTCACCCTTAAGAACTACCAAACCGTCACTAACTCTTTTTAAAACTTCTTTTATAGTTCCTCTTTCAATTGTTTCATGAAGCTTTGTCATTTCTCTACATAATGCAATCTTTTTAGATGATGAATATTCCTCAATTAAAATATTTAAAGTGTTTTCAATTCTTTTTGCCGACTCAAAAAGAATAATCGTATTCTTTTCATGCTTTAAAAGACCAAAAAACTCTTTTTTTTGACTTTTTTTTCTAGGTACAAAACCAAGAAAGGAAAAGCTGGAAGTTGATAACCCAGACATCACCAAAGCGCTGATCACAGATGATGGCCCTGGCACTAGAGAAAAAACAATATTTTCATTTATGCATTGCTGAATAAGATAATAACCTGGGTCCGATATTGATGGAGTTCCAGCATCTGAAACTAGAACAATTTGATTCTTTTGATTTAGTAACTCTATAATATCGTGACTTACAGCCTCCTCATTGTGTTCATGAAGAGTTCTGCATTTCTTATCTATCTTTAAGAAATGAAGAAGTTTATTAGTTACTCTTGTGTCTTCTGCATAGATATAATCTGCATTTTTAAGAGCATCAATACCTCTAAGTGATATATCATTAAGGTTACCAATTGGTGTTGATAAAAGATTTAACATAATAAAAAACTATAAAAGTGATAAGACCTAGCTTAACATTTATTTCAATATTCATAATCCTGTTTCTATCAGGCTGCAGTTCTATTCCAATCGCGGATGACTTTAGCATTGAAGATGTATATGAGGAACCTTACACATACGAAATGATAAATGACTATGAGGAACTTTCCAAAGAGCTGCAAAACGAGATTGCATTTATTTTAGAAGAAATATTTTTTTACAATCGAGTTAATGAAACAAATCTAGAAAAGATTAATAATTTCATCAAAAATGGTCAAATAAAAGATCAATACGTTAAGCAAATCCAATTAATAGTTTTAAATAAAAACAAGCTTCAGTCAATCCAGTCAATAAATGTTACATACAAAACAAGTAAAAAAAATAAGGAGCACATTATTGAGTCAGTTTTGAAAAGAAATAGTAAGTTCAACATTACTTTTGATTTAAATGGAAAGGATATTAATGATAAGTTACTTGAATCAAACCTATTATTTTTTTGTAACAGCTACCTTCTAGATCAAAAAAATATTATTGAAGATCATATTTTTAAAAAAAGCGACCCAAAAGAAGTGATAGTGGTTTTCACAAAACCGTATGAAGAATATGCGACGAACCTAGAGCAAAAATACCCTGGTATTAAGTTTGCTTTTATTAGTGATAAAAATCATGAGGAATACGTACAAAAAACTCTTGGAATTGATTCCAGTTTAATAAGATTTAACAATATTCAAAAGTTAGATCAGAATATACAGCTAGAAAATACTCCAAGAGAGAGGAAGGATTTTAAAAAAGTATATTTCTTGGTTGATTATGCAATAGGTAAATCAATTGTTCCTCTTTTTAGAAGTTACTTATTAAATAATGATTTTTATGCAACTAATGGAATTTTATTGGGCGCCATTAATACAAAACAATTAAGTGATTTTGATAACTTGCATGTGCCAGCTCCAAAGTACTTCTATAAGAAAGTTGCTCAAAACCAAAGCATCATATCTTTAGGTGATGAGATTGATAAAGGTCTTATTGATGACATGCTAAGAATTGAGGAGTTAAATGCAGCTAATGCTTCAGACTCATACATACTATTAAATTCAGGGCCTATAAATTACCAAAATGAGAAGTGCATTCAAAGAGAACTATCGTTTTGGAGAATATCTCAGGAAAGTTTAACTATTCCTCTTTAAGGTCCCTTTCAAGTGATGAAAGACTATCAAGAAAACCAGGTCTCTTAAATATCTCTTTTTGATAATCAATGAGTGGTTTCAAATGTCTATTTACTGGAAGCCTTATGCCAATAGATGGGAGTCTCCAGAGTATAGGAGCAAAACAACAGTCTACTAAAGTAAACTCATCACTCATAAAATATTTAAATTCTTTAAAGGTTGGGGCTATAGATGAGATTTCGTGCAATAGCTCTTCTCTTAGTTTTATTAACTCTTTTTCAGGCAATTCGCCAGCTATTAAGGTATCAACAATAGGACACCATTCTCTATCTATTCTTAACATCAACGTTCTACTGTTTGCTCTGGCAACTGGATAGACTGGTAATAGTGGTGGATGAGGAAACCTTTCATCTAAATATTCCATCATTACAGACGGGTCATGTATTGCTAAATCTCTATCAACTAAAATTGGTAATTTATGATATGGACTTATTGATAGAATATCTTCAGGTGTTTCTTCTGGCTTAGATTCTTTAATCTCAGCAGTAATATCTTTTTCTGCTAAGACTATCCTTACTCTTTGACTGTAGTGATCGTCTCTATCTGAATATAAAATCATAATTTTTTCCCTATTTTTAATGATAGTCTTTGTGATATTCCCTATATAAAAGAGCTGATAATGCTGTAAATATTAGGAAATAAAAAATAACATACCATCCAATTCTCTCTCGTGTGGCTTTTGATGGCTCGCCAACATACACAAGAAAGTTAGTAAGATCATAAATAACCTTATCAAACTCTTCTTTAGTTAATGTGCCAGTACCTTCTTCAACTTGAAGAAACCCACACTTTTCTTTTGTAATGGCATTGCCTTCACTATCTCGTTTCTCACCACCATTTTTAGCAATGACTGGAATATTCTTACAAACAAGTTTTTGGTTTCCTTGAAGTGCAGCAAGTACATTAGGCATTGCTGTACCGGGGTAGACTAAATTATTTACACCATATTGTTTTGAAGAGTCTTCGTAATAGGTTCTTAGGTAGGAGTAGAGCCAATCATCGCCCCTCACTCTGCTTACAAGCGTTAAATCAGGAGGTGCAACCCCAAACCATTGCGCTGATTCTATCTCAGGCATAGCACCTGTCATAAGGTCACCAGCTTTAATAGATTTATCAAATACTAAATTTTCAAAAAAAATATCTTCCGGAATTTGTAAATCTTTTGCAATCCTTCCCCATCTTGAATATTGAAGTGAATGACACCCATAGCAATAGTTAAGGAATGTGGAAGCTCCACTCTGCAAAGACCCCATATCATTGAGTGAATAATTAAATTTATCACAGTCACCATAATCTTTGCATGGACCGCCTTCTGCAGAAGATAAATTATTTACACTAAATAATAATGAAAAAATAACAAGAAATTTTATGGGCTTGTATATTTTTGTAATTTTTTGCTTTAACTTCATAGACGCTCTGGTACCTTTTTAGTCTTTTCAAACTTTGTATAAATTGGCATTAGTATAAAGAATGCAAAATATATAAAAGTACAAATAATACTCATTGTTTTTCTAACTTCTGTAACTCCAACTGTTCCAAGGTACCCGAGTGTTAAAAAGCTGATGCCAAATAAAGCTAAGGCCACTTTTGAATAAACACCTTTATACCTAATAGAAGCAGCTTTGCTATTATCAAGCCAAGGAACAACAAATAGAATTGCCACAGCTGATCCCATTACTATTAAACCACCAAGCTTATCTGGGACAGCTCTTAACATCGCATAGTATGGTGAGTAATACCAAACTGGCGCAATATGCTCTGGCGTTACTAAAGGATTGGCTTTTTCGAAGTTAGCCATCTCAATAAAATATCCTCCGCCCTCAGGAAAGAAAAACATTATTATTGCAAAAACAGTCATAAAGACGCCAATGCCAACAAGGGCATTTAAAACTTTATATGGAAAAAATGGCACACTATCTAGAGGTACCCCATCTTCATCAAGGTGTTCTTCGATATCCACACCTTCCGGATTTCCAGCGCCAACCTCATGAAGAGCAACAAGATGAAGAAATACCAAAGCTATTAATACCAAGGGAAGTGCAACAACGTGAAGTGCGAAGAAACGAGATACAGTAATTCCGGAAATATAGTAATCTCCCCTAACCCATAACTCTAGAGATTCTCCTATATAGGGAATAGCACCAAATAGAGAAATAATAACTTGGGCACCCCAGTAAGACATTTGACCATAAGGGAGGACATAACCAAGAAAGCCTTCGGCCATCATTGCAAGATAAATGGCGCAACCAAAAACCCATACTAATTCTTTAGGTTTTTGATATGACCCATAAAGCAATCCTCTAAACATATGTAAATAAACAACTGCAAAAAACATTGAAGCGCCAGTGGTATGCATATATCTAATAACCCAGCCGTAATCAACATCTCTCATTATGTATTCTATTGATGAGAATGCCTGCTCTTCTGTATTTGAGTAAGGCATTATTAGCCATATTCCTGAGATGATTTGAATGATTAATACAACTGATGCTAGGGCACCAAATAAATACCAAAAATTAACTTTTGATGGAACTGGATGCTTAGAAAGATGTCTTTCAAAAGTATTAACTATTGGAAGTCTGCTATTAAACCAGCCAAACATTTTTCCTGCTATTCCATTCATTTACGCCACTCCTCCATCTTCACCTATGGTTAATATGCTGCCATCAAAAAAATGAGGAGGTACTGGAAGATTTGTTGGCGCTGGGACGCCTTTAAATACTCTTCCTACCATATCAAACATTGATCCATGACAAGGACAAAAGAACCCACCAGACCAAGATGCATCCCATGGCTTTGGCTCAACTTCTGGATGATACTTTGGAGAGCAGCCCAAATGAGTACAAACACCTGCTATAACTGTATATTCACTACTTTTTGATCTTGTTAAATTTAAGCCTCTATATGGTTCATCAATAGCCTCTGAGTTGGGATCAGAAAGCTTCGGTAAAGTTTCTTCTAATCCAGCAAGACTTTCTTTAGTCTGTCTGATTACAAAAACAGGTTGCTTTCGCCATGCAACTTGTATTTGCTGGCCGTATTGCATTTTTGAAACATCAATTTTGACTGATGCGCCGGCTGCTTTTGCACGAGCACTAGGATTCCATGCTGCTATAAATGGTGTTGCTACAAATGGAACTCCAGAAAGACCAACTGCACTTGTTAAGCCAATAAGCACTTTCCTTCTTGTATTGTCTTTTTCTTGCATTAATCCTTTATTTTCTTGTTGAATGTGTACTAAAAAACAGGCAGATTATACCACTAATTTTTATGTATAAATTTGAAAAATTAACGTTTTGAGAACTGTTTACTTTTTCTAGCTTTTACTAAACCAGGTTTCTTTCTTTCAACTTTTCTAGGGTCTCTAGTTAGCAAACCAGCTTTTTTAAGCTGAGGTCTTAATTCTTCATCAAAAGCTATGAGAGCTCTTGAGATACCATGTCTAATTGCACCAGCTTGTCCAAAACTACCACCACCTTTAACTTTAATATTGATATCAAGCTTTCCTTCAAGATCTGTCATCTCTATAGGTTGCATTACTAGCATTTGTGCTACTTTTCTTCCAAAATAAACATCTAATTTTTTATCATTTACAGTTATATCTCCCTTTCCGGTAGATAAATAAATTCTGGCAGATGAAGTTTTTCTTCTACCAGTTGCGTAGTGAATTTCAGATGTCATATTTTTGGATTCCACTCTATAGGTTGTTGAGATTCATGATCATGATCTGGACCACTAAATACTTTAAGTTTTTTTATCATTGATTTTCCTAATTTATTTTTTGGTAACATGCCTTTAACAGCCTCTTCAATGATTCTTTCAGGATGCTTTTCATTCATTTCTCTAAAAGTCTTGGTCTTTAATCCGCCGGGATATAATGAGTGAGTGTAATATTTTTTGTCATTAAACTTCTCACCAGTTACTTTAATTTTTTCAGCATTTATTACGACAACATAATCTCCACCATCAGTATGAGGTGTAAAAGTTGGCTTATCTTTTCCTCTAATTCTGTCAGCTATTTTAGTGGCTACTCTGCCTAGTATTTTGTCAGATGCATCTATAACAAACCATTGTCTGTCTACATTTTCTTTTTTTAGTGCGAATGTTTTCATAATCATATTTTTGTAAGATGCGAATATTAATGTTTTGGGGATGAATTAGCAATATTTATCAGCATAATTTTTTGATTATTTACTAGACTCTAAATATTCTATAGTTTGCATCTCTTTAAGCCTGCTGGCACATCTGCTCCATAAAATGTTTAGTTTTGTCCCTTTATACAGATTTTCAATAGATTTTGGATCAATAAAAAACTTTACCTTCGTGTTCTCTCTGTAACAAATATCTATAAAAGAAATGAATCTTCTAACAATATCTGCATAATCATCATCATAATCGTGAAAATCATTTATAAAAATCCAATCTATATTTTTGCATATTTCAATGAAGTCTTTAGAGCCGGTAGGTTGAATAAAGAAATCTTTGTAAGAAATCCAAAGAAAGTCTTTAGAGAAAGCTTTGCATTTAAATTTCCTTGAATTTACGAAAAAATTATCCAGATTCATATCGGTTTCGCTAAAATTTTTTGTTAGGAAATCTTTAATTTCGCTATCGCTCATTATTGAAGATGAATTGGAATCTATTTCAGCAAATTGGTGAATATTTCTTGTTCTATAATCCATAGCCCCCTTTAGCTCATAAAGATTTATGCTTCTCTTCAAAAAATTCATTGCTTGCATAAATTTTTGTCGCTGCAAGCCGTCTTTATACAAGTTATCTGGGTGAGCATTTGAGGTTAAATATAATTCAATGCCATTGCTTACAAGTTGGTTTAATAAATTACCTATAATCATTGCATCAGCTACATCCTCTACTTGAAACTCATCTATAAAAATTACTTTATATTTACTGTAATAGTTTTTCGCAATAATATTGATTGGGTCTTTATTTCTTGGCAGACCTTTGAGTTGATTATGTATTTCATGCATCAAATCAATATAATGATAAGAAACAGTTTTTTTTGAAATTTCTTTTAGAAGAGATTTAACAATAAGGGTTTTGCCTCTTCCTACATCACCCCAGACATAAGCTCCTTTTTTTGTTTGTTTTTTTATAATTCCATCAAAGAAGTTTTTTTCAACACTATGTTGCATAACTAAGTTTTCAATAAGATTTAATTGTGCCTCATCGAGTTTAATATCTTGGATTTTTAGATCATCAGTGATATTTTGGATCATACTGTTATAAATTATTTAAAAGAGATGAAGTTTCATTATTTGTTATTAATTGTATTGGCATCTTTAGTAGCATGGGTTTACACAAACCATGATAACAATAAATTTGTTAAAGCTACTGAAAAATCTATTTCATCTGTGGTAATTGTTGCTTCGTATAATAATAGTTCATATTCTCTTAGGCCTATTTCAATTGGCTCTGGTGTTATTTTTTCTGAAGATGGGTACATAGTGACTAATTTTCATGTAGTCTCAAAGGGAAAGATTGTAAAAGTAAAACTTGGAGATGGGGAAGAACAGGTAGCAAAAATTATTGGTTTTGATATTAATTCTGACATTGCAATTCTTAAAGTTCTACCAGAAGATTTGTTAACTCCAATTAGTATTGCAAATAGTTCTAATATTAAAACGGGTGATAAGGTTTTGGCTATTGGCAATCCATATGGAATAGGAATTTCTGTATCGAGCGGAATAGTTAGTGCTACTGGAAGAGATTATGGCAACCCATATCTAGAGCTTATTCAAACTGATGCTGCAATAAATCCGGGTAACTCAGGCGGAGCGCTAATTAATGAAAAAGGTAATTTAATTGGTATCAACACAAAAATATTTTCGAAAACAGGTGCCTATCAAGGCTTGGGCTTTGCAATACCCTCTAATGCCATTACCAGGATTGCTTCAGAAATAATTCAATATGGAAAAGTTAGATCTGCTTGGATAGGTAATTTTAGAGTAAGTGATGTAAGAGTAAACTTAAGCAATAAATCATTAAATGGCTTGAGAGTAATTGAAATAGATGAATTTGGCCCTCTTTATGAAAGCGGAGTAAGGGCAACTGATATCATAATTGAAATTAATGAAGCTTCTAGTTCATGGGCAAACCTTACCGAGTCATTAAAATCACTAACATTTGGTGAAATTATCAACTTAAAAATTATTAGCTCCAATGGAGAGGTTAAATCAATAGCTATCTCATCGGATGATGTTAAAAGATTTAACTAGGCAATCTAATAATTTCAGCGCCTAAGTAATTAAGCTTTTCTTCAATTCGTTCATATCCCCTATCAATATGATAAATTCTACTCACTGTGGTTTTTCCAGATGCACACAAGCCTGCCAATATAAGACTAGCTGATGCTCTAAGATCTGTTGCCATTACCTCTGCGCCATACAAGCTATCAACACCCTTAATAATTGCTTGATTGCCATTAATCTCGATATCGCATCCCATTCTATTCAACTCCTGGATATGCATAAATCTATTTTCAAAAACAGTTTCGTATATATTTGATGTTCCATTCGCAATCGCATTCATTACAGAAAACTGAGCCTGCATATCTGTAGGAAATTCTGGAAAAGGTGCTGTGGTTATATCAACTGGTTTTAGCTCTCTATTTTCCATTGATAAAGAAATAGAATCTTTAGTAATAGAAATTGTTGCACCTGATTCTTCTAGTTTTTGAATAACTTTAGTTAGCCTTTCTGGATTAATACCATCAACCAGAACGCTTCCATTTGTAACAGCCGCTGCAACTAAATAAGTCCCGGCTTCTATCCTGTCAGCAGGAATACTAAAGGATGTGCCATTTAGTCTCTCAACACCATTTATTATGATCTCATCTGATCCAGCTCCATTAATATCTGCTCCCATTGCATTAAGTAAATTAGCTAAATCTTCAATCTCTGGCTCTTTGGCTACATTTGTTAAATATGTAGTTCCCTCTGCTAAACATGCTGCCATCATAATATTTTCTGTGCCGGTAACAGTGATTCCATCAAACTTGATCTTAGTACCTATGAGTCGATCAGCAGTTGCCTCAATATACCCATTTCTAAGAACGATTTTAGCACCAAGCTGCTCTAAAGCATCAAGATGGAAGTTAACTGGCCTAGAGCCAATAGCACAACCTCCAGGCAAAGCAATTCTTGCTTTTCCATACTTTGCTACCAGAGGACCTAAAACCAATATAGATGCTCTCATGGTCTTGACGAGCTCATACCTTGCCTCTGTATCTGAGAGATTATTGGAAGAGATATTAAAATCCATATTTTCATTAAGGATTATTTCTGCTCCCATAGAGCCCAATAATTCAAACATGGTAGTTATGTCTTGAAGATAGGGAAGGTTCTTAAGAACAACGCTATCAGAAGATAATATAGTGGCAGCTATCATGGGAAGAGCTGCATTTTTTGCACCTGCACACTTAATTGTTCCTTTAAGAGATTTACCGCCTTGAATTAAGAGTTTTTCCATTTTTTTAGCCTGATTTAGTTTCTAAGCTTAAGGCGTGAAGTGATCCGGATTCGAACTTATCTTTTAAAGAATTTAAAACTAGCTTATGTTGTTGAATAAGAGGTAGTCCTTTAAAAGTTGAGGATGAAACAACGAGCTTAAGATTGCACGAATCGCCGACAAAAGAACATTCAGCATCCGGAATTCTTTTAAGAATAATTTCTTGTATTAAACTTTTATCCACTTATTCCAGCATCCCCGGCATCCGATACCCATCCATCAAGAGTCTCCTCAATATCATCATTATTTTTTAAAGCTAATGCCTGAAACTGATTTTTAAAAGTAAGGCCAAGATTAACACCATTTACAATTATATTTATAATCATCCATGACCCATCTTCACTTTTTCTGAGTTTATATGAGATTGGATATTTGCTGCTTCCAGTATTCAGAATTTGCCTTACCTCAATACTTCTTTTATCTAAAAAATCTCTTGTTTCAGGAAAAATGGTATCTATATTTTGATTTTCCCATTGCGCAAGTGTTTCTGAATAGGTGTCTAGCAATGAGTTACGAAATATATCAACAAACTCATTCCTTTGCTTGGGTGATGCTTTCATATAATGCTGCCTTCCCATAACACCAGCCGCCACCCTCTTAAAATCTATCATAGGCTCAAATATTTCTTTTATTTTGTCTTCATAAGCAGCCCTGTCTTCTAAAAATAAGCTTTTATTTTCTATAAGAACCACAACCATCTGTTGAGCATTTTTATCAATAAATATGTATGGGTCTTCTTCAGATAAGATATTATTAGATAATAAAGAAACTAATAATAAATATAAAAAATTTTTACGTACTTTTAACATTGGTCTATTATACCATTTAGATAATAATAAAAATTCAGTAATTGTTCTAAAATATATGAAAAAATTTAATTACATAGCCTCAGCAAAGAGAACTTTCAGGATTGAGTCAGATGCTATTAAAAGTTTATCTACACAACTTGATAAAAATTTTGAGTATTTATGTGATGAGATTAGAGCTAGTGACGGAAAATTTATAATTATGGGTGTTGGTAAGTCTGGTCATATAGGTCAAAAGATATCTGCTACGCTATCCAGTACTGGGACAGGTTCTGTATTTATTCATCCAACTGAAGCAGCGCATGGCGATATGGGACTAATAGAGAAAAAAGATATTGTTTTATTAATATCAAATTCAGGTGAGACTGATGAAATTATTAATATAATACCCTCCCTTAAGAGGCTGTCATATAAAATATCATCCTTGACTGGAAAGAAAGGTTCAACTATTTCAAAATCTGCAGATATATCAATAGTCTTAAATACCAAAAATGAAGCCTGCCCTCTTGGTCTTGCTCCAACCACCTCAACCACTGCCGCACTTGCGTTTGGAGATGCTTTAGCTGTTGCATTGCTAGAATCCAAAGGATTCACAAAAAATGATTTTGCAAGCTCGCATCCCGCTGGAAAGTTAGGAAAGAAACTTATTACTCAAGTTGAACACATCATGCATAAAGATACTAATATTCCCTTAGTTAATAAAAATACTCTTCTTTCTGAAGCACTAATAGAAATAACCAATAAGGGTCTTGGAATTACTTTAATTGAGGATAAATCAAAAATAATTGGCATATTTACAGATGGTGATCTAAGAAGATGTTTAAATCAAAAATTAGATATCAATACAACTAAAATTAAAGATGTAATGACCAAAAAATTTAGAACAATCGAAGGTTCTGCTCTCGCAATAGATGCTGCAGAAGTAATGGAAAAAAATAAAATTTTTACCTTGGTAGTAATGAAGGGATCTAAAAATGTTGGAGTTTTGTCAATGCATGACTTGATTCAGGCCAGGATTTTATAAATTGCATCATTACAAATTTTTATTTTTTTGCTCTACTTTATTAACTCTAGTTTTATCTTCTGAATCTTATATTGATAATCTAGAGATTGATGCCAGCTCAATCATAGTGTCTCCGGCAGAAAATCAAATTATATTTTCGGATAATGTGTTGTTAAATACTGGAAAGCTCATCCTTAAATCTGATAGTGCTATATACAATGAGCTTAATAAAACTATAACTTTGGTGGGGGCGCCCTCTTCAATCGATTCTATAGAAGGCTCAAGAGTTTTTAAGGGTAGCGCTAACAAAATAATTTTTTTTAGTAACAGCAAGGTTCAGTTGGTCGGAAGAGCGATTATGAACTACGACAATATAAATATTTCATCCAATTCAATTGTATTTAATCCTGAAAATGGAAAAATGACTTCTAATGAATAATCTTAGAATATAATGTTATCTCTGAGTAAAATATCAAAATCAATAAATGGTAAAACAATTGTTGATAAGGTTAGTTTTGATATAGAGCCTGGTTCTATTAATGGGCTGTTAGGTCCCAATGGAGCTGGTAAAACTACTACATTTTATTTGATAGCAGGACTAATTAGATTAGATTCTGGTGAAATAATTTTTAATGGGAACGATATTTCAGATATATCGATGCACAGAAGGTCGAACATGGGAATAAAGTATCTTCCTCAAGAACCTTCAATATTTCAAGATTTAAGTGTGTATGAAAATCTTTATGGGTTGGCGGAAATATCTATAAATGAAGAGAAAAAAATATCTCAATTTATGAATCAATCTATTCAAGAATTTAGTCTTGAAAAAATACTTGATTTAAAAGGTCGACAGCTTTCCGGGGGGCAGAGAAGAAAGGTAGAAATTGCAAGAACTCTTGCCGCTTCCCCTAAGATAATACTCTTAGATGAACCTTTTGCAGGGATCGATCCTATTGCTATAGACGAAATAAAAAATGTTCTAAAAGCACTTAAAGAGAAAGGCATTGCCATCTTAATCACTGATCATAATGTTCGGGAAGCTCTTGATATTTGTGATAACGGAATTGTTGTTAATAGTGGTCAAGTTATTGCTAAAGGCGCTAAGGCAGATCTTATAAATAATGCCTTAGTCAAAAAAGTATATCTTGGCAATATGTATGGTTAAGTAATGGCCATATCACTAATTAAAGAATTTAAGCAAAAACAAAAGGTTTCTTTAACTCCTCTATTGAAAAAATCCATTGATTTACTTCAGTTATCAAGATATGAATTAATTCAAAAAATTGAAAGTGAGATAGAGGAAAATCCATTTATAGAGAAAGAGGAGTTAGAAGATCTTGACTATAAAATAAGCACTAGTGAAGATTTTGATTTTGAAATAGCAGCCTCTGAAAATCTTAGAGACAGTCTTATTAAGCAAATTACCGATTTAAGGCTTGATAAAGATACGAGCTTAATAGCACTTACAATAGTCGATAGTTTGGATGAGTCTGGGCAGCTTATAGATGAAATAGATGACCTTAGATCTTTAATGAACTTTGAATTTAATTTTAATGAGATTGAAAATACCCTCCTCGAGGTTATACATAAACTTGAACCAAGCGGAATAGGTTATAGAAGCTTTAAAGAATGTATAAAAATTCAAATTACGAACAAAAGATTACCTCAAAAAATTAAAGATATAGCTGAAGATATATTAATTCAAAGTAAATCAGATGACATTGATGTTATTAGAAAAGATCTAGTTTCCAAGGGCTCAAAAACAGATGATGTAGATAAAGCAATAAACGAAATCAAGTCATGCGATTTGAGTCCCGGATTAAATTTCGAGCAAACAAATTTTGTAATACCAGATATAAAAATTAGACTTGAGAATAATGAATTATATACGGACTTCGTTGCTGATAATTTTCCAAAAATTAAAATTGATGAAAACCTTTTACATTCTTTGAGAAACGAATTAAAGAAGAATCCTAACAAGGAGTTAGCTGAAAAAATTCAAGATGCGAAATGGCTAATATCCTCGGTAAAAAAAAGAAATGATACTATTTTTAAAGTTGGAGAACTTATTTGTAAAAAACAAATATCGTTTTTTGGAGAAAATCCTTTAAAAATAAACCCTCTTTCTAATAAGGAACTTGCAGAAGAGTTAAATCTTCACCCATCAACTATTTCTAGAATATTGAGATCAAAATATATTGATACTCCAAAAGGCATAATGCTTTTAAAATCACTTTTGGTATCTTCAGTTTCTAGAACAAGAAGTGTGACCCCCCTTCAACTAATGCAACTTATTAAAAATATTATTAATGAAGAAAGAAGCCCGAAAAGCGATAATAAAATTGCAGTAGAGCTTAATAAAAGAGGTTTTAATCTAGCAAGAAGAACAATCACAAAATATAGAAAGAAGCTGAACCTTCCCTCCTCAAGAGATAGATAATTTTTGTTCAGTTCATGTAGAATTGATACATGGATAATTTGGATATTCAAGATAGTTTAAAAATCATTTTTGATGAATCCTCTGATCTTTCATTAAATGAAATTAGAAGACTGCTTAATAAAATGTCATCTTCTGAAATTGCTCATGCGCTTGAATCTTCTCCGCCAAAACAAAGAGCACTTCTATTTTCTTTACTAGAAATTGATGAAGAAGGAGATGTCCTTTCAGATTTAGGTGAGGAGATTCAACAAGATCTTATTTCAAATATTTCTAATGAAGAGTTAGCCGAAGCTGTAAAAGAATTAGAACTCGATGAAGTAGTAGATATTCTTCAGAATCTCCCCGAAGATAGAATGAAAAAAATTCTATCTAAAATGTCATTTAGGGACAGACAAAGAATTGAACTTGGACTCACTTATCCTGATGATACCGCAGGAGGCCTATTAAATACTGATGTTATAAGTGTAAGGCCTAGTCATACTATGGAGGTTGTAATTAACTATCTCAGAGATCAAGATGAGCTTCCTGAAAATACTGATAAAATTTTTGTTGTTTCAAAAGAAGATAAATATGTAGGTGAGTTATCTATTAGTAAAATTATTACTAGCAAGCTCTCTTTAACGGTAAGAGAAGTCATGGAGACAAGCGTTCTACCTATAGTTGTGGATCAAGAAGACAAAGAGGTTGCAATATTATTTGAAAGAAATGATTTAGTCTCTTCTGCTGTTATCGATGAATCAGGAAAGCTGATTGGGAGAATAACAATTGATGACGTAGTCGATGTAATTAGGGAGGATGCTGATCAAAATTTTTTAGGAATGGCGGGTGTAGCTGAAGATACCTTTGCGCCACCAGGCAGAGCTGCAAAAAGTAGGGTTTTTTGGTTGAGTATGAATTTATTGACGGCCTTTATTGCATCAATGACGATAAATATTTTTAAAGACACATTAGATCAAATTGTCTATTTAGCAGTCCTGATGCCCATAGTTGCAAGCATGGGTGGGGTAGCTGCAACACAAACATTAACAATAGTTTTAAGAGGATTAACCTTAGAACAAATAAGTTCATCAAACTTAAGATGGCTTCTCAAAAGAGAATTAGCTGTATCTATCTTAAATGGTATTGTTTTATCTATCCTCGTTGGAGCTGCAACCTATATTTGGTTTAATGAAATTATTTTATCAATCCTCATATCATGCGCTCTAATTATTAACCTTATTAGCTCTGTTTTGGCCGGGGTTTTTGTCCCGCTAATCTTGAGACACTTTAAGCAAGACCCAGCTATTGCTGGAAGTGTTGTAGTAACTACAGTAACTGATGTTATAGGTTTTCTTTCCTTCTTGGGGCTCGCAACAATATTTTTAATTTAGTCTAACAAGGTTCGGATCTTCTACCGTTCCCTGCATTTTAAAATTAATCGTTGATGCATCCTCTATAACATTCTCAAAAATATTTTCTAAAACAACTCCACCAGCAAGAGCTGGCATACCCCCAAAAATTGCAGCATACCATGGGATATTTTCAGAAATTTTTAACCTCATTGCTAGATCTAAGTTTAAATCATCAAGCTCGCCTTTATTATTTTTCAATATTTCACCAACCCACCTCATGCTAGCTTCAGTAGTTTCAATTTTTATTGGAGAACTAATTAATGCCCTGCTCTTACTAATAATCATATTGCCAGTCGCTCTGTTAATAAAAAGATTGCTATCAGAGGATTCGCTTGATCCATCAACTATGGCATTAAGATTCAATATTCTTAATGCTCTTAAGAGAGTTGAATTAGGTATTTCTCTATTGATATTCAGATCTTTAATTAAAAAAGCAACCTTACCTTCTAAGTTAACCAATGAACTTAAACTATTCCACTGAATATTTAAATTTGTTTCAAGGAGACCGAAATTGTAGTTGAATACATTGTTAAAATAACCCGACGAATTATCTAATTTGAAGCTACCTCTAAGTTTATAAAGATCACTAACATTGTTATAACTTATATATGCCTTTTCATTATCTTCATTAGGGCTTATTTTAAATCTTTGACTATCAATCTTAATATTATCAATAGTTAAAATATTTTTATTTCTCAGAAGGTAAAAGTCAATGTCCTGAAATAACTCATCTTCTGTTTGTATATTCTTTCCAATAAATCTAAGGTTGATATTATTTAAGTCTTCAGCAAGTTCGCTTTTGGCAATATCGAGTCCTTTAAAATTAAATTTTGCTTTATTGAGATTAATTTTAATAAAATTTGTTTTGTCGATATTAATACTTCCATCTAAATCTTTTCCAAAAAGCTTGGCCTCTATCTCATCTTTAAATAAAATATTTATTGACTGGTCGTTATAAAGATTATTAAGAAAATTAAATTTTTTAGTCTTTATTTTAATTTCTTTAATAGCTACTGCTCCGCCATTTCCTGTTTGTGTATAGAAAATGTCATCTAGGTTTAGTTCATTTAAATCTAGATAAACATAAAAACCATCGTTAAATTTATTTGCAGCACGGTCTAGCTCAAAAGAGCCTCCCAACTCAAAAAAACCATTATTATTTTTATCAATATATGAGTAAAATTTCTTATTTTTTATTAAATAAGAGGTTTCGGACATATCGTCTATCTGAATTGATGTCTTTAAGATTTCATTTTTTGGTTTATATAAATCACTTAAGCTAGATTCGATTGAAGTATTTGTTAGATCTGTAAAAAGATCCATTGAAGTACGACTATTCCTAATCGTCATAACTATCCTAAAATACTCCTCTCCATTAAAAGCTAGATATTGATTTTTTGGAATTATTTCAGACATATTTATGGATAAATTAGATCTAATCTTTAGATTATCTTTTTGACTAAACGAAATGTTTCCTTCTATTTGTTGGTCTGGGATATTTGCTTTAAAAAGTCCATGAATTGATTTGTCTATGGCTGTGAATAATATTGCATCAATCCTATCAGTTTTGAAACCAGATTTATTTTCAAGCAATGAGTTATTAAAACTAAGCCTATCAAACCTTTGAGATTCATTGGTCTTAAAATTATAAATACCTTTAGTATTTAAATTTAAATTCACTTCGCTCCGATTGAAAGAAGATAAGTCAAATAAGTTAGTATCTTTTAATGAAGTCTCATCAAAAAAATGTTTGCTTGAATAAAAGATATTGCTTGAATTGTTATCAATAAATACTTTGATGTCTTTGTATGGATATGAATTGATAAATCCATCTCTGAATACGATCGTTGAATAAAATTTAGCTACATTAATCTCGAAATATGAAGAGGAAATTTGTAAATTTTCATTACTTATTTTTAACCCACTACCATTTATAAAAATTGGCTCAGTTCGATTATTGGAGTCTCTCTCCTGTGTCTTAAATGAATCAATCTCTAATATTGAGAGATTAATGTATCCATTAGACAAAGACTGAAGTAAATTTATACCGAAAGTTATATTGGGTATTGAAATTATTTCTATTTGATTTTTATCAAAAATTTTAATTTCTTTAAAAGTGAAATGGGGAGCTAAAAAAATATTATTAGAACTTATTGATTGAATGTCTATTGAGTATTCTGATATAAAAAATGTATCCAAGACTTTTGTGGCTGTGCTTGGTTTGTAAACCAGTAAACAATAAAAAGTAAATGATAATAATATGAAAGAAATAAATAAATAAAAAAGGTATAAAAAGAAATTTCTTACTAGTTTCATGTTATTTGATAATCATCTTTTAGATATATTTCTCAAAAAATTAAATCGTGAGATTGATAAAATTATTAACAGAATGCTATTAAAAATAAAGCTAATTAAAAGCTCTAAATATGAAAAATTTTCAATATTTATAAAAAGGTTTCTAAAACCTATAAAAAATAGTGATGACGCACTAAAAAATAAACAAATTTGAAAATATGAAAATAGCCTAAATGTATTTGAGTAGCTATTAATTAAATGAGACATCAAACAAAATAATATTGCATTTAACCCTATTGGTGAGTCTGAAATAATATCAACATATATACCAATCAAAAATGCAAAAATGGAACCTGTATTTGAATTCGACCTGTAAACAATAAGACTGAATGCTAAGAAGGTTAAAGGGAGGCTAATAAACCCCTGAAGTAAGAATGGTGCTACTAATGACTCTATATAATCAACAACAAATAATATAAAAAAAACTTTTATTACGCTTATGTCATTCATTAGTTTTCCAAAACTCCTAATACATTATCTTGGAGTGGGTCCGATATAAGCTCAATCTCAAAACGAATCATTGAGTCATCAATTTTTATAATTTCACCTACATGGCCAATTAATAAGCCTCTTGGGTATACCCCACCCATACCTGAAGAAAAAAAGCTCTGGCCTTGCTTGATTTCTTCAGGCCAAAGTAAAGTGCTATAGGTGCAATAAATTATTCCAGGATCCCCATTACCCTTGGCATTACAAAAATGATTTTCTGACTCTACAGGAAGAACATGCGACTTATCAGTCAAAAGAAGGACCTCTTGAACACCAGCATCATGAATGATTTGACCGAGAATTCCTGAACTATTAATAACCGCACTGCCAACTAGGCTCATATTAGGCTTATTAAAAATTTCAATAAACACTCTATGCTGACTGCAGCAAAAATAAAGCTGAGTATCAAAAGATTTAATTTTTGAAAGATAAAAGATATTACTAATATCATTCTTTGTTAAGAAATTTTCTATAAGCTTATCATTTGCAAAAAAATTAGAATCCTTAGAAATAATAAAATTTGAGAGATGGCTTTTATCTAAAGCTAATTTAAGCTCTTTATTTTCTTTCAATAAGTATGATTTATCTATAGATAGTTCGTAAATATATGAAATAGGATCTATCGTTGATTTTTTTAAAATATAAGAAGTAGATATTGCAAACGACTTATATATATTTTTAATACTTTCAAAACTTTTATAAGTTGTATCGAGATACAACAAAAGCGCTGATAACGAAATGAATAAAAAAGATAGTGTTTTAGAGCCTCTTGTGGGTGCTACCCTTGACATGGTCTTTTATTCGGAAGAAAGGAGATCGATATTATATTTATCCATTATTTCGAGAGCCTGACCGCCACCTCTTGCTACACATGTAAGAGGATCTTCTGCAACAATAACAGGTATTCCTGTTGAGCTTGAGATAAGCTTATCTAGATCTCTCATCAAAGCTCCTCCCCCAGTAAGAACTATACCTCTTTCTGCAATATCAGCTGCTAATTCTGGTGGTGACAGCTCTAATGCATTTCGAATAGCTCTGACTATGCCATATAAAGGATCCTTCATAGCATCAAAAATCTGATCGCTGTTGATAGTAAAAGTTTCAGGTATACCTTCTGCAAGATTTCTTCCAGTTATGGACATTTCAAGTTTTTCAGACTCGGGAGTTGCACAACCAATAGTATATTTAATTTTTTCTGCAGTTGATTCACCAATAACACACCCATAATTTCTTCTAATCCAAGATGTTATTGATTCATCCATCTTGTCTCCACCAATTTTTACAGATTCTGCATAGACAACTCCATTCAAAGAAAGAATAGCAATTTCTGATGTGCCACCACCTATGTCAACAACCATATTACCACTAGCCTCTTCAACTGGAAGACCCGCCCCTATAGCAGCAGCCATAGGCTCTTCAATAAGTTTTACATCCCTGGCTCCAGCACCCAAGACTGACTCTCTAATAGCTCTTCTTTCAACTTGAGTTGATCTACAGGGAACACAAACTAAGACTCTAGGGCTTGGCTTAATAAATCTTTGTTCATGAACTTTTGCAATAAAGTGTTGAAGCATTTTCTCGGTAACTTGGAAGTCTGCAATTACACCTTCAGACAAAGGACGAATTGCTTTTATGTTTCCTGGAGTTCTTCCAAGCATCTTCTTAGCCTCTGAACCTACAGCGACAACAGTTTTTTGACCTCTGGCCTCTCTGATTGCTACAACTGATGGCTCGTCAAGAACAATGCCTACGTCTTTAGTATAGATAAGTGTGTTTGCAGTTCCTAAATCAATTGATAAATCATTAGAAAAATACCCTCTTATTGTCTTGAAAATATTGAAATCCACGGTAATCCTTAAAAAATATGTAAATAATAGTTTAGTTGGGTTAATATCCCCATCTAATTTATAATAATATCCTATATATGGACAAGAAAACAGTTACAACCATAGCTTATCTCTCAAGAATAGCCTTGGATGAAGACAATGAAGATAAAATAACGACTGATCTTGAAAATATCATCAAATTTGTTGATCAATTAGATAATGCAAACGTTGATGGAGTTGAACCATTAACTAACCCATTAGAAAAAAAAGCTCAAACTCGAGAAGATAAAGTAACTGCTGAAAATAGAAAAGAAACTTTTTTAGACAGGGCTCCAAAATCAAATGAAGACTACTTCTTAGTACCTAGGGTGGTTGAATGAGCATTCAATACAAAAGCATTAAAGACCTTAATAACATGCTTCTAAGTAAAGAGATTTCTCATAAGGAGCTTATTACTGAAACTTTTGCATTAATAGAATCTAAAAAGAATTTAAATGCGTTCATAACTTTAAATAAAGATGCTGCAATTGAAAAAGCAGTTCTACTAGATAGAAAGAAAAATGAATCAATGCTAGCAGGAATACCAATTGCTCAAAAAGACCTATTTTGCACTAAAGATTTAAGAACAACATGTGGATCTAATATGCTTTCAACCTTTATACCTCCATACTCAGCAACTGTTATTTCTAATCTTGAAAATGCTGGATGTATTTCAGTTGGTAAAACCAACATGGATGAATTTGCTATGGGCTCTTCTAATGAAACAAGTTTTTATGGGAATGTTGAAAACCCATGGGGTGTTAACCTTGTTCCAGGGGGAAGCTCGGGTGGTTCAGCGTCTGCTGTTGCAAGTGGCATAGTGCCAGCAGCAACAGGTACTGATACTGGCGGATCAATTAGACAGCCTGCATCTTTATGCGGAATTACTGGTTTAAAACCAACATATGGAAGAATTTCAAGATGGGGAATGATTGCTTTTGCATCTAGTCTAGATCAAGCAGGGCCAATGGCCAGAACAGCTGAAGATTGTGGAATTTTACTGAATGAAATGTGCTCACATGATATCAAAGATACAACATCATTAAATGAACATATTCCTGATTTTACTAAAAATATAAACCAACCAATTAAAGGAATGAAAATTGGTATTGTTAAAGAGTTTGACCTTTCAAAACTTGATAATGAGGTCGTAAAAGTTTTTGAAGAATCTAAAAAATACTACGAATCTTTAGGTGCAGAATTTATAGAAATATCACTACCAAATATTTCATTATCTGTTCCAACTTACTATGTTGTTGCGCCTGCCGAGTGCTCATCTAACCTATCAAGATTTGATGGAGTAAAATTTGGAAAAAGATGTGAAGACCCAAAAAACTTAGAAGACTTATATATTAGAACAAGATCAGAAGGTTTTGGTGATGAAGTAAAAAGAAGAATACTTATTGGATCTTATGTTTTATCTGCAGGGTTTTATGATGCATATTACAAAAAAGCTCAACAAGTAAGAAGGCTAATTAAAAATGATTTTGACGAAGCTTTTTTAAAGGTTGATGTTCTTATGTCTCCAACAACAAGAGGCGCTGCATTTGAAGCTGGTTCGAAAGGCAGCGACCCTATTCAAATGTATTTAGAAGATTTGTTTACGATTCCTGCAAACCTCGCTGGACTTCCAGCTCTTTCAATTCCAAATGGATTTGTTGATAGCAAACCAATAGGTCTCCAACTTATTGGCAATTTTCTTGAAGAAAGTAAGCTTCTTCAATTTGCACATAGTTTTCAACAAATAACTGATTTCCACCTAAAAACACCAAGTGGAGAAAATATATAATGAGCTGGGAAACTGTTATAGGGCTTGAAATACATGTTCAATTGTCTACTAATTCTAAATTATTTTCCGGCGGATCAACTGGCTTCGGTGCTGAGCCAAACACGCATGTAGATCTTATAGATATGGGGCTGCCTGGAGTCTTGCCGGTTGCAAACAGAGAGGCATTCTACAAAGCTATTCGTTTTGGTTTGGCTACAAATGCTGAGATAAATCAAACATCATCTTTCGATAGAAAAAACTATTTTTATCCAGATTTGCCAAAAGGATATCAAATCACCCAGATGGCAATGCCTATTGTTGGAAAGGGTTCTATTAAAATTGATGTGGATGGTTCCGAAAAAATTATCAACATTACCAGAGCTCATCTAGAAGAGGATGCAGGCAAATCGATTCATGATTTATTTGATGGTGAAACCGGTGTTGATTTAAATCGTGCTGGGACACCATTATTAGAAATAGTTTCAGAGCCGGAGATATCTAACGCTAAGGAGGCCGTTGCCTACTTTAAGGCTGTAAGGCAACTTGTAACATTCTTAGATATATGTGATGGAAATATGGCACAAGGATCCATGAGATGCGATGTAAATGTTTCTATTAAAAAACAGGAAGATGAAAAACTTGGCACAAGAGCAGAAATTAAGAATATTAATTCGTTTAAGTTTATAGAAAGAGCGATTAATTTTGAAATTGAACGACAAATAAGAATAATCGAATCCGGAGAGTCTGTAGTTCAAGAAACAAGACTTTACGATAGCGTTAAAAATGAAACAAGATCTATGAGATCAAAAGAAGAGGCGAATGATTATAGGTACTTCCCCTGCCCTGATCTTCTTCCAGTTGTAATATCAGATAATGAATTTAATGATATAAAAAATAACTTACCAGAGCTTCCAGATGAAAAAGAAAAAAGATACATGTCTGAAGCTAATTTAGAAGAAGCGGAAGCAAAAATAATTTCTTCTTCTAAGACCATGGCTAACATGTTTGAAGATGCATGCTCGAAAACCGATGATTCAAAATTAGTAGCTAATTGGTTGGTTGGCGATGTAAGTGCGCTTTTAAACAAAGACAATATTGACATTGAAGAGTCAAAACTAAGCTCAAATAATTTTGCTACTCTTATTGAGAGGATATCAGATAAGACTATTTCAGGAAAAATAGCTAAATCTGTCCTAGAAGAAGTTTGGGAGTCAGGGCATGATGTTGATAACATCATCAAAGATAAGGGACTTGTTCAAATTCAAGATGAGTCTGTATTAGAAGAAATTGCTCAGAAAATTATTAATGACAATCCTTCACAGGTAGGAGCCTATAAGGGTGGTAAAGACAAACTTTTTGGTTTCTTTGTTGGGCAAGTAATGAAAGAAACGCAAGGCAAAGCAAACCCCAAAAGTGTAAATGATATTCTAAAAAATCTTTTAGATAGCTAACCTAGATAATAAACATACTCAAAGTTTCAGCAATATAAGCTGGTTTTTCAACGCCCTTTATTTCCATTGTCACTTTAGTCTTAGAAAGAAATTGTCCTGGATTTTTTTCAGAAATATCTAAACACTCCATTCTTATTCTAACTTCTGAATCAACTGGAACTGGGCTTAAAAATCTTACTTTATCTAAACCATAATTTAGACCCATTTTTGTTCCCTCAAGAACAAGACCCATTTCTTGATCAAATGGAATACCTGCAGCCAAAGATAAAGAAAGAAACCCATGAGCAATAGTGGAACCAAATACTGGTGTTGCTTGTTCAGGATCAACATGTATAAATTGATTGTCTAGGGTAGCTTCAGCAAATTTATTAATCCTTTCTTGGTCAACCTTTACCCAGTCTGATAACCCAACTTCTGTTCCTATAACTGACTCTATTTCCGATGGTTTAACTACTTTAAGCATTTTTATTCTCCATATAATAATTGGTATATTCATCTCTTAATTCAAATTTTTGAAGTTTTCCTGTAGCGCCATGAGGCAACTCTTTTAAGAAAATTATTTCATCGGGAAGCCACCATTTGGCAACTTTTGAAGCTAGAAAATCTAAAATGCTCTGCTTATCAATCTCCTGACCAGTATTGCTAACTATAAATAACATTGGTCTCTCGTCCCATTTGGGATGAGGTATACCAACAACACAAGCTTCTGCGACCTCAGGATGACCAAATGCTGCATTTTCAAGATCAATCGAGCTAATCCACTCTCCTCCTGATTTTATGACATCTTTTGCTCTATCCTTGATTGTCATGTAACCATCTTGGTCGAGAACAGATATATCTCCAGTATCAAACCAGCCATCTTTATCTACGGCATCATTTTCTGCTTTAAAGTATTTCTGAAGAATCCATGGACCTCTTACTAAAAGATGCCCTTGGGACTCACCATCATGAGGTAAGTCTTTTCCTGTATCATCAACAACTTTTAACTCCACTCCATAAATAGGCTTACCTTGTTTGAGTTGAATGGCATATTTTTCTTCTTTACTCATGTCTTGCATCTCTAATGTTGGGACATTGGTAGTTCCTAGAGGGCTCATTTCTGTCATGCCCCAGGCATGAATAACATTCACATCGTGAACTTCATCAAATTCTTGAAGAGTAGACAAAGAGAGAGCCGAGCCTCCGATAATTGTATTTTTAACTGAACTTAAAATCTTATTATTTTCCCTACAGTAAGCTAATAATCCCATCCATATTGTAGGAACGCCAAACGCCAATGAAACATCTTCTTTATCAATTAAGTCATATAGAGGCTCACCTTCCATTTGCATACCAGGCATTACAAGCTTTAGCCCAAACATAGGCCCATAGTAAGGAATACCCCATGCCAGGACATGAAATAAAGGAACAACCATTAAAATGCTGTCGCTAGGCTTAATAAGCATTGCTGTTAAAGAAGCCTGAGCATGAAGAATGTTAGATTTATGCGAATAAAGAACCCCTTTTGGGTTTCCTGTTGTCCCTGATGTGTAACATAGTGCACATGCAGCATCATCTTTTAATTGAGGCCAATCATAATTCTCATCTCCATCCTCAATATAGGTTTCATATGAAATAGCATTTTTTAATTGAGTGTCTGGCATTTCAGATTGGTCGCATAGAATAATATATTTTTCTACAGTCTTTAATTGGTCTTTTAATGCTTCTAAAATCGGTACAAAAGGAACCTCAACAAAAATAATTTTATCTTCCGCATGATTAATAATGTAGACGGCTTGCTCAGGATGTAATCTAAAGTTTAGAGTATGAGTAACAGCCCCCATACCAGAAATCCCGTAATACATTTCTAAATGCCTATAAGTATTTAAAGCTAAAGTAGCTATAACATCGCCTTCCTTATAACCATCTTTAATCAAGGCAGATGCTAATTTTCTTGATCTTATACAGACTTCGTCATAATTTGTTCTATGAACCTCACCAGAAACCATTCTGCTAATAACCTCTTTTTCTGGATGAAATTGTTTAGCATGCTCGATGATGCTTGCTACATTTGGTGACCATTTTTGCATATCTCCAATCATTGGATTCTCCCCTATAAAAATCGTTTGATTTAAATTATATAAGAAGCAACAATGAATTGTTAAAAATAATTAAGGTAATTGAGAGTTTAATAAATGTTAGAAAATGACCTTGGAATTGATTTCCAAAATACATTCGCTAAAGATTTAGAAGGTCTTTATAAAGAGAGCTCTGCAACTTCATACCCGTCAGCCGAAGTGCTTTTATTAAATGATAATTTGGCCTTGGAGCTGGGCATTGATCTTAAAAACCTTTATTCAATGAATGCATTTGATATATTTTCAGGAAATAAGAGGCCTGTTAATTCAATTACTCTGGCTCAGGCATACTCTGGCCATCAATTTGGTCGTTTTAATCCAAACCTTGGTGATGGAAGAGCTCTGCTTCTTGGTGAGGTTCTTAACAAAAACGGAGAATTAAGAGACATTCAACTTAAAGGATCAGGGCCAACGCCATTTTCAAGAAGAGGGGATGGTAAATCAGCACTTGGTCCTGTTTTAAGAGAGTATTTATTAAGCGAATCTATGCATGCATTAGGAATACCTACAACCAGAGCATTAGCAGTAATTAAAACTGGCGAACAAGTAGAGAGAGGTTCCAGCCTACCTGGAGGATTGATGACTAGAGTCGCCTCAAGCCACATTAGGATTGGTACCTTTGAATTTGCCAGTCTTCAAAATGACACTAAACTTATAAAAAAATTAGCAGACTATTCAATATCACGACATTTTCCTGAAACAGCTAATGTTGAGAACCCCTATCTTGCTCTTTTTGCAGCTGTCTGCAACCAACAGGCATCTTTAGTTGCTAACTGGATGAGTATTGGTTTTATTCATGGAGTAATGAATACTGACAATATGAGCATTTCTGGCGAAACAATTGATTATGGTCCATGCGCATTCATGAATACATACAATCCGCAAACAGTATTTAGTTCAATTGATACAAAGGGAAGATATGCATATCAAAATCAGCCTTCAATCTTAACTTGGAACTTAACAAGACTTGCTGAGTCTTTGATTGAATTAGTTCATCACAAAAAAGATGAATCAATAAGATTGCTAACAGAAGTACTTCAACTAATTAAACCAGTATATACAAACTATTGGTTGGTATTAATGCGCTCTAAAATTGGACTATCTAAAGAAGATCCAACAGATTATGAGCTTATTATTAATTTGTTAAACTTAATGGAAAAAAATAAAGTTGATTTTACTCTTTGCTTTAGGCTTCTTGCTAAAAGCCTAATTGGCGATAGTAAGCCTATTAGAAATATATTTAAGGGATGTTCGGAATTTAATTCCTGGTTAATGCTTTGGCAGGAAAGAATTTCTCAAGAAGGTATACCTGATGAAGAAATTTCTGAATCCATGAATAATATTAATCCTCTATATATTCCTAGAAATCATAATGTCGAAGCCGCTCTTCAAGCTGCTACCGAACAAAATAATATGGAACCTTTTAAGAAATTATTTTCTATTTTACAAAACCCACATAAAGAAAATGATGATTTGAGGGAATATTCAACTCCCCTCTCAGGAGATGATAGTTCTTATAAAACATTTTGTGGCACATAAATATTGGTTATAAGATAGAGAATATCAATTTCCTAGGATGCCTACTGTTACCCTTGGATGCCCCTGATGATCTTTTAAGGTTTCTATATTCTTAAACCCATTTTTTTTCATAATTTTTGAGACTTGACTCTTTTGGTTGAAACCATGTTCAAAAGCCAGCATGCCACCTCTAACTAACTTCAAAGTTGCTTGGCTGGAAATTGTTTCAAAATCTGCTAAACCATTATTTAGGGCAGCCAAAGCCACGAGTGGTTCATGAGTTAAATCTTGCAAATGCTCATCTTCAGAGCTTATATACGGAGGATTACTAACAATTAAATCACACGAAGCATTTTTAATTTTAGATAGCCAATTAGAATGAACTGTAACAAAATTTTCTACCTTCAAGCTCTTTTTATTTTTATTTGCTACTACTAAAGCTTCCTTTGAAAAATCTAGGCCATAAACCTTTATATTAGGATTCTGAATGGCTAGGGATATACCTATACAGCCTGATCCTGTTCCGGCATCAATAACTATTTTGCTACTTTGCAGATTTAATTTATTAATAAAATCAACAAGTATTTCTGTTTCCGGCCTAGGAATGAGGACTCTTGAATCGACAAAAAAATTATTTCCAAAAAAAGAAGACTTTTCAAGAATATAGTCGATTGGCACTCCCTCTTTTTTTAAAAGAATGAATTTATTAATAGAATCTTCTTCATCTTTAGACAATAAATAATTATCTACATAAATTGAAACGTCGGACAGGTAAAGCTTTTCTTTTAAATAAAAAATAAACTCTGTTGAGATATCGTCTTGGTCTGGCCAAGCTTCTTTTATCTTATTTTTAAAAAAGTTTAAGTTCTTTGCCAATTATTCTGACTCTAGCTGGGATAGCATTGCTAATTGGTTCTCTGCTATTAATGCATCGCATATACTTTTAATGTCTCCATCCATAATCTGATCTAAATTATGTTGAGTAAGTTTGATTCTGTGATCAGTCATTCTCCCCTGAGGAAAATTATATGTTCTGATCTTTTCACTTCTATCACCAGTACCAACTAAAATTTTTCTCTCACTGGCTATACTTTCTTGCTGACTTTCTATTTCTTGCTGTTTTAACTTGGAAGCAAGCAATGATAGTGCCTTTTCTTTATTTTTATGTTGTGATCTTCCATCCTGGCACTCAACAACAAGACCTGAAGGAATATGAGTTAGCCTTACAGCAGAGTCTGTTTTATTTACATGTTGACCCCCTGCCCCTGAGGCCCTGAAAGTATCTACTCTAAGATCATTCTTATCTATCGCAATATCCTGTACTTCCTCCACTTCTGGCAATATGGCTACAGTACAAGTAGATGTATGTATTCTTCCTTGAGACTCTGTTTCAGGTACTCTTTGAACCCTATGTACACCAGACTCAAATTTTAAAACCTTAAAAACACCCTTACCTTCTAGCTGAGCTACTACTTCTTTAAGCCCACCTTGTTCTGCCTGCTTGATATCTATAACGTCAAGGTTCCACCCCTCTCTTTCTGCAAGCCTTGAATACATCCTAAAAAGATCTCCAGCAAAAATACCAGCCTCATCTCCACCAGCACCAGCTCTTATCTCTAAAAAAGCAGATCCGTCATCAGCAGAATCTTTAGGGAGGAGCATTACCTTAAGTTCTTGCTCAAGAGACTCGGGCTTTCCTGCAACTTCCTTAAGCTCATCTTCAGCTAAGCTTTTCAATTCCTCATCATCTGATTCTAAAATATCATTAGCATCTTTAATCAAACCCGAAACCTCGTTGTACTCTTCAAATTTATCAACAATAGGCTTTAAATCTGCAAACTCTTTATTAAGCAAAGTGTACTTTTCAATATCCTTCACGGTCTCTGAATCAATGAGAAGCGTTTCTATTTCAGACAACCTACTTTTAAGTTTATCTAGCTTTATAGCCATTGAATCATGCATTATCAATATACCTTTTGAACATAGATTCAATTATGTGGGGTTTAATTTTTTCAATATCGGGAATAGTTAAATTTGGGTTTTCTTCAAGTTTTATTACAGCTATATTCATAATCATTTGCTTAAGGTCTTCGGCTGATTTGAATCTTTCTAATTCATTTGTAGATAAACTATTTAAAAATGCCTCTAGTTGCTTTTTGGTTTTATCTTTAAGATTTTTTTCTTTTAAATCTAAAATTGTTTTTTGTGACTCCAAAACAATCATGCTTAATGCTTTTTCTGCTTCTATTTCTCTTTGACCCAAATTATCTTGCGTAATTTTCTCAATATCATCAATTGAAAAAAGATAAACCTGCTCAATATTTTTAATTTCTTCTTCTATATTTCTTGGAACAGATAAATCTATTAAGAGCATTGGTTTATTTCGTCTAATTCTAAGCGCATTCTCTACAGCACCTTTACCGATAAGTGGAATATCTGTGGTTGCAGAAGCAATAACGATATCAGCATCCTCAAGATGTTTATGAAGCTTGTCTAGTTTGGAAGAAGTAATCTTAAAATCATCTGAAATATCCATTGTTTTGATACTTCTGTTTACAGCTTTAATCTTGTTTATTCCTTTCTTATTGAGATTTTCAATCACTGCCTGGGCAAGAGATCCCGCCCCAAGAATTAAAACATTCTGTTCCTCTGGTTTCTCAAAAATACTTTTTACTAATTTTAGTGACAAGCCACTTACAGACAGAGGGTTGAGCCCAATTTGGGTATTAGTTCTTACGTTCTTAACTATTTTTAATACTTTTTGAGAATACGCAAGGAGCTTTCCTTTTAAAATTCCTGAATCTGAAGCGAGCTGCATTGCATTTTTAAATTGACCAAGAATCTCTTGCTCACCTAAGATTTGTGAATCTATGCCAGAAGCAACCTTTGACATGTGAACCATTGCATCTTGCTTGCTCAAAAAATAAAAGCTACTGTCAGGGATTCCTTCAGTTTCTAAGAAAAGTTTACTTTCATTCAAGATATGCTTTGCAATATCCTTCTCACCAGTTAAATAAATTTCAGTCCTATTGCAGGTAGATAGGCCAAAAAAAGATTCTAACTTATCTCCAAATTTTTTTTTAAGATGCTTGTTTAAGTACTCTTGATTTAAATCATTTATTATAAATTTTTCTCTCTCAGATACATCTGATGTTTTATGGTTGATGCCAAATAGCTGAAGTTCCATAGTTAAAATAATTTAATGTAATAGATAATTTAAATTTAATAGAATCTACATTATACAGGCTTGTGGATGATTTTTTGTGATTGTGTACTAGATAAAGAATTTAAAGATTATCAAGAATCTTTTATGCTCTTATAATGTTAGAAACAAAGATAAATAATCTTAATGAAAAATCTGATCATAAAATCTCCTGCAAAAATAAACCTTTTTTTAAAAGTAGTTAAAAAGCTGCCTAATGGCTACCATGAACTAGATACTGCTTTTCAACTAATTGATGTATTCGATACAATTGAATTTCAAAATACCTCTAATAAAATTAATGTATCTTGTACAGATGACAGTATTGATGCAGAAGAAAATATCATTTTTAAAGCAGCTAGTACATTAAAGAAAGTTGCTGATAAAAATGTTGGCATTGATATTAAAATTACAAAAAATATTCCAATTGGAGCAGGTTTGGGCGGAGGCAGCTCAAATGCTGCGAGTACGATATGCGCTCTTAATAAAATGTGGGATTTACGCCTTAGTCTAAATGAAATGATGCTAATCGGCCTAGATCTCGGAGCTGATGTTCCATTGTTTATTAAAGGGAAGAATGCCTATGCAGGCGGAGTTGGTGAGAGGCTTGTTGAAAAAAAACCTATTGATGAAAAACTAATTATTATTAGCCCAGATATTTTTAACTCAACCAAGGAGATGTTTAATCTCTATGACACACAAGAAGAACCTAGTGAGTTGTTTAGCCAACAAAATTCATTTTGGAAGGTTTTTATAGAAAGAAATGAGGAGATTAAAAGATTTTATGAGCAATATGCTAAAAAATTTGAAATCTGCCTTTCAGGAACAGGCTCTTCTATGTTTATAAAATACAATAATAATTCTGAAAAACAAAAAATTCTTAAAATAATTCCCTCTAATTGGAGATTCTTTTTAGCTAAACCATTACAATATTCGCCTCTAAACAATTTGGATAGCAATGGGGTGTAGCCAAGCGGTAAGGCAACTGGTTTTGATCCAGTCATGCGGAGGTTCGAATCCTCCCACCCCAGCCATTTATTGAGTAATTAAAAATGAGTAAACAAGTAATAGATATCTTCACAGGAACTGCCAATCCTGACCTAGCTAATGAGGTTTCAGGAATTTTAGGAAAAAAAATATCAGAAGCAGATGTTGGTTACTTCTCTGATGGCGAAATCAAAGTGCAAATCAAAGGCAATGTTAGAGGACATGATACTTTTATACTGCAATCAACTTGTGCGCCTTCAAATAAGAATTTAATGGAATTAATGCTTCTTGCAGATGCGCTAAAAAGATCTTCAGCAGCAAGAATAACTGCAATAGTTCCATATTATGGGTATGCCAGACAGGATAGAAGAGTTAGGTCTGCTAGAGTACCTATTAGTGCTAAAGTTGTTGCAGATATGTTCTATTCGGTTGGTATTGATAGAGTCCTTACAGTTGATCTCCATTCAGAAACTATTCAAGGTTTCTTTGATATGCCAGCAGATAATGTTTATGCAACTAAACTTATGGTCGATGATATTAAAACGTCTAATCCAGATAATAATATTGTGGTTGTGTCTCCAGATGTTGGTGGAGTAGTAAGATCAAGGGCATTGGCAAAACAGCTAAATGACGCAGATCTTGCAATTATTGATAAGAGAAGAGATGCTGCAAATCATTCTGAAGTTATGAATATTATTGGTGATATCAAAGGTAAGGTTTGTATTGTTCCGGATGACATTATAGATACTGCAGGTACTTTATGTAATGCAGCCAAGGCGCTCAAAGATCAAGGTGCAGCTGCTGTAAAAGCATATATTACCCATCCTGTATTATCAGGCCCTGCTATTGAGAGACTAAATAACTCTGAAATTGATGAGTTAGTTGTAACTAATTCAATTCCTTTGTCACATGAAGGCAAAAAATGCAGTAAAATACGCGTCATTTCATTAGCAGCAACAATTGCGGAATGCATCAAGAGATTAAGCAATGAAGAATCTCTTAGTGAAATGTTTATATAACAAGAGGATATTATGAGTGAACAAATAATTTTAAATGCAGACTCCAGAGAAAGAACTGGATCTAACAAAGCTAGAGTAATTAGAAAAGTTGACGGGATGATACCTGCAATTATTTATGGTGACGAGAAGGATTCACTTAATATCAAATTAAGGCTTAATGAACTTACCAAAGCATCACAAAATGAACTTTTCTATACACAGGTTTTAATTATTAAAAATGGTGATCTTGAAGAGAAAGTTGTTTTAAAAGAGTTACAAAAAGACCCGGCTAAAGGTAAATTTTTACATGCAGATTTTTTAAGAGTTTCAAGAAAAACTCAACTTAAAGTGATAATACCTATTAACTTCTTAAATGAAGAAGAGTGCTCAGGTGTTAAAAACGAAGGCGGGGTTCTTAATAAAACAATAAGAGAAATTGAAGTTATGTGTTTGGCTGGAAACATCCCAGAATCTATAGATGTAGATGTCACAGACCTTGATCTTGGCCAATCAGTTAGACTTACAGAGATTAGCCTTCCTGACGGTGCTGAAATACCTGGACTTACAGAGGAGACAGATCAAATGGTTATTTCTGTTAATGCTCCAAAAGCTGTTGAAGAAGAGCCTGAAGTTATTGAAGGTGACGAAGATAGTGAAGGTTCAGATGAAACTGAAAGCACTGAGGCATCTGATGAAAATGATGCTGATAATGAAGGATCTGAAGAGAGCTAAAAAGTGCCTAAGCTTTGTTTAGTTGGTCTGGGAAACCCTGGATCAAAATATAACAATACTCGACACAATATTGGAAAAGATTGGTTGTTAGCTGCAAGTGCAAATCACTGCAGTAGTTTTTCTTACAAAGAAAAATTTCAAGCTGAAATTTCTACATCCCACTCTGATGAAATCTTATGGGTTATCCCTGATAATTATGTTAATAATAGTGGCAAAACTGTTATGAAATTAATGAAAAATATGAATATTAAAGAAGATAAGATGATTATCTTTCATGACGATCTAGACCTAAATCCAGGAGAAGTAAGACTAAAAGAAGATGGCGGCCATGGCGGTCATAACGGGTTGAGAGATATTTTTGAAAAAGTTGGTTCAAGAAAATTTCTTAGGCTAAGAATTGGTGTTGGTCATCCAGGAAACAAGGATATGGTTTCAAGTTGGGTTTTAAATAAATTTCATCCGACTGACAAAAAATATGTAGATATGGCATATGATAAATTTGTCTCTGTTTTAGATTTAATCTTTAATGATGAACTTTCTGAAGCTCAGAAATCTCTCCATACAAAATAATCATGGGCTTTAAATGTGGAATAGTAGGACTTCCAAATGTTGGGAAATCGACACTATTTAATGCTTTAACAAAATCTTCAATACCAGCAGAGAATTTTCCTTTTTGTACCATAGAACCTAATGTTGGCAAGGTACCTCTTCCCGACCCAAGGCTCATTGAGCTTAATAAAATAGTGAGCACAAAAAAAATTATTCCAGCAAGTCTTGATCTTGTAGATATAGCAGGTTTGGTCCAGGGCGCCTCACAAGGGGAAGGGCTTGGTAATGCATTCTTGTCTAATATTAGAGAAATGAATGCCTTAGCGCACGTTGTAAGGTGTTTTGATGATGATAACGTAACACATGTTGATGGCTCGATAGATCCCGTTAGGGATGCTGAAATAATAAACCTTGAACTTATTCTTGCTGATCTTGAAACTGTTTCCAAACGCTTAATAAAGTGTGAAAAGTTAATAAAGACAAATGATAAAGATAATAAGATTGAATATGACCTACTTATTAAAATTAAAGAAAACCTTGATTCGGGCAAATTAATAAATCTTGAGGATTTTAATGATGAGGAGCAAAAAGTTATTAAAAGCTTTCAATTATTAAGCTCAAAGCCTACTTTCTATATAGCTAACATATCAGACGACTCGAAATCTGAACAAAAACTAAATGAACTTTTGAAATTTGCTGAAAAGTCTGGATGCATAGTTATCCCAACATGTATAAAAATAGAGCAAGAAATAGCTTTACTAGAAGACGAGGAGAGACAAGAGTATTTAGAGCTGATGGAAATGGATGAGCCTGTTCTAAATAAGATAATTTTTAAAGGCTACGCAATACTAGGTCTTCAAACCTACTTTACAGCTGGACCTCAAGAAATAAGAGCTTGGACAATAAAAAGTAATTCAACTGCACCAAATGCTGCAGGAGTAATTCATACAGATTTTGAAAGAGGTTTCATAAAAGCAGAGGTTATAAGCTTTGACGATTATATTTCATGTAATGGAGAATCTGGCGCTAAGGAAAATGGAAAACTAAGGCTTGAAGGAAAAGAATATATTGTAAAAGATGGAGATGTTGTCCACTTTAAATTTAATGTCTAAAAGTTAATTAAAAAAAATATTGACTCTTGGATTCTAGGACTTATCATTCTACGATTGGCTATGTAGCTCAGATGGTTAGAGCACAGCACTCATAACGCTGGGGTCGGTGGTTCAATTCCACCCATAGCCACCATTACTGTAAAAAAGAAAATAAAGTTGAAGCAACTATAAACATAGCTGTATTTAAAAGAATTATCTTTGAATATTAAGTTAGAGGATTTATTCTAACTTAATCTTTTTTTAGGTAACCAAGAATAATAATAATAGCTACTAAAACAAGGAGAGAATCTTCTCCAAGCATATTAAGTATACTTGATACATTATTATAAACATCTCCAACAAACGGAGTGTCTGGGCCAAAAATTATACCAAGAAGCAGTGAAACAACTACTAATGGTATTAATAGTTTAGTTACTTTATTTAAAAAGGTGGTGAGGCTGGCTAGTGTGATTTTAAAATTCATATTTTTATTTAAAGTTAAGAAGGGCCTAAGCCCTTCCTAACAAAATGTTAAGTATTATGACTTAACTAGGCTCATAAGAACTGCTAGAACAAGAAGTCCAACAACGCCATTAGTAGCTAACGATTCAACTAGTGAAGTTATGTTACCAATTACGTCAAGTCCTAGCATGTCACCAAAAGCTAAGCTTCCGACGATTCCTAGTCCTAAAATCCCTACTATGACACTAGTTAAATTACTAACTAAGTCGCCTATCATTCTCCATGCATTATCCATAATGTTACCCCCCTATTAGGTTTTTTATATGTTTTGCAGATTCTATAGAAACATAAAAAACATTAGGGAGCAAATCATGTGAATAAAAAAAAACCCAAAAATTTGACTTTTTGGGTTTTTTATATTTCTAAAAATGAATAGTATTAATCTTCTTCTTTACCTTCCTCTACTATTTCATCTTTCGTGTCTTCTTTGGCTACTAAAGCTTTAACAGATAATTTCATCTTGCCTCTATCGAAGCCAATAAGTTTTACATCAAGCTCTTGCCCTTCTGATAGAACTTTACTTACATCTTCTGTTCTTTCATGAGCAATCTCAGATATATGAAGTAATCCATCCTTGCCTGGAAGAATATTTACAAAAGCACCAAAGTCTACAATCTTAACAACTGTTCCTTTATAAACTTTATCTAATTCAGGCTCTTCCAAGATGCCTTCAATAATTTCTAAGCATTCTTGCATTGATGTTTGATTCTGCCCGAAAACAGATACAGTTCCATCATCACTAACGTCTACAGTAGCACCAGTTTTCTCTTGCATGCCTTTTATGACTGCGCCGCCTTTACCAATGATTTCTTTAATTTTATCTTTATTAACCATGAATGTTTTCATTGCAGGAGCATTCTCAGATAACTCTTTTGGTGCTGATATCGCTTCATTCATTATTCCTAAGATATGATTAATGGCAGTTTTTGCTTTTGTTAAAGCAGACTCCATAATGTCAGCAGTTATTCCTTGAATTTTTATGTCCATTTGAAGAGCGGTTATACCTGTAGCAGTTCCAGCAACTTTAAAGTCCATATCACCAAGATGATCTTCATCACCAAGGATATCTGTTAGAACAGCAAAGTCATCGCCTTCTTTGATTAAGCCCATTGCAATACCTGCAACCGGACTAGATAAAGGAACACCAGCGTCCATTAGTGATAATGACGTGCCACAAACAGAAGCCATAGAGCTAGAACCGTTAGATTCTGTAATTTCAGATACAACTCTCATTGTATAGCCGAAATCTTCAACATCAGGCAGTACTGCTTTTATAGCTCTCTTAGCTAAATTTCCATGTCCTATTTCTCTTCTTTTAGGCCCTAAAGGCATACCAATCTCACCTACACTATATGCAGGGAAATTATAATGAAGCATAAAATTGTCAGTACTTTGACCTTCTATTGATTCTATTCTTTGAGCGTCTCTTGATGACCCTAGGGTTGCAACAACTATTGCTTGCGTTTCACCTCTAGTAAATAGAGATGATCCATGAGCACTCGGCAACACATCAGTCTCAATAAAAATTGGTCTTACAGTATCGGTATCTCTTCCGTCTATTCTAGGCTGGTTACTTAAAATATTTTTTCTAACGATATCTTTCTCAAGATTTTTAAAAGCACCTAAAATTTTACCAAGCTGAATTTCATCAGCATCAGGGTAAGATTCAACAATGCTGTCTTTAATGACCCCAATTGCTGCAGTTCTTTCTGATTTATCTTTAATAGTAAATGCATTAGTTATTTGGTCAGAGTACTTTTCAGTTAACTCAGCAGAATAAACTGGAGTTTCTTCATCTGAACTTACTACCCAATCTTCTTTACCAGCTTTTTCTTTAAGCTCTGTACATGCCTTAATTACAGCCTGCATCTCTTGGTGGCCAAATAAAACAGCTCCTAGCATTAAATCTTCATTAAGCTCTTTAGCTTCAGATTCAACCATAAGAACAGCTTTTTCAGTTCCAGCAACAACCATATCTAGATATGAGTCTTCTAATTCTTCATATGATGGGTTTAATACATAGTTTCCATCAACAAACCCAACTCTTGCTGCTCCCATTGGTCCATCAAATGGAACTCCTGCAACGCATAAAGCAGCGGATGCACCGATCATTGATGCAATATCAGGGTTTTGCTCTTTTCCTGATGACATGACAGTACAAAATATTTGTACTTCATTTTTAAATCCTTCAGGGAAGAGAGGTCGAATTGGTCTATCAATTAATCTTGATGTCAGAGTTTCTCTTTCCGTTGGCCTGGCTTCTCTTTTAAAGAAACCTCCAGGAATTGTTCCTGTTGCATAAAATTTCTCTTGATAAAAAACAGCTAAAGGGAAAAAATCCTTCTTTGGATCAGCTTCTTTTCTAGCAACAACTGTTGTTAAAACTACAAGATCTCCTATTGTTACAACGACTGCTGCAGTCGTTTGTCTTGCTACTTTATTTGTTTCTAATTTTACTAATTGATTTCCGTACTGAAATTCTACAGATGTAGATTCTAATTTATTATTTTCCACGATTTTCCTCTTTTATATTTGTTATTAACCTCTAAGCTTTAATTCTTTGATTACTTCTGCATAACTTTCTGAGTTCTTTCTTTTTAGATATGCTAAAAGCTTTCTTCTTAGATTAACCATCCTTATTAAACCCGTTCTTGAGTGATGGTCTTTTTTGTGTTCTTTAAAATGACTTTGTAGTTTATTGATATTTTCAGTTAATAAAGCTATTTGAACTTCTGGAGATCCAGTGTCGTTATCAGCTCTTTGAAATTTTCCAACAATTTTTTCTTTTTCTTGTGATAGAAGTGCCATATTTATAATCCTCGTTATACATGTATTAATTGATGCAAACCTCGTATAACTAAAGTAAGCGTGCGAATCTTATATCTTATTAGTCTTTTAAACAAGTCGTTTAAGTGCTAATTGGTTATCTGTGATAGAACCTAGACCAAGAAATTTTTTACCAGAATCATAAATTCTATAGTAATCATTTTCCTGATTAACTGTCTCAAGCTTTCCACCATTTGAAAATATTTTTGTTTCTTCTTCTTTTAATCTAATTTCTTTAAAAAACTGAAATGCGCTTTCAATTGAAACCATCTCTTCTAAATTTAGTTCACTAGGAATTTTTGATTTTTCTACATCAAACTCACCCTGCATAACTCTTTTTAAGGCGGATAGATGTCCTTTACTGCCAAGATTATCTCCTAAATCTCTTGCTATAGACCTAATATATGTTCCTTTTGAGCAGTGCACTAAAAATCTACAACTGTTATTAAAGTAACTAAAATTGTTTATGGAATAAATATTTATTTTTCTTGGAGGTTTTGAAATGAACTCGCCCTCTCTTGCATATTTGTATAAAGGCTTTCCTTTGTGCTTTAAAGCAGAGAAAAATGGTGGATTCTGTTGAGATTCACCAAGAAATTTATTTAATTCTTGTTTTATATCAGACTCTTTGGGAATAGTGCTAGAGCTCTCTATAACTTCTCCCATAGCATCATCAGTATCAGTCTTGGTTCCAAATGAAACCTCAGCCTCATATCTTTTATCAGATTCTAAAAAAAATGATGAAAACCTTGTTGCCCTATTTACAGCCAGAACCAAAAGACCTTCTGCCATTGGGTCTAAGGTACCAAGGTGCCCAACTTTTTTTAATGATAATAGTCTTTTGGTTTGTTGAACGACATGATTTGAGCTGATGCCTTTTTGTTTAAAGGCTAAAAGAAAACCGTCCATTATTAAAGATTTCTTAATAAATTCTCAATATTGTCTGAGTATTCTATGCTTTCATCAAATCGAAATTGAATGACAGGAACTCTTCTTATTTGCATTGTTTTAGAGAGCTTTGATCGAACCATTCCAGAGAATTTTTTTAGAACTTTATTATCGATACTACTTTTTTCTTTTTCAATAGATTCGCCGATCATAGTATAAAAAACTGTAGCAATGCCAATATCATCGGAAACTTTTACAGCAGTAATATTTAGCTTTTGAAGTCGAGGATCTTTAGTCTCTTTGTTAATTATTAAAGAAATTTCTTTTCTAAGAAGGTCTGATATTTTGTCTGATCTTAATGATGGCATTAATGCTTATTACATTGACTGTAATTCTTCTTTTCTTTCGTAGACTTCAATTTTATCGCCTGCTTTAATATCTTTATAGTTTTTAATGCCCATTCCGCACTCGTTACCATTTTTAACCTCATTGACGTCTTCTTTAAATCTTCTCAGGGAATCCAACTCTCCTTCAAAGATAACAATCTCATCACGTAAAACTCTTACAGGTCTGTTTCTTAGTACAGTACCTTCAACAACATTACACCCTGCTATTTGACCAAATTTAGGAGAATTGAAGACATCAAGAACTTCGGCAGTTCCAAGAATCTCTTCTTTTATAATCGGATCTAACAATCCAGTCATTCTGGCTTTAACATCATCAAGCAATTCATAAATAATACTGTGATAACTTAACGGGATGGATTCGTCTTCAATGATTTTCTTTGCAGAGTTATCTGCACGAACATTGAATCCTAGAATAATTGAATCAACAGCAAGTGCCAAATTTGCATCAGATTCTGAGATACCACCCACACCACTTGATACTATTTTCACTTTTGCAAGATCGTTACTTAGATCATGAAGTGATGCCGTGATTGCTTCGCATGTTCCACCAACATCAGTTTTTACAATGACATTTAAGATTTTTTTAGAAGACTCCTGGCCTAGATTCTCAAATAAATCTCCAGCACTATCATCTTTTTGTTTTAAAAGCTTTCTTTCTTTTTCTTTGTTAATTCTATATTCAGCTATTTCTCTTGCTTGTTTTTCATTATCTACAACTTGAAACTGATCTCCAGCATTGGGAACGTTATTTAAACCAAGTACCTCTATGGCTGCAGATGGTCCAGCTGTTTTAATCTTTGAACCATCACTATTAATAATGCTCTTTATTTTTCCAATAGCATTTCCTGATGCTACCAAATCTCCAACTTTAAGGGTTCCGTTCTGTATTAGAAATGTTGCAACTGAGCCTCTAAATTTATCTAATTCAGATTCAATAACAACTCCTTGAGCTGGTCCATTATGATGTGCTTTTAATTCAAGCAGTTCTGCTTCCAAAGACACGCTCTCCAAAAGCTGATCAACACCTGTCCCTTTTAAAGCAGATACTGGAATCATTTGAGTAGTTCCACCCCAGTCTTCTGGTGCAAGGTCTTTTGCGGCAAGGTCGCCCTTTACTTTGTCTACGTCAGCACCATCAAGATCAATCTTGTTTATTGCAACTACAATAGATACTCCAGCAGCCTTTGCATGGTTAATTGCTTCTTCAGTTTGTGGCTTAATTCCATCATTAGCAGCAACTACAAGAATGACTATATCAGTTGTATTTGCTCCCCTTGCTCTCATTGAAGAAAAAGCAGCATGCCCAGGAGTATCAATAAATGTTATTTTTCCTTTAGACGTTTCAACTTCATACGCACCAATATGCTGAGTAATTCCTCCAGCTTCCCCATCAACAACTTTAGTTTTTCTAATAAAATCTAGAAGGGTAGTTTTGCCGTGATCAACATGACCCATAACGGTAATAACAGGAGATCTAGATTGCGCATCGTCTGTATAGTTAATTAAATTTGCGAGATCTTCTTCGAAGTTTTCTTCCTTCAAGGCAATACCATTATGTCCAATCTCCTCTACAACCAATATAGCTGTTTCTTGGTCAATCACATCATTCAAAGTAGCCATAACGCCAAGACCCATCAGATTTTTTACTACAACATTACCTTTAACTGCCATTAGTTTTGCCAATTCACCAACTTGAACAGTAGTAGGCACTTCTATGTCTTTTTTGATAACCTCTGTAGGAGCTTCAAATTTATGCTTTGAATCTTGTGAGAATGAACCTTCTCTTCTTTTGTAAGCATTAACTGCACTTGAAAGCTGATCTTTTACATTAACTTTAATTGCAGGTTTTACTGTATCTGGTTTCTTAAATTTGTCTCTTTTCTTGATTTCTTCTTGCTTTAATCTTGCCGCTTCTTTTAGTTGTTCTTCTCTTTTTCGTTGCTGCTCTTTTAGTTGCTCAGATGCAGCTGCTCTTTTTGCTTCTATGTTATCTGAATAACTTTTTACAGCATCTCCCTCTTTTAGAGATTTGCCCTTAGAAGTAACAGTTATGCCTGAACCAGATGTAACGGACTTTGCAGCAGGAGTACTTTTACCACCTTTGAGAGATCTGAGTAAAGCCTGCTTATCGGATGCTGTTATTTCGTCTGAACTTTTTGAATGTGACAAACCAGCATTCTTCATTCTTTCAATCAGAGCTGTATCAGATATTTTTAGAGTTTTAGCAAAATCTTTAACGGTAAGAGTCAAAATATAATTCCTTTTTATTTTTTAATTAAACCAATGCTCACGAGCTTTCATAATCATTTTAGACGCATTATCTGAGGAGATTTCAATAATGTCTTGTAATTCATCTACAGCTAACTCAGCCAAGTCATCCTTGTTCTTGATTCCTTTATTAGATAATTTTTGAATGTCTTCTTCTTCTAAATTTAAATCAGTAAGTGATTCAACATTGTCTTCTTCTTCAGTTATGGCTCCCATTGCTTCCATAAGAGCAGCGTCCTCTGCTGCACCTTTAACTCTTGTTATTTCACTATCATCTTCAATGAAGGATTTAAATAAAGCATCATCTGCATATGCTATATCATCGAATGAAGATAATCCTGAGGATGCGATTTGTTCTGCTATTTCGTCAGAAACCTCTAAGCTAGATGTAAGTTTTGCTAAAAATTCAGTTTCATCTACTTTAACTTTTGCTTCAGCTTCTTCGCTACTAACAATATTTAGCTCCCATCCAACTAACTTAGAAGCCAGTCTAATGTTCTGACCTCTTGAACCAATTGCAAGAGCAAGATTGTCTTGATTAACAGCTATATCCATTGATCTTGAGTCTTCATCCATAACAATGGACTCAACTTTAGCTGGCACTAATGCATTAATAACAAGTTGAGCAGGATTATCATCATAAATAATTATATCTATTCTTTCGTTCCCTAATTCAGCAGAGACGGCTTGAACCCTAGAACCTCTCATGCCAACACAAGCTCCTACTGGATCAATTCTTCCATCATTTGTTTTCACAGCTATTTTAGATCTAGATCCTGCATCTCTTGCAACGCCTCTGATCTCAATGATATCTTCATTTATTTCAGGTACTTCTATACTAAAAAGTTCTGTCACCATTTCAGGACATGATCTGTTTAGCATTAATTGCGGGCCCCTGCCTTCAACTTCTTGAATTTGAAGAATAGCTCTTATTCGATCATTTATTTTATATATCTCGCCTGGCATTAATCTATCTCTTGGAAGAATAGCTTCAGCATCATAGGCAATATCGACAATAATATTATCTCTAGTAACTCTTTTTACAGTTCCATTAACAAGCTGATTATTTTGATTTTTGAATTGAGAGACAACCTTTTCTCTTTCTGCTTCCCTAACCTTTTGAAGCATAACCTGTCTAGCAGCCTGTGTCTCAATTCTTCCAAATGGAACATTTTCTTGTTGCTCTGTATGAGTTTCTCCTAACTCAAGATTAGAAGCTTCTGCAGTGACATGAGTTTCTAAGTGGTATTCTTCATCAGCTTCATCAAAAACTAGCCAATTTCTGTGAGTAGAATACTCTCCAGTATCTCTATCAATCTTTACAATTAGCTCAGCATCTTCATGAAAATGTCTCTGAGAGGCAGAGGCTATTGCCACTTCTATAGCCGAAAAAATTATATTCTTATCTAGTCCTTTTTCAGTAGATACTGAATCAACAACTGCTAATATTTCATTACTTTGCATAACCACTTTCCTTCATCAATTTATCAAAATTTGGATCTAAACGACATATATCTATATCACTGAAATCTAATTTATATTCAAGCTTATCTGACTCTATAAGAAAAAATTCTTCATTACAATCAACAAGCATTCCGTTAATATTCTTAATACCATCCAAAGGTTCTCTTAATTTAACCTTAAGGTCTTCTCCTATATATTCTAGAAGTTGGTTTTGTTTAAAAAACCTTCTTTCAATACCAGGAGTAGATACTTCTAATACATAGTCTTCTCCTAGAGAAGAGTCTAAATCTATTTCGTAATTAAGATCTTTTGAAACATTCTCACAATCTTCGATATTTGCTCCCTCAGCAGAGTCTACATATATTCTTAGAGTGGGTCTTCTCTTACCTCTTAGAATTTCAATACCCCATAGAAAACAATTATGTCTGTTAATGACAGGTTCAACAATTATCTCAATTTCATCTTTAACCATTTTTTTACACAAAAAAGGGGCATATGCCCCACAAAAAAAATTTATTACGTGGTAGCGGGGGCTGGATTTGAACCAACGACCTTCGGGTTATGAGCCCGACGAGCTACCAGACTGCTCCACCCCGCAACGCAGCGAGTGTGAAGTGTAATGAAATTAGGTGTGTTTGGTCAAGTGTAATATTTTTTTAATATTTAAAAAATATCTTGTTATAATCTTGAAAAAATATTAGCCGAAGTGGTGGAATTGGTAGACACGCTAGCTTGAGGGGTTAGTGAGCGAAAGCTCGTGCGGGTTCAAGTCCCGCTTTCGGCACCAATATTTTTAATTTATTCTACAGGAACTTCGTCTGTTGGAACCTCAAGAACTGAAGTTTCTTGCTCGGAAATATCAAATATTTCTGTAGAATTCTGATTTTTATAAATGTAAGCCAATGCCATAGTTAATACCAACCAAAGTGCTACCAACGCATATGTAAGCTTGCCTAAGAAGTCTGATGGGCCTAATGCTCCAAACATTGAATTAGATGATCCTCCACCAAATGCAGACCCTAAATCAGAGCCTTTGCCTTGCTGCAATAAAACTAAAGCAATTATTGCTATTGCTAAGACTATACATATAACTTTAATTAGAACTATCATTTTCTTTTTACCTTTCTATAAATTTTTACTATATCTGCAAAAGGGTTAGCTTTTAAAGATGCTCCTCCAACTAGTGCGCCATCGATGCTTTTTTCACCAAAAAAACTTTCTGCATTTTCATGACTAACACTGCCGCCATATAAAACTTTTGGTTCTATATTATTTGCAGATGAGGATTGTACAACATCTTTTATGAATTCGTGAATGGAGTTTATATCTTTTGGGGCTGGAGTGTTGCCTGTACCTATTGCCCATATTGGTTCATAAGCTATTACCGCATGGTCAATCAATTCAATACCGGAAAGTACATTTATAAGCTGCTTTTTTAAAAAATCTCTAGTTTTTCCTGATTTTAGGCATTCTTTAGACTCACCAATGCATAGTATTGGTTTTATTCCATTACTAATGGCGGCCTGAAGTTTAGTTTTAATAAGATCGTCATCCTCATTGAACAACTGCCTCCTTTCTGAGTGCCCTAACAAAGAAAATTTACAACCAGCATCTGAAGCCATAGAGGCTGATATTGAACCAGTTTTTGCTCCACCATTAAAATCTATATCTTGAAGACCAACTTCTAAACTTGAATCTTCAAACATTTTTTGAATTTGAGTGAAATGTATATGTGACGGGGCAATACCAATATCTGAAAAATCGCTATTTGATAATAATTTATTTAATTCGTTACACCAAGCTAAGTTAGAAGTTAAAGTCCCATTAGCTTTCCAGTTAGCAATAATCATGAATTAAAGTTTTGATTCTATTAAAGATATAATGTCTTTTGCGAACTTATTAGCAACTTTTTCCTCAGGAGCTTCAATCATTACTCTAATCTTGCTCTCAGTGCCAGATGGTCTAACAAGAACTCTTCCGACGGTAATATCAGATTCAACAGTTTTAATGAAATCTAATATATCTTTATCATTAATAATATCTTTGTTAGCTACTTTTACTGCAAGATTAACCTGTGGCATTTTTTTATAGTTTGCTAGAACCTCTGAAGGGTCTTTTTCAAGAATTAATAAAGATGATATAACTTTAAGAGCTGCAATTGTTCCATCGCCAGTGCTTATGAGATCTTTGCATATAATATGGCCAGAGGTTTCTCCACCAAGAAGCCAGCCATTTTTTGCCAATAGCTTGCTTACATACTTGTCACCGACATCAGCTCTTTTAAAATCATAACCAAGTTTCTTAATTCCATCTTCAAGACCTAAGTTGCTCATTAAAGTCCCTACAACTCCAGACCAAGCACCTACTCTGTTTGGATTTGAAAAAGCCAATATATATAAAAGATCGTCACCGTCTAGAATGTTACCTTCTTTATCTATCAAGATAACTCTATCGCCATCACCATCTAAAGATATTCCAAAATCAGCTCTTTGCTTAATAACCTCTTTTTGAACCAATTCAGGGTGTGTAGAGCCGCATCCATCATTAATATTATACCCATCTGGATTGATGCCTAGAGGTATAACCTCGGCACCAAGCTCTTTGAAAACATTTGGGCTTACTTTGTAACAGGCACCGTTTGCACAATCTAAAACAACCCTTAGAGATGAAAAGGAAATATTTGAAGGAACTGTGGACTTACAAAACTCAATATACCTTGCTCCAGCTTCATCAAATCTTGATGCTTTACCAAGCTCTTCTGTTTTTACTGGCTTTAAATCACCATTAAGAATTTTTTCAATCTTAAGCTCTAGCTCTCTAGATAATTTTTCTCCATCTGAGTTAAATATTTTTATTCCATTATCTAAAAAATCATTATGAGACGCGCTTATAACTACACCAAATTTTTCTCTAAGAGATCTTGTTAAATAAGCAACACCGGGGGTTGGTAGTGGTCCACATAAGCTAACGTTTACTCCAGCAGCTATAAACCCAGCCTGAAGTGCTGATTCAAGCATATAGCCTGAAACTCGAGTATCTTTGCCAATCATAACAGTATTCCAACCCTGCTCTTTCATGACTAATCCGGTGGCATGGCCAATTCTGAGACATGCCTCGGGAGTAATGTGAGTCTCTACAGGACCCCTAATACCATCGGTACCAAATTTTAAATTCATAAGAAAAGAATTATAACTCTTCTGCGGTTCCTTTTATTGAAGTTTTTTTCTTAGTTTTTGGTTTAGGTTCATCGTCTGACCAGCCTTTAGGCTCTCTTGGTTCAGCGCCAGCCATAATATCATCTATCTGTGGGGCGTCTATGGTTTCATATTTTAATAGAGCATCTGCCATAACGTTTAGTTTATCTAGATTCTCTTTTAAAAGATTTTCTGCTCTTTCATAACATGAATCTATTATTAATCTAATTTCAGAATCTATTAATTTAGAAGTTTCTTCACTTCTTGTTTGAGAAGGAGAAGCTGCTGATCTTCCAAGGAAAGGGCTTCCCTCATCTTCACCATACTTTATAGTACCAAGTGCTTCTGATAGACCCCATTTAGTTACCATATTAGTAGCAATTCCAGTGGCAACTTCAATATCATTCGAAGCACCTGTGGTTATTCCTTGTGACCCATTAATAATACTTTCAGCTATTCTTCCGCCAAATAAAGTTGCGATCCTGCCAAGCAGATATTCTTTGCTTTGCATATAAGTGTCTTCTTCAGGTAAAAACATTGTTACTCCTAAAGCTCTACCTCTTGGTATAATAGTTACTTTATAAACTGGGTCATGAGTAGGACAAAGTCTTCCAACTATTGCATGACCAGCTTCATGATAAGCAGTTATTCTCTTTTGCTCTTCACTCAAAATCATTGATTTTCTTTCAGCACCCATCATTATTTTATCTTTAGCTAAATCTAAATGAGATTGATCAATTTTTTTATCAGAATATCTTGCAGCAAATAAAGCCGCCTCATTAATAAGATTGGCTAAGTCTGCTCCAGAAAAACCTGGAGTTCCTCTAGCAATTACAAGTGGGTCAACATCTGAATCTAAAGGCACTTTTCTCATATGAACTTTTAAAATTGCTTCCCTTCCTCTTATATCTGGAAGGTCTACGACAACCTGTCTATCAAATCTACCAGGCCTTAGCAAGGCTGGATCTAGAACATCTGGTCTGTTTGTAGCAGCAATAACAATGACTCCATCATTACCCTCAAAGCCATCCATTTCTACCAGTAATTGATTTAAAGTTTGCTCTCTCTCATCATGACCTCCACCCATTCCAGTTCCTCTGTGTCTTCCAACAGCATCAATTTCATCAATAAAAACAATGCAAGGTGATTGTTTTTTAGCTTGTTCAAACATATCTCTTACCCTTGAAGCTCCAACACCAACAAACATTTCAACAAAATCAGATCCAGATATCGTAAAAAATGGAACTTTTGCTTCGCCTGCAACTGCTCTAGCTAAAAGAGTCTTACCTGTGCCTGGAGGACCTACCATCAAAACACCTCTTGGAATTTTGCCACCAAGTTTCTGAAACTTTGTAGGATCTCTTAAAAAATCTACCAATTCTTGAACATCTTGTTTAGCTTCCTCACAACCAGCAACATCTCCAAAATTTGTTTTAACTTTTCCGCCTTCCATAAGCTTTGCTTTACTTTTGCCAAAGGACATAGGGCCGCCTTTACCAGACATTCCACCTTGCATTTGCCTCATAAAAAAGAAAAATATTCCCAATAATAGAATAATTGGAAAAGCTCCAACTAAAAGTTGTGACCATATAGATGGCTGTTCTATTTTTTCATAAACGGCAATAATTCCATTCTCTTCAATTGCCCTATCTACAGCATCATCTTTTTTGAAAATTGGATGAACTGTTTCAAATTTAGAACCATCTAGCCTATCTCCAGTGATGGTCATCTGATCGCCTTGAAATATAACTTTTGCAATCCTATCTGATAGGATTTCTTCTTTAAATTGACTATAGCTAATTTGCTCACGCGCAGTTGAGTTCTCAATATTATCGAAAACATAAATTAATAAAGACCCAAGAACTACCCACACCAATATATTTCTAAAAATACTATTCATTATCTATTTGCTCCATAGAGAAAAATTTCACCCGATTGCTTCTTTGAAGCAGCCGGTTTAAAAGTTTGAACCGTCTTAAAGGAAAGTTCCATTTTTTTTCGAAGACCCTTTAATTTATTGTTTTGAAAAGTCTTCATAATCATTGATCCGCTATTTTGGTTTAAGTATCTGCTAGCAGTACCTATAGTGAGATCATTTAGTTCGTATATATTTTCAGTGTCTACTGCACCTATACCAGTTAAGTTTGGGGCTATATCTGAAATTACAAGGTCAAACGAACCCATAAGAGATTTGATTATTTCTATATCATCTATCTCTTCAATACTCTGCTTAAAAAAGTGTACCCCCTCAACAGGCTCCATATCAAGAATATCTAAAGCATAGATCTCAGATATTTTAGATTTTTGTTTAATATAATGGGACCATCCACCGGGAGCAGAGCCAAGATCTAGAATATTTTTTGCTTTTTTTAGTACTTTAGTTTTTTGAACAATCTCATCTAACTTGTAAACTGCTCTAGTTCTGTAACCATCTTGCTTTGCTTTGTTTGCCCAATTATCTGCATGCATTATTATATATGCTTCACTTCCAAAATTTCGTAGTTAAGCTGTCCTGATGGCGTCTGTACAGAAACTTCATCATCGACAAACTTACCAACAAGCCCCCGAGCAATCGGAGTATCAATTGATATCATCCCCATGTTTGGGTCTGACTCTAAATTACCAACTATTTTATATATGATTTCTTTTTCATTATCTGAATCATAGAGCGTTATTGTAGATCCAAAAATGACTCTTCCAGTTTCAGGAATTTCCTTTACGTCGATTACTTGAGCATTTGCAATTGCATTTTCCATTTCATTTATCTTTGCTTCCATCAAGCCTTGGAGTTCTTTGGCTGCATGGTATTCAGCATTTTCTTTTAAGTCTCCATGAGCTCTTGCTTCTGCAATAGCTTCAGATATCTTTGGTCTTTCTACAAATTTAAGATTTGATAATGTTTCTTTAATAGCTATTTCGCCATCTTTGGTCATTGGTACTCTGCTCATAAAAATTATTATAGCAACTAAAAAAATTATTTATTGATTTCTTGAAGAGTGGAATATGTCCAGTCGGATTCTTGACCTTTAAGAGCCTCCATTACAGCTAAAGCGCCGAACATAGTAGTAGTACAAAATATTTTATTACGTAATGCTGTCTGCCTTATTGCTGCGGAGTCTTCTATAGACTGAGCACCCTCTGTAGTATTAATTACTATGTCTATTTCATTATTTAAAAGACTATCAACAGTATGCGGGCGGCCTTCCATGACCTTATTTATTCTTTTTACAGGAAAGTTTAATTTTTGAATATATTCAGCAGTTCCACCAGTTGCAATCATGCTAAACCCATTGCTAACAATTAATGGAACTAGCTGATCAAGATATTTCTTGTCTGAATCTTTAACACTTACAAATATTGAACCCGATCTAGGAAGAACTTTATTTGCCCCTTTTTGAGCTTTAGCATATGCCTCACCAAAAGTAGCTCCAATACCCATTACCTCCCCTGTTGACTTCATTTCAGGTCCTAAAATTGGGTCAACTAATGGAAATTTATCAAAAGGCATTACCGCCTCTTTTACGAAGAAAAGATCATCGGGTAACTTGCTATTAAATTTTTGATCGATAAGTGACTTTCCAATCATAGCTTTTGAAGCAATTTTTACTAATGATCTTCCAATTGCTTTAGAGATAAAAGGCACAGTCCTTGAAGCTCTTGGATTGACTTCAATAATATAAATTTCATTATTTTTTACTGCAAACTGAATATTCATCAACCCAATAATATTTAACTCTTTAGCTATCAGTATTGACTGAGCAGATAACTCATCCTGTATTTCTTTAGATAAACTATAAGGAGGCAATGAGCACGCAGAATCACCAGAATGAATTCCAGCCTGTTCTATATGCTGAAGAATTCCACCAATTTCAATATTAACTCCATCCGATACAACATCGACATCGATTTCAATTGCATCAGTAAGATAGCTATCTAAGAGAATTGGTTTGCTATTTGATACTTCGACAGCTTCAGTAAGATACTTTTGTAGCTCTTTAGCGTTATGAACAAGCTGCATTGCTCTTCCGCCAAGAACATATGATGGTCTTACAACAATTGGAAAACCAATTTCATCTGCTTTCAATAAGGCTTCTTCTATATTTTTTACAGTAGCATTTGAAGGCTGGGTCAATCCTAATTTTATAATTAATTCCTGGAAACGCTCCCTGTCCTCAGATTTATCAATTGCATCTACATCTGTACCAAAAATCTTAATACCCTTTTCAGATAAGATGTCTGCAAGCTTCAGAGGGGTTTGGCCTCCAAATTGGATTATCACTCCTTCAGGAGATTCATTGTCAATAATGTCTAATATTTTTTCAGAAGTGATTGGCTCAAAATACAATCTATTTGAAACATCATAATCTGTTGAAACTGTCTCAGGATTGCAATTAACCATTATAGATTCGAACCCCTCTTCTTGCATTGCTAATGATGCATGAACACAGCAGTAATCAAACTCAATTCCCTGACCTATTCTATTTGGACCACTTCCTAAAACGAGAATCTTTTGGTTTGCTGATGGATTGCTTTCACAAACATCTCCATAAGTTGAATACATGTAACATGTTGTGGTTCCAAACTCTGCTGCACATGTGTCAACCCTCCTAAAAACCGGAGTCACCCCATGACCTTTTCTTAATTGTCTAAACTCATTTTCAGTTGAGCCAATAATTTCAGCAATTCTCGAATCAGAAAATCCTTTTTCTTTTAAACGTATTAATTGATTTTTATTAAGCTGGTTTAATGAGGTATTTTGTAAGTTTTTTTCAATATTTATGATTTCGTATATTTGATCTAAAAACCAGTAATCAATTTTAGTAAGGTTATAAATTTTTTCTAGGCTCCAGCCAGATCTAATAGCATCTGCAACATAAAATAATCTTTGCGGCCCAGGGAAAGTTAACTCGTACTGAATTTCATCTAAGTTCTCTGGTAAATTTTCTACAACTGAGTTTAGTCCATTTAAGTCTTCTTCCATGCTGCATAAGGCTTTTTGAAGTGACTCTTGAAAATTTGAACCAATTGCCATAACTTCTCCAACAGATTTCATTTGAGTTGTTAATCTTGGATTGGCTTGAGGAAATTTTTCAAATGCAAATTTAGGTATTTTTGTAACTATGTAATCAATACTTGGCTCAAAAGATGCTGGGGTCAGGCCACCTGTTATGTCATTCTTTAGCTCATCAAGGGTGAACCCAACAGATAATAATGCTGCAACTTTTGCAATTGGAAATCCTGTAGCTTTAGATGCAAGCGCCGAAGATCTGCTGACCCTTGGATTCATTTCAATCACAACCATTTTTCCATTTTCAGGGTTAATAGCAAATTGAACATTAGATCCACCAGTATCAACACCAATCTCTCTTAAGATTTTAAAGGAAGCATTTCTCATTACCTGATATTCTTTATCAGTTAATGTTTGAGCTGGAGCGATAGTTATAGAGTCACCGGTATGAACTCCCATTGGATCAAGGTTTTCAATTGAGCAGACTATGATGCAGTTATCCTCAGAATCTCGAACCACCTCCATTTCAAACTCTTTCCAGCCTATAAGAGATTCATCAATAAGCAATTCACTAGTTGGAGATAACTCCAGCCCTTTTTCACAAATTCCTTTAAATTCATCTATGTTATAGGCGATTCCTCCTCCCGTTCCTCCCATAGTGAAAGAAGGCCTAATAATACATGGAAAGCCTATGCGCTCTTGAACCTCTAATGCATCAGCCATTGAATGAGCTATTCCTGAGTTTGGAGTTTCAATTCCGATGCTGTTCATGGTTTCGTCAAAAAGCTGCCTATCTTCTGCTTTATCAATAGCCTCTCTATTTGCGCCAATTAAAATAACTCCGTATTTCTCCAAAACACCTTCTTTATCTAAGCTAAGAGCAGTATTTAAGGCTGTTTGGCCTCCCATTGTTGGAAGAATTGCATCAGGTCTTTCTTTTTCTATTATCTTTTCAACAGACTGCCAATGAATTGGTTCTATATACGTAGCATCTGCTAATAAAGGGTCGGTCATAATTGTTGCTGGGTTTGAGTTAACCAATATAACTCTGTAGCCCTCCTCTTTAAGAGCTTTGCAAGCCTGCGCTCCTGAATAGTCAAACTCACATGCTTGGCCAATAATTATTGGTCCAGCTCCAATAATTAAAATAGAATTTATGTCCTTACGTTTTGGCATATGCATCTACCATAGAATTAAACTTGCTAAAAAGAATCTGAATTTCCTGAGGCCCTGGACTTGCTTCAGGATGGCCCTGAAAACTAAATGCTGGTGTGTCTTGGAATTCTATACCCTGAAGTGACTGATCAAAAAGAGATATATGAGATGCACGAATATTTTCTGGTAAAGACTCAATATCTACAGCAAACCCGTGATTCTGACTGGTGATCATAACCTCTTTAGTTTTAATATCTTGTACTGGGTGATTTGCACCATGGTGACCAAATTTCATTTTATGAGTTTTGGCTCCTCCAGCTAAAGCTAGCAGTTGATGACCAAGGCAAATTCCAAAAATAGGAATCTTTATATCTATGAATTTTTTTATAGTTTTAATTGCGTATGTGCATGGCTCTGGATCTCCTGGTCCATTTGAAAGAAATATACCTCTTGGAGATAGCTCCATAACTTCTTCAAATGAAGTTTTGGCATTCACCACATGAACCTCTCCAACATAATCAGATAATAACCTTAAAATATTAGTTTTAATTCCAAAATCAAATGCAACTATTGGTCCAGATCCGTTTGAAGAAACTTTATGTTCTGGCCAAACTCCCTGGTTCCATTTATAACTTTCAGCAGATGAGACCTCTTTAGCCAAATCAAGACCTTCAAGCCCTGAGAAAGACCTAGCTTTTTGAAGAGCTTCAGATTCTGAAATCAGTCTTGATGACCCTATGCAACATGCCATTGATCCTTTTTCTCTAATCATTTGAGTAAGCTGTCTGGTATTTATTCCAGATACAGCCATAATTTTCTGCTCAATTAAAAACTCTTCAAGAGTTTGTTTAGACCTCCAGTTACTTGGCTTGGTACAAAACTCTTTTACGACTATTCCAGAGGCATGAATTGCATTGGATTCATGATCTTCTTCATTGATGCCTGTATTGCCTATATGAGGATGAGTAAAGGTAATAATTTGTTTTTTATATGAAGGATCGGTAATGATTTCTTGGTATCCAGTCATGGATGTATTAAATACTATCTCTCCAACATCAACTTTTTCTTCACCAAAGCCCTCTCCATGGAATATACTGCCATCCTCTAAAACTAAAATAGAATTAAAAGGCATTATAATCTCGCCTCAAATAGGTAAGATAGAGTTGAATATACGGAATATCTTGAAAAAGAAATTTTGGAACTTAATGAGCTAAAATATCGTGCTGGCATTAAAATTGTACTTTATAGACTTAGGAGCCAACTGTCTATATAAATTTAAAAAAATATGAAAATTTCAATCAAAAATGATACTCAAATCCAAAAAATGAGAATAGCTGGGAAACTTGCTTCTGAAGTACTAGAAATGATAGAGCCTTTTGTAGTCCCTGGAGTCTCAACTGGAGAGCTTGATAAAAGATGTTTTGATTATATTACTGATGTACAGAAAGCAATTCCTGCTAATGTTGGTTATAGAGGGTTTGAAAAAACTATATGTTCAAGTATCAACCAAGTTATATGCCATGGCATACCAGATAATAATAGAATCTTAAAAGATGGTGATATTCTAAATATTGATGTAACTGTTATAAAAGATGGCTGGCATGGAGACACATCAAAGATGTATCTAGTAGGGAAATGTAAACCTCATAATGAAAGACTGGTTAAGATCACTCAAGAGTGCTTATACAAGGCAATTGAGGTTGTAAAGCCGGGGGCATATCTTGGTGATATAGGTAATGCTATTCAGCAACATGCAGAATCTAATTATTACAGCGTGGTTGAAGACTATTGTGGACATGGTATTGGAGATATTTATCACGAAGATCCTCAAATCCTACATTATGGTAAACCTGGACGAGGTCTTGAGATCCAAGAAGGTATGTGTTTCACAATTGAACCGATGATCAACCAAGGGTCTAAATATTGCAAAACTCTAAAAGATGGTTGGACTGTTGAAACAAAGGACGGAAGAAATTCTGCGCAGTGGGAACATACTCTAGCTGTAACAAGCAGTGGTGTCGAAGTTCTAACAAAAAGAGTCGAAGAATCACTGTGACCGAAAAAGAATCAACCATAAATAAATATTTTTGGTCTGATTTTTCTAAGATATATAAAAAGCCTGAACTTATAGATGTTCATCTGGCAAAAAATTCAGATCAGATTGAAAAAATTATTATTAATAGTTTTATAGAGCTAGGGCTGGATCAAAATTATTCAATTTATGCAAATGGTGGTTTTGGAAGAAAGGAGATGTTTCCATCATCTGACATCGATATTTCAATAGTTGAAAATAAAAATTTTAAAGAAGACAAAGCTAACTTAGAGATTTTTATTACTAGGTTATGGGATATAGGGTTTCAGGTTGGTCATTCGGTTAGATCAATTAGAGATATTAAGAATATATCAAAGAATGATTTAAAAGAATTTACTTCATATCTTACAAGGAGATCATTAATATCAAATCTTGAAATTGATACATTGATATCAAAAGCACTCAATAATATTTGGAGTAAAAAGAGTTTTTTTACTGCTAAATCTTTAGAGCAAAAAGAGAGGTATTCCTCATACCATTCAACAGAATTTAATCTTGAGCCTGATCTAAAAGAATCGCCAGGCTGCATGCGCGATTTTCAAACATCACTTTGGATTCTTCAGCATTGTTTTGATTTAAATAGCTATTCGCAAATTAAAAAAT